>Ga0302320_10005180_pt1 | contig 29299 bp, 21 predicted proteins | sample Bog_T0_3_FD_202130 | JGI IMG/M metagenome (GOLD analysis project Ga0302320, IMG submission 202130) | Peat permafrost microbial communities from Stordalen Mire near Abisko, Sweden - Bog_T0_3 | ecosystem: Environmental > Terrestrial > Soil > Wetlands > Peat | place: Sweden: Abisko, Stordalen Mire...
TCCAGAGGTGGCTGAAGAGCAAGGGCGCAAAGTTCGATCGCTCACGAGGCAAGGGCTCGCACATGTACGTCACCCTGAATGGCAAGAGCACAGTGATGCCAACCCATCGCACCGAAATGCCCACCGGCACGGTTGAAAACATCAAGAAGCAACTCGGCCTGAAAGGGGAAAAATGATGCTGCAATATGCCGCCAAATTGACGCCTTGCCTCCCCGAGGAGGGTGGGTATACTGTGACCTTCCGCGATGTTCCCGAGGCGATCACCGATGGCGAAACGCTGGAAGACGCGCTCAAATACGCTGCCGAGGCATTGGAACTGGCACTGGAGCATTACCTTGACGAGCGCCGCATCAGTCCCGCTCCCAGCGCCCGTCAGGATGGGGAATACCTCGTCGCATTGCCCGTGAGCCTCTCGCTGAAGTGCGCTCTGCTCAATGAGATGATTCGCCAGGATGTGCGTCCGGCGGAGTTGGCCAAGCGCCTGAAGACCAGCAAGCAGGAGGTCAACCGGCTGACCACTTTGTCTCACGCCACCAAGGTGGATCGCATCGCCGAAGCCTTCCATGCGCTGGGCAAGGAACTCATTATAAAGGTTGCTTAGTTGGCAGGGGCGTGCAAACCATAGGCGCTAAGGCGAGGGGAATTGCTTCCGGATTGCCGGTGATCCGACCGGAATCACGTCCTACAACTGCTGCCTTCCGAGCGTTTGCTAGATTTCCGAGATCGGGATTTTGAGACAGGTAAGTTAGACTCGGTGACAAGCGGATCAGCAAGGAGAGTGTGCGATGAACGGACCCCAGCCGGTAGCACGTTCGATATCCAATCGGAAACCTAATCGCTTCTTTTTCCAATCGCCTTTTCGTTCATGGATGTTCTTGATTAACACGGCTCTTCTCGCTGTGATTTGTCTCGCCGTTGTCGCGGTACTTTGGAGATTCTGGGACAAACTCGCCCGGCATTCGTCTGTTGGATGGCTACTGTTGCTGGCGCTCTTAGCCCCAAACGTTGTCTACCCATATTGGGGGGCGATTATCCGCCACCGAAAGGTCAACAAGCTCTATCTTGAGGGCAACATCTCAGACCAGCCTGCCGGATCGCCCATTGATGAGCTGCTGTCAGTTGCCGACAACTCTCTAAACGAGGGCTTGCGAAACACCATGTGTTGTTTTGGCCTCTTCCTTCTCGCTTTCGTCTTATGGCGCCTTCTCCCCTAAGACGACGTTTTGTGAAGGTTCACAGTGATTAGTGTGAACTTTGCGGTGGATCATCAGCTTGGGGTTTACTCGCCTCCGGGCGGTTTGTCGGCGATCCGGAAACTATTGTTGCGCAAAACTTCTACTCAAGTCGCCAGAAAAAGCGAGGGTGCCCCTCCTATCCGCAAAGAAGCTGCGAAAAGGGAGGGAGCACCCATATCGATGGCCAGAAGGGAACAAGTCCCTCGACCGCCATTGGAATCAATAAATGTCGAACCAGGCATTCACCAGCGCATCCACGTTCAGCGTTCCGATGCCCGTTGCGAAATCCCAACCCCTGTTGGTGCCGTAAGCATTCTCAAACTTCGTCGAGCTCACCGAAAGCACTCCATTGGGCCCCGACGGATCGTAGCAGCTAAACGTTCCCAGGCAGTTCACATCGTTGTCGCCGAAGGTCACATCATGGAAGATGCAGGCATTCGTTCCCTTGTTGGAGTCGCAGGCGGGGTTGCCTTTGAATCCATATTCCAGAGTCGCGAGCGCGTAGTAGGCGTAGTCGGGATTGCCCTGGCGGAAGCCGGTCTTCTGATTCAGCAGAGCCTGCACGCCGGCCAGGATCGGCGATACAAACGAAGTTCCCCCTGCGCCGTACCAGGTGTCGGGTGCGCCGGTGCAGGGCACTCCTCCATTCGCGGGGTCGGAGTAGCAGACCACGTAATAGTGGCCCCACACCCCGTTTGCCGCAAACAGCGAAACGTCGGGTATGTCGCGCACGCCGTCATTGGGAACACCGGCCAAAAACCACTGCCAGATTGGCTTGGCGTAGCCGCGGCAGGTTCCGCTCACAGCCGGCGTGCCTGGGTTTGGACTGGTGGCGCCGTACGCGCAGCCGCTCGGCCCGCCGCTGCCCGCAACCACTTCTGAGAAATATGTCTCTCCAATTTCAGAGTTGCAGAAGCCGGAGGCCCCATAAGCTGTTTCGTAGCCAAGGTAAGTGAACAACGGCCCGTTGGCGCAGGAGTCATCCCACGGCATCTCGGGAATATAGGACTTCGCCGAACCGTACGTGGCCGAATTGGTCGCGCCCCAGTAATCGCTGTTGGTGCCCGAATACGTGTCCGAGTAATCGGTGCCCCCGGCGGCCAGGTTGTAAGGCGTGGACGCGAACCCGCTCACCGCGATGCCGTTTATCGCCGCTGCCCCACCTGCGTCGCAAGAAGCGGCACCCTCGTCTCCGGCCGCCACGTAGACTGACATACCTTCGGCCGCTGCCTGCTGATACAGCACATTGATATAGCGATTGAATGCTGCCGGAAGGGCAGCTTCGCATGTGCCGTAGCTGATGCTTACAATGGCCGGCGGAGTGTGCGAGTCGACCAGACCCTGCAGTGCGATAAACCCGCCGAAGTTGTCGGTTGTATCGGCACACGAAGCGAGTACGATATTTGCATCCGGCGCCGCCGCAGCGGCCCACTCCGCGTCAATGACGGCTTCGCTATCGTCGCCATTCACGCCGGGGTCGGTACAGCCGCCGGGATGCACCACTGAGAACGTGCTGTTCTTGTAGCCGTCCAGGCCAAATGTCTTGCGGAACGTGGCGTAATCCTGGTTCGAGTAAAGATCGGTATCCTCGATTACGACGACCGTCTCTTTTTTGCCCGTCACGCCGCTTTTGTACACGGGATTGAAGTTATAAATGGTTTCAAGATCGGCCGGCGCCACAAGCTGATAGTCGGCGTTTACTGTGTAAGCGGGTTTGGTTGCGGTACGCGTCGGCGTCACAGCCGTTGCATTGTGGACCGGCTTCATCATCGGATGGGGGCGGAAGTCGTTCAGAGACGAGATGCCAGCCACCACCGGTACCAGCGCCGCGGGAATCTGCGGGTTCCGCATGTTGGCCATGTGCAGTTCGCCGTTCACATCCAGAGAGTGAATCTCCGTTTTGAAGGTCTCGGCCACCTGTCCGGCCGTGCCGGAGAAATCAATCATCATGCCGCTGGCCGACACGCTGTTCACTTTCAACCCGTGTAAGTCGAGCCAGCCTCGTACCGCTGCAATGTCATGAGAATCCGGGCCATACTTCGCGCCAATCTCCTCGGCCGTAAGCCAGACATGATAGTTCGAGCTGCCGGGCGTTTGCGCCTTCTGCATGTAGTCTTCCAACGCCGCTTCCAGCGCCGCGGGCCGCACCAGCACCAGTTGCAGATGATTCAGAGGCAGGGAATCGGCAACTGGGCCCCGGTCATGGCTCGAGTTCGCTTCCGGGCGCACGTTTCCCGGCAGCGTCACAAGCTGCGTTTCATCGATCTTGTCGTTGATTAGCGGTTGACGAACAGTGATGGCGGAAGCCTCGACGGACGCACCCAGCATGAAACCCAGCACGAGAGCGCATCCAGTGACACCCTTGGACAGAAGCGGAGAATGTAAAGTCATGGGGGAAACTCCAGAGTTGAAGTTGTTTTGCGAGCAGGGAAATAGCCTTGGGAAGGCTGGCGCAACTTTAGTACAAGTGGGAAACCGCGGTCAACGCAATTCTTAATGAGCGAACATCGTTATTCGCGCTGAAGTCCCAGGTAAACTGGAACCGAAGGCGAAGATGGAGCGATGAAAACACAGTTGCTGCGATTCAACGGCACTCTGGAACACGATCCCGCCATCGATGCGTGGATGACTGAGCATGGGGGGGAACTGGGCGCTATCGCGCATGAGTGGTTCGAGTTGATGCGAAAATGCGGGGACGAGGTTCGCGAACTTTTGCATGACGGCTGTCCGGTTGCATGCCTGGGAGATGCGCCTTTTGGCTACGTGAATGTATTCAGCTCGCACGTAAACGTGGGGTTCTTTCAAGGCGCGGCGCTGCCGGACCCGGCCCGCTTGCTGCGAGGCACAGGCAAGCGAATGCGCCACGTAAAGCTGACCCCGGGAACGGCCACAGTCGCCGCATCGCTCCGCAGACTCATCGAGGCGGCGTACTGGGAAATAAAGGCGCGCGTGGAAAACGGCTAGGCCAGAATTCATGGCTGCTGCTTTGGGAACTCCTCAATGTGCTGTTCGCCTTTCCTGCCAAAGTAGATTACCCTCTTTCCGGTCAGGAACGCCCAATAGCCAATCATGCCCGCCGCGGTCGACCGCTTCACAAATTCGGGGTAGCGCACCGTGTCTGCCTGGGCGCCGCGAATCGCCGCCACGAGCGCGGCACTGTCGAACTCCGACGCTATCGGGCCGGGGTGCAGGATCATAGGCACCGTGTGCGTGGTTCCATCGGTCAGGTAGTGGGTCTTCTGCTTTGCCGCAAAGTCCACTAGGTACGACTCCACTCCAACTTCAAGCAGCCCTTTGACGACCTGGGGAAAGGTCAACTTGCCTTGTTGTGTTGCGATCGCGAGTTCGTGAATTACCTGCTTGCTCATCTTTTCTCCTTCACTCGGTTTGAATTGTTATTCGGTTGGCAGTGTTTGCAGCCCGTGCGCCTCGACCAGCTTCTTCATGGTTGCCATCAGCGCAGCGCGCTCGCCTGCTGAAAGAGGATGAAAGAACTCTTCGTCGTTTTGGTCGGCGAGGGCCGCCAGTTGCGGAATCAGCCGCCGCCCCGCCGCCGTCAGCGCAATCGACTGGAATCGGCGGTCATCGGTGCGGTCCCGGCGGGTAACAAGCTTTTTGCTCACCAGCCGGTCTACAAGTTTGGACACGCCGCCGCGCGTCATCCCAATCCGCTCCGCCAGCACGCCGGGAGATGTCTCCTCGTCGTTGAACATCTCCCGCATCAACACCCACTCGGCCACGGTCACTCCGCTGGCCAGGAGCTTGCGGGCAAAGGCATGCGAGACGTGATTGGAGACGAAGCGGAGCCAGAAGCCCACGTGCTTTTTCAGGTCGCTGACGGTCGGATCGGATGTTTTTGTGTTTCTCATGAAAATTAGATTACATGGAAACTGTTTCCATGTCAACTATATTTTGGAAGATTGTTAGGCTTACCGCCTATGCACCGGCTGCACAAGGCAGGAGCCAGGGGCTAAGAGCTGAGAGCTGAGAGCTGAGGGCTGAGGGCTGAAAGCTCCAATTGTGTTAGGCTGGCGCCTGAAGCTCGCATTCCTTTCCGCCTGGAGGGTTCCTCTAATGCTTTCCCGCGCTCTCGCTCTAACCGTCCTTTCCGCCTCGGTTTTGCAACTGGCCGCGCAAACCCCGCCCGCCCTCCCGGCCTCGGTCGAGGCGCAGCTTCCCGCCCTCACCGAGACCTACAAGCACCTGCACCGCAACCCGGAGCTATCGCACCACGAGAGTGAAACCTCCGCCTTTGTTGCCGCCGAGTTGCGCAAGCTGGGATACACGGTCACTGAGCATGTAGGGAAATATCCGGACGGTTCGCAGGCGTTTGGCATTGTGGCCATCCTTGAAAATGGCTCCGGCCCGCGCCTGCTCTACCGCACAGACATGGACGCCCTTCCCGTGGAAGAAAAGACCGGTCTCGACTACGCATCGAAGGTGCGCTCCACCAATGCCGAAGGCCAGGATGTAGGCGTAATGCACGCCTGCGGCCACGACATCCACATGACGGTCCTGCTGGGCGCGGCCCGCGAGCTCGCCGCCCGCAAAGCCCAATGGCACGGCACGCTCATGCTCGTTGGCCAGCCCTCCGAGGAGACCATCGACGGAGCCCGCGCCATGCTTGCCGACAATCTCTATCAGCGCTTCGGCCGGCCGGACTTCGTACTCTCAGAGCACGACGACCCCATGGTCGCCGCCGGCTCCATCTCGATCAAGGGCGGCCCGCTGCTGGCAAGCTCCACTAGCATCGACGTAGTCATGCGGGGCATCGGCGCACATGGCTCCGCCCCTCAACTCGGCAAAGACCCCATACTCATGGCTGCGGAGTTTGTCGTGCTGGCGCAATCCATCGTCAGCCGCCAAATCGATCCACAGCAACCCGCCGTACTCACCGTGGGTACAATTCACGGCGGCGTCAAGCGCAACATCATTCCCGACGAAGTAACCATGGGCCTAACGCTGCGCACCTACTCCGACAAAGTCCGCGACCAGATCATCGCCGCCGTCCGCCGCACCGCCGAAGGCGTAGCCGTCGGCTATGGCATCTCCGCGGACCGCATGCCCATCGTCACCGTCAGCCAGACAGAGATTACCCCGGCCACCTATAACGATGTGCCGCTTGCCGAGCGGCTTCGCGCCGTAGCCGTTGCCGCGCTTGGGGCAGACCGGGTGGTGGAAGCCGATGCGGTGATGGGTTCGGAAGATGTGGGGCAGTTCGCGCTCGACGGCAAAATTCCGGCGGTCATGTACAGGCTGGGCGCGTCCGACCCCGCCAAACTCGCCCAATCCAAAGCCTCCGGAATCCCGCTTCCGGGGCTGCACTCGGCGCTGTTCGCCCCCGTCTATGCACCCGCCATCACCACCGGAGTAACGGCGACCACGGCCATGGCGCTCGACCTGCTGAAGTAGCCACCTGCGGTGGGGCAGGCTCGTTACTTCGATGGATCGACAAGCGCCTGATCGACGACCGCATGGCTCTTGTATTCCAAAGGATGGTTGTCAGGGCTGCTCATGCGCTGGATCATGCTGACAAAGACGATGTCGTTCGCGGGGTCCACCCAGAACCATGTACCTGCCGCCCCGTCCCAGAAAAAGGTGCCTTTTCCGTCGGAGAGGTTGGCTTCGGCTGGATCGGAGATCACAGCGCAGTCGTAGCCCCAGCCGAATCCAGGCCGTATAACCGACAGGCCAATGCCGAATTCGCCGGTTTGAATGGCTGCCGGCATGTGGTTCGAGGTCATCAGCTTCACCGTCGATGGAGCAAGAATGCGCTTGCCGCTCAATTCGCCGCCGTTGGCCAGCATTTGCGCAAAGCGATACTAATCTTCCGCGGTAGAAACCAAGCCACCGCCACCGGACGCCATGGTGGGCTGCGATGCATAATCACCCTCTGGGTTCGCAACCAACTCACCCTGCGGACCCGCGTGGTAGTTGGTTGCAAACCGCGCTCGCTTGTCCTCCGGTACAAAGAAGCCTGCATCCCGCATGCCCAGCGGCGCAAAAATGTGGTTGTGCATAAAGTCGGGCAACGACTGACCAGAAAGCTTCTCCACAATGTACCCCTGAATATCCATCGAGTTGCTGTAGAGCCATCCCTGACCAGGCTGGTAGAGCAGTGGAATCCGGGCCTGCTTCTCGATCATTTCCTGAAGGTTTTTGGATTGCATTACTTTCAGGCTTCCGTACATGGCGTCTGCCGGCGACTTCGCCCTGCCATAGCTGAATCCGGCGGTGTGCGTCATCAATTCCCGCATGGTCGGGGCGTGTTCGGGATCGACCAGGATCGGCTTGCCGTCTGGGTCCACACCCTTCTGGACCTTCAGATGAGCAAACTCAGGAATGAATTTGGACACTGAATCGGACGGCAGCCACTTGCCTTCCTCGTACAGAATCATCATCGCCACTCCGGTCACCGGCTTGGTCATGGAGTAGTCGCGAAAAATCACATCTTTGCTCATGGGCGTGGCCGTGGCAACGTCCTTCTGCCCATAGGTGCGGTACTCAACAATCTTTCCGTGGCGTGCAAGGATGGTGACGGCGCCGCCCAGTTGGTGGGCATCCACTTCGCCCTGGATGAGCGCATGCAGACGTTCGAGCCGCTCAGACGAGAAACCAACCGTCTCAGGCTTCACGACTGTGAGATCCACAACGTACTTCGCTGCCTGCGGTTGGTGATTTTGCTGAGCCTGAGCTGAATGCAGGCCAAAGGCAAACAGTGACGCGGAGAGCGCCGCGCGCGCAAAAATATCGAGCCGGTTCATGGTCTTCAAATGCCTCGTTATTGGGTCTGACGAGCCGTCACTCCACTAAGCCGCACCCTTTGTATCAGGCGGCTAACGATCCGGCAAGTGACTGGACTGGTCCGGATTGGTCTGAAGTCAATAAATCAGCTTGAGTGAGAACTGAATCTGGCGCGAGGTGCCGCCGGTCCTGCTGATTTCGCCAAAGCCTGAGCCCGTAAGGATGTTCGCGGGCAAGCCCATATTGACGGTGTTGAACAGGTTGAAAAACTCAGACCGGAATTGCAAATCCATGCGCTCGGCTCCGCTGCGCCGCCGTCCAAAAGGCGTGCTCTTGATAAGCGCGAAGTCGTAGTCGTAGTAAGCGGGTCCGCGGAAGGTGTTGCGGCCAAGAGTGCCGAAGACGCCTTGATTGGGGCCGGTTCCGCCGGGGACGTCGATGGGGATTGAGAAGAAATCAGCGGCGTTGTTTGCACCTTCACCGAAGTAGTCCTGTCGGTTTTGCCGCGCTGTGGAAAGATGCGGTGTGGCAATCTGGTCAGGCCGATCCACTCCGTTCGACCCCGCGCCGGTTTGCTGGATGCCCGAAAAGACCGTAAACGGCGAGCCGGAACTGATGCTGGAGATGCTCAACAGCTCCCATCCGCCAGTTACCTTCCTTGGTATTGGACGGAGTAACTGCGCCTCGTCCATGTGCAGGTCCTGCGCCACGCTCAGACCGAAGGAGTCAGTTACATCGAAGGAAGATGGGCCCTTCTCGGGGTGGTTGTCGAATGGATTCTGCGGAAACCCTTGCGCGACAGCCCCTGTCGAGCCTGTCCCGCCGATTACCTCGCTTGTGTCGTCGATCGACTTACCCCACGTATAACTCGCCTGGAGACCGGGACCGCCGTGACCCATCGTTCCCGAGAGTGAAGTTTGAAACGCGTGATAAGTGGAGTGAGCCGTTCCCGTAATGACGTTTTCCACTCCAAATCCACCGATGACGTTGCCGGAGTTGTCAAACGTGGTGTACGGAGCGAACGCAGCCGTTGCGCCGGGATAAGCATTGGGGAAACTCGTGCGCGGCAACTTTTCGCTCGCAGTGCCTACGTAACTCGCATCGGCGGTAAGGTTACCGAGTTTGCGCTCAAGACCCACTGTCCACGTGTAGAGGGTGCCGTTACCAAAACTCCGGTCGATGCCGCTGAGGTTGAGGGCGCTGACCACGCCATTCGGTGTTAGCGCGGCCATGTCCTGCTCATAGCGATTTACATCCATCACTGTATTGGGCGCAACGCTCTTGGTGTTACCCGAAGCAAAGATATTCACGCCCTGCGGAGTGTAAGTGGGAGGAAGCTGCGACGGAGTGATCTGGAAGCCATAGTGGATAGGCGCATTGACTGCGGAAAGCAGCCGCGGATAGACTGCGAAAGGCGTGGAGCCGGTGAGGAAGTTATCCTGCCAAATGTTAGGCGGGATGGTTGTTATGGCGCCCCCCGCATGGGCTGTTAGCTTGTTTGTAACTTGCCATGAAGCCTGAATGCGCGGACCGAATGCCTTCCAATCCGTTTGATAACCGGGTTGGGGATCGATAACATACTCTTGAGTGCCATTCACGGTGAGAAAGCCACCGGTTCGCCGCGCGCGTTCCGTAATTGGCTGGTAGAGTTCCCAGCGCAGCCCGAAGTCCAAAGTAAACCGTGGCGTAACCTTCCACGTGTCCTGGAAATATGCGTTGAAGTTATTGCGGCTGATTGCGGCGGGACCAATGTGCTGGCCATTCGAGAAGTAGGGCGGCGCAATGGCCACGGTGTAAACGAATGGGCTGCCGGAGAGGAAACTGGAAAGCGTATCGGGCAGCGGATCGCCGGGGCTGATGTTATGCGTCCCACTCTGAGAGGGAATGGACTTGTCGGCATAGGCGGTCCCGCCGCCAAAATCGTACTCGCCGTCAGGACTGATTCCAAAGTAAGTGGTATCCCGATTGAGGCGGGCTTCGAATCCTGCTCTCAATGCATGCGCTGCCGTGGTGAAGGATACGTTCTGCCGTCCTTGAAATAAATTGCCATATGCCTGCATCACCGAACCGGCGGCGGAATTGAATGCTTCAAACAGTCCATCGTTGAATTTCAAGGCTGGGTCGGTGTAGTCGGTCGTGGGAAAGCCCGGCGTGGACCGCGTAATGCTGATCGACGACTCAAGGACGAGCCGCGGGGAGACGGTGCGAGTGTAAGTTCCAACAACATTGCGCTGCCGGTCAAAGTATTCGATCCCGAAGCTCGGATCAATGGCGGTCTGATCGGGATTGGTCGTAGGCCCTGAAAGATTATCGAAGTTGAATCGAGCAAAGAACTGGTCCTTGGCGGAGAACTTGTGATCCAGGCGCACGGAGAACTGATCGGCGTCGGTAGCCACCTTGGACGCGGTCGCATACGTGTGAGCCGCAAAAGCGCCGGCTGCGTAGTTAGGCAGCGGATAGCGCGCCAGAACCGCGGCGATTCCGGGATCGACGGGGACTGTGAGCGTATCGACCGACCCGTCGGGATACGTCACCGTATCAATACCGGTGCGCTCGGTGGCCGTGGGCACCGGCATCACCTGAGTCGTTCCCAGAACCTGGCGGAAACCCTGGTACTGGAAGAAATAGAAAGTGCGCTTGCGCCCGTCGTAAAAATGCGGAATAAAGACCGACCCGCCATTGGTAAATCCAAATTCATTGCGCCGGAACGGCGGAATGCGTCCCGGATACGCGGGCGTCGCATGGTCAAAATAGTTGCGCGCGTCGAACGCCGAGTTTCTGACAAATTCAAAGATCGACCCGTGAAACCCGCTGGCGCCCGAGCGAGTAACGATATTCGTGAATCCCGCCGCGCCGCGCCCGATTTCCGCCGGCATCCAGCCGGACCTGGAATCGATTCTTTCCACCGCGTCCACATTGAAATTGGGAAACGTCGATCCGCCCATCTCCGGATCGCTGATATCGGCGCCGTCCATGGCAAACGTGGCTTCGACGCCTCGCTGCCCGTTGATGGCGAATTGCGCCGTGAAGTTGGTGGCGCCGTTCGCATCGGTCATCGTCCCGGCGGCCAGCAGCAGCAGTGTCCCAAAATCGCGCCCATTGAGCGGCAGCTCGCTCACTGCCTGGTTCGACAACTGCTCGCCCCCGGTGGCAGCTTGGCCCTTGAGCTCCGCTACGGAGAGTTCTCCGCGGTCAGAAAGGTTAATCTCAACCGACGCCGCATTGGGAGCCAAGTCGATCGACTGCGCGTAATCGACCGTGCGCCCATCGGCCTCAACCGTCAGCCGGTACTGGCCGGGGAGAAGAGGAGCCAACTGAAATCGCCCGTCGACGGCTGTGAGGGCTTCGGCGCTCGCGGTTCCAACGAGCCGCACCTTTGCAGCCACGATCGGAGCACCAGCCGCGTTGCGTAGCACCCCCTGCCACACAGGCTGCGCCGTTTGCTGTGTCCAAACGGGAATTGCGGAAATGAGGAGGACGAGGAAAGTCAAGGTCTGGAAGCCTCTTCTTCTGCCATTTGGCGTGGAAGCGGCCGGCCCGGAAACAGATTCGATTTTCAAGGGATTTATGCCTTTAAGAATGCTTGCGGGCGACCCAGGAAGAGCGTAGACGGCATGAAGATTTCCTGATTGTGCCCGCACCGATTATACCTGTTACCGGGATCGTAGTGCGCCGTGCGGAAACTCCCCGGTCCTTTGCGAAAGCGATACATACACTCAAACCTCTACACTAATTGCAGCTTATGACAAGCTCCGATTCAAGCGCGGACACCATAGCCGCTATCTCCACGCCGCCAGGACGCGGCGGCATCGGCATTGTGCGCCTGAGCGGCCCTGATGCGCCATCCATTGCGGCCCAACTTGTACAACTCCGTCAGCCGCTGGAACATTCGCGTGCGCGCTTGGCGGACGTGTTGGATCCAACGGGCGGCGAGGGCGGGCGGATTGACGAGGCAGTGGTGGCCTGGTTTGCAGCGCCCAATTCCTACACGGCTGAAGACGTGGTCGAGATTGCGGCTCACGGCTCGCCGGTCGTTCTCGAACTATTGCTGCGCCGCGCTCTCGACCTGGGGGCTCGGCTCGCTGAGCCCGGCGAATTCACCCAGCGGGCATTCCTGGCTGGAAGAATAGACCTCACCCAGGCCGAAGCGGTGCGCGACCTTATTGAGGCGCAGACGCTTACCCAGGCGCGGCAGGCCGCCAGCCAGATGGGCGGAGCGCTCAGCCGCCGCGCGGGGCCTGTCAAGCTGTCCCTGGTCGAACTCATCGCCCTGCTCGAAGCGGGCATCGACTTCGCCGAGGACGACATCGACGTAACGCCGGCAGCCGAGATTGCCAGCCGCATCGCCGAAATCACACTCCCGCTCAAGGCGCTTGAAGCCTCGTTCGCCCGTGGCCGAATCGTTCATGACGGGCTCACCATGGCCATCGTCGGCCGCCCCAATGCGGGAAAAAGCTCGCTCTTCAATCGCCTGGTCCAGCGCGAGCGCGCCATCGTCACCGCGCAGCCGGGAACCACCCGTGACTTGGTCACCGAGCGGATTTCGCTTGAGGGAATCCCGCTGGAACTGGTGGACACTGCCGGACTGCGCGAGGGACTGGAAGAAGCCGAGCAGCTCGGCATTGCCCGCAGCCGCGAAGCGCTTGCCGATGCTGCGCTTGTGCTTGTGGTGCTTGACGCCACCCAGCCGCTCAACGAAGAGGAGCATCGCCTTCTTCGCGCGGTGGCCGGCAGGCCGGCACTGGTTGCCATCAACAAAAGCGATTTGGCGCATGCGTCTTCGCCAGCGTCCGAACTGGACGAAATCCCTGCTCTAAAAACCTCCGCGCTCACCGGCGAAGGCATTCCTGAACTGCGCGAGAGGATTCTGGCCCTCGCCACCGGCGGAGCTTCGGCCGAACCAGGCCTGCTGACCAGCCTGCGCCATCACCAGGCGATTACGGCTGCGCTGGCGGCGTTGAGCGATGCGGCGCAGGCCAACTCCGGCGCCATTCCTCACGAGATGATCCTGCTTGATCTTTACCGTGCATTGTCGGCGCTCGACTCGCTGACCGGCCAGACCACCTCCGACGACATCCTGAACCTGATCTTCTCCACCTTCTGCATCGGAAAATAGAGCGGTGTCCAAAGCCATCCAATAGAATATAGAAATATCCATTACTCCCTTGCATAACTTGAGTTTAGTGTCCTACAATGTCCATTATGAGACACGGACAGCCGAAAGAGTATGTGTCTCCAATGTGTCTCCAGATGGGCATGTGTCTCCAGAATGGATCTGTAGGTACAGAGAAGGGGCGAAACGGCACTCACAGACGCAGGAATCAAGGCTTTGAAGCCAAGGGCGGGGCGATACATGGTGAGCGATGGCCGGGGGCTTTCGCTGGACATACTGCCGAGCGGCAAAATGGCGTGGCTGTATCGGTACTCCTTGCAGGGCGAACGGGGAAAGGTGACTCTAGGGGGGTATCCCGATCTGACCTTGCGGAAGGCACGCGAAAAACGCGACGAACTGGCGGCGCAAGTAGCAAGCGGCAAGTCTCCCGCCATGGAAGAGAAGCAAAGGCGCGCGGGTCGCAGTACCAACCCCACCACCAGAGAGTTTGGGGAGGGGTTTTACAAAGAGCAAGTGTTGCGGCGCTGGAAAGACCCCAAGGCCATTCGACGTTACCTGGACAACGAGATTTTCCCCACCCTTGGGGAAAAAGTTCTCAGAGACGTAAACGCCCTGGACGTGCAAGCCCTTGTGTACCGGAAGCGAGACAACGGGCAGGTTCAAGCGGCCATGCAACTTCGCAATGTGATAAAGCAGATGTTCGCTTATGCGATTGAAACCCAACTGGTGACTGTCAACCCCGCCGTGATGGTGGCAACCCGGTACATCGGCAAGGCCCGGAAACGGTCCCGTGTTCTCACTCAGAGCGAAATTCGCCTTTATCTCCGCACCATCTACCAGTCGAACATCCGGCGGCAATTCAAGCTGGCGCTGCATATCATCCTGTTGACCCTTTCCCGCAAGTCGGAACTGTTGCTGGCGCGGTGGGAGCATGTGAACTTTGAGGCCGGGGAATGGCTCATACCTGAAGAGAACGCAAAGGGCGGCAAGCCGCACATCGTTTACCTGTCAACGCAGGTTGCCGCAATGTTCCTGGAGTTGAAGACCCTGGCTGGTGACTCCGAACTGGTAATGCCGGGCCGGGGAAGCCTCAGAAGGCCCTTTGCCACGAACGCGCTTAACAAAGCATTGGAGGGGCTGACATTCGAGATGGACCCGCTCACCATTCACGATCTGCGCAGAACAGGCGCAACGCTGCTCACAGAGAATGGATTCAATCGAGACGTGATCGAAAAGGCTTTGAGCCATGAGGCCGGGGGGATTCGGGCCGTGTACATCGTTGCCGAGTATGCAGACCAGCGCAAGAAGATGCTCCAATGGTGGGGCGATTACGTGGAAGGCATCGTGAACGAATCCAAGGTGATCGTGGGCAACTTCGGAGGCGGCGCGGCGTAGCAGTCCAGCTTCTTAACGACCAGGGCCGAACTGATTGCCCTTGGCTCTGAGGAACACACGGAACTCTCGCGGTACAAGGTGGATCTTCCTTTCTATTGACTCATCCGAGGATTTCATGCAGGATGTGTTCAGTCTTGGTTCGTAGACCAGCAAAGGACGCTCGACAGATTGGGTCTCTTCCAACTTTGCTCGGACCAGCCTGAAGTACCAGAATTACCCGCATCACCAGCAGCGCCCGCATCACCAGCAGCGCCCCGTACCACCATTCGCAGGACCCTGTAGCGCAAGACAAGGCAGAATAGATAGCCAGTGCGTTTGCACCAAAATGGCTCTTGCATTCTACCAGCGGCAAGGACTACATCCGCAGCGGCAGATGTTGCGTCACTGCGGGCGGTAGTGACGGTTTGCAGCCTTGCGCGAATGCCTCTTCCAGGTCCAACAGCGTGAGCTGCGTGGAACCTTGAGTTGCGTTTGTCCTCCAACGATTTCAGCACTCGAATGGAGATGGCGATGACAATGGCGGTTTCAATACTTCGTTTGCCTGCCGTGAAGGCGCGGGTTGGGCTTTCGCGCAGCGCAATCTATCTGGCGGTTTCACGTAGGGAATTTCCTCGCCCTGTGCAACTAGGGGCGCGCGCAGTGGGTTGGCTGGAATCTGACATTGAGGAGTGGATTCGTGAGCGCGTAAAGCTTAGCCGGAAACTGCCATGAATCCTCAGCGGATTCAAAAGCAAACACCGGAAGCCGCGCATTCAGGCAAGACGCGGTTGCGGGTTACACCACCGCAACAGGCTTTGCAGCGGTCTCTTTTCGATGCCTCTGCCGTCGCAGAGGCAGAGGCCGGCGGCGAGGCCGCCCTGCGAATGGTAATGCGCGGCACGGATACACTCAAGCCGCATCCAAGCCTGCTCAAGCTGGACCTCTCTCCCACAAACGAGCGGCTCCTTGCGCTCGAAAAACTCGGCGACACAATCTTCGAGCAACCTCTCCTCATCACACAAGAGAACGTGATTGTCGATGGCTATGCCCGCTGGCGAATTGCTCGCCACCAACAACGCGACACAATCCTGTGCCAGGTGTGCCAACTCACAGAGCAAGAAGCGCTGCAACGAATCCTGCAAACCAGCCGCCGCCCGGAATGGTTGAATGCCTTCAGCCGTGTGCAACTGGCTCTCGATCTTGAGCCGTGGTTTCGTGAGAAGGCACGAGCGAATCAAAGCGCCGGGGGCAAGGAGAAGGTTTCGTCAAAATTGACGGAAGATCGCCGCATCGACTGCCGGAAACAAATTGCCAACCTCGCTGGCGTATCCACGGGCAATGTGACAAAGGTGAAGCAAATACTTGATTCGGCGGGGGCGCTGCAACTGATCGAGGCACTTCGCCCCGGCGAAATCAGCATTCACCGCGCCTGGACGTTGCACAAACTCTCAACCAGAGAGCGGGAATCCGCCTTGGGATACCAAAGATCCAAGAAGCGCACCAGCAAGCGGCTTCAGAAGTTGCTGGCGGGGAAAATCCCAAAATCCGACTCTGTATTCGCTCAGCTTCAGTGTCTCGTCCAGTGTCTCAAAGTGCTGAAGAATACACCCTGCATGGCGAGTCTCTGGAAGGAAATCGACAATCTTGTTTCCGCCATTGAGCACAAGTTCCCTTCCAACAGGAGCGATTCAAATGCCCACCAGACAGACCATCAAGCAGATATTGGTCGACAATCGGAACCTCTGGGACAATGCACAGAAAAGTCATGTGGTCCGCGAGAACTTCCAGAAGATGCTCGACTGCCGAACCTTTGCACTGGGGGCTGAAGTCTACGCATCCAACAACGGGGAGCGGAAGTATTTCCCGCACACCTGCAAGTCCAGAACCTGTTCAAGCTGCGGCCAGCGCTCGACGCTCGCCTGGCAGCGTGAAGTGGCAGCCATGCTTCCGAACATTCCATTTGCAGGCGTTGGATTCACTATGCCAAATGTGTTCTGGCCCATCTTTCAGCAAAATCGGCACCTGCTCGACGATCTCCCCGCAATCGGCGCGGGAGTTTTGCAAGACTGGGCCGAGAAGAAGTACGGCGCGCGGATCATAATCTTGGTGGTCCGTCACACCTTCGGCAGCCATTTGAATTTCAATGCGCACCTTCACATCTTGGTATCGACCGTAGGCCTTCACAAGGCAGGGCGGAGACTGGTCGAGGGCATACGCTTCCCTCGCGATGCCGTCATGCGCAAATGGCGGCATACGCTGCTCGATTACCTCACGATGGCTGTCAATGTTGGCCAGCTTGCCGCCCATCTCCCCCAACCAGAATTAACAAAGCTATTTGAGGAGCACCGCGACCGCTGGTGGAGTGCAAAGGTCGATTACTTCAAATCCAAGGACGCATTTTTCCGATACATCTCCCGATACTTACGCCGCCCGCCACTGGCCGAGTACCGGCTGCTCTCCAGCGACAACAACCAAGAGGTTCGTTTTTTGACCAAAGATAAGAAGCTGGGCGGGAAAGTCACCACCACCACCTGCACCGCGCATGAGTTCATTGCACGCCTTGCTGACCAAGTCCCGGATCGTTACCGGCACGGAATTCGATACTTTGGCTTGCTTGCGCCACAGTCGATTGGCAAAAGCTACGAAGTGTTCCTGGCCCTTCTCGGTCAGCGGAGACCACCCCGGCCAAAGCACTTACGCTGGGCAGCGTCGATTCAGAAGACCTTTGGGCAAGACCCGCTACTCGATCGCGACGGGCAACGTATGTATTGGGTTGGCCGAGTCTCCCCGACCACGGCTGCGCCTAATTCAGGTCCAATCCATCCACCGGCCCGCACCTAAGATCAGGCAATCCCAATCCGCTAAAGACAGCCTCCACCCTTCCTATCCCGTGAGACAGGTCCTGTCAAAATTCGCACTACTATCGGTTGCCAATGGCTCTTCTCATGGCTCTTCAACTCGACCTGTCTCTGAAACGAGATCTTGATTTTCCTATGGTTCAAGATCGAAGCCGCAGGCGCCGCGTTCGCTGCAGCAGTGGCCTCCGAGTAGTTTTGAGGCCGGGACAAGGTGTGAGTCGCAGGAGGTAAACAGGCGTATGCTAAAGCAGCCATGACGAATCGATCTGAACTCGGCGAGGTCGGAACTTGGGTCCAGCCCTGTCAAGAAAAAGGGCAATGAGACTCCATATATAGATACATATCTCTATGACAACCGCGACCGCGGCAAACGCCTGCGGCTTCCTTCTTACCTCCAAGTCGAAAACGACTCGCAAACGAAATTCGCCGTTCCTCCGCATCCTGCCCGAGTCGTTTCCGATCTTGGATAGCGACATTCCAGCCGGAATCCAGGAATTCGAGCAATCCATCCTGGCGTTGCCTAAAGACAGTCTGATAAGCCCCATATGCAATGAGCGGCGAGAAGCAGTTTGGCTCGCTACTCGGCCTTGTAGGTGTAGACAATGGGCTGCCACGCTCCGTCGATGTACGAATAGAGCGTGGCGTAGATGGTCTCGCCGTTGGTTGGCAGGCCGGTCACGGTTACCGAGGTGGCCGTGGTTGGACTGCCCGCATAGATGTTCTTCGTATTTGCCCCAGAAGACGCGGTGCCGATGTTGAACCAGTAGTTGGTTGCCGGGTTGCCGGGCGACCATGTGAACGTGACCGTGGAACTTGTGAGTTGGGTGGCCGGAGTCGGCGTGGTGAGTACAGCAGGCGTTGGAGTCCCACTCGCGGTATAGGTGTAGATCTTGGGCTGCCAGGCTCCCGCGATGTGGGAGTAAAGCGTGGCGTAGACCGTCTCTCCATTGGTGGGAAGTCCCGTAACGTTAGCCGAGGTAAGCGTGGTTGAGCCGCTGGAGTAGATGTTCTTCGCATTCGCGCCCGAGTTGGCGGTGCCGAGGTTGAACCAGTAGTAAGTAACTCCTTCGCCGGGCGACCAGGTGAAGATAGCACTGGAGCTTGTTAGCTTGGTGCTGGGCGTGGGTGTTGTGAGCGTAGCCGCCACGGGCGAGCCGGATGCAGTGTAGGTGTAGACGATTGGCTGGTAGACACCGGCGATCAGTGAATACAGCGTGACGTAGAGAGTCGCCCCGTAAGTCGGAATGCCGGTTACTGTTTTCGAGAGTGTCGTGATCGGCCCAGAGCTATAAATATTTTTCGCATTCGAGCTGGTGGCCGCGGTGCCTACATTGAGCCAGTAGGTCGTAATCCCGGTGCCGGGCGTCCATGTAAAGGTGGTGCTGGCGGTAAGCTTGGTGCCTGCTGCGGGCGCGGTCAGCACTGCCGGCCCGTAAGCATAGAAGGTATAGACGGTGGGCTGAAAGACTCCCGAGATCTGGGAATACAGCGTGGCGTAAATGGTCTCACCGTTTGTGGGCAGGCCGGTTACCGTCTCAGTGAGTGCCGTAACCGAGCCTGAGCTATAGATGTTTTTTGCATTAACCCCTGAGGCCGCGGTGCCGAGATTCAGCCAGTAGTTAGTAACTCCTGCCGCGGGGGTCCAGGTAAAGGTGACACCAGTGCCGGCAAGCTGGCTGCCCGGTTTGGGCGAGATGAGAATCGCAGCCGGGGGCGGGTTAACCAGTATGCTTTGCGTGACCTGCGCAGCGGCGGCGTAGTCGGCGTTGCCCGCCTGGTTCGCAGCCACCACCACCGTTCCCGCGTCGGTGATGGTTAGGGTTGTGCCATTGGTGCCGCTAACCGTTCCGGGACCGGAGACCACGCTGAAGACCACCGGATTGCCCGATGCTCCACCGGTTGCAGAAAGCGCGATGGGCGAGACGGGGTAGGTTACCGGGGACGTGGGAGGTCCGAACGTGATGGTCTGGGGCTCGATAACCAGGATGCTCTGAGTCACCTGGCTTGCCGCCGCGTAATTGGCGTTGCCGGCCTGGTTGGCACCCACCACGACTGTTCCCACGCCGGTGATGGTTAGCGTTGTGCCGTTGGTTCCGCTTACGCTACCGGGGCCGGAAACGATGCTGAAGACGACCGGATTGCCCGATGCGCCGCCGGTAGCCACAAGCGCAATTGGCGAGACGCCGTAGTTCACAGGCGAAGCGGGCGGCGTGAAGTCGATGGTTTGCGCCTGCTGGTTGTTTGCGCCGGTAAGGGAAATGCTCTGCGTTGCATTGGCCTGGCTTAGCGCATTGTCCGTAAGCACCACGCTGCCGGTGTTTGTGCCTGCGGTAGTGGGCATGAAGTTCATGGAGACATCGCAACTTGCGCCCTCGGCAAGCGGCGTTCCGGAAGCGCAAAGGTTGCCATCGCCGGTGTTCTCAGGGAAGTTTGCCGGGTAATTGGGGTTGCCGCCGGAGGTTGGCGTACTGAATTCGAGAGGCTGGTTGCCGATATTGAAGATGCTTACGGTCTGCGGGCCGTCCGCGGTGTCGGTTTGGCCGACTGGGGTGGCAGTGGGAAAATTGAAGCTCGGCGGGTTGGTGACGGTGTACTTTGTCACCTGCGGGGTAAAGGCAGCCCCGTAGAGGTTGCCTAGGTTGTCCACGGCCACCGCATTCCATTGGCCGCCCAGAATCGTTGCCGGGTTCCCCAGGCCGGTTCCCGTCCAGGGGAAGCGCACTACATTGCCGGCTCCTTCGTCCGACACATATAAATCGCCGGTTGCATCCACGGCTACGTTTTTCAGATAGTAGGTGTAGCCGCCGCCAATCGTGTTGGGGCCGCTCCAGCCGCCGCCCGTGCTCAGAAACTGGTACACGGCCGCATAGCCGCTCACGTTCGAATAGCCGTTGTCCGCAACGTAGATGTTGTCGGCTCCGTCAACCGCTAAACTTATCGGGTTGATAAAGTCGTACTGGCCAATGACAACCCCGGCTCCATAACCCGTTCCTGTTCGCGGGACTTCGACGACCTGATCGTTCGTGTTATCCAGAACAAACAGGTTGCCCGCGCCATCGACGGCGAGCCCTACCAGGGCTCCCCACGGACCGATCCCGCTGGAGATGCCGATCGCCGAACCGTAATTCATTCCGTTCCATGGCAGCTCGAAGACGCCCGCGGAGCCATCGCTATAGAAAACATTCCCGGCGCCATCCACCGTTACTGCCGTAAGGTTGCTAAGGTCGCCTGAGCTGGCAAGCTCCTCCGGGGTGCCATAGGACGCGTCTGAGTATGCCACCTTGAATACCTTGTTGTGGTCCGCTGCGTAGACATTCGCCGCGCCGTCCACCGCTATGCTGTACGGTGAGGTCCATCCGCTGCCGAGGCCTTCGCTGCTCATTGAGCTATACGTGATCTGAGACCCCTGCGCAATCGCGGTCAAATATCCAGTGCCCAAGATCGCGCTGGTGGCCGAATAAAGTACCGCCGCGCCGCTCCGTTGTCCAGCCGAAACGGGCGTGAAGGCCACGTTCACCGTGCAGGATTGGCCCGCAATGAAGTTCGTGCCAACACTGCAGGAACCGCCGCTGACCAGCGTGTAGTCCAAGTTCTGCGCCCCCTGAGTGAGCACCGAAATGTTGCCAATGGTGCCCGCTGCCGCGATGGGCACAGTGATTGTCCCGGTCGCGGCGCCCTGGCCCACAATCGCCGTTGCAACGGTGGCTGAGGCCGTGGCTCCGGTGAGGCTGCCAGTCGTCGCCGTATAGGTGTAGGTGCCCGGAACCGCCAACTGCGCTCCGGCAAGGTTGAAGACCGCCGCGCCGGCGATGGCATTGGTCGAGTAGGCCTGCGAGTAGCCGTTTGGACCTGTGACGGCAAGAGTGATGTTGTCCGTCGATGTATATTGCTGCATCCCGCCAGCAGTTTCGATCACTGTGGCCGCGCCTGCGTTGCCGCCCGCCCAGACACTCGCCGACGGAGGAATTGAAAACGCCAACTGCGTGGCCGCCGTCTGTGCGGAAACCGTTGCGCTCAGTGAAACGACCTGGGTTGTGCCGTCGTAGCTGTTGTCAGTGAATTTGAGGGAGCCGGTGAGGGGAGCAGCGGACGCGGTGGAGACCGCCACGGTGACCTGGCAACTTGCTCCCTCGGCCAGGGATGTTCCGCAACCGTTGCTCGCAATGCTGAATCCGGTCCCGCTGATCGCCACGCCGGAGATGGAGAGCGAAGCATTGCCGAAGTTCGACAAGGTCACAGTCTGGGATGGAACAGGTTCGTCGACAAAAATACTGCCAAAACTAAGAGGGCCGGCCGAGAGCACGGCAGCGGCTATGGTTGGATTCACATTCACGGTCGCCGTGCCGTCCACCTGGTTGTTTAACACATCGCTGCTGGCGCCAAGTGGAGTTGAAATCAGATTGAGAACCGCTGTGGCCGTTTGGCCGCTGGCTACGTTGCCTGCATTGTGCGACAAGTTATAGACAAATGGGCCGCTATCTGAGGAGCCGCTGGACATCGAAGCCGCGTCGCCCGAGTAGGTTACGCCGTTCAGCAGGACGTTGCCATCAAGGTTGAAGATGGCTCCGCCAAAACCATCGGAGATTCCGCCCCCGCCCCCGCCCGCAGCCGTGTTAGAGGTGAATTCCCCTTGGGAAACCTCAAGCACGCCCCTGTGATTGAAAATAGCGCCACCCATGCCTGCGCCACCCCCGCCGTTTGCACCGTAAGGCTGGAGGGTTCCAAGTCCTTGTGCCACCAGGCCACTGCCGCCGCCAAAGCCGCCTGAGCCAGCTGCTGCGGGGTTAGAATTACCGCCTTCATCCTGCTGTCCTCCGCCACCGCCGCCGAACCCGCCCGAGCCCTGGCTGCCGATGCCGGTTCCCGCGATGGATTCTGCGTTTCCACCTTGGCCGCCACCGAAGCCTCCACCGCCGCCGGTGGTCCCCCCGCCGCCGCCACCGCCTACACCACCACCACCGCCGCCGCCGCCGTTGTAATACCCTCCCGATCCACCACCGCCAAAAGCCCCACCACCGCCGCCCGCCTCCCCGCCCGCTATGGTATCTCCCCCGTTTCCGCCGCCAATTGAACCCTCACCACCCACATTCGAGCCACTTGTTCCGCCATTTTCGCCGGGTTCGAACCCTCCCCCTCCGCCACCCACAGCGTAAGCAGCCGAGTCGCTCGCACCGTTTCCGCCGAAGGCGCTTGTGCCTCCCCCCAGTGTCCCTCCTTCGTTTCCCAAGAATCCGCCGCCGCTGCCGGAGGTATCGTCCCCCCCCCTTTTTGGCCATTTGCCTTGAAGCCGCCGCCTCCCCCTGTACCTGGGGGATTACCAGAGCCGGTGGAACTGCCCCCCGAGCCCCCGAGACCGCCGCCGCCTCCCGAATTCTTGCCCTCTTTCTCCCCCGTTCCACCGCTGCCGCCCAGTGCCTGGTTCAAAGAAAAGGTGACATTGGAAAGCGAAACCGCGCCCTGGTTAAAGATTGCGCCCCCAAGCCCCGCCCCGCCACCGCCGCCGGGCGATCCCGTTCCGCCGTTTCCGCCCTGCGCAAGACCACCGGTCAGCGTCAGGTTGCTCAGATTCAAATTCCCCGCTGAAAGTGTCGAGAATCCTCCCGAAACATAGAAGAAACGGAACTTTGGAGAGCCCGAAGCACGGCTGATGGTCGCCCCATTGCCATTGATCGTGATCGCGCTGGCGATGGCCGGAAAGGCGTTGGGCCCGAACCACCAGTCCGAGGGCGCGGTCACGGAATAGGTTCCGTCGGTGGCCAGGTTGATTGTGCCGCCGCCGTTGGCATTCAGCGTCTGGATGGCCGTGATCAGCCCGGCAACATCGCCATTGGGCACGTTGATGGTTTGTCCTGCCTGCGCAAGGGCAATCGGCGAAAACAAAACGGAGATGGGTACAAGAGACAACGCAACGAACAGCTCATGGCGAAAGCGTCGCACGAGGCGAACGGGAAGGTTGAAAACCATAAAGCCTCCGGCTGCGCAATCGGGCCCGCACAGCGTTCTACATAAGCATCTGCAACTCAGGCAAAATGCCGTATTGCGCAGTTTGTGGAGGGAATCTTGCTCCCTGACAGGTCTTGGGGGAAGACTTGCCGGAATTCTACCACGCAGCCGGAAATGGTTGCTTTCTGTTTGTTGCCGCCCAGTTGCCCAGGCCGCTCGCGGAAATGCAAGTGCAGCCCGCCAGCGGAAATGCATCTTAGGTTTCCGAGAAAAGCAGTCAATGAGCACGGTTGAGTCGATTCCGTTCGGTTGGTTAGCTACTCTGAAGCTGTCGATCCTGTTTCTCAGTCCACGCCAAACCGGCAATTGACTCATCTATCTTCAACAATCGGATCTCAAGATTTCCGAGTTCAGGCTGTATTACCCGCTATTCGTCAGTTACTACTTGAGCAACGAGAACGAAGCCGCTGGCGCGGCGGACGCTGCGGCGTAGGGCTTCCGAGTAGTTTTTTGGGCCAGTGTAAGGTGTGGGTCACAGGAGGTGCTTGTGACCCATTTACGCAAGATCATGCTGGAAGAACTCCAGCGCCGCAACTATGCTGACTCCACGATCCGCCACTACCTGCGCTGGGTGGAGGATTTCGCCCGCTTCGTCGCCAAGCCGCGGGACCGTCTTGGCCTGGAGCACGTACGAACGTATCAGGCTTATCTGCTGAAGACGCGCAAGCTGGATCCTGGTACGGTCGAGAACCACGTCGCCGCACTGCGGTTCTTCTACGTGCGCACGCTGAAGCGTCCCGAGTTCCGGGAGTTCATCCCTTATCCAAGAGTGCCCAAGCGGCTTCCCGGGATCCTGAGCAAGGAAGAAGTGGCCGGCATGATCAACGCCAGCGGGAACCTGTTCCGTCGCACCCTGCTGATGGTTCTCTACGGCAACCGAGATTATCTCCGCATGGAAGGCCGGTTCGGATTTCGTCAAAATCTTTCCTGCTGCAACGGTTGGCGGCGCTCAATATGTCCGCGCAGTCAAAGTGCCCCTGCCGCAGATTCCACTGATTGTTACCGGAGGCGCAAACCAGCTGACGGCGTTCGATTTTATCGTCGCCGGAGTGAGTGCGATTGGCGTAGGTGGTGAATTGCTGCCCAAAGAGGCGTTGCTTCATCGGCAGGAGTCTCAAATCCATGAGCTGGCTCGAAGGTTTCTCAGTATGGTCAAGGAAGCACGAACTCAGCGAGACTCTGCCTAAGCCAACTGGCATTTGACCAGGGGGTGCGGGAGCTTCAAATTAGTGCTCGGCAAGGTTGGTTTCGTTTTGATTCTGCTGATTTGCGCGTCGGCAAAATGCCAATCGGATTTCAGTCGATGCAATTTGACTGTAGTCGAAATCGTAGCGGTCAAAGCACTCTGGAACCATTCAGGACCACACCTTTCAACAGCATGGCCGCAACGCATTCAATCGAAAGCAGTTAAATTCACGCGATTTCAACAAACTTCAACAAGCGGCAAAAGCTGGTTCGGGACCACAGGGTCGGCCTCAAACATCTCTTTTAGAATCAATAGTTTACAAATGGAAAGTTGCTGAACCTTGTGGATTCTGAGGGAATTTACGGCTACAAAATCGTCTACAGTGCTCTGGTTACTGTCGTTGGTTCTTCTTTATCAACCACTTGCGGCTGAGGTTACGCGAGACCGACCCCCTGGGTTTGCACCAGGTGCTCAATGTTCAAGAGTTGCGGTTCAAACGGGCAATGATGTCGGGCTATCAACCAGGAGTGATGAGGGAAATTGCTTCTGTGGGGATTTCAGAGCATCATTGATTCGCAGAGGACCAGCTTCGCCCCTTGACCAGAAGTGCCGGGGCCGATCACCGGCAAGGTCAGCCTCCCAAAGCGGAGCAGGCTTTGCGCGAGGGTGAAATGCTCTATCGCAACCTCTTCAACTCGATGGAGGAGGAGTTCTGCGTCATCGAGGTCTTGTTTGATCCGCACAACAAGCCCATCGACTGGCGGTTCATCGAGGTGAATGAATCGTATGAGAAGCAAACAGGAATTCCGAATCCGGTCGGCAAAGCCATGCGCCAAATTGTTCCGAACCGTGAGGAACACTGGTTCGAGTTTTATGGAAAAGTCGCGCTCACTGGAGATCCTGGGCATCTCGTTAACGAAGCCAAGGCCATCGATGGTTACTACGAAGTCCGAGCCTATCGCGTAGGTTTGCCTGAGCAGCGCAGAGTGGCGGTTGTGTTTAGCGAGATCAGTCAGCGCATGCGGGCCGACAAAACGCTCCGTGAGCAGGCCGAACTTCTCAACCTGGCTCACGACAACTGCGCCATGCCTTACCAGAAGAGCATTTGTCGTCACCGATCATGTCCAACTTACCTACTTCACCAGAAGCCGAAAATGCTCACGAAGCGCCTTCACCGTCCGATCGAATGGATCGACGGAGCCGTAGGACCTTGACAGCATGACGCCGCCTTCCATGGTGGCAAGGACGTAGGTTGCCAGCGCCTCGATATCGGTGCCTTCAGGCAGTTTCGCTGCCTGAAGGCAATCGCGAACCGCGTCAATCCATCCGCGAAAATTCTTGGCGATGAGTTTGTGCGCAGGTCGATTCTCCGGGTCGATTTCCAGTGCCAGGCGCCCAAGAGGACAACCATACTGCGCATCCGTCATAAGAATGCGTTCGCGATAACCTTCAAGGATGGCGAAGATTCGTTCGATCGGGTCGGATGTCGCCGCGTACGCCGGTTCCACGATCATCGGTTGGAGCGCGACGAGATAGCTTTCCAGAACCTCGCGCAGTAACGCTTCCTTGCTGTCGAAAAAGTGATAGAAACTGCCCGAGTTCACTTTGGCGTGGGCCAGCAAGTCCGCCATCGAAGCGCCGGCAAAGCCCCTTTCCCAAAACAGATAGCGCGCAGACTCCACGAGCCGCTGCCTTGTGGCAGGTCCAGTCGGCTGAACCAGCCTGGGCTTCTTCGCCATGGATGCAGGAACTACATTGGCCATAAAAAAATCCTGTGAAAGCTCTTGACAACCAAGCTTATAACGGCTTTACTTGAACGATCAACCAAGAATGGAGACGTTGTCGCATGAAAGCACTCTTGCTCACCCTTCTTCTTACCGCTAGCAGTGTTTCCGCTCAACCTGCCGGTCCGCCGTCCACGAGCCCGGCGCAGCCGATCAATTCCTCTAAAGTGTTGAAGATCGAGCTGTCGATTCCCGCTCCGGTGCATGACGTTTGGGCAGCACTCACAACACAGCAGGGCTTGAGCAGTTGGCTGGCGCCCGATGTGTCGGTTGAGTTAAAGCCCGGCGGAGACTGGCTTGTGAAGTTTCCCCGCAGCACAGGAGGCGGTACGATCGTTAGCTTCGTGCCGGAGAAGGAGATCGTGATCGACGCCCTCGCGCCGGATAGATTTCCGCAGGTTCGCGCCACCCGAACGCGCGCAGTGTTTACCTTCATGGCCGAGGGAAACAGCACGCTTGTTCGCTTGTCGCAAACGGGCTGGCAGAGTGGCTCGGAGTGGGATGCGGCTGTGAGTACATCGCGGTCGGAAACGCCCAGGTGCTGGCAATGCTGCACCATCGCTTTGTGGCCGGACCGACCGACTGGCAAAAGGCCATGGCGCAGACCGCAGACAAATCCGCAAAATAACCCAAGGAGAGAATCAATGAACGGCCATTTGAATTATTGGGCCATACTTGTCGCCGCCGTCTCACTGTTCGTGCTGGGCGGTCTATGGTATAAAGTCTTTTCCGCTCCGTGGCAGAAGGCCAATGGGTTCGAAAGCGAGCCGCCGGCCGATAATCCCGCGAAGGTCTTTGGAGTCAGTTTTCTGTTCAGCCTGGTAATGGCCTTCAATCTGGCCAAGTTCCTTGATAGTCCGGCGACTACCGCGGCTTGGGGAGCCACAGCCGGCTTCTTAGCCGGATTCGGTTGGTGCTTTATGGGCATCGGCAACGTCTGCCTGTTTGAGCGCAAGCCATGGAGCTATCGATTACGTTTTGCATCTGTTTAGCGAAGGTCTTACGCTACGCGTAGCGAAAGAACGTGCTTCCAAGAAGTTTGGCCGTAACCTGCGAACAATCGAGCGACTGTGGACCAAGCGAGGTTCCATTCCCAAGGAGACTCAGCCGACGATTGAGGAGATTATCAGCCGTTTCTTGGAAGAGGGCAACGCAGACGGATGGCGGGTGCCAATGGACTGAGGGCCTGGGTAATCTCCCAATTTGGGTACTATTTTCTCGGCAAAATAGAAGGGCCAGTTTGACTTCACAATAGATCGGCGAGGGCCTTGCGCGCGGCAACGATCTCTTTGGCGATTGTATTGAATACCATTAGGGACAGTGACGGATCGGCTTGAATCAACGCTTCAAAATCTTCGCGGCTCACATAGCGGATGTCTGAGCCTTTGCGTGCGATTGCCGTGAGGGAATAGGGTGTGCCTGCCATGATGGCGGGGAGGCCAAGTATCGAATTGGAAGCAGCGTGGAGGCACATCACCATACGGCCAGCCGACGATTTCATCATTAGGCTGGCTTCTCCACTCAGGAGAATATAGAGGCCGTTGGCAGTCTCCCCCTGGCAGAAAAGTGTGCAGCCGTCATCGCAGAAAACCGGTTGAGATCGTTTCTCCAACGCTAGGAGCAGTTGGCGGTCGGCGGCGAAGGGGTTGCGTTTCACGGGCTTTGTTCCTGCCCCGCTGCCGGAGGATGCGGCGAAACCGATTATGGTCATTGACGAATAAGTCTCACCAGATAAGCCGCAGATTTGTGATGCGGAACACCGCCGCAGGCTTTCGCAACGAAAATCTACAGACTTAGCCTTCGATTGGCGCAGCCCGATTGTTCCTTGCGCGTTTATTCCCCTCCCCGATAAATCGGCTCCCAGTACCATGCATAGAACCTCTCGTTACAACTGCGGCACCGTATCGGACGCCTTAGAAAGATGAAATGAGGCGCATCGGATAGCTTCAGGCGGGCCGGACGGACCTCTGGCGAGAAGCAGTTTGGGCAGCGGATCGCGTCATCGGTCCTAAAGAGCCTCTAGTCCCTTCCCATATTGTCTCACTGAAACGAAATGACGGGATTTGCGGGGAAACGACGTGCGATTGCGGAAAAGCGTAGACTTTAGCCATGAAAAGCAAACCAGAATTGAGCGTCTGCTACGACAGAGACCATTATCCCGCATCAGCTACATGCTCTGCTTGTGGCGAGGAAATTCCAAAAGATGAACCGAGGATTACGTTCTCGCCTAAGAATATCAAGTGGTTTGCGGATCAATTCAAACGCCATTTGGTTCGGATGCATCCACGCAAGCTCGAAGTGAGTTTGAAAGCGGCTGTGTGAACCCGTGTTGGCAGACCACGGCTTTCCTTTGGGTAACAATATAACTGGCAAAGTGAGCGATACGGCACGGGGAGTGAGCTAGATCACATCAGCAGGCGCTCACCCCGTCGTACGCTTCTGCATGGCAATTCGGCTTGAGTTGTGCATCTACTACGATGAGGAAATGTTCCCCCACAAGGGAATTTGCTCTGTGTGCGGGGAGGATATGCCCCAAAGAAAGCCGAAAATTGCCGACCCGCAGGAGAACATCCGGTGGTTTTCAGATCAATTCAAACTCCACGTTAGGGTCAACCACCAGGATGTATCGGAAGCAACCTTGACCGAGGATGAATAGCAACATATCTTCGGCCCATTGCAGGACGCATCACCCTTCTCCGATCTACACGGAGCCTCTCGGAAACGAGGGGCTTTCGTGTGTTTGGGCATATTGCACTGGCGGGAGATGCGATTGCTCTACAGAAGGATGGTTCATCCTCAGATGCTCAGCGAATACTTTTACCAGCCCTTCCCGGCAACCCGGCTTGGGGATAAACGTCATTTCACACGCTGAACATTTATCCTAAAAACCGCAGTTGCCTAGCAAAAGAGCGCCTGTATCGAGTCGTTTTCGGGGCCTGCGGGGGATGATTCTGGCCACGATATAGTTCAGCAGGATCTTCCATCTGTTCAGGGTCGGCAAC
>Ga0302320_10005182_pt1 | contig 29299 bp, 32 predicted proteins | sample Bog_T0_3_FD_202130 | JGI IMG/M metagenome (GOLD analysis project Ga0302320, IMG submission 202130) | Peat permafrost microbial communities from Stordalen Mire near Abisko, Sweden - Bog_T0_3 | ecosystem: Environmental > Terrestrial > Soil > Wetlands > Peat | place: Sweden: Abisko, Stordalen Mire...
GGTGGTACCCGGCGCCAATCTGCCGCACGACTGGTGGCAGCTTTTCGAGGTGCCGATGCTCGACCGGGTGATCAGACAGGCGCTTGCCAATAATCATACGCTTGGCAGCGCAATGGCCCGACTGGGCCAAGCCCGGGAATCCCTCGTCGCCCAATCCGGCGCCGGCGATCCGCAACTTTCTCTGGCCGGCGCGGGCGGTCGGCAGAAATATGGCGTCTCCTTGTTCGGGCCGACCGACTTCCACATCCCCCCGTTCAACTATTATCAGCTTGGGCCGAACACAAGCTATCTGGTGGATATCTTCGGCGGACAGCGCCGCGCCGTGGAGCAAATGCAGGCGCTGGCCGACTATCAGCAGGCAGAATTGCAGGCCGCGACCTTGACCCTGATCGGCGACGTCATTTTGCATTGTCTGACCATCGCGGCGACGCATGCCGAGCAGCAGGCGGTCGATCGCATTGTCGCCGACGACGAACGGACTCTCGACCTGGTCCGCCAAGCCTACGCCGCCGGCGCCGCCGGCCAGACCGAAATTCTGAGCGCGCAGTCGCAATTGGCGGCCGATCGCACCCTCCTGCCACCTCTGTCGCAGCAATTGGCGGTCGCGCGCCATGCGCTGGCGATCCTGGTTGGCAGCGCGCCGGCCAACTGGACGGTGCCTGATTTCACCCTCGTGGAGTTCAAGCTGGCCGCGCGCGTTCCGCTGACCCTGCCCGCCGAACTGGTGCGCCATCGCCCCGACATTCTGGCGGCAGAAGCCGAGTTGCATGCGGCTACTGCCGCGGTCGGAATCGCCACCGCCAATCTCTATCCGCATATCACCCTGACGGCAGGGGCCGCGTTTGAAACGCTGCAACCGCAAAATCTGTTCGAACCGGGCAATGCCGCCGCCAATCTGGCGGCCAGCGTCACCCAGACGATCTGGGATGGCGGCACGCTGGAGGCTCGCAAGCGTGGCGCCCAGGATGCGCTGGACGCGCAGAGCCAGATATATCAGCAGACGGTGATCGCAGCCTTCGCGCAGATCGCCGACAGTCTGCAGGCCCTGGCCAATGATGCCGAACAGCAGGATTTGCAAAATCAAGCCTTGGAGACGGCGGAAAAATCGCTGGCCCTGGCACAGCGCAGTCTGGCCGAGGGGAATAGCGGCCTTTTGCCGGTGCTCGACGCCGAACGTTTGCGCAACCAGGCACTGCTCGGCACCATCCGGGCGCAGGCGCAACGTCTGCAAGACGATGCCCAGTTGCTGGTACGCCTGGGCGGCGCCAGTCTTGTTGATTAGGGGCAGCTCCCTACGAGCCGTATTACCGGGGATCGTCGTGAGTTTGACGCCCAATTGTGCAATCCATACCGTGTTGGCGTCCGGAGAACTCGTCGACAGGCGCTGATCGATAAGTATATTCCGGCTCTTTACCTGGTCCGCGGGCGGACATCATGCTCCGATCCACACAGGTGTGGCCGGTGCCTTAATCCTCGATAAGTCTCCTTCAACTGGATAACAACGGACGGGCCAGGATGCATCCGCGAAGCAACCCAAAACAAATTCAGCCTGCCGCTCCAAGCAAGATCGGGCTAGGCGAGACGCGACTGCGTCGGTTTCGACGCTTTTTTTGGCATGGTTTGTCCGTCCTTCTCCTCGGCACTGGCGGCATGCTCCCAGTGGCGGCCGCCACACCTCAATTGCCGGCAATAATCGAGCCCCCGAGCCAAGAGCACCATCTCGGCAAAGTGATCTTTGTCGAGCTGTTGACTCCGGATCTCGCCGCCGCCAAGCGTTTCTATGCGGGATTGTTCGGCTGGACCTTTCGCGATATTCGGGGTGACGGGCTCGAATACGCCGAGGCCTTTCTCGACAGCCGTCCGGTCGCCGGACTGCTGCGTAAAGATATACCGGCAGGCGAACATCGGCAGCCCGCATGGTTGAGCTTCGTGGCTGTGCGCGATGTCGATGCTATTAAAAAAATTGCGGTGCAAAATGGTGCCAAGCTGCTGTTCGAGCCGCATAGCATACCGGACCGCGGCCGGGAAGCGGTTCTCTCGGATCCACAGGGGGCCGTATTTGCGGTCCTTGCGTCCTCTAGTGGCGATCCACCTGACCTGCTGGCCGCGCCTGGAGAATGGATCTGGAGTTCACTCATCACAAGCGATCCGGACACCGATGCTTCCTTCTACCAGACCCTGTTCGACTATGAAGTTTTCGATTTGCCCGCAGATGCCGATACCCACCATGTCATTCTCGCATCCGATAACTACGCTCGTGCAAGCATCAATTCACTGCCGCCAAATAAACCCACCATCCATCCCCATTGGCTCAATTATGTCCGCGTCGACGATGCCGCGATAATGACCGCTAAGGCCGTCGCGCTTGGCGGACATGTGCTCGTTGCGCCGCGTGTTGATCGCCATGGCGGCATGCTCGCGGTCATCGCCGACCCGCTGGGGGCGCCGGTCGGACTAATGGAATGGTCGGACACCGAAAGCAAAGAGGTGCCGAAATGACTGTTTCACCGATAGCTGGTGCTGCGTTCGCCCTAGCGCTCGGGCTGGTGACGGTTCTTTTGCCCGGGTGCGTTGCCGGGGACGGTGGATATGGCGACTACGCCGTGGGCTATTATGAACCATACGGCGGAGACTACGGCGGTTGGGGACCGGGCTACCAGGTCGGGCCTTTCCGCGACGGCAACCATCACGAGGGCGGTGGTGGTGGCCGGTCAGCACCGCATGCTTACAGATCCGCGCCTGCATCACACGCCATGCCTTCAATTCCGTCGGGTGGCCGTGGACGCGGTGGTGGTCCTGGACATCACTGATAAACAAAAAATGGGGCGATCCGATCGCATAATGTTTCTTGGTGGTGCATCGCCCGTCGTCAACCCGGTGTTCAAAACTTTATCCCGCCAGATCAGTGCGTTGTGGCAAAATCTTACGGTGAGCGCCGCAAGAATTCATCCACAGGTGGACCGTTATCGCGGCGACATCCGGATCGCGCCGTCCAGTCGGATCGTTTCGCCGTTCAGCATGGGATTGGCTATAATGCTGCTCACCAGCAGTGCATATTCCTCGGGCTTGCCGAGCCGGCTCGGGAAGGGGGTCTGCTGACCGAGCGAATCTTGCGTCGCTTGGGGCAATCCGGCCATCATCGGCGTCCAGAAAGTGCCGGGCGCTATCGTCACGACGCGAATGCCGTATTGCGCCAGATCGCGGGCCAACGGCAAGGTCAGGGCAACGATGCCGCCTTTCGAAGCGGCATAGGCGGCTTGGCCGATCTGGCCTTCGAAGGCGGCGATGCTGGCGGTGTTGATGATCACGCCGCGCTCCTCGCCCAGCAAGGGCGCCAGACTGAGGCGAGCCGCAACCTTGCTGACCACGTTGAAGGTGCCGATCAGATTGACCTCGATCACCGTGCGAAACGAATCGAGCGGATGCGGCTTCGCCTCGCGTCCGACGGTCTTGCCGCCGATCACCACGCCGGCGCAATTGACCAGGATACGAGCGACCCCGTGCGCCTCCTGGGCCGCCGCCACCGCCTGCTCGACGCTGGCGTCGTCGGCGACATTCACCTTGAAGAAGGCGCCGGCGACCTTGGCTGCGAACGCTTTGCCGGCCTCCTCATTGAGATCGAAAATGGCGACCTTGGCGCCCTGCTCCGCCAGCATCGCCGCGGTGGCACCGCCCAAGCCGGATGCGCCGCCGGTCACGATCGCACTTACGCCTTTGACGTCCATATTAATTTCTCCTTACACCAGTTCCACCGCGACGGCGGTGGCTTCACCCCCGCCGATACACAGGCTTGCCACGCCGCGCTTTTGTCCGGTCCGCTGCAATGCCGACAGCAAGGTGACCATGATGCGGGCGCCGCTGGCGCCGATCGGATGGCCGAGCGCGGTGGCGCCGCCATGTATATTGAGCTTTTCATCGGCTATGCCGAGATCCTGAGCGGCGATCATCGCCACCACCGCGAAGGCTTCGTTGACCTCGAACAGATCGACATCGGCCACCGTCCAGCCGGCGCGGTCAAGCAGCTTTCGCATCGCCGGCACCGGCGCCGTGGCGAACAATCCCGGTGCATGGGCGTGCGCCGCCGTCGCGCGCAGGATCGCCACCACCCGCAATCCCAGCCGCCGGGCGACGCTGGCGCGTGTCAGCAGCAGCGCGGCGGCGCCATCCGAGATCGACGAAGCGTTGGCCGCGGTGATAGTGCCATCCTTGGCGAAGGCCGGTTTCAAGGTTGGGATCTTGTCCGGCCGGGCCTTGCCAGGCTGCTCGTCGATGTCGATCACGCGGTCGCCGGCCCGGTCGGCGATGGTGACCGCGGCGATTTCATCGGCGAAGGCGCCCTGTCTGATCGCCGATTGTGCCCGCTCGAGCGACCGCAGCGCATAGGCGTCCTGCTGCTCGCGCGAAAATTGGTAGTCGCGCGCAGCATCCTCGGCAAAGGAACCCATCAGCTTGCCCGGCGTATAGGCATCCTCGAGCCCGTCGAGAAACATCGAATCCGTGACCACGTCATGGCCGAGGCGGCACCCGGCCCGATGCCTGGCGAGCAGATAGGGCGCGTTGCTCATGCTTTCCATGCCGCCGGCGACGACGATGTCGACCGAGCCGGCCTTTAGCGCATCATAGCCCATGATCGCCGCCTGCATGCCCGACCCGCACATCTTGTTGACCGTGGTGGCCTCGACCGACACAGGCAGGCCGGCACCCAACGCGGCTTGCCGAGCCGGGGCCTGACCCAGCCCCGCCGGCAGTACGCACCCCATGTAAATGCGCTCGATCGCCGCCAGAGGCGCACCAGCCCGATCGAGTGTCGCCCGCACTGCCGCCGCGCCGAGCTGGGTCGCGCTGGCACCGGCCAATGCTCCCATCAACCCGCCAATCGGCGTGCGGGCATAAGAGACAATGACGACAGGATCCATCTCCATTCTCCCTGCTCTCGGTGCTTGGTATCACTGCGCGATAGATCTGGCACATTGCGAAGCCGCCGTCGAGGCCACAGAAGGCCCATTCACTGCTGCCTTCTCTCACAAGGCAAGAAGGGGCGGCGGAACAATCCTGTCCCTGTTCCTCTCTGTTCCCTGAAGGGTTAGGGCACGAGGCCGGATATCGGTTACCAACACCCTATTCCGAAGAAAAATAAATTTTCTATCAGTGCTCAAAAAAAAATTTGGATTACTATATTTTGTATCCTGACCCCTGTAGTTAACAATATTTTGTTTCACTATTAACGAAATATATACATTTTTTGATTTCACAGTTTCGGAAGATGCGTTACTCTGGCTTTATGAGAGGATCGTCGACGGGGTTGGCTAACATGATCAACGCTTCGCCATTGACCAATCGGTACCAGGCACTGCAAAAAGCCGACGCGGGTGGCGATGACGAACTGAGTTCCCATCGCGCACTCGAATTGGACCGGCTCTACCGACAGATCATATCTTCGCCGATCCTGCGCCTGCTTGATGCAATAGATAAACTTTCTTTCGCAGATCATTGCTTAAACATAGAATTCGATATCAAGGAGGCCTCCAACCTGATTCGTCAGGTATCGCTGGCCTTGTTCGTCATGCATCACCGCGCCGCCGACAGCAGCATCAATCTCAGTCACGCGAGCGAGTTGCACCGGCGCAGAAACAGCGACCAGCGCCGCGATGTGGTGTCCGAACAGGGAAAACGATAGCACCAACACCACTTCGTTCCAATATGGAAATTAATTTTCCGTTTTGGCGCTAGTTGCGGGCGAGCGGGATTTCCTCTGCCGCGCCACCGGCGCCTTTCAGGACCAGGACGTTGCCCTCGCCCAAGCTGAATCCCGGGTCCTTGACGACCGGGCCATGCCCGCCGGCCAAAACGTCGAGCGACAGAAGTTTGTTGGTGGACCGGCGATAGACTTCGATCAGCACAGGCGGCGTTAACCGGCTGGCGGCGGCGGTCAGGCTGAGCACCAGAAATTGCGAGTCGGCGGTCCAAGCCGCGTCCACCACGCCGGCACCATGTTCCCCATCGGGTGAGGTGAAATCGGCGTCGACCAACAGGCGGCCATCCTGATCGAGGATCTGCAGCATGCTTTCGCCGCAGCCGCCGCGTCCCAGGCGTGTCACCCGCACGGAACGGCCGCCGTCCGGCGCCGCCAATTCGCGGCTGCCGAAACAGCCGGCGGCTAGGGACGATGCCGACGTGCCTGCCAGCACCCAGCCCAGCAGTCCCATCGCTACCGCCCGTCTGCAGACTGTCATGCGCCCCATCCTGAAAAGCCACTCCCGGCCCGACATTACACAGGCTCTCGCTTGCTCAGAACCGAATTCTGCCGATCAGCATATCGCGAAACATCACCCAGTCGCCCAGCAGACTATAGAAGGGATGGCGAAAAGTGGCAGGACGGTTGTGCTCGAAGGCGAAATGGCCGAGCCAGGCGAAGCCGTAGCCGGCCAACGGCATCGCCAGCAGCCAGCGCGGCTCTCTTTGCCACAACGCCGCCAGCAGCGCCGCCAACACCAGGCAGGTACCAACAAAATGCAACCGCCGGCAAAGGCGGTTTCGATGTTCGCCGAGATAGAACGGGTAGAAATCCGCGAATCTCTGATAGCGGCGAGGCTCATTGTCGTTCATGCCGCCTATTTTCCGCCGCTGGCCGCGCACTGACAAGCCTGTTCACGCGGGAATGGCTGGGTTAGAACCAAATCCGCGCACCCGTCCGGCAAACGCCGATGTCAGACCCATAATCGAAGGCCGTCCTTGCGCCGGCGGCCGAATCACAAAGCGAGGAGAACATCATGCCATTGGTGCGCATCGATCTGCTGCAGGGAAAATCCAAGGACTATCGGCAGGCCATCGGCAGCGTGGTGTACGACGCCATGCGCGCCGTCATCGCCGTACCGGAGGACGACCGCTTCCAGGTGATCAGCGAACATGCGCCCGAAGATTTCATTTTCGACCCCAATTATCTCGGCATCGCTCGCTCACCCGACTGCGTCTTCATTCAGATCACCTTGTCGACCGGCCGCAGCGTCGAGAAGAAACGCGCCTTTTACCAGGCGATCGCCGACGGCTTGCATGAGCGCCTCGGACTGCGGCGCGAGGATGTCTTCATCAATCTGGTGGAAGTGACAAAGGAGAACTGGTCGTTCGGCAATGGCATCGCCCAATATGACCCTGGTTGACCACCAGCCCGCGTTTGGCGACATGCGTGTCACTTCATTGATCTCGATCAAAGACAAGGCGATCGAGGCGCCGCACTCTCCGCGCCGCATCCGATGCGGTTGGACGAGGAGGTTTGGCGCCGATGGGCGTTGCCGAGGGAATATCGATCCGAAGTTTTGCCGATGCGGTCGGGGGAACGGAATATTTCATCACCGTGGCGCCGCCGAACAGCTTGACTTTCGCCGACCAGGTGGCGGCGGTCGAACAGCTGTATGGCGCCGCCTTGGCCGGACTGGGACTGGCCGCCGATAGCTCGGTGTTCCGCCGCATTTTTCTGAGCGACGTTTTGAATCAGGCCGGCCTGGTGCGCGACAGCGCCTTGGTCGACGACTCTACGGCGGTCTCGGTCGTGCAGCAGGCGCCGCTGTCGGGCGCCAAGCTCGAAATGCTGGCCTATCATCTGACGAGCCCGACTCCCATAGAAAAACGCCGCCTGTCACCTCGTCATCTGCTTGTCGAGAAGAACCAACACCGGCATCTATGGAGCACAAGACTCTGCAGTGGTGACAATGAAAACCAATTGTCTCCCGAAGTACAGACCCGAGACATATTCAATGATCTTATCAATATTCTGGCTAAACAGGGCGCTACCCTGCTCGATCATTGCGTACGAACCTGGATTTATCTAAAAGATGTCGACGTTTTCTATAAAGGAATGGTCGACAGCAGGCGCGCTTTGTTCAAGGAACAGGGCCTGAACGGCGCCACCCACTTCATTGCCAGCACCGGCATCGAAGGGGCCTGCGCACATCGCTGGGATCTGGTGGCGATGGACGCCTATTCGAGTCTTGATCTGGTGCGCGGCCAGATGTCCTTTCTCAACGACTTCGATCGCCTGTGCGCCACCAAGGACTACAACGTCACCTTCGAACGCGGCACCAGGATAGCCTATGCCGAACGCGCACATCACTATATCTCCGGCACCGCCAGTATCGACAGTCACGGCGATGTCGTGCATCCCGGCTGCGTCATGGCCCAACTCGAGCGGGCGCTGGAAAATGTCGAGGCCTTGCTGCGGTCGGGCCAGGCATGCTTCGACGACATGATGTATCTGCTGGTTTATCTGCGCGATCCGGCCGATTACACCCGGGTCGATGCATATCTGCGGCAGCATTATGCCGACCTGCCGACCCTCATCGTGCAGGGTGCGGTGTGCCGGCCGGCCTGGCTGATCGAAGTCGAAGGAGTGGCGGTGGCACGCCATCACGACCCAACGCTACCCAATTTCTGACGGCGGAACCGCCCAGCGAGGTTTAAAATATGCAGAGCGATGCCCCCTTCCTGATGCTCGACGAAGCGGCGATCAAAGCAGCGCCGCTGCGCAGCGATCCCTACGACTATGCCTTCATCGAGCACGCCATGCCCGACTCCGAACGCGACGCGGCACTCCGGGACGCGCCGATCATCCCCGATCGTGGCAGCTATGCGCTGCCCAGCCTGAAATACGGGCCCAAATTCGCAGCCTGCATGCAGGATCTGCTGAGCACGCGCTTCCGCCATCTGGTCGAGCAGAAATTCGATATAGACCTCAGCAACCGGCCGCCCTGCATCGTCATGATGGGCAACACCACCGGCCATTACAACGAAGGCTATGCGCACCCGGATTCACGCCACAAGATCATCACCGTGATCCTGGGATTCAGCCATAGCTGGGACTATCAGTTCGGCCGCCTGCGCGTACTGCGCAGCAATGACCGCGACGATTTCGCCTTCGAGTTCGCTCCGGAATTCGGCAAAATGCTGATGTTTCGCGTCTGCGACCATTCCTGGCACGGCTTCGTGCCGCAAAAGGGCAAGCGCATGAGCGTCCAGCTCTGCTTTGTCGATTCCGAATGGTATGTGCGGCGCGAATATCTGCGGCATAAAGTCAGCGCATTTGCGAAATCGATGCCGGTGATGCGACAGATCATCGACTGGGCGCCCCGCAATTTCACACATAAGGGCTGAGATGACCTACCCACCAATCCCGGGTCCGGCGCCAATCGCCAGCCATGTTACCGCCGCGCTCAGGGCGTCGCGGCGGCTTTCGCAACCCTATACGCGCTGGGCGGTCACCGACATTTTCCCGGAGCCGCTCTGCACGGCGATCCTGGTGCTGCCGCTGGTGCCGCCGATGCTCGGCACCACCGACGGCACCCGCAACAGCTACAATGCACGCCGCAGCTTTTTCACCCCCGCGCTGCGCCGGGATTTCCCGGTGTGCCAGAGCTTGGCGACCGCCTTGCAACGCCCCGGCGTCGCCCGCCAATTGTCCGAGACCTGCGACTTCGACGCCGAGGGTACCTATTTGCGCATCGAATATATCCAGGATACCGACGGCATGTGGCTGGAACCGCACCGCGACATCCCGGCCAAGATCTTCTCAATGGTGGTCTATCTGTGCACCGGTCCGGAGGCAGCCGATTGGGGCACCGACATTTATGACGAACATCTTCGCTGGGTCGGCCGGTCCTCAGCCGAGTTCAACAGCGCCACCATCTTCAAGGCCGGACCCGATACCTGGCATGGATTCGAAAAGCGCCCGATCCGGGGCGTGAGAAGGCTGATGGAAATCAATTATGTGCGCGACTGGCGCGACCGCGATCAGCTGGCTTATCCCGACCAGCCGATCACGCTTACCGATCCGCCACCGGCTTCTTAGCCAGCAGCGTGGTGACCAGTCCCGACACTGTCATCACCGGCAACAGCGCCAGCAGCACCTGACTCGCGCTCTGACCCGAGCTTAGCAGCAGACCGGCCAGCAGCGGCCCCACCACCGACCCGGAACGGCCGACCGCGACCGCAGCGCCAACCCCACTGCCGCGCAGCGCGCGCGGATAGCTGCTTTGCGCCAAGCCATAGAGAATCGACTGACATCCCAGCACGGTGACGCCCAGGCAGGCGCCCAAACACAGCCATAGCGGCAAGGGCAGCGTCGCCGCCGCCATCGCCAACAGGCACAGCACGGCAGCGCCATGCAGGCCGGCTGCCGTCCCAGTGCGCCAGCGTCCACGATCCATCAGTTGGCCGGCGACGATGGCGCCGCCGGCGCCGGCCAGATTGAACAGAGTCTGCATCAGACCCGCGTCACTGCGGGACAGGCCGCGCCCGATCAGCAAAGACGGCAGCCAGTTGAGCAGCAGATACACCGTCACTAAAATGAAAAACTGGCCGAACCACAACAGCAGGGTCGTCGCGGTGCGGCCTTCGCCGAACAGCGCCTGGGCGAAATTGGTGACGCCGTGCGGCGCCGAGGCGGCGGACAGGCTAGCCGGCAGAAGGCGGGCCACCAGCGGCAGCAGCAGCAGCGGCAACACGCCGCCCAGCAGGAAGACCAGGCGCCAGTCTTGCGGGCCGATGCCGATCAGGCTGGTCAGACTGGCCAGCGCGCCGCCGACCGGCATGCCGGCATAAAGCAGGCCGATGGCGGCGCCGCGACGATGCAGTGGCGTGGCTTCGGCCGCCAGCGCGATCAGATTGGGGAGCGCGCCGCCCAAGCCGACGCCGGTGACGAAGCGGGCCAACAGCAATTGATCGAAGCTCTGCGACAGACCGGTCAACAGCGACAGCAGGGCGAACAGCGCCACCGACATTAGCAGCACGGGCTTGCGGCCTACGCGGTCGGACAGGCGCCCGCCAGCCGCCGCTCCCAGCATCAGGCCGAGCGTGCCGGCGCTGAAGAACCAGCCCAATCGTCCGGCGTCCACCGTCAGCGCGCGCGCAAGCTTGGGCGCCGCCACACCGGCCGCCTGCAGATCGAACCCTTCCAGCACCGTTATAGAACAGCACAACAGCATCGTCAGGCGCGCAGGTGAGAGCCGGACCGGCAGCAACATGGGGCTTACTTCCTTCTGCATGTCGATTAGGTTTACCGCAAGCAGCAACGGGAGAACACAGGTGCGTTGCAGGTGGATGGGGCTGGCGCTGGCGGTTTTGCTGTGCGCCGGACCGCTGTCGGCGGCGCCGCGGCGGATCAGGGTCGAGGCGATGGAATATCCCTGGAGCGCGATCGGCCGCCTCAATATCGGTGGGCGCGGCTGGTGCACGGCCGTGCTGGTGTCAGACAACAGCGTTCTTACTGCGGCGCATTGCCTGTGGAACAAAGCGCGCGCCGACTGGTGGCCGGCCAGCTCGCTGCATTTCATCGCCGGCTATCAGGGCGGCGAGGCAGTGTTGCATTGTCTGGTCACGGGCTATGTCATCGCCGACCATTTCCGCGAGACGCCCGCGCTGGCCAGCAGCGACTGGGCGATCCTGCAACTGGACCAGCCGCTTGGCCGCCAGGCCGGCTGGCTGGGTATCGGCAAGGCGACGGATCTTGGCGCGGCTCCGCTCTTGGGAATCGTCGGCTACCCAGCCGATCGACCGCACGCCATGACGCTTGATTATGGCTGCAAGATCGTCGCCATCGGCGCCCCGGCACCGCTGCTGTTGGAGGATTGTCCGGCGGCGCACGGCGATTCCGGCGGTCCATTGCTGGTTTTCCTGCCGGGCGGGCCGCTTCTGGTCGGCCTCGTTGTTATGTCCGTCACCGCGCCCAACCGGATGCTGACCGGTGCCGTGCCTGCCACCGTGCTGGACGATCGGCTGAATTTTCCGATCGCCGCAGCGGCGGCGCAGCTTCAGGGCATCGGCGCGACACCGGGCCATCCGCCCGAACCGGGCAGTCCGGCGGTGGCGACGCCGCAACAGACCGTCGCAGGGTTGGCAGGCCAATCCCACCCCGCCGCCAGTCTGGCCGCCTTGACCCGGCTGCTGTTGCTCGGCCTGGCGGCGCCGCCATAGCAGCCTGGTTTTCATAAACCGTACAATTGGTCAGGCGGGATTACCACCGGGGCGATCTCGCGCGGCCCCGCCGCTTCGATCTCGGTGAAAAAGCACGAGCGGTGGCCGGTATGACAGGCGACGCCGGTCTGGTCTACCCTCAACAACAGGCAATCGCCATCGCAATCGACCAGCAACGCCTTCAAGGTCTGCGTCTGTCCCGATACTTCGCCTTTACGCCACAAGCGGCGGCGCGAGCGCGAGTAATAGCAGACTTGCCCGCTCGTCAGCGTTTCGCGCACGGCGTCGGCGTTCATCCAGGCCTGCATCAGTACCTCGCCACTGTCATGTTGCTGGGCGATGGCGGCAACCAGACCCTCCGGCCCGAAGCTGATGGCGGCGAGTGCCGCGTCCACATCGATCCGCACCTGATCCTCCCTGTCAAAGACAGGGAGAGGACCAAGCGACGCCCAGCCTGTCAAGCTTTGCGCTGCGCCGCGCATGCGATAGAGTTGGTACCATGGCTGAAACTGCCGACCTCTACCCGCCGACCCAGCACGACCATCAGGACTGCGTGCGCGACGCCATGGCCGCCGCCGAACTTACCTGCCTGCGGCAGGGGGCACGCCTGACGGCCGTGCGCCGCCGCGTGCTGGCGCTGGTGTGGGCCAGCCACGATCCCGTCGGTGCCTATGGCCTGCTCGACCGGCTCGCCGCCGAGGGTACCAACGCGGTGCCGCCGACCGTCTATCGCGCGCTCGATTTCCTTCTGCGGCACGGTCTGGTGCATCGCCTGGAACGGCTCAACGCCTATGTCGGCTGCTCGCATCATGACGGCCCGCATGCCGCCCAGTTTCTGATCTGCAGCTTATGCCGGCGGGTGGCCGAACTCGACGACACTGCCATCGGCGCCGCCCTTGCCGCCAGCGCGCGCGTTCGCGGTTTCGTCATCACCCGCCAGACCGTCGAAGTCGAAGGTCTGTGCCCCACCTGCCAGGCATGACCAGTCGGGGTCAGAAGCACCTATAGCTGCTATGCCAGTGGTGGCGTGCACCTCACTGGCGAAACCTGTACTTGATGTGCGCGCCAATCGAGCGCATATACTATATGGGTGAATTGAGCGCATTATGAACCACTCGCCAAAGCGCGCCGTGAATGTCAAAGCCAGGGGCGATCTTGTGTCCGAGGCCAAGACGCTCGGCATCAACCTCTCTGCCACGTTTGAAGGTGCGCTGGAAATTGCCGTGAGAACCGCGCGAATCGCGCGTTGGCAAGAAGAGAATCGTGAAGCTTTCGCGGCCTATGACAAGCGGGTCGCAACGAACGGCGCATTCAGCGCCGGAAAGCGGCGGTTTTGATGCGATTCCTCGACATCTGCCGCAATCCGCACCATTCACCGGACAACAACACGCCATATCTGCTCATAATTCAGGGAAATTATATCGACGTGCAGAGCACACGGGTCGTCGTCCCATTGATGAATTTTGAGGCGGTTTCTCCGATCATCAAAGGTGGATTGATGCCCGAATTCATTGTCGAAGCAAATCACGTTGCAATGGTTACGCCTGAACTGGCCGGTATCTCAATCAGCGATATCGGACCCGTCGTCGCAAATGCCCTGGAACGACATCACGACGTACGCCGTGCCATCGATATCCTCACCGGCGATTTTTAACCCAACTGGGCCAGTCGCGGGTACACAATTTCAGACGCCGAAGTGGCCGGGCGTCACCTGCGTGAACCGGCGACTTTGATCCGTCCGCGCGCCCCATCGGCGGAAAGTCTTGCCACTTCCGAATATTTTCGCGACCGCGGCGGAGAACAGATCGTGCCTTGTGTCGGAATGAACCATTGGTGGCCTGTCAACAGAAGACAGCCTGCATCGACAATCGGGTGAGGCGGTCTAACGCCCACCATTAGCCGCGATCAGCGTCTGCGTCTGATCGACCCCCGCTTTCGACAAAGTCGCGGGGCTGGCATCCGACGGCGGGAAGGAGGCGATAGTGCTGATCAGCGCCTGATAGGCGGCATCGGTGCTGCTGGCACCATTGACGCTGTCCTGGCTGCCGATGACAGTAACGCTGCTGTTGCTGCCGCTGGCGGTGACATTGTCATTGGCACCGGTCAGCACCGCGCTGGTGCCCGGCCCCACCGTCACCGTCTCACTGTCGCCGGCGACCGAGTCGGTGCCCGACCCGGCTACCGTCACGCTACCGCCACCGGAAACGCTGCCGACATTGCCGACCACCGCCATCACGCTGTTGCTGCCGAGTGTCACGCTGCTGCCGTTGGCGGCAAGTGTGTCGCCGACGCCGTTCAACGTCGCCGCCTGGCCAGTGGCCAGAGTGATGGCGCTGCAGGATCTGACGGTAGAGCCGTTCGGCCTCGGGCAATTGTCCAGACTGGTGATGCCCCATAGCCTCTGCCAACAGCCTTTGTAGGTTGGTCATCGCTGTCTTTGGTGCATTGGGCCTATTCGTTTGCCTTTGCGGATACTGGAGGAAAGCCTTTGCCTCTGCCCGCCAATTCCGTCGTGCCTGGAACAGGTTGAACGACATGCCGACCAGCAAGGCCAGGGTCGGCAGTGCGGTGTTGCGGGTGGTTGACTGGGGGGTCTGGGTGCGCGAGTCGCGTGTTTTCAGTCGACGACGAGGTTCATTTTTTCGGCTTCTTCTTTGGTTTTCTTCAGTTTCAGCCACATTTTCTTTTCCAATTGTTTGAGCTGGTCGTCGAATTCGCGGATATGCTCGAACAGTTTTTCGCGGGCGTGGGTGCGGTATTGTTTGATCAATTGGCGGGTGCCGAGTTCGGCCAGAATGAAAGCCAGCGTGATGCCGGCGCCAACGGTGAGGGCGGCGGCCAACAGGCCATATTGGCGGTCGACCAGCAGCACGGCGCCCCAGAAGCCGATGCTGACGATCGCCGCGCTGCAGACCAGCAGAACCCGACGGCCGAGGCGATCCTGGCGCGTCTGCAACAGGCGACGCTCATGCTCGGCGAAGGCGTTGGTCAGTTCGGCGTGCGCCATCGCCTGCCAGGTCTTGAACGACAGGCCTTGCTCCGACCGCTTGTCGCGAATGAAATTTTCCAGCTGCCGGATCATATATTCGGCACGTTGCGACGGTGTGGGATCCGACATCGCTAAGAGCTGCTTTTCGGTCGCCACTGATGCACCGAGACCGGCTTGCCGGCCTGGCTGACCATGGTGCGCGGCCGCAGCACCCTTTCGATCGGCGGCGCACCGATGCGGGTCGAGCGCTCGGGTTCGGCGTTGGCTTTGCGGCCATAGAATTCGATCATGTCCGGCAGCGGGATCTCGGTCTTGACGCCCTTGGCGAAAGCGTCCTGATAGGGCGAATGGCCATTGACATGCCGGCTCAACGCATCGGCGGACAAGGATCCAAATCGCCGCCAGATGCTATCGAGGAATTGATTGACCAGCGGCGGTACCGGAATCACGTCGATGGCAGGACGCTGGATGGCGCAGGCGCGAAATACATTGGGCTCGGTCGGACCGAACTGGTCGGCGACGAACACCGCCGGCATCAGCTTGCGGCCATTATAGGCGACCGCAAAATAGGCCTGCGCCAGATACATCAGACGCTGGGTCTTCTGTGGCTGAATATATTCATTTTCGTTAAGCGCCCGATCGACGAACCAATAGGCTACATCGAAACTGGACTCAACCGCTGCTCCCGCCATGCCGCCCCTCTTGCAAAACAGGGGTCAGAATAACCGGCGAGTCGTTAAAGATCCCGGAACTTTTGCCGCAGGCGGTAATCGTCAGACGTGATCCACGCCTCGATTCCGGCAAGCCGGCGATCGAGCTTGGCGAAATGGTCACGCAAATGCGACTGACTGTCGAGCGGGCTGGGCCGATCCTGCCGGTCGAAGCTGCCATAGGCGAAGCCGGTCGGCGCTTGCGGAATCAGCAGGGCCAGAATGATATAAAGCGCCACGGTGAAGAAGAAAAAGCCGAACACCGACATCAAAATGAAAAACAGCCGCACAAACTTGGGCTTGATGCCGAAATAGCCGCCCAGACCGGCGCAGACGCCGGCCACCCGGCCGCGTACCGGATCCCGTACCAGTCCGTCGGGCAACAATTGCGAAAAGCGATAGACAGTCATGACTTGCCCCTCCATTCGGGCTGGGTGCTGTCGAGCAGCCGCTCCAGAGTTTCGACCCGGCTCTGCAGCCGCATGGCAAGATCGAACAGTTCGCGCTGGCCAAGCTGGGTGCCGTCACCGCGGGCACCCTTTTCCCGGCGGCCACCGCCGGCGATGGCACGGATGATCATCCCCACCATGGCGGTCAGACAGCCGAACACGATGGCGACGATGGCGACGATATGCCCTGCGTTCATTTTGCCTAAACTCCCCTCCCCGGGCTTCGGGCTATTCGGTTTTGCCCATCTTGGCTTTCAAGGCAGCCAATTCACTTTCGATCTGGTGGTCCGCTTCCATTTGCGCCAATTCATCGATGGCCCCCCGCGACCGGCCGATGTCATAGACTTCGGCCTTGCCTTCCAGCAGATCAAGCGATTTTTCCACCTGTTCGAAGCGGGCGAACGCGTCGGTGACCCGCTCGTCATAGAGCGAGGCGCGGATCTTGAGGCGATTGGTGGCGGATTTGTGGCGGGCAATCAACAGCGCCTCGCGCGATTTTGCGTCGGCCAGCTTCTGTTGCAGCACCGCCACATCTTCGCTTTGCTTGACCAGATCGGCCTCGATCTGCTCATGGCGGCGGCGTAGCGCGTCCTCTTCCTGGCTGAGCCGGGTCTTGACCTGCAGCGCCGCCTTGGCGAGGTCCTCGCGGTCCTTGCCGAGCGCCAGCTCGGCCTTGGCCTGCCAGTCCGCCTGATCGGCCAGCAGGCCGGCGATCTTGCGTTCCAATTGCTTTTGTTCGGCGATCGATTTGACGGCGCTGGTGCGCACCTCGACCAGCGTGTCCTCCATCTCCTGAATGATCAGGCGGATGATCTTTTCCGGATCCTGCGCCTTGTCGAGAATGGAATTGAGATTCGAGTTGACGATGTCGCTGATGCGGGAAAACACGCCCATGGCCCCACTCCTGATGAAAGTCCCGGCCACCAGGCCAGGCTCTGTACGCCGGACCTCCTTTTCACAAACCATGCCAAGCGGCGAAGTGGCGCAATCGCGTGAAATTCGATTTCCGCACCTGCAGAATGTGACTATAATTTGGCAATTTCAGCTAAAGGAGTATAGCGATTTCCGTCACAGATCTCGGCGACACCCCGACGCCGATCGGCCAAAGTGCTGCCTTTCAGCATACCATGGCGGCAATCTCGCAGGTAGCGCCGCTGTCGCGGCCGGTGTTGCTGATCGGTGAGCGCGGCACCGGCAAGGAACTGATGGCGGCAAGGCTGCATTACCTGTCGCCGCGCTGGAATCAACCCTTCGTCAAGCTCAATTGCGGCGCGCTCAACGAAAGCCTGCTGGAGGCCGAACTGTTCGGCCACGAGGCCGGCGCCTTCACCGGGGCGCAAAAGCGCCGTCTCGGGCGGTTCGAGTTGGCGCATAAGGGCACACTGTTCCTCGATGAGATCGCCAATGCGCCGATGACGGTACAGGAAACCATTCTACGGGTGGTGGAATATGGCACTTTCGAGCGGGTCGGCGGCACCGAAACCATCTCGGTCGATGTCCGTCTGGCGGCGGCAGCCAATATGGACCTGCCGGCCCTGGCCGCAGCGGGAAAATTTCGCGCCGATCTGCTCGACCGGCTGGCCTTCGATGTCATCACATTGCCGCCCTTGCGCTTTCGGCGCGAGGACATAATGGTGGTGGCCGACCATGTCGCGCTGCGCATGACCAAGGAATTGGGCCGCCAGGTTTTCGCCGGCTTTTCCGAGCAGGCGGTCGCCCGGCTGGAGGCGCATGACTGGCCGGGTAATGTGCGCGAACTGCGCAATGTGGTGGAACGCGCGGTCTATCGCACACCGGCCGGGCAGATGGTCGACGAGATCAGCCTTGATCCGTTCCAATCGCCGTGGCGCCCGCAGCCCGGCAGCCCCGGTGCGCCGGCCGCCACCGCCACACCCTTGCCGCCGGCCGCGGGTCCGCCGACGGGTGCGCCGCCCGCACAAGGCTATGACTTCGTCGCCCACATCGCGGCCACCGAAAAGCGCCTGCTGAGCGACGCCCTGCAGCGCAACGCACATCACCAGAAACACACAGCCGATTATCTGGGCATGACCTATCACCAGCTGCGCAACCAGCTGAGGCGGCATGGATTGCTCAGCCGTAGCGGTTGAGCAGAGCCCCATGGGTCGCCCAGGTGCCGGCGATCACTTTGAGATTGAAATCATAAATGCCGACGCCCCTGATCAGATCGGCACTGAAAACCGGCTGCTGCGATCTGATGTCGGACAGCGGCTCGACCGCAGCGAAGCCTGATGCGCGCAGCGCCATAAAGGGCGTGAACAGCGGCGGGTCTTGATCTTCCTTCTCGGGATATTGGCCGAAGAAAAAATATCCCTGACCATGGCGGTCATCATCGCCGGGATGCCAGCTGCCTTGCACCCCGAACGAATCGATCCCGCCGCTGCCGTCGAGCGGCGAATCGAGGGAATATCGCCGCCCGGCGCCACGCCAGCCGCTGACGGCCGAAGCACCCGCGGGTGCCGTTGTTGGCCCCACCTTGGGCGCAGACGCCATGATCCAAATCCGACCTTTTCAAGAACCAGCATGCAAAATACCCTGCTCCGACGAAAGGTGCAACAAAAGCCGCGCCTGCTTTCGTAAGTGTGCCCGTATAAGGCGGCTATTATCAGCTTGGCGGCACGCCACCTTCATGGCAGAACTTCGCCGACCGGCCGTTTTCTGCAAGAGATTCCCATGACTCGCCTGTTCCGCTGCCTCCCTGCCCTTACCCTCTTGATCGGCGGTGCGGCGCGGGCGCACGCGCTGCTGCTGTCCTTCGCCGTCGAGGGGCAGGATGGAGTTTTGCATTTCAATGGCCGAGTCGATGTGGCCCGCTCGCGGGTGACCTTGATGGACGGCGACGCCAGCCATCCGCGCAAATTGACCAGCGAGGGCGGCACCGATGCGGCGACAATGCGGGCGCATTTCGGCGATCTGCCGCCCGGATCCTACATTCTGCGCTGGGAAGTGCTGTCGGTGGACGGCCATATCAGCCGCGGCGACCAGACCCTGGTGCTGCCGCCGCCGTGACTCTGCCAACCGATCTCGCCGCCTTCCTGACCATGCTGTTGCGCGGCGGCCAGCTGGTGGCGCAATCCCTGCTGCTGGGCGGGTCGGCCTTTCTGCTGGCGCTGGTCGATCCGCTGGCACCGGCGCTGCGGACGGGCGGCCCCGGCTTGCGCGAGTCGTGCCGGCGCTGGACCGGGCGAGCGGGCCTGCTGCTGGCGGTGGTGGCGACACTCGATCTGGTGATCAATATCGTCACTCTGACCGAAAGCTTGGATTTGCCGCTCGACGCTGCGATCGGTGCCGACTTCATCGCCTGGACCGGGCTGGCGGTCGTGGGCGGCGCCGGTGCCTGGCTGGTGCTGCGGACCGCCGGCGGCGTCTGGACGGCGCCGCTGCTGGGCGGCAGCCTTGCCCTGGTGATGCTGGCCTCGCTGATGTCGAGCCATGCCGCCGCCCGGCTTGACCAGCGCAGCGTCCCTATGGCCGCCGATCTCTTGCATCAGCTCGGCGCCGGCGTGTGGCTGGGCGGCATTCCCTTTCTGCTGCTGGCGCTGCGCAAGGTCACCGCCCGCTCGGATAAAGCCAGGATCGGCATGCGATTTTCGCGGATCGCGATCGGCGCGTTGGCCTGTCTTGCGATCGGTGGCGCGGTGATGGCAATCTGCTATGGCGGTTCCTGGGCAGCGGTGATCGGCACCGCCTACGGCGCCATGATGGCGACCAAGCTGGCGCTGCTCGGCCTGCTGCTGCTGCTCGGGCTGAACAATCTGCTTGCCACGCACGGCGTTACGCGGGACCCGCTGCTGGTGCGGCTGGAACGCTTTGCCGAGCTTGAGATCGGCATCGGCGTCGCGGTCTTCTTCCTGGCCGCCTCGCTGGCGTCGTCACCGCCGGCGATCGACCAGGCGCGCGACGCCGCGGCCTTGGCATCGGTCGGCGAGATCGTCGCCCGTTTGACGCCGCATTTGCCGCGCCTGATCGGACCACCGCACGACCACATCAGCATCCCGGGCGACACCGACCTGTTGGCCTATCAGTCAAATGATGCAGACAAGGCCTGGTCCGAGGTCAATCATCACTGGGCCGGTCTGTTCCTGCTGGCACTGAGCGGCCTGGCGATCGCCGAGCGCAGCGGCAGGGCATCTTGGGCGCGCCATTGGCCGTTGCTGTTTCTGCTCTTGGCGGTCATGCTGTTCTTTCGCTCGGACCCGGAATCCTGGCCGCTGGGGCCGCTGCCGTTCTGGCAACGCTTTCTGGATCCTGAGACCTTGCAGCATCGCCTGGTGATGCTGCTGCTGGTGCCGTTTGGCCTGTTCGAATGGGCCGTGCGCACCGGCCGGCTGGCGGCGTCCTGGGCGCCCAAGGTGTTTCCCGTCCTGTGCGCGGTGGGTGGCACCTTGCTGCTGGCGCATACGCACAGCCTGACCGACGTGAAGCAGAGCACTCTGACCCTGATCACCCATCTGCCGATCGGCGTGCTCGGCATCGTCGCCGGGTGGGCGCGCTGGCTGGAATTGCGCGGCGATGGCGGGGCTGTCGCTGCAATGCGGACGCCGCTTGCGCTGGCGGGCTGGATCTGGCCGATCTGTTTCACCCTGATCGGGCTGTTACTGCTAGATTATCGCGAAACGTGACGGGGAATATCATGCATACGGTGCTCGTTTCAGTGTCCTCCCGCGATCGGCCTGGACTGGTGGCTGCCATCGCCGGCCTGTTGTTCGATTGTGGCGCCAATCTCGGCGATTCGAGTTTCGCGGTACTGGCCGGTGGCGCAGAATTCACCGCGGTGTGCCAGCTGCCACCGCATGTCGACGCTGCCGCCTTGCAGGCGCAATTGGCTGTTCTGCCCGATCTGGCCCAGGCCAGCATCACCGTCAAGAGCATGGCGGCCGCATCCCCGAGCGCCGCCAACGCCCACATCACCCATTTGCTGACAGTCGGCGGCGGCGACCGACCCGGTCTGGTCGCCCGGCTGGCCGAACTGTTCGCCGGGTTCAAGGTCAATATCGTGCGGATGGACGCCCAGACCTTGCCGGATGGCGGTCATGGCCGCTATGTCATACGCTTCGCCCTCTATATCCCGGCGAGCGCGGTGCAGAGTTGCCTGGCCGGCGTCGACAGCACGGCGGGCGAGATGGGCTTGACCTGCCATTGGACGGCGGAACCGGGCTGAGCCCAAGGAGGATCAATGTCATTGCCGCTCGTCCTGGTGATCGCCGTCCTGCAAGGCGTCACAGAATTGTTCCCGGTATCGAGCCTCGGTCACGCGGTCATCCTGCCGGCCTTGCTGGGTTTGCCGATCGACCAGAAGGCGCCCGAATTTCTTCCCTTTCTGGTGGTGCTGCATGTCGGTACGGCGGTGGCGCTTTTGCTGTATTTTCTGCGCGACTGGCTGCGCATCGCCCTGTCGCTGTTCGCCGTCCCCTCTGCCGAGCGCACCTCCCAGCGCGCCATCCTGTTGAAGGTGGTGGTGGCGACAGTGCCGGCAGTGGTCTTGGGGGTACTGTTCGAACATCGCCTGAAGGACCTGTTCGGCGCGCCGATCAGCGCGGCGGCCTTCCTGTTCCTGAACGGCTTTCTGTTGTTCTTCGGCGAAAAGATTCGAAGAAGGGTGGCCGGCCGCCAGGACCGCAAGGATATCACCCAACTCGGCTGGACGGGCGCGCTGGCGATCGGGCTGTGGCAATGCACGGCGTTTTTTCCCGGAATCTCGCGCTCCGGCGCCACCATGGTGGGCGGACTGCTGAGCGGTCTGTCGCACCGCGCCGCGGCGCATTTTTCCTTCCTGATTGCCACGCCGGTGATTTTCGGCGCCGCCTTGTTGGAAATTCCCAAGCTGCTGCATCGCCAGGCGGCCCCCGGCATGGCGCTGGCGTCGCTGGTGGGCGGTCTGGTGGCCGGAGTCACCGCCTATGCCAGCATCGCCTTTCTGATGCGCTATTTTGGCAAACAGGATTTCGAGGCGTTGAATCCCTTCGCCTATTATTGCTGGGTGGCTGGCGGCGGCGCCTTCCTGCTGCTGGCCATCCGTTGATGGCGGGCTAAAATCGGTAGCTTGCCTCAAGCCTTACTTCGCGGCCGCGATCAACGACACAGCGCAACTCCTGCGGAGACGAGGTCAATGGCCGTGCCTGCGATTCGCCGCAGCTCAGTACATCGCCGAGGTTGCGACCGATCAAGGCGGTGGTCCAGGCGCCGTAATCGACTGCAAGGTTGGCATCAATCCGCACCCAGCCATATTGGTTGAAGACGTCGCCGACGATATATTTGTCGGAAAAATTGCCGGCCAGGGCGGCCCGCAAGGTGGTATCGGCTGCGATGTCGGCGGAATAGTCCAACTGGACGCGCCCGGCCCAAAGCGGTGCGAAGCTGGTATGTACCCCGGCAAAGCTCTCGGTATAGCTTCCGTTCGGCGCCCTGATATTGCAGGGACCGACGCCGGGGTGGGCGGCATAAGCGGGCAGACAGACACCGACATAGTTTTCGAAGGTCGAGTTGTTATAGGCGATATTGCCCGACAATTTGAACCCGCCACCCAGCTTGCCGACCCCGCTCAGTTCCACGCCCTTGTCGACCGATTGCGCGGCGTTTTGCACCGAATAGGTGATGGCCTGCGGATTGAACACATTCTCCTGCAGGCCGGCATAGGAATAATAATAGGTATCGGCGCTCACCTGCACGGCGCGTTCGAAAAGATAGAATTTGGTGCCGATCTCGCCGCCCTTCACCTTTTCTTCCCCGAACACCAGCGTTGAAGGCGCCGTGCGAGGACTGGCAAAGGTGGTCAAATTATAACCGCCGGCGAGAAAGCCGGTGCGATAGGAAACATAGGCCATGACGTCTGTGTCGGGCTTCCAGGTCAGGATCGCCTGCGGCGAGAAGTTGTAATTGCTGACTCCGCCCGGATTGATGGCGACACCGGCCGGACCATAGGCGGCCTGTGCGGCGGCCAGCGGTGCCACCGAATCTTCGACCCAGACGGCAGTCTTGTCCTCCCAGGTCATTCGACCGGCAACATCCAGTTCCAGGCTGTCGATGATCTTCCACTGCCCTTCGCCAAAGGCCGATTTGCTGGTGTCGTCCTGGTGGACATGTTTGGCCACGGTAAAGATGGCGCCTTGCTGCGCAATCGGGAACAGGATCGGATCGCTGTGATTGTCGAAAGCGGAATGCTGGACATAGACTCCGCCAAGAAAATTCACCGGGTAATCGAGTTTTGTCTGATAGCGCAATTCCTCCGATACCGACAAATTAGAGTTCGTATTATAGCCGTCGATGCCATCGAACGAGGAGTAATTCTGCAATCCGATACTATAATATCCGTAGCGATTGAGCCCGGTGACCGAGGTCAATTCGCCATAATTGTTTCGCCAATGCATGGTCAGCGCGGTGGTGTAGGAAGGCTCGTCGACATAGGCTTTGCCGATGTGGGTATATTGGACAGTCGGGATATTTGTGTTCAAGGCGCAAGACGCCGACCCACCCTGCAGGAAACGGATCAACGGAGCCGGCGTGTTGTTGCGACCGCCGCAATGCAGCAGGATGCTGGTGGCGGTCGGCCCATTGTTGCGAAACTCCTCGAACTGCGTTTTGAAATTGGCGTCGAAATCCTCGGACTGAGTCAAGGCCAAGGTCAGGCGCAATAGCTTGTCATTGTCGCCCGGCTCGCTGGTGCCGCTGGTATCGGCCTTGGCCCAACCTTCCTGCGCCATGCCGCGCGCCACCAACCGCACACCCAAACTGTCGGTCAGAGGGCCGCTGACGGCGCCTTCGGTGTAGCGCTCATCGGCGACGGCTTCATAGCCGGCCTTGACATATCCTTGCCATGTACCGGTTGGATCATGGGTTTTGATGTTGAAGGCGCCGGCGATGGTATTCTTGCCGAAATAGACACCTTGCGGCCCTTCCAATACTTCGACGCTGTCGACATCGATATAACCGCCATTGATCCAATTACCGTTGCCGTAATAGACGCCGTCGATGAACAGGCCCACCTGTTGCTCGAAGCCGACATTGGTGCCCGGATTGCCGATACCACGGATATAGATCACATCGGTCAGAAAATTCGGCGCAATATGGATATTCGGAACGATCGCAGCCAGTGCCTTGATATCGGTAATGCCGTTCTGTTCCAGCATTTCGCCGGTGACCGCCGTCACCACGGTCGGTGTTTCCGTCACGGCCTCCTTGCGGAGCCGGGCCGAGACGATGATTTCCTCGAGACCGCCGCTGGCGGCCTGCTGCGTATGACCGGGCGGCGACGCGCCGAGCCCGAATAGAATTGCTGTTGTCAGAGCCGGCCGCGAAAAAAGACGCCTCTTGAGTCTGGTGGCGAACATCGATTCCTCCGATAGACCCTGTTTTTGGGCCCGTTCTTTTCTTGGCCGCTGAATTGTATAATAAAACCAGCCAAATTTATAAGGAGAAACCGCTGCTCGATCCGCCAAATCGGCTAAGTTTTCAGCTGATCACGGATTGGCAGGCTGCGGATACGTTTTCCGGTGGCGGCGAAAATGGCGTTGGTGAGGGCAGGCGCAATCGGCGGCAGGCCCGGTTCACCGACACCACCGAGAGGCTTGGCAAAATCGCCGGGCAGCACATGCACCTGAATCGCGCGCGGTGCCGCGTCGATCCGCGTCACTTCATAGCTGTCGAAATTGCCTTGCTGGGCGCGGCCTTGTTTGAAGGAGATCTCGCCCAGCGTCGCCAGGCTGAGTCCCATGACGCTCGCCCCTTCGAGCTGCGCACGTACCCGATCCGGATTGATCGCGGCGCCGCAATCGATGGCGATGTCGACTTTGTGAATGGTCAAGCTCCCTTTGGCGCTGACCTCGACTTCAATTGCCGCCGCCGTATAGCTGACGAAGCTGTAATGCGCGGCGATGCCGAGGCCGCGGCCATGCGGCAGGGCTCGACCCCAGCCGGCGCCGGTCGCCGCCTGTTCAACGACACGGCGCAGACGGCCGGCATCGATAGGATAACGCGCCGGATCCTCGTCATAGTTGAATTTATCTTGCTGACGGAGCGGATCGATCAGTCGTGGCGGACCGATGACGTCAAGCAGAAAATCCTTGGGATCGCGCCCCGCCAGCGCGGCCAGTTCGGCGATAAAGGATTGCACCGCGAAGGCGTGCGGAATGTTCGACACCGACCGGAACCAGCCGATCCGCACATGCGCCGGTGCCGGCGGGTTTTCCAGCCTGATATTGGGAATTGCGAGCGGCGCGCTGGTCATCCCCATGCCCAGTTCGAATTCCGCCTCATGGGTCACCTTGGCCTGGAACAATGAGCCGATCGACGGCGCCACGCTGCGATGCAGCCAGGCCACCGGCCGGCCTTTGGCGTCGAGACCGCCTTCGAGATGTTCGAGCGACACCGTGTGATAAAAACCGTGCCGCAGATCGTCTTCACGGGTCCAGAACAGTTTGACCGGCGCGCCGTCCATCGCCTTGGACAGCAGCGCCGCCTCGACCACGAAATCCGGTTTGGATTTGCGCCCGAAACCGCCGCCCAGCAAGGTGGTGTGAATGGTGACCTGTCCACTCTCCACGCCCAGACCCTTGGCCACCCGTTCGCGCGTTTCCTGCTGTGCCTGCACGCAGGCCCAGGCTTCCACCTTGCCGTCACGGATATGCACCAGGGCGGCCGGCGGCTCCATCGGCGCCTGGGCCAGATGCGGGATGTAGTATTCGGCGGTGATCCGCTGTTTGGCGGCGTGCAGCGCCGCCGTGACGTCGCCGCTGTTCCGCACCAGTTTGCCGGGTTGCCGCGCCGCAATTTCGAGTGTGGCCCGGAAATGGTCGGAATCGTAGTCCTGGTTGGGGCCGTCCTCCCAGGTAAGTTTCAGCGCTTCGCGGCCCTTCAGGGCCGCCCAGCTGTTCCTGGCGATCACCGCAACGCCGCCAAGCGGCATGAATTCGCTGGGCGGCGGGGTGAAGGCGATCGGCACGATCTTGAGCACGCCCGGCACTTTCAGGGCCTCGCTGTCATCTACCGCGCGCAGTTTGCCGCCATAGACCGGCGGGCGCGCCACCACGGCGTAGACCATGTCCGGCAGGCTGGCATCGAAGCCATAGAGGGCTTTACCGACCACGATGTCGGCGCAATCGACGCCGTCGCTACTCGCCTTGCCGACATAGCGAAATTGCGACGTTTCCTTCAGCACCAGCTGGTGGCGTTTCGGTACCGGCAATCGTGCCGCCGCCGCCGCCAGGGCGCCATAATCGAGCGCGCGGCCGCTTGGCCGATGGATGACCTGGTGGTTGCGGGCCATCACCTCGGCCGGCGGCACGCCCCATTGGTGGGCCGCCGCCATTTCGAGCATGGTGCGCGCCGCCGCGCCGCAACGCCGCATCGGCATGAAAAAATGCCGCATGCTGCGTGACCCATCGGTGTTCTGATTGCCGTAGCGCGCTTCGTCGGCAGGGGCCTGACTGACTCTGACGCGGCTCCAGTCGGCTTCCATCTCATCGGCCACCACCATCGGCAGGCTGGTGCGGATGCCTTGGCCCATCTCGGCGCGGTGCGCGGTGATCGTGACCGTCCCAAGGGCGTCGATGGCGACGAACAGCAACGGATTGTCCACGGCACCGCCCGGTGTCGCCTCGACGCCAAACGACGATGGGGCGGCGACGGCGCTGCCAGGCCGCAGCGCCAGCACCAGCACGGCGGCAGCAGAGCCGCACAACATATGGCGGCGGCTGACATTGTCGATCGCGAAAGGCAAAATCGGCGAGGCTTGGCTCATGACTTGCCTCCCTGCGCCGCCTGGCGGATTGCCGCGCGAATACGGCCATAGGTGCCGCAGCGACAGATGTTGCCGGCCATGGCGTCGTCGATGTCTCTGTCGCTGGGTGCCTGCATCGAGGCCAGCAGCGCCGCCGCCTGCATGATCTGGCCAGCCTGGCAATAGCCGCATTGCGGCACTTGAAGATCGCGCCAGGCGATCTGCAGCGGATGCATGCCGTTGGGCGACAGACCTTCGATGGTGACCAGCTTGGCATTGGCGACGGCGGTCATCGGCGTCTGGCAGGAGCGGATGGCGGCAGCGTCGAGATGCACGGTACAGGAGCCGCACAGCGCCTGGCCGCAGCCGAACTTGGTGCCGAGCAACCCCAATTCGTCGCGCAGGTACCAGAGCAGCGGCATGTCGCCGTCGCCATCATAGCTGTGTGCCACGCCATTGACTGTCAGACTGATCATGCTTTTCCCCTACCTTGTCCCCGTCCTCCTGTAAAAGTGCGGCGACGCTGCCCAGCTTTCAAGACAAAACATCTTGCGCCCGATGGTTTGATCTTGCTCTTTTCCAGTTCAACCTAAGAGGACCTGGGTAAGCGATGAACGAGATTTTGGCGACTGGCATGTTCCGCCTGGTATTCGGCTTCTGCGCTCGGCAGTGGCGGCGCCAGCCGGGCCGCATCGGCGCCATGATGGCCTGCATGCTGGTCGCAGCAATGATCGAGGCGGTCACGCCTCTGCTGTTCGGGCGGCTGGTCGACGCCATCGCCGGCGCCGCGTTGCAGATGGCGGTCACCCTGGTGTTGCTGGTGATCGGCATCGGCGTGCTGCTGCTGCTGGTCCGCTATATCAACATCGTGCAGCTGACCACCTCGACGCTGACGGTAATGCAGTCGATGGTGGAGGAAGGCTTTCATCGCGTTCAACGATTCTCGACCGACTGGCACGCCTCGACCTTCGGTGGCGCCACGGTACGGGCAATCACGCGCGGCGTGTGGGGCTATGACGCGCTCGGCGACGCGCTGATCCTCGGCTTTTTTCCTGCCATCGTGCTGTTGGTGGCGGTGACCGGGCTGTTGACCTGGCATTGGCCGGCGATGGGCGCCGCCGTCGGTATCGGCGTGATTCTCTATCTGGCGCTTGCCGTGTCGATGACACTGATCTACATAACGCCGGCAGCGCGGCGCAGCAATGCTTTCGACAGCAAACTCAGCGGCACCTTGGCCGATGCCATCACGTGCAATCCGGTGGTCAAGGCGTTTGCCGCCGAAGGCCGCGAGGAAACCCGCCTGAGCGAGGTGACCAGGCAATGGTACCGGCTGGTGCGAACCAGCTGGTTGCGGTATGCCCTAACCAATATCGGCCAGAGCTTCATCGCGCTGGCGATGCAGGCGGGCATTCTGGCGATCGGCCTGTGGCTGTGGCGGGCAGGTCGCGCCACCCCCGGCGATATCGCCTACCTGGTGACCACCTTTACCCTGCTGCAAGGCTATCTGCGTGAAGTCGCCAATCATTTCCGCAGCCTATTGCGGGCAGTCAGCGACCTCGAGGAGCTGGCGCGCTTCTCGCAGCTGCCGCTCGGCATTATGGACGCCGACGGTGCCGGCCAGATCAAAGTGGGCGCCGGCCGCATCACCTTCGATTGTGTCGGATTTCGCTACCCCAACGCCCTTTTGCCGCTTTACCGCGACTTCTCGCTCGACATTCCAGCCGGCTGCCGGGTTGGCCTGGTCGGCGCCTCGGGCAGCGGCAAAAGCAGTTTCGTCAAGCTGATCCAGAGGCTTTACGATGTCGAAAGCGGCCGCATCCTTATCGACGGTCAGGACATCGCCCTGGTCACCCAACGCAGCCTGCGCAGCAGCGTTGCGGTGGTGCCGCAAGATCCGGTGCTGTTCCACCGCTCGATCGCGGAAAACATCGCCTATGCAAGGCCGGATGCCCCGCTTGCCGAGATCATTGCCGCCGCCCGCCGCGCCCATGCGCACGAATTCATCGAAACGCTGCCGCAAGGCTACGATACCCTGGTCGGCGAACGCGGCATCAAATTGTCCGGTGGCGAACGCCAGCGCATCGCCCTGGCGCGCGCCGTGCTGTCGGAGGCGCGGATTTTGATCTTCGACGAAGCCACCTCGAGCCTCGACAGCGTTTCCGAACATTTGCTGCAGCAGGCGATGGAAGATGTGATGGAGGGCCGCACCACCATCATCATCGCCCATCGTCTTTCGACGGTGCAACGGGTCGACCGAATATTGCTGTTCGACCATGGCTGCATCATGGAACAAGGCAGTCATCGCCAATTGCTCGCCAAAACCGACGGGCTGTACCGTCGCCTGTTCGCGACACAGGTGCTGGGTCTGATCGGGCAAGACGAAATCGCTGCGTCTTGACCGATCAGCTCTCTGTCCCAATACTCGGATGGGGGGTATATCGATGCATCACAACAGCCT
>Ga0302320_10005183_pt1 | contig 29299 bp, 26 predicted proteins | sample Bog_T0_3_FD_202130 | JGI IMG/M metagenome (GOLD analysis project Ga0302320, IMG submission 202130) | Peat permafrost microbial communities from Stordalen Mire near Abisko, Sweden - Bog_T0_3 | ecosystem: Environmental > Terrestrial > Soil > Wetlands > Peat | place: Sweden: Abisko, Stordalen Mire...
GAGTTGGTGGGCGCGCCCATCATGGCCCGCTCCTTGGCCAGCAGGCTGCTCTCGGACTGGGCGACGATGTCGTCGAATGTGAACCGGGTGTCGGCGCGCACCGGCCCCTTGCTCTTGCGCAGGGCCTCCAGCTCCATCTGCAGCCGCTTGGCCTTGACCGCCAGCCGGTAGAGCTCCTGGAAGTCCTGGAACACGATCTTGCCCACGGCGCCGATGCACTTGCCGTTCTTGAGGATGGGGATGCGGCTGACCACGTACTCGTGGCCGTGGATCTTCTGGATCTCGTCCAGCTCCGCCACCCCGGTGCGGGCCACGATGTGCATGCGGGTGTTCTCGATGACTTCGGTCACCGGGTGGCCCTCGGCCTCGGCCCGGGTCACGCTGTGGATCTTCAGGTAGCTTTCGTTCACCAGGGTGATGATCCCCTGGGGGTCCACCACCTGCAGCCCCTCCACGCCGATGTCCAGCACACGCTTGAGCAGGTCCACCTTGTCCAGGGCGTCCCGGTGGCCCTGGCCCAGGTGCTGGGTGAGCTCGAACAGCACCAGGGCGCCGGTCCCGCCCGGGGCCGGGCTGACCTTGAGCACCATGAAGCAGCGCTCCTGGTTCTGCACATACCAGAAGGAGACCGGCGCCGCGGGATCCTTGCCGCCCACGGGGTGGCCGGGCAGCACGTCCCGGACCTGCAGCGGCGGCCCGCAGAACAATTCGGGGAAGGCCTCGCGCAGGATCCCGTTGGCGAACAGGATCTGCTCCGCGTCGCTGACCAGGGCCACCATGGGCTTGCTCTGGCCCGACAGCACGGCGTGCAGCAGCTCGCGCCAGAGCCCGGTCCCGGGCGGATCGGCCGCCGCCTGGCCGGGGGCGAGCAGGTGGTCCCCCACCGGGTCTCCTGGATCCCAGGCCCGGCCTTCCCCGGCCCGCAGCAGGAAGGTGTTCAGGTCGAACATCCCGTCCCCGGCCACCGCCACGGAGGCGCGGCCTTCGGCCAGCAGCATCTCGATGACGTCGCTGACGGCACGGTCGCGGGAAACCGGCGGGGAATCCTGCACCTGCCCAGGAGGCGTGAGGGTGGACATGGAGATTATTGTCCTCCCATTGCCGTCCTCACTCAATCGTTGTTAAAAAGGAGTTTCCCAGCCGGTATAACAAGTGAGCCCTTCATCCCGGACCCACTGGGCATGGGGCTCCAGGTCCTCCTTGTTCATGCCGGTCATGTCCTTGTACGCATACTCCCGGCCCACCTGGCGCCACTTGGATTCGCTCAGGCGGTGGAAGGGGAGCAGGTTGATCACTTCCAGGCCGCATGATTTGACGAACCGGGCGGTGGCGCGGATATTGGCCTCGGAATCGTTGAAGCCGGGGATCACCGGGATGCGGATCACCACGAAGCAGTCCAGGTCGGATTCGCTCAGCAGCTTGATGTTCTTCAGGATGAGCGCGTTGTCCACCCCGGTCCCGGCCTTGTGGGCCACCGGATCCATGTGCTTGATGTCAATGAAGATCCAGTCCAGCAGGGCGGCCGCTTCCATGAAGTAGTCCGAGTCCAGGCAGGCGGTGGTCTCGATGCAGGCGCTGACCCGCAGTTCCCGGCACTTGCGCAGCACCGGCAGGATGAAATCGCGCTGGAGCAGCGGCTCGCCGCCGGAGAAGGTGACCCCGCCCCGGCTGCCCCAGTAGGCGCGGTCCCGCTGGAGGATGGCCACCAGCTGGTCCACGGTGTAGGGCTTGCCGCTCATCACGTTGCCTTCGTGGTAGCAGAACGTCACGCATTCGTGGGTGGTGCAGTCCTCGCAAAGGCTCCGGTCGAACTTGACCTGGCCGTCGGCCCCGAGGGAGATGGCTCCCGCGGGGCAGGCTTCCATGCATTTCCCGCAGTGCATGCACCGCTGATCGCGGTGCATGACCACAGGCTTGCGGTGCAGTCCTTCAGGGTTGCAGCACCACTGGCAGGCCAGCGGACAGCCGTTGAGGAACACGGTGGTGCGGGTGCCGGGGCCGTCGTGGACCGAATGGGCCTGGATGTCGAAGATGAGCCCGGTCGGTGCGGCCTGGTCGGCGCTATTGATGGTCACCATGTCCTCCTGAAGTGCTTACTTATTGAGCAGTGGTTCCAGCGGCAGTTCGTCGGCCGCTTTCTTCTTCGCCGTGGCCTTGTACTCGGCCCTGAGCGGCAGGGTGGTCGCCAGCAGGATGGAAACGCCGAACGCGCACAGGGCGAACCAGATGGAATAGGTGTACTTGCCTGAGAAGTCCTTGAGCCAGCCGCCGATGTAGGAGCCCAGGAAGGGGCCGATGCCCATGACGATCATGGTCGCCAGGCCCCAGATCTTGCCCAGGGTCTTGCGCCCGTAGATGGCGCCAGTGTAGCCCACCACGCCGCCGGGCACGATGGCCCAGTAGATGGCGAAGATGAAGCAGGCGATGTAGGCGAAGACGTCGCCGCTGGGGCTGGCCAGCAGCAGCAGGCAGGCCACCAGGCCGGTGGCGGGACCCACCATGAGCATGATCTTGCGGCCCTTGGTCTCGATGCCCACCTTCTGGACCACCTTGTCGGCGACCTTGCCCATGATCGGCATGGAGAAGATCCCCACCAGCCCGATGAGGGCGTAGATGTTGGTGGCCTTCTTGAGGTTGTAGCCCACGTCCTGGGTCCAGTAGCTCACCACCTGGGTCCAGATGAGGAACTCGCCCATCATGCTGGTGAGGAAGGTGAGGATGGCGCCCCAGATGGCGTACTTGGCGAAGGCTTCGCCCATGGACCATTCCTGCTCCACCACCGGCGCGGTGCCGGGGGCGGCGGCCATGCCGCCGAACGGCTTCATGCCGTAGTGCTCGGGGGTGTTCTTGGCCACCAGCACGGCCACCACCAGGGCGATGAAGACGATGATGCCCAGGATGGTCATCTGGTAGCGCCAGGCCTGCTCGAGCCCGTGCAGGGCGTCCTTCACCGCCGGCATGGCCAGCACCGAGGGATCCTTGAGCTTGGTGACCACCGCCATGGCCAGGTCCTTGGGCGCCATGGTGGCGCCGTTGGGCAGGATGGAGCGGATGGCGCCGTCCAGCTTGGCCTGGCTGGCGCCCAGGGTGGGCTTGACCACCATGGCGAGCACGAACTGGGCCATGGGGCCGCCGGCGAAGGCGAATCCCCACATGGTGGCGTAGGACTTGCCGATATACCACTTGCGCACAGATACGGTGGAGGTCACCCAGAGCATGCCGGTGGCGATGCCGCCCAGCAGGCCGAAGGTGAACAGGTAGGCCAGGTGGCTGTCGATGAGGGCGGTGAGCACGAAGCCCAGGCAGCCGAACACGGCGGCCACGGAATAGACGGGCTTGGTGCCCCACTTGTCCAGCATCATGCCGCTGAAGTAGGCGGTGATGGCGTAGAACACCATCATCAGCGAGTAGCCCAGCGTCACCTGCGCGCTGGTCCAGCCCAGGGTGATGGCCATGGGGCCCTTGAGGATGGCGAAGGTGGCCCGGTATCCGAACAGGCAGAACACTGCCAGCCATGACGCGAACACGACCGACCAGCCGTAGTATTTGGCTTTGGTCTCTTCCATTGTCATATCTCCAGAAAGAAGATCATGCGGGTTGGGAGCCCTGCCGCACGCCTTCCTGGCTTCCGCTTGGGTGCGCGGAGGCCAGGAAGGGGGCTTGGGGCGTGTCTAAGGTCAGTTGGCCGTGTACTTGTCGCAGGTCACGGCGACCATGTCGGGATAGGCGTAGAACTTCGGCTCATGGGCCGAAACCTTGCAGATGCCCATCTCGATGGCGTCGGCGGTGGCTGCGAACTGCTTGCAGTTGTTGCACTTGGGCAGGAGGGAGAACTCCTCGCACTGTTCATTGTCGGCCAGCACCAGGTCCTTGGTGCGGTGGCAGATGCCCTTGGTCACGTCGATCGGGGCGAAGTTCCGGCAGTCCCGGTGGTTGAGTTTGGTCGTCATGGTCAGATCCCTTCGTATTCAGTGCGGGCGATGAGTTCATCCTGGACGGGCTTGCCGATCTCCACCCAATACTGGGTGAAGCCGGCCACACGCACCATCAGGTCGCGGTAGTTCTGCGGGTTGGCCTGGGCGTCCTTGAGCACCTTGGTGTCCACGACGTTGAACTGGATGTGGAAGCCGCCCTTGCGCATGTAGGCCTGGATCAGGTCGAGGAGCTTGCGCGAGCCGCTGGGGCCCTGGATGGCGGTGGGGTGGATCTTGATGTTGAGCTGGGAGTTCTGGGACATGGTGTGGTCCCAGATGGCGGCCGAGTTGAGCAGGGCGTAGACGCCGTTGCGGTCGGTGCCGGGGAAGGCCGACAGGGAGGCGTCGGCGAAGGTGGTGCCGGCGAGCCGGCCATCGGTGGTGGCGATGGTGGCCGAACCCATGGCGCCGTGGGTGGAGACGGAGATCTGGCAGGGATACATGGTGTGGGCGTAGAGCGACTCGTAGTTCCGGCAGTCCGGGCAGAAGAAGTTCTCCCAGTCCAGCAGGATCTCGTCGGCGAACTTCTCGTCGTTGCCGTACTTGGGGGCCTGCAGGCACATGAAGTGCAGCTTGTCCCAGCCGCTGGGGCCGTCTTCGCGCTTTTCCTGGTCGGACAGTGAGAAGGAGTTCACTTCCTTGGCGGTCTTGAAGCCGAAGTTGTCGCGCACGGCCTTCTTCAGTTCGTCAAGGGTGACCGACTTGTCGGTGTAGACCAGCTTCTTGATGGCGGCCAGGGAGTTGACGGCGGTGATGGTGCCGGCGGACTCGACGTTGAAGGTGGCGTTGAAGCGGTAGCCCTTCTCGTCGATCAGGTGGCCGTTGTCCAGGCAGTCGGGCTTGAGGAAGCTGTTGATGACCGCCATGTTGTTCTTGCGCCAGATGTCGTGCTGGATGTTGTTGGTGAGGGCCAGGATGTCCACGGCCTTCTGCCAGTACTTCTTGAACTGGGCCCAGAGCTCGTCGTAGGTCTCGAGCTTGAGGTTGTGCGGCTCGAACACCTTCTCGCCGGTGCGGCCGTCCAGGCCGTTCCACAGGACGCACTCGAGGATCTTGGGCATGGCCAGGAAGTGCACGCCCACGGAGGTGGGCTGGCCGGCGCCGCCGGGGATCCAGTATTCCTTGCCGTTCAGGTGCAGCGGCTTCCACACGCAGGGGGAGGATTCCAGGCAGCCGCCGATGGCCCAGGCACGGGCTTCTTCGGGGGTCATGCCCTCGGCGCCGTACTGGTTCATCATGAAGGTCATGGCGCTCTGGTTGTTCATGAAGGCGGGGTAGCCGGCGCCGGTCTTGATGCACTCCATGCCCAGGAGCAGGAAGTCCTCGGGCAGCTTCTCGTCGTACATGAGCGCCAGGGTGGGCTGCGGCATCTGGTTGCTGATGCCGGATTCGATCAGCAGGTACTCGAGCCGGTTGGCGGCGTGCTTGCCTTCCTTGGTGAGCCCGCCGATGCTGACGGTGTTGAAGGTGTTGCCGGAGAGCACACCGCCCACCACGCCCGCGGAGGCGAAGCAGTCGATGGAGGAGATGGCCAGCCGGTACTGTTCCAGCAGCTCCATGACCTCGTCCTCGGAGATGCGGCCGACGGCGATGTCCTGCTCGAAGTAGGGGAAGAGCACCTGGGCGATGCGCCCGGGGGACATGCCCGAGATGGCGTCTTCATTGACCACGGCCAGGTGAATGGTGAGGATCATCTGGATGGCGTCGCGGAAGTCGCGGGCCTTGTTGGCGGAGAGCCATTCCAGGCGCTCGCCGATGGCGGCGTATTCGCGCTTCTGGACGGCGTCCTTTTCCAGCCCTTCCAGGCGGCGGGCTTCCTTGGCGTAGTTGCTGATCCAGATCTTCAGGCCTTCCAGGGACAGGATGACCGCTTCGTAGTTGAACAGGCGGTTGGTGCCCTTGATGCCGTCGCCGTCGGCGCGGCCGGCCACCTTGGCCTTGAGCTCCGTGGCCATGGCGATGAGGCCGTCGATGCCGTATTCCAGGGGGTAGTAGTAGTTGATCACTTCCCGGCCCTGGGGCAGGGTGTAGCCGGAATCGAACATGCAGATGACGTTCCGCATGAGGGCTTCCTTGACGGCGTAGTCAGGGACCATCTGCTCGTACTTGTGCCCCAGGTCGTCCACCGACTTGCCGACCCAGATCTTGGCCAGCTTGAGCAGGCCAGGCACTTCTTCCTGGCGGATGCCGAACTTGCCGGCCAGGGAGACCACCTTGCCGAAGCTCTTGGTGACGTTGCCGCCGCCGGTGCCGAACTTGGAGTGCTCGTCGGCCGACGCGGAACCGCGCTTGAGGGCGTCCTGGTAGAGCTCGTCCTCCTTGGCCATGTAGTAGCCCTCGGACAGCCAGGGCATGGGGAAGGAGCCGCGGAAGAAGGCCGCCTTGCGCATGGTCAGCAGCTCACCGGGGTAGATCACGGGCGTGGAGTGGGCAAAGGCCTCCTTGAGGGCCATGGCCCGGCGCACCACGGGGATCTCCGTGTCGTGCAGCATGTATTCCCGGGTGTACCAGTACGGGAACTCGTTGTTGGCCGAAGAGAGGGTCTGCATGAAGATGTCTTTGAGCTTCTTCACGCGCGCATGGGGCTCGCGGTTCACTTCGCGGGCGGTGAGATTTGACGGGGAATGGCCGCCGGACTCGAAGTCCATGGGAATGCCGGCTTCGACCAGCACCTCTTTCAGTTTTTTGGGCATGCGTGCCTCCAGGAATAATGAGTGAATGGGCCGGCGATCCGCCGGTGAGTGCGAAGATTGGAGAGGCCAAATTTGCAAACTCTGTGCCAAGTTTCGGTCGTCTGTTTTAAATATATGAAAAATAGGATAGTTAGATTGGCATCCCCAAGGCGCGGGAACCCACGGCGGGGGACAGCGGAGGAAGGTGTAACGAAAACCGATCAACCCGGGGCCGGGCGGAGCGGGGGGCCGGCCGGGAAGATCGCTTTCTTCAAGCCCAAGCCCCGCATTATATGAATTTATAGAGCAAGAGAGCGGCAGGCGGGGCTCTCTGTGTCCATTCCTGACATGGATGTCAGCAATTGTTACACCTGGCTTGGGCCCCTGGCTGCCCCGCCCGGATGCATCATGAATGAGGCTCTCGAGCCCTGCCGCCCCCAGGAGCGCCCCCCCACATGAAGCTCGACCGCCATTCCCTGGTGTTCACCCTGGTCATCGCCGGCATGGTCGCCCTGCCCCCGCTGTCCATCGACATGATCCTGCCGGCGATTCCGTCCATCGCCGCCGGGCTTGGCACCGGCCCGGCCCGGGCGGGCCTGGCCATCAGCCTGTTCCTGCTGGGCTTCGCCCTGTCCCAGGTGGTGCTGGGGCCCGCCTCGGACCGGGTCGGGCGGCGGCCGGTGCTGCTGGCCTCCTGCGCCCTGTTCAGCGCCGGCGGCCTGGGCTGCTCCCTGGCCGGCAGCACCGCCCTGCTGTTCACTCTGCGCCTGGTCCAGGGGCTCGGCGCCGGCGGATGCTCCGTGATCATCTTCGCCATCGTGCGGGACCTGTTCGAGGGCTCCGAGGTCCGCTCCAAGCTCGCCTCGGCCAACGCGATCATGGGCATCGCGCCGATGATCGCGCCGTCCATCGGCGCGCTGCTGCTGGCGTGGTTCAGCTGGCGCGGCCTGTTCACGTTCCTCGCCGCCGGCGGCCTGGCGCTGCTGCTGGGCACCAGCCTCCTGGTGGAAGAGTCCATCGGCCCCAACCGGCGGCGGGTGGGCGCGCGCCAGCTGGCCGCCGGCTACCTGCGGGTCCTTTCGGTCCGTTCGGTGGCGGGCTGCACCCTGGTCAGCAGCCTCAGCTTCGGCCTGCTGCAGTCGTTCGTGATCGGTTCCAGCTTCCTGTTCCTGGAATTCCTGCGCGTCACCCCGCGCGCCTATGGGCTGGCGTTCGCCGCCATCTCCTCCGGCATCGTCTGGGGCTCCCTCGCCGCCGGGCGCTGCGCGGCGCGCGGCGTCAGCTACCAGCGGACCCTGCTGGCCGGGATCCTCATGGGCATCACCGGGAGCCTGGTCCTGCTGGCGCTCCACCTGGCCGGGGCCATCACCGTCTGGACCGCCATCGGCTCCCTGCTGTTCATCACCACCGCCTTGGGCCTGATCAACCCCACCGCGGCCCACGGTGTGCTGGAGCCCATGGCGCAGGTGGCCGGAACCGCCTCGGCGGTGCTCGGCTGCGTGCGCATGGCCGGGGGCGCGGCGGCCTCGGCCCTGGTCTCGCTGTCCACCAACGGCAGCCCCGGCGCCATGATCGCCGTGATGCTGCTCTGCTCGCTGGGGGCCCTGGCGGCCTGGATCACCATGGTGCGGCCGTCGGCGGCAGGGCTGGAACCGGCGGCAGGCTAGTCGCAGTCTCGAAACCATAACGGCTGCTATAGGAAATCGACGCCGATCACCTGGGCCAGGGCAACCACCCGGAGATACCGTTCCGGATCTTCAATGAGGCCGGCCGGCCCTTGCACGATCCGCAGGGCGCCCCTTTTCACCCGGTCGCCGAACAGGATCAGCGCATGTGCTTCGTCGTCCTGGCGCGACACCCAGCGCAGTCGTCAAGCTGATCCGGGTCCGTGCCGCCGGGCCGGTTAAACTGGATGCCCGGGGACTGTCATGGGAAAATATATATTCTCTATTTTTTTGGCGGTGGAGCATGCCTTCATAACCTCGATGGGGTATGCCTTGTCCTTCATCTTCCTGGGAAAACTCTGCGACCCGTTCAGGTTGCCGTGGGCCTACCGCATCATCTCGGACTCCACGGGGGTCATCCTCGCCATCGGCATCATCATTTTCACCATCACCCTGATCCTTTTGATACGTGACGTCCTCCAAAGCAACGGGGTGCTGGTTCACGACAAGCCGCTGACCGCCATGGTCTACGTCCTGTTCCGGGCCTTGTACCTGGTCATCCTGTTTGTAAGCCTTCTGGTTTATATCCTTGGCTTGAGCTGGCTCACTCGATTCGTGCTGCCTGAGCAGGTGGCGATCCTGTGCAGCACGGTCATCATGCTGGCGGCCTACGCATACACCGCTTTTTTCCGGAAGGCCAAGGGAGCCGTGGTCCGCAAACGATGACTAGTCCGGGATCTCCGCCTCCACGAGCCTGGCCAGCAGGGTGAGGGATTCCTGCCAGCCCAGATGGCAGGCCTCGGGCGGGATGGGTTCAGGAATGCCTTCCTGGACGATGTCCAGTTCGGTCCCCAGGGACACCTTGCGGAGGGTCACCGTCGTCGTCATCCCGCCATCCAGGTTCGGGCCGTCAAACCGGTCCGTGTGCCGGATGCGTTCGCCGGGCGCCAGTTCAAGGAACTCGCCGCCGAAGGCCTCGCTGCGGCCGGTGGTGAAGTTGGTGAACGACATCCGGAAGGTGCCTCCGACCCTGGCGTCCAGGTGATGGACCCTCCCGGTGAAGCCGACCCCCTAGAAGAACAGGTAGGTCATCACGATGAACAGCGGGATCAGGATCAGCCCGCTGTAGACCATGTAGCCGAAAAAGGTCGGCATCCTCACCCCCTGCCCTTCGGCGATGCTCTTCACCAGGAAGTTGGGGCCGTTGCCCAGGTAGGAGTTGGCGCCCATGACCACGGTGCCCAGGGCGATGGCTTCCAGGATCTTGATCGGGATGGTCCCGCCCGGGCCCAGCAGGTGCAGCATGGGCACGCCCGGCGCCGCCGGCAGGACCTTGGCGCCTTCGAAGAACACGGCGTAGGCCGGAGCGCTGTCCAGGAAGCTGGACAGGCCGCCGGAGGCCCAGAAGAACCGGGAGGGCTCGGTGAGCCCCAGTCTGGGGCCCGCCACCTGGAGCAGTTCGATGGGCACCTGCATGGTGACGAAGATGCCGATGAACAGGCAGGCCACCTCGGTGATGGCGGTGAAGTTGAACTGGTTGGCACGGCGAAGGGCCCTGGAGGTCAGCGCCAGGGAGAGGCCGCACAGGGCCAGTTCGATGAACTCCCGCAGGTGGGGCGGGGTCAGCCAGGCGGTTGCGGGGATGCGCTGGCCGGGCACCAGGACGGCCACGGCGAGCACCACGCCCGCCAGGAGCAGGAGGTTGGCCTTGCCCCGGAGCAGGAACGGGACCACGGTGGCCTGATCCAGCCGCAGGGAGGCCTGGTCTTCCCGGGCGTAGTGCCATGCGTCCAGCACCCAGTAGACCGCCAGCAGGAGGCCCACGCTGAACAGCCAGCTGGGCCACAGCCGCAGGCTCCAGAAGAACGGGACACCTTTGAGGAAGCCCAGGAACAGCGGCGGGTCGCCCACGGGCAGCAGCGAGCCGCCGATGTTGCTCACCAGGAAGATGAAGAACACCACCGTGTGCCGGGTGCGCTTGCGCTCGCTGTTGATCTGCAGCAGGGGCCGGATCAGCACCATGGAGGCGCCGGTGGTGCCGATGAGGCTGGCCAGGACCGAGCCCAGGAACAGGATGGCGGTGTTGGTGCGGGGCCGGGCGGAGATGTCGCCGGTGAGCCGGATCCCGCCGCTGATGGTGAAGAGGCTGAACAGCAGCACGATGAACGGGATGTAGTCGCCGATGACCGATTCGCGCAGCAGGGCGCCCACCGAGGCCGGGCCCGGAGCGGCGTGGAACCCCTGGGACCGCAGCCCGTAGTAGCCGCACACCAGGGCCGCGAAGGCCGCGGAGAGGAGCAGCTTGTTCGGGTTGCGCTCCCACCAGCTCGCGGTGGCGGGGATGATGGGCAGGAACGCGATGCTGAGCAGGATCCCGGCGAAGGGCAGCGACCAGGCCGCGAGGGCGGGGACGGCCGGGGCGAGGTTCATTCAGCCGGGCGCTTGAGCACGCCCATGACCTCGACGACCAGCGCGCCGATGGAATACAGGCACATGATCCCGCTGGCGATGGGCATGCAGGAGTACTGCACCGCCTTGGGGATCTGGAACACCGCCGTCACTTCCTCGGAATGCAGGGTCAGCTTGAGCGAATACCTGAACAGGATGGCCATGAACAGGAGCGAGACCAGCTCCACCCCGGCCCGGTAGAGGCTGATCAGGCGGGGGTTCCGGCACACCTTGGTGATCCAGTTGCCGGCGCTGAAGTGGCCCTTGACCATCCAGACCGCGGCGGCCCCGTAGAACACCATGCTGGCCACGCAGAGCTCGGTGATCTCGTCCATCCACTCCAGGGACGGGTTGAACGGCAGGTAGCGCACCACGATGTTGAAGGTGAGGATCAGCAGCAGGAACATGAACAGCGTGACCGTCACCACCTTGAGGATCCGGGTGAGGACGCGGTCGAAGGCCTGGACGCAGGCTGCGAGCGGGTTCATGAGAGGGCCCTCCCCATGACCAGGTTCGGCAGCCAGGTGGAGATCTGCGGGACGTAGGCCAGCAGGATGGTGATGGCCAGGATGCCCAGGATGTACGGCCAGCATTCCCTGGCCAGGTCCAGGATGCTGATCCTGGAGAAGCTGGACACCGCGTACAGGCACATGCCCACCGGCGGGCACAGGTTGCCGATCATGATCAGCAGGGTCATGACCACGCCCATGTTGATCAGGTCAAGCCCATAGCTGGTGGCCACCGGCAGGAAGATCGGGATGGTGATCAGGAAGATGGCGTTGCCTTCCAGGAAGAATCCCAGGCACAGCATGATCACGATGATGATGGCGTAGATGCCGGCGTTGGAGGCGCTCATGGTGGTGAGGCCGACGATGATGTTGTCGGGGATGCGCCGGTAGATGGTGAGCCAGCCGAAGAAGTTGGCCGCGCCCATGATGAACATCAGGCCCACCGACTGCTTGGCCGAGGCCCAGAACACGTCCGGAAGGTCGCGCAGCTTCAGGTCCTTGTAGATGAAGCCCAGGACGATGGCGTAGATGCAGGCCACCACCGAGGCCTCGGTGGGGGTGAAATAGCCGAAGGTGATCCCGCCGATGATGATCACCGGGGCCATCAGCGGCAGGAAGCCGCCCACCAGGCTGGACCCCAGCTCCCGCAGGCTGGCCCGGGGCGACTTGGGGAAGCCGCGCGGCTTGGCCATGAGGTAGATGACGAACATGAGCACCAGCCCCATCATCACCCCGGGCACGAAGCCCGCCAGGAACAGCCGGGCCACCGAGACCCCGGTGAGGGCGCCATAGAGCACGAACGGGATGGAGGGCGGGATCACCGGGCCGATGGTGGAGGCCGCGGCCACGATGGCGGCGGAGATGGTCGGCTTGTAGCCATTGTCGACCATGGCCTTGTGCTGCACCTGGCCCAGGCCCGCGGCGTCGGCCACGGCGGAGCCGGACATGCCGGAGAAGATCATGGAGGAGATCACCGAGACCTGGCCCAGGCCTCCGGAGAAATGGCCGAACAGGGCCCGGGCGAAGCGGAAGATCCGGTTGGTGATCCCGCCGGTGTTCATCAGGTTGCCGGCCAGGATGAAGAACGGGATCGCCAGCAGGGTGAAGCCGGTGGTGCCCGCGTACATCCGCTGGGGCAGCATGGCCAGGAACCGGCCCTGCCCCATCCCCACGAAGAAGCCGACCGCGGTGAGGCCCAGGGCCACGGCGAGCGGCAGGTCCAGCAGGATGAGGGCGAGCAGGACCAGGAAGATGGACAGCGTGAGCATGCTGGCTCCTAGCGGCTCTTCTCCAGCAGCTGCATGTAGCGGGCGTAGTCGGCGGCGCCGACCATCTCCTTGAGCTTGTCGTACACCGGGGCCGAGGCCTTGATGAAGGGCCTGGTGTCCGGATAGGCCACCTGCATGCCGTTCTTCTTCAGGTCGGCGATCTGGCCCACCTCCTCGGCGCGGACGGTCTTCTGCATGGCCAGCCCGGCCTTGACCGCCTCTTCCACCACGATCTTCTTCTGCTCGGCGCTGAGCTGGTCGAAGGCGCCCTTGTTCATCAGCAGGTGGGTGGAGTTGTAGGTGTAGTTGACCATGGACAGGTACTTCTGGGTCTCCCACATCTTCATGGACCAGATGGTGGCGATGGGGTTCTCCTCGCCGTCCACCACGCCCTGCTTGAGCGCCATGGGCAGCTCGGCGAAGGCGATGGTCTGGGGGACGCCGCCCAGGGCGCGGACCGTGGCGGAGTTGACGAAATCAGGCGGGGTGCGGATCTTCAGGCCCTTCATGTCCTCGGGCCGGTTGATCTGGCGCACCGAGGTGGTGTAGGTGCGGAAGCCGTACTCCCAGCGGGCCAGGTACTTGAGGCCGGCCTTCTCCAGGTCGGGGGTGGTCCACTTGATGAAGTCGCCGGCGAAGAACCGGTCGGTGGCGGCGTAGTCCTTGAAGGCGAAGGGCGCGCCGACCATGTTGAACTTCTTGACGTATTTGGCGATGGCCGGCTCGGTGGGGATGACAAGGTCCAGGGCGCCCATGGTGGTCTGTTCGACCATCTCCTGGGTGCTGCCCAGCTTGCTGTTGGCGAAGATGGTGATCTTCACCTGGCCGTGGGTGCGGGCGGCCACGCCGTTGGCGAAGGCCACGGCGGCGGCGTGGGCCGGGTGGCTCTCCACCAGGTAGTGGCCGAACTTCAGCTCGACGGGGGCCGCGAAGGCCCCGCCGGCCAGCAGGAGTGCACAGGCCGTGGAAAGAATTACGCGAAGATCCATGGTTCCTCCTTGTTCAACGCGCGAGCCAGCCGCCATCGACGGCCAGGGTATAGCCATTGACGTAGTCCGACGCGCCGGAGGCCAGGAAGACCACGGCGCCCTGGAGATCCTCCGGCGTGCCCCAGCGGGCGGCGGGGATCCGGGCCAGGATGTCCGCGCTGCGCTTTTCGTCCGCCCGCAGCTGGGCGGTGTTGTCGGTGGCCATGTAGCCGGGGGCGATGGCATTGACGCAGATGCCGTGGCTGGCCCACTCGTTGGCCATGAGCATGGTGATGCCCTTGATGCCGCTCTTGGAGGCGGTGTAGGAGGGCACCCGGATCCCGCCCTGGAACGAGAGCATGGAGGCGATGTTGATGATCTTGCCGCCGCGGCCCTGGGCCATGAAGCGCCGGGCCACGGCCTGGCACAGGAAGAAGGCGGACTTGAGGTTCACGTTCATCACCGTGTCCCACTGCTGCTCGGTGAAGTCGACGGTGTCGTTGCGCAGGATGGTGCCGGCGTTGTTCACCAGGATGTCGATCCGGCCGAACTCGCGCACGGCGGTGTCGACGATGCGCTGGACCGGTTCGATGCTGGAGAGGTCCGCCATCACGTGCACGTACCTGCGTCCGGCGGCCCGCACCGCGGCCTCGGTCTCGGGGGCGGCGGGCACGTAGGTCACGCCGACGATATCGGCGCCGGCCTGGGCCAGGGCGACGGCCATGCCGCGGCCCAGGCCCCGCTCCGAGCCGGTGACCACGGCCACCTTGCCGTCCAGCTTGAAGGCTTCGAGGATTCCGTTCATGTCTGCTCCTATCGGAGGTCGTCGGGGCCGAGGACATCCATGTCGTCGAAGGTCTGGTTCTCGCCGGCCATGCCCCAGATGAAGGAGTACGGGCCGGACCCCACCCCCGAGTGGATGGACCAGGACGGGGAGATCACCGCCTGCTCATTGGCCAGCACCAGGTGCCGGGTCTCGGCGGGCTGCCCGTGGAAGTGGAAGACCCGGGTGGCCTCGGCCATGTCGAAGTACAGGTAGACCTCCATGCGGCGCTCGTGGGTGTGCGGCGGATAGGTGTTCCACACGCTGCCCGGCTCCAGCACGGTCCAGCCCATGACCAGCTGGCAGCTCTCGCAGACCGCCGGGTGGACATACTGATAGATGGTGCGCACATTGCAGGATTCCGCGGAGCCCAGCTTGCGCGGATTGGCGTCGGCCCGGGTGATGCGCACGGTCGGGTAGGCGGCGTGGGCCGGGCAGCTCATGAGGTAGAACTTGGCCGGACGGGCCGGGTCCTCGCTCTCGAAGCCCACCGCAGCCTTGCCCTTGCCCACGTAGAGCCCATCGCCGTGGGCCAGGGGGAAGGCTTCGCCGTCCAGCAGGACCCGGCCGGCGCCGCCGATGTTGATCACGCCCAGTTCCCGGCGGTCCAGGAAGTTCGGGGTGCCGAAGGTCTTGCCGCCCTCCAGCTGCAGGGCCCGGGTGGTGGGCACCGCCCCGCCGAACACCACCCGGTCCACGTGGCTGTAGACCAGGTTCAGCTCGCCGGCGAGGAATACCTTCTCCACCAGGAAATGCCGGCGCAGGTCGGCCGAATCGTAGCCTTTGACATCCTCAGGATGATGGGCGTAGCGCGTTTCCAGTTGCATGGGTCCTCCATTTTCGGGGCGGGGACAGGCGATGGCGAGGCTTGGGGTCAAGCCCATTCTACCAGCCGCGAAGAAATGAACAGAAATTTTTGGACCGTCGGTCCATTTTTAATCCTGGATGAACCCCAGGAAGGTCGAGACCTTGAGGGCGGCCGCCTTCACCTTCTCCACCTGGGCGCTCTCCTCCTCCCGCTGGTAGCGGAAGCCCGGCCAGGAGGCCGAGAGGGTGGCCACCACGCCGCCGGTGTGGTCGAAGATGGGCGCCCCGATGCAGTGGATGCCCTGCTCGTGCTCCTCGTCGTCCAGACCGAAGCCCTGTTCCCGGATCCGTTCCAGTTCCGCGGAGAGGGCGGCCCGGGTGGTGAGGGTCTTCTTGGTGAAGGCCAGCATCCGGACCCCCTTCAGGGCCGATTCCCGGTCCTCCTCCTTGGAGAAGGCCAGGAGCACCTTGCCGATGGCGGTGCAATAAAGAGGGATGCGCCGGCCCACCCGGGAGAACATGCGGATGGTGTAGCGGGACTCGATCTTCAGCACATAGACGGCGGAATCGCCTTCCAGCACCCCCATGTGCACGGTCTCGCCCAGGTCCTCGGACAGTTCCTCGGCCACCGGCCGGGCAGCGGAATAGAGGTCCAGGTGGTCCAGGGCCCGGGAGCCCACATTGAACAGCTTGAGGGTCATGGCCCAGTGGTCCCCGTCCACCCGGCGCGCATAGCCAAGCTCCTGGAGCGTCAGCAGGAAGCGGTAGACGGTGGGCTTGGCCATCCGGATTTCACGGGACAGGTCCTCCAGGCCGATGGCCCGGTGCCTGGAAAGCTGCTCCAGCACCGCGAGGGCCCGGTTGGCGGCGCTGACGAGGGGAACGGCCGCTGTCTTGGGCACGCGCTTCTTGAGCATTTTGATCTCCGGTTTCATTTTGTTTAAACCGGATGCCTGGGTCAAGGATTAACGCTGTCTTCGAGGTATTCCCTCGGCCCCATCACCTGGACCCCCTGGCGGATGGCCTCGGGGAAATTGGCCAGGTTGCCCGTGACCAGGGTGGCTCCCGTGCGCCTGGCCAGGGCGAGGAAGACCAGGTCATCCGGGTCGGGGCCGGCCAGGGGCCACGGGTCGGGGTCCGCGGCCTGCTGGTGGGCCCCGTCCAGCAGGGGCTGGAACCAGGGAGGAGGAAAGCCCAGGCGGGCGAACTTTTTGCGGGTGAGGACATCCCAGTACTCCGCCACCACCCCGGGGCAGGTGAACAGGGCCAGTTCCCTGAGCAGGACGGCCTGCACCAGCAGTCCCGGAGGGGCATCCAGATGGAGGCCGGCGCTCACCAGGATATTGGTGTCCAGGACGAGACTGCGGTTCACCTGATGGCTTTCCTGGAGCGGCGGTCCGCCCGGGCCGCCCGGATCTCGGCCTCGATGTCCTCCATGGTCATCTGATCCAGGCCGGCCTCCCGGGCCTTGAGCTGGGTCTCGCGGAGGCTCAGGATGGCCAGTGCCTGGCGCAGGGCTTCGTACTGCCGGCCCACGTCGGCCCCCGAGACCGGCACCAGGAAGAACTGGTCCTTTCGCCCCGAGAGCAGCAAGGGGTCCGCGGCGTCCCCGGGCGGCAGGCTCGCCACCCCACGCTGCTGGAAATCCCTGAGGCTCATGGTGCGCATGGAGCACCTCCAGGGATTAATGTAGGCGTTTTGCCAACAAATCGCAAGGTCAGCCTTCCAGCCCCGGATTCAATGCCAGCAGCCCCGGATCGCGCAGGCCCTGGCGCAGTTCCCGGGAGTGGGCCAGGAGGAAGGGTTCCCGGCTGGCGGTGAGGCCGGCCTGGCCCAGGGCCTGGACCAGGAGGGCGGCGATGGCCTCCACCCCGTCGGCCCGGGCCCGGGGCTCAGTGGCCTGGGCCAGCTCGCGCAGCCCGGCGGCCAGGCTGGGGCCGGGCTCGGGCAGGTCGGCCAGGGCGCGGTGCATCCATTTATAGAAGGGGCGGTAGCGGCGGGCCAGCAGGAAGGCCGCGCCCATGGCGTGGCGCATGAAGGCGGCCTGGGCCAGGGCCGCGGACACCGGGTCGCGCCGGCGCAGGCAGCGGGGCAGGTTGTACTGGCCGGCCTGGGCCGCGGCCGCGAGGCAGGCGGCCAGCTTGAGCCGGCGCACCGGCTCGGGGTAGTGGGCCAGCAGCTGCTCCCGGTACCGGGTGAAGGCGCCGCAGGGATCGCTGAACACCCGGCCGTTGCTGCAGGCGGCCAGGGCGTGCTCGGGAATGCCCAGCCATTCCTCGGGGCTGGCCGGCGGCCGCTCCAGGCCGGTGAAGCGGCGGTAGAAGGCGCCCAGCTCCAGCACCCCGGTGCGGCCGGCGGCCTCGGGCCCGGACCGGCGCAGGGGGAGGTCCTCGAAACGCGCGGGCAGATCCGCCAGCAGGGCCTCCAGGGGGCCCGCCAGTTCCGGGTGGTCCTCCCGCCGCAGCCAGAGGCAGACCGCCGGGCCCCAGTCGTGGTCCCGGGACAGCTCATCGTCGAAGCCGAAGCACTCCGAGCCCTCCCCCACCAGGCCCGCGGCCAGCCGGTCCACGGCCTGGGGCAGCCGCGCGGCCACCCGGGGCGCCACTTCCTGCAGGTACAGCCGCTGGCAGCGGTCCAGGGCGCCGTTCATTGGGCGCACTTGAACATCTGCATGCGGGTTTTCTGCTCACGCTCTTCGATGGAGGCGTAGCCCATGCGCTGGAAGAGGTTGGCGTAGCGGTCCTGGACCGGGTTGCGGCCCTCGGCCAGGGCCGCCTGGACGAAGGCTGAGCAGAGCTCCAGGGACCGGTCCGACCAGGTCTCCAGGTCGGCCGCCAGGTAAGCCTCGAAGCGCTCGCCGGTGCCCGGGAAGGTGAGCGGCCAGCGCTGGTGCAGGGCCACCATCCAGTCCCGCTCGGCCGCCACGATGGCGCCGATCCGCGGGTTGTCCTTGAGCGGCGGGATCTGGTTGCCCATGCGGGCGTACTTCTCGGTCATCAGGTTGCGGCCCTGGGCCGCGGCCTGCTCCAGCTGGTCCTCCAGGGCCTCCAGGAGGGCGCCCGGGAGCACGGAGTGGCTCATCCAGCGCATCAGCCGGAAGGTGCCCTCCTCCTCCTGGCAGGCCGCGGGTTCGCTGGCCTTGACGCTGTGGAACATGTCCCATTCCTGGTCGATGATCCGTTTGATGACAATTTCATTGGACGTTTCAGGCATGGGGGCTCCCTTGGGTGGCCAGGATCTCGGCCAGGCGGTCGGCATAGCTGGGGGCCAGGTCCCGCAGAAGGGCCTCCTGGCGGCGGGTCTCCGCGGGCTCACCGGCGGCCAGGGCCAGGACGCCCAGGTGGAAATGGGGCGGCGGGAAGTCCGGATCCAGAACGATGGCCCGCCTCAGGGCGGCCATGCCCTCGGGCCAGCGTTCGCGCATGCCCAGGGCCAGACCCATGCCCCAGAGGGCGGGCACGTGCTCCGGGTCGCGCTCCAGCGCCTGCCGGTAGGCCTCCAGGGCCTCTTCGACCCGGTCCAGGCTGCGCAGGGTGGTGCCCAGGTGGGCCCGGACCCCGGGGGATCCCGGCAGCTTGCGGGCGGCTTCCTCCAGGGTGGCCAGGCAGGCCGCCAGGTCCCCGGTCTGGCCCTGGGCCATGGCCAGCTTGATCAGGGCGTCCTCGGCCGGGACCAGGTCGGCGGAGCGGCGCAGCGGCCCGATGGCCTCGGAGTGCCGCCCCAGCTTGAACAGGACCAGCCCGAGGAAATACAAGGCTTCGGGATCATCCGGGCAGTCCCGGGCGGCCCGGGCGAAAAAGGCGAGCGCCGCCTCTTTCTCGCCTTCCCGGTAAAGGGCCAGGCCTTCCGCGAAGCGGTGGGCTGTCTGGGCGGAGGACATGCCTCCATTGCAGCACGGGAAGCCCCCCCGGTCCAGGGGCCCGGCTTGTCATTTCCATGGAAGCAACGCCCCTTGGCACGGGTTCTTTCCCATGGTCTTCCTGCGGGGGCCATGAGAACATGATGGCGAATCGGAGCATCCATGTCCTTGCACATGATCGGGCCAGGCAAGCAGTCGCCTGACATCGTCAACGCGGTGGTGGAGATTCCGTACGGATCCAGGATCAAGTACGAGATCGACCACGTCACCAGCCTGGTGAAGGTGGACCGGGTGCTCTACTCGCCCATCCACTACCCGGCCGAGTACGGCTTCATCCCCCACACCCTGGCCCCGGACGGCGACCCGTGCGACATCCTGGTGCTGATCGTGGGCTCCACCTACCCGGGGGTGGTGATCGAGGCCCGGCCCATCGGCATCCTGCGCATGGCCGACGACAAGGGCCAGGACGACAAGATCCTCAGCGTCGCCGCCTCAGACCCCAACTACATGCACGTCAACACTTTGGCCGACCTGCCGCCGCACCTCCTGCGCGAGGTCGAGCACTTCTTCCTCACCTACAAGAACCTGGAATCCAAGGATGTGCGCAGCGACGGCTGGGAGGGCAAAGAGGCCGCCCTGCAGTTCATCCAGGAGTGCATCCAGGCGCACCGGCACTAGCAGCCGTCAGGGAGCCTGCTCCCTTGCGGCTGGCTGTGCCCGGCACCGCCGCTTCATCAATGCAAGACCTTACGGTATTAGGAGGGTAACCATGGCCCTGATCTGCTTCGACCTCGACGGCACCCTGGCGGACCCCCTCCTGGCCATGCAGCACTGCGCGCGGCTCGCCTGCGAGGAGTCCGGCCTGCCCGGCCCCTCCGTCGACCAGGTCACCGGCTGCATCGGCCTGGGCCCGGAAGGACTGTTCGCCGGCCTGGCCGATCCGGCCCTCCTGGCCCAGGCCCTGGCAAGCTACTGGGCCCACTTCGCCCAGGACGGCATCGTCAAGTACCGGGTCTACGACGGGGTCCTGCTGATGCTGGCCCGGCTCAAGCGCCAGGGGCACCAGCTCCACGTGGTCACGGTCAAGCCGGTCCGCTACGCCCGGCAGGTGCTCCACCATTTCGACCTGCTGCTGTCCTTCGACGATGTGTTCGGCTCGGCGCTGAACGCTCCGGCCCCGTCCAAGGGCGAGGTGGTCGCCCGGATGCGCGAGCGGGGCGTGCTCGTGCCCGGCGGATTCATGATCGGTGACCGCGGCGATGATATGGCCGTAGCCCGCGCCAACGGCATGGTCCCGGTAGGCGTCACCTATGGCTATGGGAAACCCGGAGAACTGAAGGATGCGGGCGCCCGGTTCCTGTTCGATTCCGTCACGGCCCTTGATGATTGGTTCAAGGAAACATTGCGGGAGCCGGAAATCCACGATTCATTCTCCCGCTCGGAGTAGCCGCCCCCTGGGCCGGCGCAGGTTTTGGTTGCCTTTCTGGTCCCGTGACGGAAAGATGACGTAACCAATTCTGACAGCCAACCAAGGAGACATACCGTGCCCAAGTCCCAATCAGCACCACGTGTCGCGGCCCTTATCGGCCCCTACATGTCCGGCAAGACAACCCTGCTCGAAAGCCTGCTCTTCGCCAGCGAAGCGATTCCACGCAAGGGAACCATCAAGGAGGGCAACACCGTGGGGGATGCGTCCCCCGAGGCCCGGGGCCGCCAGATGAGTGTGGAGATCTCCGTCGCAAGCGCCAGCTATCTGGGCGAGTCCTGGACCTTCATCGACTGCCCGGGGTCCGTGGAATTCGCCCAGGAAACCATGAACGCGCTGATGGTCGCGGACGCGGCAGTGCTGGTGGTGGAAGCGGACCCGGGCCGGGCCCAGATGGCCCTGCCCATCCTCAAGTTCCTGGATGACCGCAACATTCCCCATACCATCTTCCTGAACAAGGTCGACAACCTCACCGAGCCCGGCAAGATCCGGGAGACCATCCAAGCCCTGCAGGCCGGGTCCCAGCGGCCGCTGGTGCTGCGCGAGTACCCGATCCAGGCCGGCAGCTTCATCACCGGCTACGAGGACCTGTCCCTGGAACGGGCCTTCAAGGCCAACCCGGGCCACCCCTCCGAGCAGATCGAGATCCCCGAATCCATCCGGGAAGAGGCCATGGCGGCCCGCCAGGAGATGCTGGAAGCCATCAGCAACCTGGACGACGCCCTGATGGAGAAGCTGCTGGAGGAGCAGGTGCCCTCCCGTGACGAAGTGTTCGCCACCCTCACCAAGGGCTTCCGCGCCGACCAGATCGTGCCGGTGCTGCTGGGCTCCGCGGACAAGGACCTGGGCGTGCGCCGCCTGCTCAAGCAGCTGCGCCACGAGGCCCCCGAAGCCAAGGACACCGCCAAGCGCCTGGGCATCCCCACCGAGGGCAGCGAACCCCTGGCCCAGGTGTGGAAGACGGTCAACGCCCAGCACATCGGCAAGCAGTCCCTGGCGCGCATCTGGCGCGGGGAGCTCACCGAGGGCATGACCCTCAACGCCATCCGCCCCAGCTCCCTCACCCACCCCTTCGGAGCCAAGCAGGACAAGATCACCAGGGCCGGCATGGGCGAGATCGTGGCCCTGGGCCGCATGGACCCCATCAAGACCGGGGACGTGCTCACCACCGGCAGCAAGCAGATCACCCTGGAATGGCCCGCGCCCATGCAGCCCATGACCGCGCTGGCGCTCAAGACCACCAAGATGGGCGACGAGGTCAAGCTCTCCGGCGCCCTGGCCAAGCTGCTGGACGAGGACCAGTCCTACCGCCTGGACCAGAACGCCGAGACCCAGGAGCGCGTGCTCTGGGGCCAGGGCGAGATCCACCTGAAGGTGGCCGTGGACCGGGTGAAGCGCTGGGGCGTGGAAGTGGCGCTCAGCACCCCGGCCATCCCATATCGGGAGACCATCCGCAAGCCCATCAAGCAGCACGGCCGCTACAAGCACCAGAGCGGCGGGCACGGCGCCTTCGGCGACACCCACATCGAGTTCAAGCCCAGGGAGCGGGGCGCCGGCCTCAAGTTCTCCGACACCATCGTGGGCGGGGTCATTCCCAAGAACTACATCCCCGCGGTGGAAGACGGCTTCATGGATTTCTGCAAGCAGGGGCCGCTGGGCTTCCAGATGGTGGACGTGGAGGCGATCCTGTACTTCGGCTCGTTCCACACCGTGGACTCCTCGGACATGGCGTTCAAGGCCGCCGCGCGCGTGGCCTGCACCGAGGGCCTGCCCCAGTGCAATCCGGTCCTGCTGGAGCCGATCCTGGAAGTGCACATCTCCGTGCCCTCCGAGCACACCAGCAAGGCCCAGAAGATCATCACCAGCCACCGCGCCGGGCAGATCCTGGGCTACGACGCCAAGCCCAACTGGCCGGGCTGGGACGTGGTGGACGGCTACGTGCCCCAGAGCGAGATGCAGGGCCTGATCGTGGAACTGCGCTCCCAGACCCAGGGCATCGGCTCGTTCACCTGGGCGTTCCACCACCTGCAGGAACTGGAAGGCAGGGACGCGGACAAGGTCGTGGAAGCCAGGAAGAAAGCGCTGGCTGAAGACTGATCTGAAGGGCAATCTTCGGGTCCCGCTCCTTCATGGGTCGGGACCCGAAGTCTATCTGTTCTTCTTTCCTCGGCGAGGCTCGCCGAGAAAAGACAACTGATTTTGTTCAGACCAGACCCAGCCACTTCCAGTAGGTGGCGCCCATGATCAGGACCAGGGCGTAGGCGGCGATGGTCAGTGGGATGCCGGTCCTGATGAAGTCCTTCACTTCGAACGTGCCGGTGCCGTAGGCGATCATGTTCTGGGGCGCGTTCACCGGCAGCAGCATGCCGAAGCTGACCACGTACTGCAGGATCATGGTCAGGCCCACGACGTTGAGGCCGGGGGTCTTCACCGCCTGCAGGATCGAGATGATGATGGGGATCATGGCCGCGGCCAGGGCTGTGGCGCTGGCGAAGCCCAGGTGGATGAGCACCAGGAACGCGGCCAGCACCGCCAGGATCAGGAACGCGGTGGCGCCCTGGAGCCCGAACAGGGTGACGATGCCCTTGGCCAGCCAGGTGGCGGCCTGGGTGGAGAGCAGGGCGGAACCCAGGCTGATGCCCACCCCGAACAGCACCACGGTGCCCCACGGGATGCGTTCCTGGGCCTCCTTCCAGTTCATGACGCCGATGCCCGGCAGCAGCATCAGGGTGACGGCGACGATGGTGGTGGTGGAGGTGTCGAGAGCGTGCAGGCTGCCTTCGGTGGTCCAGAAGCAGAGCAGGATCAGGGACAGGGTCAGCAGGCGCTTCTCCGCGCCGGTCATGGGCCCCAGCTCGCGCAGGGACTGGGCCACGGCGGCCTTGCCGCCGGCGATCTCCTCCACTTCAGGCGGCATCATCTTCATCATGACGAAATACAGGACCACCGACATGATGACGGAGAAGGGGGCGGCGGCGATGAACCACTTGATCCAGCTGATGTCCGTGCCCAGCTGCTTCTGGATGAAGCTCACCGCCACCATGTTCTGGGCGGCGGCGGTCTTGATGCCCACGTTCCAGAGGCTGTCGGCCTGGGCGGTGGCGATGAGCATCATGCCGGCGAAGCGGCTCTTCCGGTCCACCCCGAACACGGCGATGATGCCCATGACGATGGGCACCAGGCAGGAGACCCGGGCGGTCGTGCTGGGCACGAAGAAGCTCAGGATGAAGCCCACCAGGATCACCCCGATGAGCACCCGGTTGGTGCGGGCGCCGATGCGGGACAGCACCACCAGGGCGATGCGCTTGTCCAGGCCGGTGCGGGTCATGGCCGCGGCCAGGAACAGGGCGGCGGCCACCAGGGCCCAGGCCGTGTTGCTGAACCCGCCCAGGGCGATGCCCAGGGCGCCGGTGGTGCCCAGCAGCTTGGCCGAGCCTACCGCGGGCGCCGTCCCCAGCAGCAGGGCCATGAGGGTGACCATGATGGCGGCGCTCACCGGGTAGCTGACGGTCTCGGTCATCCACACGATCACCGCGAACGCCAGGATGCCCAGCATCCGCTGGCCGGCCACCGGCAGCCCCGCCGGGGTGGGCAGCAGGATGATCACCAGCAGCAGGGCCAGCGCGGGCCACAGGGCATATCTCTGTACGAACGATCTGGACTCCGCCGACATCGGTGCCTCCATGAACAGTTGTATGGGACTTGAAACAGCTTAGACCCCATGGGAGGCGGATCCCAGACAGGGAACCGAAAATAATGCCTTTCGCCCAGCGAGGCCACGCTGCACTCGAACCCATGGCGCCCTCGACAGGGTCTGAACCGGACCGGTATATTGGATGGGGGGAACGATGAACAACGTTCGCTGGGGCATCCTATCCACTGCCAGGATCGGCCGAGTCTGGGTGATCCCGGCCCTGCTGGACGCCGAGGGCTGCACCGTGGAGGCCATCGCCAGCCGCGACCTGGAGCGGGCCCGGGAGACCGCCGCGCGCTTCGGCATCCCGCGCGCCTACGGCAGCTACGAGGCCATGCTGGCCGCTCCGGAGATCGACGCGGTCTACATCCCGCTGCCCACCTCCCAGCACGTGGAGTGGGCGGTCAAGGCCGCCGACGCCGGCAAGCACGTGCTGTGCGAAAAGCCGCTGGCGCTGCAGGCCGACCGGATCGCTCCGCTGATCGCAGCCCGGGAGCGCAACCGGGTGCTGGTGGCCGAGGCCTTCATGGTGGTCTACGCCCCGGTGTGGCGCAAGGTGCGCGAGCTGCTTCGGGATGGCGCCATCGGCCGCCTGCGCCAGGTGCAGGGCGCCTTCACCTACTACAACCGCGACCCGGCCAACGTGCGCAACCAGCTCGGCACCGGCGGCGGCGGGCTGCCCGACATCGGCGTCTACCCCACCGTGGTCACCCGCTTCGCCACCGGGCGGGAGCCTCTCCGGGTGCAGGCCGCCGTGGAGCGCGACCCGGCGTTCGGCACCGACATATACGCCAGCGTGCGGGCCGACTTCGGCGACTTCGAGCTCAGCTTCTACCTGGGCACCCAGATGGCGGCGCGCCAGGCGATGGTGTTCCACGGCGAGGACGGGTTCATCGAGGTGAAGTCGCCGTTCAATGCCGGGGCCTACGGGGCCGAGGAACTGGAGCTTGCGACCCGGACCCGCGGCGAATCGCGCATCTTCCGGTTCCCGGACAGCCGCCAGTACCGCTGCCAGGTGGAGGCCTTCGCCCGGGCGGTGAAGGGCGAGGCCGCGGAACTGTTCCCGCTTGAGAGCTCGGTGCTGAACCAGAGGGTGATCGACGCCATCTACCGGGCCGCGGACAAGGATGGGTGGGAAAAAGTCCAGGTCAATTGAGAGGGTGGGCCCATGTGGAAGACCAGCGTCGTCACGGCTCCGGAAACGGCTATCCATGCGCCGGCTCCCCTGAAGGGAAGCCTGGAGGACACGATCGGGCGTGCCGCCGCCATCGGCTTCGACGCGGTGCAGTTCACCATCAACCGACCCTCTGAATTCGACCTGGAAACGGATTTTCATGGCCCGGTCCTGGAAGCGGGTGGGCTGGTGGCGCAGGTCGACATTTCCGATGTCGACAGGAGGCCGCCGGACGGGAAGGGTTTCGATTTTCCGAAGCTGATCGATGCCCTGAAAAGGATCGATTTCCGGGACTATCTGGTGTTTGAATTCAGGGCCAACGGAACCGGGATCGCGGAATCGACGGCGGGATTGCAATATATCCGCTCACTGTAATTCCTCGCTTCGCATGGCCAAGCATTGAAATGCTCATAAACCTGTGGAATCGGGATGTTCACGGAGAAAGATCCGGCGAAGGCACGAATAAAGGTAAGGTTAAGGTCCCTCCCCACCCTCGAGGCTCGGGAACCCCATGACCGATCCAAGGAACCCTGCTGCCTTCGGCCGTCAAGGCTGGGCCGGGACGCTGTCGGCGTGGCTGCCCCCCAGGACCCAGGTCCCGCCCGGGGTGCTCCAGGAACTGATCCGCACTATCCACGGCCGCCTCGGTCCGGGGCTGCTGGTCAGCGCCATCGTCTCCGTCGCCCTGGGCCGGGTGCTCATGACCCCGGGCACACGGCGGGCGCAGCTCCTCTGGATCACCGCTTCCATCCTGGTCAGCGCGCTGCGCTATGCGGACGCGCGGGTCCACCGGGTCCTGGCGCCGGGCCAGGTGGCCCGGGCCCGCCTGAACCTGCAGCTGGGCGCCGCCGCCCAGGGCATCCTCTGGGGGATCGCCGGCACCGTGCTGCTCCCCTCCTCCGCGCTGGAACAACTTTTCCTCATCGCGGTGGTCACCGGCATGGCCGCCGGGGCCGTCGCCATCCTCTCGCCCCTGTGGTCGACCTATGCGCTGTTTGTAGTCCCCACACTCATGCCGCTCTCCTTCCGGCTGCTGGGCGGCGCCCTGCCCACCCAGAAACTGGTCGGTCTCCTGGGCCTGGTCTACAGCCTGACCATGCTCTTCATGGCCTACCGCACCAGCCGCCTGCTCGAGGACTTCCTGCTGGCGGCCCAGGACAACGCCGCGAAAGAGGAGAGCATCGCCCGGGCCGAAGCGCGCGAGAGGGTGCTGCAGGAGGTCAACCAGCGCCTGGAACTGGCCACGGTCACCGGCAATCTCGGGATCTGGGACCGCAACCTGGTGGACGGGACCCTGGTCTGGAACGACCGGATGTTCGAGATGTGCGGCCTGGACCGCCGGACCGGCATTCCCGACTATACGTTCTGGTGCCGGAACGTGGTGCATCCGGAGGACGTCCCGCCCATGCTCGCGGTCATCCAGGCGGCCATCGCCGAGGGCCTGAGGTATGACATCGAGTTCCGGATCATCCGCCGGGACGGCGCGATCCGCTTCATCCGCTCCAACGCCCAGGTGCTGAGGGACGCCCAGGGAAGCGCCGTCCGGATCATCGGCGTCAACCGGGACCGGACCCAGGAGGTGGAGGCGGAAGCGGAGCGGCGGCGGCTGCAGGTGGAGCTGCAGCAGGCGGAAAAGCTGGAAAGCCTTGGCCGGCTGGCCGGCGGGGTGGCCCATGACATGAACAATGTGCTGGCGGCCATCCTCGCGCTGGCCTCGGCCAACCAGGACGTCCACCCCGCGGACAGCGCGCCCGGCCGGGCCTTCAGGATCATCTCCCAGGCCGCCGTCCGGGGCGGCAAGATGGTCGGGAGCCTGCTCAGCTTCGCCCGGCAGAGTCCGGCCGAGGAGCGGGAACTGGACCTGAACGCCATCCTCCTGGAAGTGGTCAGCCTCCTGGAGCGCACCACCTTGTCCAAGGTCCAGCTGGAACTGGACCTGTTCCCCGGTCTGCGGCCCGTTCGCGGCGATTTCATCGCCCTGTCCAACGCCCTCATGAACCTGTGTGTCAACGCCGTGGACGCCATGGCCGGCCAGGGCAGCATCCGGCTCCGGACCCGGAACCTGGAGGACGGCCGGATCGAGGTCCTGGTCCAGGACACGGGATGCGGCATGACCCCGGCGGTGCTGGAGCGGGCCCAGGACCCATTCTTCACCACCAAGGCCGAGGGCAAAGGCACCGGCCTCGGGCTGTCCCTGGTCTACGGCACGGTGAAGGCCCACCGCGGCCAGGTGGAGATCCAGAGCGAGCCGGGGCGGGGCACCCGGGTCCGGCTGCTGCTACCCGCCGCGCCCGGGGTTCCGGCCGCGGCTGTCGCCGAAGCCCCCGGGAACCCGCCGTGCCAGACCATCCAGGTCCTCCTGGTGGACGACGACGATCTGGTCCTGAGCTCCACCGAGGCACTGCTGCACATGCTGGGCCATGGGGTCACCACCGCCTCCAGCGGCGAGAAGGCCCTCGCGGATCTGGAGGGCGGCCTGCGTCCGGACCTGGTGATCCTGGACTTGAACATGCCGGGGCTGGGCGGGGCGGGAACCCTGCCGCGCCTGCGCGCGGCGCTCCCCCACACCCCGGTCCTGCTCGCCACCGGCCGGGTCGATCAGACCGCGCTGGATCTGGTCAGGGCCCATCCCAAGGTCGCGCTGCTGCCCAAGCCCTTCAGCATGGGCGACCTGGCCAGTTCGCTGGCAGGGTGCCGGCCACAATAAATTTTAAATTTATACCTTGGCGGGTGCCGGCAGGCCGCCCCGAATGGCTTACTGTTGTGTTTCCATCGGTTCGGGAGTAGAAGAAGGTAGTTACCAAGTTCAATGACCTTTGCGCGGACGGGACGGCCGATGACCGATTTCAGAGCTTGCTTGCTGGCGCTGCTGGCGGCCCTGTCCCTGCCGGCCCAGGATTTCGTGTTCAACAACGGCACCGAGCCGCTGTCGCTGGACCCGGCGCTCATCACCGGCATCCCGGAATCCCGGATCAGCTACGCGCTGTTCGAGGGGCTCACCGTCAACGACGCCCACACCGCCCTGCCGGTTCCGGGCCTGGCCTCCTCCTGGACGGTGAGCCAGGACCTGCGCACCTATACCTTCCGCCTGCGCGAGACCACCTGGTCCGACGGCACCCCGCTGGTGGCCCAGGACGTGGTGGACGCCTGGATGCGGGTGCTGGACCCCAAGTCCGGGGCGCCCTACGCCTACCTGCTGGGCGACAACATCGAAGGCGCCGACGCCTACCTCAAGGGCAAGGGGCCCGCTTCAGGCGTCAGGATCAGCGCGCCGGACCCGCGCACCTTCGTGGTGACCTTCGTGGGGCCCCTGCCCTACGCCCTGGCCATGCTCGCCCACAACGCCTTCATGGTCACCCCCAGCTTCGCGGTGAAGCGGTTCGGCCCCGGCCAGTGGACCAAGCCGGCCCGCTTCATCGGCAACGGCCCCTACGTGCTCAAGACCTGGCGCCCCCAGGACCAGATCGTGGTGGTGAAGAACCCGAGGTACTGGGACGCCGCGAACATCAAGCTGCACAGTATCACCTACCTGACCATCGAGGACCCGAACGTCGCCTTCGACAAGTACCTGGCCGGAGAGATCGACTACGTCACCGACGATTCCATCCCGGTGGGCCGCATCGACGAGATCCGCCTTCGCAGGGACTACCACCACCAGCCCAGCTCCTCCATCTACTACTACATCTTCAACCTGGCCAAGAAGCCGTTCGACGACGTGCGGGTGCGCAAGGCCCTGTCCATGGCCGTGGACCGGGAGGAGCTGGTGCGCCGGGTGCTCAAGGCCGGGGACGTGGCGACCAGCGGCTTCGTGCCGCCCATGGCCGGTTTCCGCACCACCCGGGGCAACGGCTTCGACCCGGTCCAGGCCCGCAGGCTGCTGGCCCAGGCCGGCTATCCCGGCGGCAAGGGCTTCCCCACGTTCACCTTCACCTACAACACGAGCGCCCGGCACA
>Ga0302320_10005184_pt1 | contig 29297 bp, 20 predicted proteins | sample Bog_T0_3_FD_202130 | JGI IMG/M metagenome (GOLD analysis project Ga0302320, IMG submission 202130) | Peat permafrost microbial communities from Stordalen Mire near Abisko, Sweden - Bog_T0_3 | ecosystem: Environmental > Terrestrial > Soil > Wetlands > Peat | place: Sweden: Abisko, Stordalen Mire...
CCGAATACGTCTGGCCGGGGCTCACACTCCAGCCTCGCGTGCGACTTCGCTTTTATGTAAGCGGACAGATCACCTGTTAACTCGACCGGACAAATCACATGTTAACGACAGCTGTTTACAACAGGGCTTGACTCCGGCGTCCGTTTGGAATATGCTCCACAGCACGGTTAGTGCTCGCGTCTTTACGGTAAATTTTTTTACAATTTACAAATATTGAAGTTGATGGAGTGTTGTGCCTCCGGTTCGCTGGTCAGCGGACGGGTGTGCTCAGCACGGCGCAGCACTGCCCTGCTTGATTTTAATTGAAGGGGAAAAAGTGGGCATGTCAAAAAAAGTAACTTCCCGCGCCGTGTATTTTGCGCTGGGAGCTTTACTGCTTGTGGGCACTTCCGGGCTGAACCGGTTGAATGCGCAGGCAACAGGAACAATTTCTGGAACAGTGACCGATTCTTCGGGCGCCGCGATTGGCGATGCGGCTGTTCAGGCGAAGAACACCGGCACCGCAATTGTGCAGACCGCCAACACGGATAGCCAGGGTCGTTATACGATTCCTCAGCTCGGTATTGGCGCATACGATATTACGGCGGCAAAAGCGGGATTTAACACAGTTGATCACAAAGGCATCACACTGACTGTCGGCGCTCAGCCGGTAGTCGATTTCCAGTTGCCAGTCGGCCAGCAGCAGCAGACGGTCACGGTTGAAGGCGCGGTTTCACAGGTAGAAACGCAGACCACCGCGGTCGGCGCTCTCGTGGAAACCAAACAGGTCAGCGATCTTCCTCTCAACGGCCGCAACTATACACAGTTGCTGACGCTGTCACCCGGCGTGACACAGATTCCGACCGGCGCACCCGGTGCGGGCAGCACGTTCTATGGCAACGGCCAGAAATATACGATTGCGGGTTCACGTCCTTCCGGTCAGCCCTATTTGCTTGACGATCAGGACATGGTGAACTTCTGGAACAACGGCCCAGGCGCCGGAGGTTTGGGCACGGCACTCGGCGTCGAAGCCATCGCCGAATTCCAGACTCTGACCAACACCTACACGCCGCAGTTCGGCGGCAACGGCGCGGTCATCAACGCCTCCAGCAAATCAGGCACCAACGCTTACCACGGTTCCGGTTACGAATTTCTCCGTAACAACGATCTGGAATCACGTAACTTTTTCGACAATACCGTTCTTCCCGGAGCTACCACTTCGAAGCCCCCGACGTTCCGCCAGAATCAATTCGGCGGCGCCATCGGCGGACCTATTAAAAAAGACAAAGCGTTTTTCTTCTTCAACTATGAAGGTCTGAAGAAAACTCAGGTCATTTCGAACGTGGTCACAGTTCCTGACGCCTGCGTGCACAATGCCGTGGTTAACTCAATTCCGGGTCAAGCCATCACCGGCTGCGCTCTGACTGGCGCGACCACCAGCACCAATCCCGCGGCGGCTGCAGCAGTGCAGAACATCATGGCTCTCTATCCGCTGCCCAACTATCTGGCGGAAGCCGGCAACGGCACGGGTCGCGCGACAGTAGAAGATCCCAACATCGGCAAAGAGAATTATCTTCTCGGCCGTGTCGATTACAACCTGTCGGAAAAAGACACCATTTTTGCTCGCTACATGCTCGATTTCGCCAATCGCGATTTCGTTACCAACATTCCCTACTGGCCGGAATTCGATCGTACCCGCGATCATTACGCTACTACCGAATGGCGCCGCATCATCTCATCGACATTGGTGAACGTGGCCCACATCGGCTTCTCGCGTACGTACGAAGACGCCTATGTTTATGGCAGCCCGACCGTCAGTGGCGGCGTAGCTGCGCAGGGTTCCGTCTCCACACCCGCGGCCGGCATTCTGGCCGGCACGCCGTCTACGTCCGGTCTCTCGGCAGGCGTTCATCCGCTGCAGTTCTTCAACCAGACGAACCCTGGATCTTTGACTTACGCGACCACCACCGCCGGTATCGGTATCCCGCGCGAAGATGGTTCCATCGCGGTCGGCAACGGTGTCACCACCATGGCCGCCAGTTCCACTCTGCCGTTCTATCTGGTTCCCAATAAGTTCCAGTTCGGTGACGACATCATCTGGACCCACGGCGCCCACAGCATCACCGCAGGCATCAGCGTAAAGCGTGTTCAGGACAACACCTGGGCGCCTTTCGTCGTCGGCGCACAGTGGACCTTTGCCAGTCTGGCAACATTCGTCAACGGCAACCCCTCCGGTCTGAACGGGCAGGTCTCCGACACGCAGGCTCCTTCTGCCGATTCGGTCAAAGACTTCCGTTATTGGATCTATGAACCCTACATCAACGATCAGTGGAAGGTTTCAAGCCGCCTGACCGTTAACATCGGTGCTCGCTATAGCCCGACATCGCTGATTAACCAGGTAGGCCACGTGGGAGAAGATCTGCTTGTAGCTCCTTACGGAAATTGGGTCCCGGTTACGCAGTCCACCGCGGTGAACCCTTCGCTGAAGAACTTCGATCCCCGCGTCGGCATCGCTTACGATCCGTTCTCGGACCATAAGACTTCCATCCGCGCCAGCTTCGGTGAGTTCCACAGCGTGATCTATTCACGTGACACCAACTTCTGGCTGGAACCGCCGTTCCTCACGGACGCACAGACGCCGACCTCAGTGTCGCCCAACGGCACGGCCGCGCCGCTGACGTTCCCGACACCTTACACCAACCTGCCGGTGAATGCCGCTACTCTGACGAGTATCCCGACCAACGGCAGCCTCTCCTGCACCAACTGTAACTACTACGGCGTGAAGTCAACTCCCCATCAGATCCAGTGGAACTTCAATATTCAGCGCGAAGTCATGGCGAACACCGTGGCCAGCCTTGGATATGTCGGTTCACATGGCATCGATCTCTGGGCACAGGAAGACTTCAATACTCCGATCCCGTTCACCGGACCTTCCGGACGTCCGACCTTCGATTCCGGCTACAGCACAGCAACCAACACGCTGCTGCCTACCGCCCGTCTCAACCCGTCGTACGGTTATCTGCAGATGGCAAACACCATTGCTGATTCGCATTACGAAGCACTTCAGGCCAGCCTGAATCGTCGCTTCTCCAAGGGCTTCCAGCTCCAGGTTGCCTACACGTTGTCGAAATCGATCGATGACAGTTCAGGAACCTATGGTCTCGATGGCGGCGGCGCGACTTACAATCCGACCAATTTCTCGGCGGATCGCGGTCTTTCCAACTTCAGCCGCACCAACAACTTCCGTATCAGCAGCATCTACAATCTGCCGTACTACGGACATGGGTTAGTGGGTGAGGCTTTCGGTAACTGGCAGGTCAATACTGTTTACACCTACCTGTCCGGCGCTCCGTTCTCAGTCGGCACCATCACCAACCGCCTCGAAAACAGCGCGGGCGCTTCATCGCCCCGTCCGGATGCGGTTGCCGGTTGCAGTCTGTACACGGGTGTTTCACCGGAGCAGGCCGCCACTGGTACCAGCAGCCCCTGGTTCAACACTGCCTGCTTCACGCCGGCGCCGATCGGCGTCTACGGGAATGCGGGTCGCGACACCATGATTGGACCGAATCTTTGGGACATGGATCTGGCCCTGCAGAAAGACTGGAAGGTCAACAAGATCTCAGAAGCTTTCCGAGTCCAGTTCAAAGCGGAGGCGTTCAACATCCTGAACCATCCTTCGTTCCAGAACCCCAATGCGACGGTCTTCAACTCGCAATCCGGTTCGGCTGCGTTCGCCGCGGTTCAGACCAATCCTCTGGCGGGAACCACTGCCAACGGATCGGCCGGAACCATCAGCGCAACCAACAGCTCACCGCGTCAGGTACAGTTAGCGCTCAAGCTCGTATTCTGATCTGAACGCCGGTTTGTAACCTCCACGGCTGCCCGGAGCGAAAGCTCAGGGCAGCCGTTTTTGTTTGCCTCCAACCTTTATTCTTTAATGATTATTCGATCTTCCCCTTGACTCCGGTGTCGGTGTCGAATATAGTGCTACCCATTGTCAGCTTCATCGTTCCGGTAAATCACAGGGGAAGTGTAGTCACGGTCCGGGCATGATGCCGCCGGCATAAAAGGGGAAGGTGGGCATGCAAATTAAAACGAACTTCCGCGCCACGTTATACGCGCTGGGCGCATTGCTCTTACTTACTGCATCTGGGATGAACCGGCTCGATGCACAGGCTACCGGAACTATTACCGGTACCGTTACCGATTCTTCCGGCGCCGCTATTGGAGATGCGGCGGTTCAGGCGAAGAACAACGGCACGGGAACAGTTCAGAATGTCACTACAGATACCCAGGGGCGTTACACAATCCCTCAGCTTGGAGTTGGCGCCTATGATGTCCAGGCGGCTAAAGCCGGTTTCAACACCGTTGATCACAAGGGGATTACGCTCACCGTCGGTGCTCAGCCGATTGTCGATTTTCAGTTGCCGGTCGGACAACAGCAGCAGACGGTAACTGTGGAAGGCGCAGTTTCGCAGGTGGAAACGCAGACCACGGCGGTCGGCGCCCTGGTCGAGAACAAACAGGTCGAAGATCTTCCCCTCAACGGCCGCAACTATACGCAGTTGCTGGTGCTGGCTCCCGGCGTGACGCAGATCCCGACCGGCGCGGCGGGCGCAGGCAGCACGTTCTACGGAAACGGCCAGAAATATACCATCGCCGGCTCACGTCCTTCCGGTCAGCCATATCTCCTCGACGATCAGGATATGGTGAACTTCTGGAACAATGGACCCGGCACGGGCGGTCTCGGCACGGCGCTCGGCGTCGAAGCCATCGGCGAATTCCAGACTCTGACGAACACTTATTCGCCTCAGTTTGGCGGTAACGGCGCGGTCATCAACGCATCGAGCAAGTCGGGCACGAACGCCTACCACGGTTCGGGTTACGAGTACCTGCGCAACAACGTTCTCGAATCGCGTAACTTCTTTGACAATACGATCCTGCCGGGAGCTACCACATCGAAGCCTCCGGATTTCCGGCGGAATCAATACGGCGGCAGCGTCGGCGGCCCCATTAAGAAAGACAAACTCTTCTTCTTCGCCAACTACGAAGGACTTAAGCAGACTCAGGTTATCTCCAATATCGTAGTGGTGCCGGACGCCTGCGTACACAGCCTGGTAGTCAATTCGACTCCGGGAATCGTTGCAACCGGGGCTTGCCCGGGCACAACCGCACCGTTTTCAACGAGCACCAACGTAGCGGCAGCCGCGGCGGTACAAAACGTGATGGCGCTCTATCCGCTCCCTAACTACACTCCTGAGTTCGGCAACAGCACAGGGCGCGCGGTTGTGCAGGATCCAAACATCGGCAGCGAAAACTACGTCCTCGGTCGCGTTGACTACAACCTGTCGGAGAAGGATTCCATCTTTGCCCGCTATATGCTGGATTTCGCCAATCGCGACTTCGTCACCGGCGTTCCCTACTGGCCTGAATACGATCGGTCCCGGGACCATTACGCTGCTACGGAATGGCGGCGCATTGTATCCGCAAACTTTGTGAACGTAGTTCACGTCGGCTTCTCACGCACCTATGAGGATGCCTATGTTTACGGCAGCCCGACAGTGTCTGGTGGAGTAGCTTCGCCCGGCAACGTCCTCACTCCGGTCGCGGGTGTTCTGGCTGGTGCGGCGGTTACATCCGGTCTGTATTCGCCGGGTGTTCACCCATTGCAGTTCTTTGAGCAGAACAATCCCGCCGGCATTAACTACGCCGTCTCCACTGCCGGCATCGGCATTCCGCGCGAAGACGGTTCGGTCTCGGCGGGCAGCGGAGTCGGAGCTCTCAGCGCCAGTTCCACTCTGCCGTTCTATCTGGTTCCCAATAAGTTCCAGTTCGGCGACGATATTATCTGGACACATGGAGCCCACAGCATCACCGCGGGTATGAGCATCAAGCGCATCCAGGACAACACATGGGCTCCGTTCGTGGTTGGCGCCCAGTGGACTTTTGCTAACCTGACCAACTTTGTGGCCGGGAACGCTTCCACCAGCGGCAGCGGCCAGGTCTCCGATTCACAGGCGCCCAACGCCGATTCGGTAAAGGACTTCCGCTATTGGATTTATGAACCTTACATCAACGACCAGTGGAAGGTTTCGAATAAGCTGACGGTAAACATCGGCCTTCGCTACAGCCCGGAGTCGCTCATCCATGAAGTGGGCCATGTAGAGCAGGATCTGATTAGCGCTCCCTATGGCAACTGGGTCCCCGTCACTCAATCCACCGCGGTGAACCCGTCATACAAGAACTTCGATCCGCGCTTCGGTATTGCGTACGACCCGTTCGCCGATCATAAAACTTCGATTCGCGCCAGCTTCGGCGAATTTCACAGCGTGCTGTACTCGCGCGATCTGAACTTCTGGCTCGAACCGCCATTTCTGACCGACTCGCAGACGACGACGGCAACTTCCCTGAGTGGCGCGCCCGCACCGCCGACGTTCCCGATTCCGTATTCGAATCTGCCGGCCGGAGCGGCGACTCTTACCAGTCTCCCCACTAACGGAAGTCTTTCGTGCACTAACTGTAATTACTACGGCGTCAACAACACGCCGCACCAGATTCAGTTCAACTTCAACATTCAGCGCGAAGTCATGGAGAACACCGTGGCGTCACTCGGTTATATCCACACGCACGGAATAGATCTCTGGGCGCAACTGGACACGAACTATCCGCTCGGAGCAGTTGGCCCGTCGGGACTGCTGACATACGGTACCTATAGCTCGGCGATTAACTCCGTGGCTCCCACTCCCCGTCCCAATCCTTCGTACGGCCCCCTTTCGATGGCCGAAACGATTGCGGACTCGCACTACGATGCGCTCCAGGCCAGTCTGAACCGGCGCTTCTCCAAAGGCTGGCAGTTACAAGCCTCTTACACGTTCTCGAAGTCGATCGACGATAGCTCCGGAACGTATGGTCTGGACGGCGGCGGTTCGGTTTACAACCCGAACCTCTTCTCCCAGGACCGCGGCCTTTCCAATTTCAGCCGCACCAATAACTTCCGTGTCAGCAGCATCTACAATATTCCCTATTACGGACACGGCTTTGTAGGTGAGGTGCTCGGCAACTGGCAGATGAACGGTGTGTTCACGTATCTATCCGGCGCACCGGTCTCAGTGGGCACGATTGCTCTGCGTGTCAACAACACGTCGTCGGAAGCGGCTTCGCGACCCAATGCGGTTGCCGGCTGTAACCTCTACACCGGCATCAGTCCGGAACAGGCGGCATCGGGCCAGTCGTGGATCAATACGGCTTGCTTTGTGCCGGAGCCGATCGGCACATATGGCAATGCGGGCCGCGATACGATCATTGGCCCCAATCTGTGGGACATGGATTTCGCGCTGCAGAAGAACTGGAAGGTCCAGAAAGTGTCCGAAGCGTTCCAGGTGCAGTTCAAGGCGGAAGCATTCAACGTTCTGAATCACCCGTCGTTCCAGGCTCCGAACACCACCCCCTTTAACTCGGCCCTGAACGCGAACATGAACTTCAGCGCTCCGTATAGCTCGAGCACGCCGTCGCTTTATGGTGTTGCCGCGAACGGCTCGGCCGGCACGATCAGCGCCGTCAACAGCTCACCGCGTCAGATACAATTAGCGCTCAAGATCATCTTCTGATCCGGGCGTCTTTTAAGAACCCTGCGGCTGCCTTGAGTGAAACCTCAGGGCAGCCGTTTTTGTTTTGCCTGCGAGAAGACAACCATAAATGGTTCTCTGGCAAATGACTCAGGTACACCTGTGAATTCGATTTCCGTCCCTGCGTTGAGGGACACCTTTAACGGCGAATCGAGTCTCAGGGTTGCTTCCGCTGCACCTGTTGTGTCGATCGAAACAATAATTGTCCTCGCGTCAGGCTGGGAGATTACGGTTGCTTTGAATGACGGTAACTCACGATCTTTGACCGATTCCTTGAAGTAAGTGTCACCATCAGAGGCACTCAGATTGTCTTTCAGGTTGCGCCAGAGCGCGATATCGGGATGGTCTTTGGCGAACTGCTCCTCCGTCGCAATCCTCGCTTCGCTGATTTCTTTGATGCTCTGGATCTTCCAGTCCGCTGGTAGAGCTGGCGCCTGACTCGCCGCGCTCTTGACTTCGACCAACCCCGCGAGACTACCGTGATAATTCGAATAGATCCGCTCGAGGTAGTCCTCCGTGGCTTGTCTCCCGCCTGGGTTGAGAGCGCCGGGGCCCGCGGCTGTTACGGCCCTTGCCAGATAGTAAATCGCTGCCGGATAGCGACTGGTATCGCGCTCACTTACTATGACTGATCCTAGCTGAAAAGCGGTCGCTGCGTCATCGGGCTTGTCTTCCAGCAGGGCGAGTAACTCAGTTTCTGCTTTCGGATAGTCCTTCTGGTTGAATGCGATGGCTGCCAGAGTGGAATGAGCCTGATGCACCGCTTCTTCCCAGGCGGTCTTCCAATCCTCCGGCTTGACGGCGGGCGGTTTCATTTCGAGGGCGAACAGTGCCATTGCTTTGGCGAGCATGGCGCGGGCGGCTTCGGCTCCCGCGGAGATCGTATCCGACTGCGCACCGGGCTGGAGTGCGTTGCCCTCCATTGTGGCGTAGCAGGAAATGTAATAGAGATTGCGCTCCTTTTGATAGTCGGATTGCGGGTAGAGCGCAGCCCATTGGTCGAGAAGCGGCAGTTTGCGTGCCGGATCCGGTTCCCTGCTGATGGCGGAGTAGAGTTGCAACTCCGCGGGCCTGGTAGTGGTGGGTTGCGCGAGGACCAGGGCGGCTGTTGCCGCGGCTGCTGCGCTGAAAGAGAAAATCCGGTGGAACATGGGGCTCCTCCTGTGTATCCGTTCCGTGCATAGAGCTCACCATCCATCGAGTGCCGCTGAATCAGCAGCTTACGAGCCAGGAACTGAGTCTTTTTCCGCCTCACCCGTGAATCCCGTTCACCAGATTCATCCTGGCGTTACACTGTGAGAACACCCGCATGATCCAGGCTTTGATACCGGAAGGCCTCACCTTCGACGATGTGCTTCTCGTCCCGGCCCGCAGCGATGTATTACCCGCCGAGGCAGACACCCGGACCAGACTGACCCGGGCCATTACTCTGAATGTGCCCATCGTCAGCGCGGCCATGGACACTGTCACCGAATCGCACCTTGCGATCGCGCTCGCGCAGCAGGGCGGCGTCGGATTCATTCACCGCAACATGACGATCGATCGTCAGGCTGAAGAAGTCGATCGCGTCAAGCGCAGTGAAAGCGGCATGATCGTGGATCCCATCACGATTGGCCCCGAGAAACGCATCTCCGATGCGCTCGCTTTGATGGAGCGCTATCGCATTTCCGGCGTGCCCGTCACCCAGGAAGGCCGGCTGGTCGGCATCCTGACCAATCGCGATCTTCGTTTCGAAACTCGCTTCGATCTTCCGATCGCGGATGTGATGACCAAAGAACATCTCATTACGGTTCCCGTCGGCACCACTCTGGAAGAAGCCGAAGCGATTCTCCACCGGCACCGCGTCGAAAAACTTCTGGTGGTTGACGACAACTACTATCTGAAGGGCCTGATCACGGTCAAGGACATTCAGAAGAAGCTGAAGTATCCCAATGCCGCGAAGGATGAGCAAGGCCGTCTGCGCGTGGGGGCAGCGGTTGGCGCCACCGGGGACTTTCTGGAACGTGCCAAGGAACTGGTCAGGCGCAAGCTCGACGTGCTCGCCATCGATACGGCTCATGCGCACAGCGCGCGGGTGATCGCGGCCGTCAAAGCGGTCAAGCACGCTATGCCTGACGTTCAGCTCATCGCTGGGAATATCGGAACCTACGAGGCAGCTTGTGAATTGATCAGCCTCGGCGTGGATGGAATCAAGGTGGGTATTGGACCCGGTTCCATTTGTACAACCCGTATTGTTTCGGGAGCCGGCGTGCCGCAACTCACAGCAATTTCCGACTGCAGCCGGGCGGCGCGCGACGCGGGAATCCCACTCATCGCCGACGGGGGAATCAAGTACTCCGGCGATCTGACTAAAGCCCTGGCCGCGGGCGCAGACTGCGTCATGATCGGCAGTCTTCTGGCCGGTACCGACGAGAGTCCCGGCGAGACCATTCTTTATCAGGGCCGGACGTTCAAAACCTACCGTGGTATGGGGTCGCTCGGCGCCATGGCCAGCGGAAGCACGGACCGGTATGCCCTTGACCCTACGCAGAAGCTTGTACCCGAAGGCATTGAAGGCCGCGTCGCTTCCAAAGGACCACTGGCCGACCTTGTCTATCAGCTGGTGGGGGGCGTCAAAGCGGGTATGGGCTATTGTGGGTGCCGCACCATTCCGCAATTGCAGGAAGAAGCGAAGTTTGTGCGCGTGTCCCCGGCGGGCTGGAAAGAAAGCCACGTCCACGACGTGATCATTACCAAAGAAGCACCCAACTATCGGGTCGAGTAGAATGCCGGATTCGTGCTCAATTCGTTTCCAACCAGAACAAAATCGGCTATAATTGATTTTTGCCTTTTCTTCGCCTTTTGTAAGGAGACCTCATGGACGAAAAAGAACGCGCGCGCGCCCTCGAACAAACCCTCGTACAGATCGAAAAACAGTTCGGGAAGGGCTCCATTCTTCGCCTTGGATCCAAAGATGCCATCGTTCCGGTTTCGGTGATTTCGACGGGCTCGATCGCCATCGATTCGGCTCTCGGGATTGGCGGCTTTCCGCGCGGGCGCGTCGTCGAGGTCTTCGGTCCGGAATCGTCGGGTAAAACCACCATCGCTCTTCAGGTGATTGCGGAAGCCCAGAAGCGCGGAGGTATGGCCGCGTTCATCGACGTGGAGCATGCACTCGACCCGTCGTATGCCAGGAAGCTCGGCGTCGATGTGGATAACCTGCTGGTCTCGCAGCCTGACTATGGCGAGCAGGCGCTCGAAATCACCGGGGCGCTAATTGCATCAGGGTCGATCGACGTGCTGGTAGTCGACTCAGTGGCGGCTCTGGTTCCCAAAGCGGAACTGGATGGAGAGATGGGCGATTCCCACATGGGATTGCAGGCGCGGCTGATGTCGCAGGCGCTGCGTAAATTGACCGGCGTCGTCTCGAAATCCCGCACCTGCCTGATTTTCATCAACCAGATTCGCGAGAAGATCGGCGTGATGTTCGGCAGTCCGGAGACTACGACGGGCGGTCGAGCGCTGAAGTTTTACTCCTCGATTCGCGTGGATATCCGCCGCATTGCCGCCATCAAAGACGGCGACAGCGTGGTGGGAAATCGAACTAAAGTGAAGATCGTGAAGAACAAACTGGCCTCGCCGTTTCGTGAAGCCGAGTTCGATATTGTCTATGGCGAAGGTATTTCCCGGGAGGGCGAAATGGTCGATCTGGGCGTTCTGCACAACGTCGTGGAAAAGAGTGGTTCCTGGCTGAGCTATAAAGGTGAGAGAATTGGGCAGGGCCGCGAGAACGCCAAACAATTTCTGAAGGACAATCCCGATATTCGAAATACGATTGAGACGGAAATCCGGAGGGCGGTCGGGCTGGTTCGGCCTGAACCGGTTAACGGAGCGGTCGCAGGAGTTCCGGGTGGAATGCCGCCGGGAGCGCCGGGACCGAAAGCCGTACCTGCCGCAGCCGCCCAGCGCGGTCGTTAAGATTAAGACACGGCAGGATACTGCCCAAAAGCGCCGCCAAACCGACGAGAAGCCACATTCCGCATGCCTCAGCCCGCGCCGCGCAGTAAGACAGTGTAGTAGAATTGATAGCGGAATTCGTAAAAAGCGCAGTTAGTCCCGAGCAGTTCCCCGCCGACGGGCTGCCCGAGGTAGCGTTTCTTGGCAGAAGCAACGTCGGAAAATCCAGCCTGATCAATGCACTTACGGGACAACGCGGGCTGGCGTTTACCAGCAATACGCCTGGCCGCACGCAGGCGATCAACTTCTATCGAATCGAAGGTAACCAGTATTTTGTCGATTTACCGGGCTATGGTTACGCAAAAGTTCCCGTTGCCGCAAAAAATGAATGGGCCAAGCTCATTGACCAATACCTGCGGGAGAGAGATACTCTACGACTTTCATTTTTGATTCTGGACGCGCGCCGCGGCTGGATGGAGAAGGATCTCGACCTCAAAGCATGGCTCGAAGACCGGGGCCTTCCCTATATAGTTGTGGCGTCCAAGATCGATAAGTTGAGTAAAACAGAGCAGCAGAAAGTATTAACGGCGATACGGCAACATGCCGAGCCGCTGCCGTTCTCGGCTGTAACAGGCCGGGGAGTGAGGGAAATTTGGCAAGCGATAACGAAAACACACTGACCACAGAGACACCGAAACAAAACGACACACCGCCTCAGGAAACGGCTCAGGCCGCCAATGAGAAGCCCGCTGAGCAGCCCGCCCGGGATGCTTCAGCTGAGAAAACCGGCGACACCGCACCACCGAAACATCAGCGCCCGCCACGCACCGACCGTCCGCCGCATCGGACTCACGACAACAAACCAGCGGAGAACAAGCCGGTCGCGAACGGAGTTCCTGAGCCCGTCAGCTCCGCGCCGCCGCCCGCACCGGCTACGGCACCTGTCGCCGCGGCCCCCGTTGCGCCCCCGGCTACGACGGAGGGTGCACAAAACGCAGCACCGCTGCCATCGGGTGTAACGCCTCAGGCAGGGCAGCCGTTCCAGGGCCATCCTGGACAGCAGCGCCGCAAGCAACAGCAGAACAAGCCAGGCGCCGGTCCTACGCTCGATCTGGTCGAGCTGAAGGACATGAGCATCCAGAATCTCAACCAGGTGGCCAAGGACATGGGCGTCCTGAATGCCGCTGGGTTGAGGAAACAGGAACTCATCTTCAAAATCCTGCAGACTCAGGCCGAGAAGAGTGGACTGATCTTTTCGGAAGGCGTTCTCGAATGCCTGCCCGACGGGTTCGGCTTCCTGCGCGCTCCCGAATACAACTACCTGCCGGGTCCGGACGACGTTTACGTTTCGCCGTCGCAGATCCGCCGCTTCGATCTCCGCACCGGTGATACGGTTTCCGGCCAGATCCGCCCGCCGAAGGAAGGCGAACGCTACTTCGCGCTGATCAAGGTCGATGCGATTAACTTCGAACCACCCGAGGAAGCCCGCAACAAGATCTTCTTCGACAACCTGACTCCGCTGTATCCTGACGAGCGGCTCAAGCTTGAAACGGTCCGGGACAACTTCTCCGGCCGCGTGATGGATCTGGTTACGCCGATCGGCAAAGGCCAGCGCGGTCTGATTGTCGCGCCGCCCCGCACCGGTAAGACGATGCTGTTGCAGAGCATCGCCAACTCAGTTACGACGAACCATCCCGAAGTGGCGCTCATTGTTCTGCTGATCGACGAACGCCCGGAAGAAGTCACCGACATGCAGCGTTCGGTGCGCGGTGAAGTCATCAGTTCCACCTTCGACGAACCGGCCACACGCCACGTGCAGGTAGCCGAGATGGTGATCGAAAAAGCCAAGCGCCTGGTTGAACACAAGAAAGACGTCGTGATCCTGCTGGATTCGATCACCCGTCTGGCCCGTGCTTATAACACGATCGTGCCGCCTTCCGGCAAAGTGCTTTCAGGCGGCGTCGATTCGAATGCGCTGCAGCGTCCGAAGCGCTTCTTCGGCGCGGCTCGCAACATCGAAGAAGGCGGATCGCTCACGATCATTGCCACGGCCCTGGTGGATACCGGAAGCCGCATGGACGACGTGATTTTCGAAGAGTTCAAAGGTACCGGCAACATGGAAATCCATCTGGACCGGAAACTCATCGACAAGCGCGTTTTCCCAGCCATCGATATCAACAAGAGCGGCACCCGCAAGGAAGAGCTGCTTATGCCGAAGGAAGAACTCAACCGCGTCTATATTCTGCGGCGCGTACTGAGTCCGCTTTCGCCGGTGGAGACGATGGAGTTGTTGCTGGATAAACTCGGCAAGACGCGATCGAACAGCGAGTTCCTCGCGTCGATGAGCGGGTAGCGCTTCTTATTTGAGCGGGGCACGGTCTTTGCGCCGGCCCCGTCCGCGAATCTTCAGGTGGATCGGCGTGCCTTCGAACTCGAAGCGTTTGCGGAGTTGATTCACCAGATAGCGCTCGTTCGAGAAGTGCAGCGGTCCTGACTTATCCGTGAATAGGATGAACGACGGCGGGCGTACGCTGGCCTGCGTGATGTAGAGGATGCGGCGTTCGTCGAAGTGCAGTCTCTCGACGAAGCGGTTCAGTTCGCCTGTCGTGACGCGGCGGTTGGCCGATTCATGCACCTTCTGAATCATGGAGAACAGCTTGCCTACGCCGGAACCTTTGACCGCTGAGAGGAAGAGCACTGGAGCGTAGTCGAGGAACTTCAGGTGGTCGCGCAGGTTCTGCTCGAACTCCTTCTTCTCCGTACCGGCCAGCAAATCCCATTTATTGACGCAAAGGATGACGGGCCGGCCGCCTTCGTGCGCGTAGCCAGCGATGGTGGCGTCGAGGCCGACGAAGCCTTCGCTCGCGTCCATAACGACCAGAACCACGTCAGCTAAACGGATGTGGCGGCGTGCCATTACGACGCTGAGCTTCTCCGCCATCTCTTTGGTTTTGCCTTTGCGGCGAATACCGGCGGTGTCGATGAAGATGAACTCGATGCCATCGTGCTCGACCATTTCGTCAACGGCATCCCGAGTGGTTCCGGCAATGGGGGAAACGATGGCGCGTTCCTGGCCGGTGAGGGCATTCAGGAGCGTCGACTTGCCCACGTTGGGACGTCCGATGATGGCGACTTTAATCTCGGTTAAGGAGCGAGGCGCGGGCACGACATCAGCTTCTTCGACTACCGGGAAACCTTCGGTGACGTGGTCGAGCAGGGCGTCGATGCCGAGGCCGTGTTCCGAAGAAATCGGATAGATGTGCTCGATGCCCAGCGAATAGAAGTCGTGTACGAGGTCTTCTTTGGCGCCGGTGTCGGCCTTGTTTACGGCGAGTGAAACGGGCTTCCCGAGTTTGCGCAGCATGGAAGCCAGCTCGCGGTCGGAGCCGGTGATTTCGGCGCGTCCGTCGACCAGGAAAATGACGTGTGCGGCGTCTTCCAGCGCGACCTGGGCCTGTTTCAGGATCTGGCTCGGTATGTATTCGGCGTCGTTGACGACAACTCCACCTGTATCGACGAGTTCAAAAGGACGGCCTTCGTGTCTTGCCTTGCCGTGAATTCGATCGCGCGTAATCCCCGGCTCGTCGCCCACGATGGAGCGGCGCTGACCGGTAATCCGGTTGAATAGAGTGGACTTGCCGACGTTCGGCCGGCCCACGATAACGACCGTGGGCGTTTCGTTCGGCATGGAGGTCTTCATGATAGCAGCCAGCGGTATCATCCGCCTGTTATGCGCAACAGGTGTTCGCAACCTGGTATGCTCAACGTTGGAGACTAAGACAGCGCCCCGGAGCCGCAATCAGGTTCAGCGATTCTTTGCGCCCGGTGGGCCGCTGGCCGCAAAGCACCCGACTTTCGAACCGCGGCGCGGTCAACTCGAGATGGCCCTTGAGGTTGAGGACGCCCTCGCGAGTAATCGAAAGCTGATTGTCGAGGCGGGCACGGGCACCGGTAAGACGCTGGCCTATCTGGTTCCGGCGCTGCTTTCGGGACGCCGGGTGGTGGTTTCGACGGGCACGAAAGCGCTGCAGGAGCAGCTGTTTTTCCGCGATGTGCCTTTTCTCGAAGAGGTTTTCGAGCGGCCACTGCGCGTTTGCTACATGAAAGGCCGCAGCAACTACGCCTGCCGCCAGAAGATCTACGAGATGGACAATTCGCCGGCGCTGAGCGGTCTCGAAGAAGTGGCCGATTTCCAGATCATTCAGAACTGGGAAAAGACTACGGAGATGGGCGACCGTTCGGAGATCCGCACGCTGCCGGAAGACAGTTCGGCGTGGAGCAAGGTGGATGCCCGGAGTGAACTTTGCGCGGGGGCGAAGTGCCCGCAGTACGAGCGCTGCTTCATCACATTGATGCATCAGCGGGCAGCCGAGGCCGACATTATCATCGTCAATCACCACTTGTTTTTCGCGGATCTCTCGGTGCGCCGCGAAGAGATGGCGAGCATTTTGCCGGATTACAACGCGGTGATTTTCGACGAAGCCCACGAAATCGAAGACATCGCTGGCGGGTATTTTGGCTTCGCTGTGTCGAGTTACCGGGTGCAGGAACTGCGGCGGGACATCGGCGTGATGTCGCGGGCGCGCAAATTCGGATCGGAGGAACTGGACAGAATCCTGATCCGGCTGGATGAAATTGCCCTGGCTTTCTTCGGTGCGCTGCCGGGTGGCGAGGGACGCACGAGTTTTACAAATCGAAGCCATTTCATCGAGACCCACGAAGAAATCTATCACGAATTGTTGATGGCGCTGGACTTGCTGGCCAGCCATCTCAAGGTCATCGCGGACGCGCCGCAGGAGATCATTCCTCTGCATCGGCGAACGATGGAGCTGCGCGGGTCTCTGGAGTTCCTGATTGAAGGGGAGAACCCGGACTTCGTTTATTGGATCGAACGGAGGGGACGAGGGGTCTTTCTGCAGGGCACTCCGATCAACGTATCGGATGTGTTGCGGCAGAATCTTTGGGACAAGATCGACGCGGCGATTCTGACTTCGGCGACGCTGGCGGTGGCGGGCCAATTCGACTACGTGGAATCGCGTCTGGGATTGCAGGGCGCGAGAACACTGGTTGTCGAAAGCCACTTCGATTATGCTTCTCAGGCTCTGCTTTATGTGCCGAGGAGTTTGCCTGGCCCTTCGAGCCCCGCTTATGTGGCGGCGGCGAGCGATGAGATCCTGCGGATTCTGCGGGCCAGCCGGGGCAGGGCGTTCGTTTTGTTCACGAGCTATAACCAGATGCGGCTGATCTACGACCGGGTCTCGTTCGAAATCGAATATCCGGTACTGATACAGGGGACGGGTCCGAGGATGGCTTTGCTGGATGAATTTCGCGAGACTCCGCACTGCGTTCTGTTCGCGACATCGTCGTTCTGGCAAGGCGTGGACGTGCCAGGCGATCAGCTGAGCTGCGTTATCATTGATAAGTTGCCGTTTGCGGTGCCGAACGACCCTGTCGTGGAAGCGCGGATTCGCAACGTGCGCGAGGCTGGGGGCAATCCTTTTTACGACTACCAGGTTCCCCAGGCGGCGATCGCATTGAAGCAGGGGTTCGGGCGGTTGATCCGAACGCGGTCGGACCGCGGAGTGCTGGCGTTGCTCGACACGAGAATTATCCAGCAGCGTTACGGACAGATCTTTTTCGACAGCCTGCCGCCTTACGGATTTAGTCTCGAGTTCGATCACGTGGAGAAGTTTTTCGATGTTTGAAGTTTGTATTGAGCACAGTTTCGCGGCCGGCCACGCCTTGCGCCATTACAAGGGCAAGTGCGAGAACGTGCATGGGCACAACTATAAAGTGCAGGTTACGGTGCAGGGCGAAAAGCTGGACCATGCCGGTATGCTGGCGGATTTCGTCGAGCTCAAGCGGCTGTTGCGCGCTGTCTCAGAACGCCTCGATCATGTGTTTCTGAACGATATAGAGCCTTTCATCGAAGTGAATCCTTCGGCGGAAAACATCGCACTTTACATCTGCGAAAAAATGCAGGACGGCGTGACGGCGAGCGCGCCTGGCCGCCTGATTCAAGTGGCGGAAGTGAAGGTCTGGGAAACAGACATCCAATCCGCCACCTATCGCCCTACACTTAATCCGCCCTCTATTCCGTCCAGTAAGTAGCCAGCAGGCCTTCGCCCGCCACATCGGCGTCGACGAAATAATCGGCCACGCGAATGGAATTCGCGCCATCCTGCGCTTCAATGTAAAACGTCTCGGAAAAGCCGCCGGCGGCATTCGGCCAGAGAACGCGGGCGACTCCGGCGAGCGTGGCTTTGGCCATGGAAGCGACGCCGACATAGGTTTTACCGGTTAAGCCAGGGATTACCTGGAAGAACAATTTAGATGCGACCACCGTATTGTCGGTGGTGAGAGGCACGGGCGTGCCGGGTGTGGCCACGTTTACGCGGCCTTTGGTGTTGATCGTCATGAGGACTCCTCAACTGCATAGTAGGAGCGTCACCGAATAAATTGAGGCGCCATTGTCTGTAACTTGTTGACAAATATGGGCAGAATTATTTCAATATCTACTTAAAAAAGCACGCTGAATGCATCGCCGGAGACGGAAATTTTTGACAAAGGGCCGACAGATGCTAAAAACGCTCGGAATTTTCTGACTAAGTTTCACATTTCCGGTTAATATATCCAGAAGCGAATTCACGGTCCAGCGAGGACGGAATGCCAGATCCGAACGCAACGGCAGCAGTTGAGATTGGGCTGAGGAACGCCGAGGAAGTACTGGCTCGCCGCAAAGACTCAAAGACTCAAGGATGTGGAGGACGGCGGCACTGGCATCGCATCCGAACCCGATTGCGCTGTGGCAAAACGGTTTGCCGACGTGCTGAGCGAATTGTGATCTGATGACGAGGAACATAGGAACTGCGACTGGAGTGTTTGCTCTTCTGGCGGTAGCTGCACACACAATCTATCCCCCGGCGGGGGAGAATCGGACCGTTCCGTCCGGTACCGGCCAGAACGATGGCGCCAAGGGAAGCAAGAAGGGCGACAAGGGAAATGCCCGCGAAGGACCATGGCTCGCAACCCGGGCGTTTTTCGGGTCGACCGGCGCCTCGGATATCCCAGCCGAAGAAAAGGAACTCCGCAAGAAAATAGAGCTGCTTGTCTCGCCGACATTTTCCGCGCCGGCCAGCAAAGATCTCCAGGACCTGTTCGGGAACGATCCCGCAGTATGTCCGGGCGGGTCTTACTCTCTCGTGGCAACGGTGGCCGACCCGGTTCATACACGGCAGGCTCTATTTTTCGACGGACAAATCGATTCAATTGAGCGCGCGGCTGAAGAAGACGGCTGGGTATTCGCTCAACAGTGGCTTCCGTGGTTTGACCCTTTCGATGGATCCGAACATGACATTAATGAAAGGCGTGCGCAGCGGCGGCTGGAGCGGGAGCAGGAGTCTTTGCCGGGAATTCTGGTCTTCCGCGCAAATACCCGGCGGGCGCAAAAGGGTCGCGGTAGTTGCCTGTTTGTGATGCTGGTTCCGGAAACACCGACCGGGGGTGTGGCGCAGGGCTCTCTCATGGCGGCTCTAAATGTCGCCGACCTTCTCACCAAACCTAATCAAATCGGCCTTTTGGCCCCATCATATTCCGGGTCGTTCCCGTCTCTGGCGAGCGTTGTGAAGGAGTGGTCGGAGGCACCGCTGCACTACAAACGTTTGTATTCGACTGCGTATGGCGGATCTATATCGAGCCGCAGTGCTGCGTATGACTTTTTCGATAAGACCAAGCTTAGCTTTCACAGCGGAGTGTTGAGCGACATCGACTTCGAGATTGCAATCCGGTCGCTACCCCGCAAATATGATGTTCAATCGATAGCGTACCTGGTCGAACAAGAGAGCGGATATGCGGCGGACGCGACTGCGGCGTTCGAAGCGCCAGGAGAGAAGGTGCTTGTCTATAAGTTTCCGCGAGACGTCTCTCATCTGCGGAACGCTTATCAGCGAGCTTCAGCGAATCTCAATGGGAGGTACCAGAGCCCGATCCCTTCCATAGAACTCTCATTGAGCGATCCCAGCCGGGGAGAGGACAGTATCCCGGACTTTTCTGAGACGGATACGCCTGTCATTCAGAGCGCTGAGATCGGCACAATCACCGAGGACCTGAAGCGCAAAGGAATCCGCCTGGTTTACATCGCCGCCACCAATTCCCTGGACGAGCTTTTTCTGGCTCAGTTCCTTCGGCAACAGATTCCGGATGTCCGGGTGGTTATCGGCGGCGATACCGATCTTCTCTTCCTGCCGGCGGCATCCCAGCGGTCTCTTGCCGGTACTCTTTTTTTGTCTACGTACCCGATGTTCTTCGAAGCCGACGCGGCATTGGCTACAGATCAATTCAGTCGTTATAGCTTGCAGTCGGAAAATCTACAGGGTCTGTTTAACGTTACACAACTCCTGCTCTGGCACCTTCAGGGAGGCCAGGATCCGCCACCAAAGGCTCTCCGCGCTTATGGCGGATTGAGATCGGGCGATTCCAGCTATCCGGGGCTTTGGCTGCTTGAGTTAACCCGCTTCGGCTTTTCGCCGGTCGATTGGTTTCCAGCTCCCGAAGCCAACCAATCTATGGAGGCAAATCCGAGCCCAAAGACAATTCCCGGTGAATTGCCGCAGCCGCTCACCTCCGCCGGTTGGTATATCACATCCCGGCTGATTAGCCTGGCCATTCTTGCCGGATGCTTTATCTTTGTGAAGCTGGATCGAACCAACAGTATTTCGTGGCCAGTCTGGGTGAACTCCGAAGGCGCCCAGGACGATCAATTTCCGCTGTTCGCCGGATCGTGCCTGTTTATAAGCGCTCTGCCATGGCTCCTCGGGATTCCCGCTGTTTTTCAGGCGTCTCAGGCGTCCCCCCGTCAAATCGTGACATTGGCCTTCCTTGCATTGGCATATGTTGCCCCGCTCATCTGCCTGGGGTGGATTGCCGCAAACCGGGAGCAAGAAGGCAAGAAGTCCTTTTGTTGGCGCGGCGATGCGGTGTTTCTGATGGCGGCCGCGCTCTATTTGACGGTTTCAGGCACTTGGTTTTGGCTATGTCAGGGATCCGAGCCGGGCGTTTCGTTGTTTCGGTGGCGAGCGCTACATCTGTATTCAAGCTCCTCGCCAACGTTGCCTTTGCTGCTGATCTGCGGAATCTTCGCCGGGGGACTGTTTGCCGAGTTTTATCGCCGCTCGGATACAGGGGATATGAGCCCGCATCTCTCGTTGGAGGGTATCGACGGCATCCCCTCGTTTACCGCATCTTATTCGGCGGTGAATCGATTGATCGGTGGCGCCTTCGATATATGGCGGTCCTTCACATGCCTGTTCGTTACGGGTCCGTCCGCGTGGTTACTCTGGCACTTTCTTCCCGCCTTCGAGATTAAACCTTATAGCTGGATTCTGAAAATACTAGTTATTCCGCTCATCTGGATGCTCGCGGGACTCGGCTATGACGCGGTTGCCGTTTGGTTGAACCTCAACAAGCTATTGGCTCTGATCGAGTCAATGCCATTGAAAGGTGTTTTCGCGCGAGTAGCGCGAGGGTGGCCGCGGCAGCAGGTCTGGGCATTCTGGAAGTCAACGCCGCAACGGGCACTCGCCGCACAGATGAGCGAGGCGCTGCACAATGGCGGTCAGGCCGGTACGCAGAGTCAACAAGAGGCCGCGGACGCCTTTTTCGAATCCGCCAGAAATTACTTTGGATGGGATTCGAGAACACCAGAAAATAGAGATAAGGATCAGGCGGTGCTGGTTGGGGAATATATCGAAGCCGGACGCGCGTATGAAAACCTCGCGGCTGAAACCGCGAAGCAACTGTTCACTAAGGAGTTATGGGAAGCATGGAAGTCTTCTCCCACGGATGACGATGCGGAAAAGAACATGACCCTGCCGTCCGCAAAACGGCACCGATACTCCGCCGATTTCGTCGCCTTGCAATGCTGCAATTACCTGACTTATGCGGTTCGGCAGACACAACGGCTGGTCTGGAGCATTTCGTTTCTACTTCTGCTGCTGATTGTCGTTCTGAACTCCTATGCGCCGCAGGGTCCTTTATTCATCGGCAGATATGTTGCTGTCCTGTTCGTGGTGGCTGGATGTATCGCGGTCTATGTGTTTGCCGGCATGGAGCGAAACTGGATTCTCAGCCAGATATCGCGAACCAAGCCAGGTGAGCTGAACGCCGAGTTCTGGCTGCATATCACTGCTATGGGTTTTCTACCGCTGATTGGCGTGTTGGTCCACCTGTTCCCCGACGCCGCAACATTTCTGTCTTCATGGGTGGCGCCGGGAGTGGACTCGTTGAAATAGGGACGAAGTGTTTCTGTTGAAGTAGATCCGCTGTTTTACCGCTTTTTGGGCGGAGGAACTCTTTTGCTGCGCGCCTTGGCGTCTGTTACGCGATCCCCTTTCGGTTTGGTTCGCGCTGCCGGTTTGAGTTCAAACAGAGCCTTGACCGTGGTTTTAAAAGGCGCCTGAATGCGTAGTGGATTGCGCGGGGAGGGGTGGGCGGCTTTGTCGAGGAGTCGGGACAGCGGAGGGACAGACATTGCCCAGCGAATGCGATGCGACATCTTCCACGCGGTCTGGTAAGTGCCCAGCCCGAGTTCATCCTGCAACTCGACCGCCGTGACGCCGTTGCGGCGGGAGGACATGAGTTTCACGGCAAGCAGCCACTTATGCAGGGGAACATGGCTGCTGGAAAAGATAGTCCCGGCGGTGAGCGTGAACTGCTTACGGCACGGCCGGCACTGATGAAGGCGCGCGCTGAGGCGTGTGGCTTCTACGGCGCCGCAGTAAGGGCACACGGCACCTTTGGGCCAGCGAAGCTTTTCAAGGAAAATCCGGGCCGCTTCTTCGTTCTCGAAGATGCGGGCGAGGGACACTCAGCGGCCGAAGTAATCGGCGTTCTTTTTGGTGAAGTCGGCCCATTTTTCGGGCAGATCATCCAGCGCAAAAATAGCCGAGACAGGGCACACCGGCACGCAGGCTCCGCAGTCGATACACTCTACCGGGTCGATGTAGAGCATCTCCGCATCGGCGAACCCGCCCTCATCCTTTTTCGGATGGATACAGTCAACGGGGCAGGCGTCGACGCACGCTGAGTCTTTGGTCCCGATACAGGGTTCCGCGATTACATATGCCATAAGGAATTCTTTGGAAACAACCAACGTACCATATGGCACCGGTGGGCTGAAACGGACGGGGTTCCGGCCACCTTAAGTACTTGCGAATCGCTTTGATGCTAAGCAAGATAGGTAACGAATGTCTGCAGCCAAAGTTCGCAAAGCCGTATTCCCCGCCGCGGGGTTAGGAACCAGGTTCCTGCCCGCTACGAAAGCCCAGCCCAAGGAAATGCTGCCGTTGGTGGATAAACCCATCATTCAATATGGGGTGGAAGAAGCACTGCACTCCGGAATCCGCAACATTATCATGGTCACGGGCCGGGGCAAATCGGCTATCGAAGATCACTTCGATGTGAGTTTCGAGCTGGAAAATCTCCTGGAGTCGCGAGGTAAAAAAGATCTCCTGAAGATTGTCCGCCAGGTTTCCGACCTGATCGACATCTCGTACATTCGTCAGAAAGAGGCGCTGGGTCTGGGCCATGCTGTTCTTCGCGCTAAGGAATTAGTTGGCCCGGAACCCTTCGCGGTGGTGCTGGCGGATGACGTGATCGATTCGGAAACACCCTGCATCCGGCAACTTCTCGACATCTACGAGTTTTTCAGCGCGCCGGTACTCGCGGTAATGGAGGTTCCCGCGGAAGCGATTTCCTCGTATGGATGTATTGACGCCGAGCCGGTCTCGCACAATGGAAGCAAAGGTAAAGTGTTCCGGATCCGCGATCTTGTGGAGAAGCCCAAGGCGAGTGAAGCGCCTTCGAATCTGGCGATTATTGGGCGGTACATTCTGACGCCGGATATTTTCGATTCGATCTCGGGCATGGAGCCGGGCGCGGGCGGGGAAATTCAACTCACGGATTCGCTGAAGCATCTGCTTCGCAGCCGGCCCATATACGCGTACAAGTTCGATGGGAAGCGCTATGACGCCGGAGACAAGCTGGGCTTCCTGAAGGCGACAGTAGAACTGGCGCTGCAGCGGCATGATCTGGGCGAAGCGTTTCGGGAGTATCTGAAGACGCTGAAGCTCTGTCAGCAGTAATAAGCGTGGTCAGCGGATCAGCAGTTCCATCGATTGACCGCGGCGGCTCCAGCGGCGCACGATTCGCATAGATAACGATTGGGCGATTTCGGCGGGCGAAAGCGGAGCCACATATCCGTAGTGACGGACCAAAAAACGCCTGATGGCGTCGATACGCAGCAGGTGAAATGGGTCCCAGACGGGGTCGAAAACAATCATCATGTCGGGCGGAGAGGCCTGCAGTTTCTCGATACTGGCGGGAGCGAAATCCTCCAGTTCGATTACGTGATGAGGGCTGGTTACAAAACCAAACTGCGGGTCGCGCAGCGCATCGGATACAGGGAATGCCGTGGCTACGGTCAGCGCCGGCCGCTCGTCGGCAGCTCCGGTAGCGCTTTGTTCCAGTTGGACGAAATCCGCAAAGGCCAGATTGTTCTCGAGTGGAAAGGGATAGAAAGGATTTACGAAATTCGCCGCCGCGAGCCCCAGCAAAAGAGCGACGACGAGGAGCTTGCGGGTATGCGGCAGGAAAGACTGCATGGAGACCGCGAACGCCGTATAAAGCACGGGCAGAACGGGAAGAAGATAGCGCTCGAGCACGGCGCCGCCGAGCAGACAAACCGTCAAAGTCTGCACTGCGACGAAGGCGGCGGCTATCTTCCAGGCGCGATCCCGCAATACCGGCATGCGCCGGAATGCGTAGATGACAGCCGCCGTACCGATGAAATGGCCGCTTCCGATGAACAAGTAATAGGCTCTTCGAGCGATCGCGAGGGCCACATGCGCGAGCGTCAATTGATGGGCAACGTTGTAGCGGGCGAAATCGGCGTTGCCGAGCCAGTTTCCCGTTGCGTGGTGAAGCATGACGAGCCAGGTCACCAGTCCCGGAAGCGGGAGGAGGAACCAGAGGGCATCTCGGCGGCGCCCTTCCGCGAGCAGCCAGACAAAGAACAAGCCGGGTACAGCAAGACCGGTTTCCTTGAGTAAAACCACGGCAACACAGGCGAGCGCAGAATCCCGAAACCGATTTTGAAGGAAAAGCAGAAGAGCTAACGTGGCCGCGGCCATGGCGGGCATATCCAATTGCGCCAGCATCGATTGCGCAAAGAAGAGCGGCGAGACGCAGAAGAACACTACGGCAGAGAATGCGGGTGTTCCGGCTACGCCACGCCCCAGTTCGATGGCCAGCAGGAAGACGAACAGAATAGCCAGCGCCCCAATCAGGAGCATGGTGATTCGGGTGGCCAGAATGGAATAGCCGAAGACCGTCCAGACGCCCGCGAGCAATGCCATCACACCGGGAGGGTGAACATTGGGAACGGTCGAGACGGGAATCCAGGCGTTCTTGTGGAATATGTCGAGGGCGGCGGGTATAAACTGGCCGATCTCATCCCAGTACCAGGGCAGATCCAGCAGAGGTCCGTGGGCGAGGAGGAGGAAACTTGCGGCGATCAGGAAGACGACGAAATAGGAATGAAAGCGAACGCGCGGGCGAATGGGAACCGTGGCCCGGCTCCCGGAAGGCGGCATGCCACTACGCTGAGCATCACCCTGAATACTCCGGCCACCCCGAAAGAGAGCGGGCTGGCGGGATTTATTGAACGAAACCCGCGCCGGCACGAGGTTCGAGACGAATTTCGCCAAAGGCGGCTTCGTACTGGCCGATGTTCTGCTGCAGCACATTGAGCAGCGCTTTAGCTTGTTGGGGGCTGATGTAAACGCCCTGGAAATTGGCGATCTGCACGCTTTCGGCCTGCTGATTGATATTGCCGAACATCAGGAAGAAATCCCAGAGGTTCACGCGGATCTGCACGCTGTTGGCGTAGCCTTCGCGGTAGTCGGGAGCTTTTTCCAGCGTAATCCGGGTCTGCTGCTGCGGTGTCATCGACCTACATGGTATCGCTTCCCAGGCCGGTGCCGACCTTCGACTCACGTTCCGCGGAGTCTGTTGCTCAAGTCAACCGGCGGTACGTGCTAATTTCGAGTCGGTGAAGCGTTCCGGATTTGCCGACCTGCCGCTGCATGGCGGCCATGTGCCTGTTTGGCTGGCTGAGCGGATGCAAATGCTGGGCACGGCCATCGTGGAAGCGATCGTCTGCGAATACGGAACCGGCGAATTTCTTTCGCGCGTCAGCGATCCGTTTTGGTTCCAGGCGCTCGGCGCGGTGATGGGCATGGACTGGCATTCCTCGGGAATCACTACGTCTGTGCTGGGCGCGTTGAAGCGCGGCGTGAATCCTCAGGCCCGCGAACTTGGCCTTTATATTTGCGGCGGGCGCGGGCGGCAGTCGAGGAAGACTCCGGAAGAACTGATGGCGTTCGGGGATGCGACCGGCGCGAATGGCACGGCGCTCACGCGCGTGAGCCGGCTGACCGCGAAGGTGGATAACAATGCTATCGGCGATGGATTTCAACTCTATCTGCACTCGTTTCTGGTTACGCCGCAGGGCGACTGGGCGGTGGTGCAACAAGGTATGAACGATGCGACGGGTCTGGCCCGGCGTTACCACTGGCACAGTGCTTCGGTGCGTGATTTCACCTGCGAGCCGCATACCGGCATTGCGGGTCCACACCAGGGAGTGATTCTAAATTTGACGGACCGGCGCGCGGCCGCTGCGCAGCAAGCGATGCTGGAGATTGCGAGGCAGGATCCGGTGCGTACACTCGCGGAAGTTCGCAAGCTGGAGATGCCACGGCACCACGACGTGCGGGTCGAGGACGTAGATCTGGAGCGTCTCGGCGCCGTACTGGCCGTCAGTTATACGCGTGAGACCCGCGATTTCGCGTCGCTGCTGCTCACAGAAAAGCTGGGACCGAGGACGCTGCAGACTTTAGCTCTGATAGCAGAAGTTGTGCATGGTGCGCCGAGCCGTTTTAGCGACCCCGCGCGGTTTTCGTTTGCGCTCGGCGGCAAGGACGGGCATCCGTTCCCTGTCCCGCTCAAGACGTACGACGAATCTCTATCTGTACTGCGGACGGCTCTCGACCGGGCGAAGGTCGGCGATTCCGAGAAGCTTGACGGTTTGCGCAGGCTGGATGCGCTGGTACGCGGGGTAGAGAGAAACAGCGGGCCGGTCGCGGACTTCAACCGCGTTATCGAGCACGAGCGCGCGATCTCTCCGGGGCTGGGCGGACGCACGGTGAAAAACAATCGGCGAAGGCCCACGCAGCCTACGCAGATGAGCCTCTATGAATGAATTCGGCTAGACCGGTTGCGCCACTTTTAATGCTTCTTTCGATTCGTACAGACGCCGATCCGCGCGGATCACTAAGTCTTTGGCACTCTCGCCGGGGTTCCATTCCACCGATCCGAAGGCGGCGTCGATCGAAATCCTGATCGATTCCCGGCCTCGATTGATCAGGTAGTCGCCGACGGCCCAACGCTGCAGACGGTGAACTCTGGCTTCCGTATCTTTGATTCCACTATTGAGAATCACGGCAAATTCATCGCCGCCCCATCGTGCAACGGTTGACGCCAGAGGAAACTGCGAACGCAGTTCATCGGCAAACTGCTTCAGCAGTTCGTCGCCCACCAGATGGCCATGATTGTCGTTGACGGCTTTAAAGCCGTTCAGGTCAACCATCACGAGACAGAACGGGCGGGCTGCGTGGATGGCGGACTTCAGTTGTTCGTCGAAGCACCGTCGATTGGAGAGGCCGGTCAACGGATCTTTCCATGACAATTGTTCCGAGGTTTTCAGGCGTGCCCGGTAGCCATCGATTTCCGCGGAGAGGCGGGTGAGTGAAGCCTGCCCTTCGTCCTCGAGGCGTACCGCGACCGCAGTGATAGCGGTTGTGCTGGCGACGATGGAGCGGCGTATTTCCGCGATATCGTTGCTCTGCGAGGCTTCCTGGAGTTGTCGCAAGAGTCCCGCGATTTCCCGCCCGCAAGTCTGGTCTCTTCTGCCGATCGACTCACCGATCGCAGCGACACCGGTAAGAATCTCCCGGATTTCACGGCCATTGGTCTCGTACCGCTTGTGCGCCTGGTCGGCCCATTCGGAGAGCTCGACTTCAGCCTGCTGGCTGGCGTGAACCAGCAGCGCTTCTGTAAACGATTCCGCGAGCTGATCATCCAGAAGGGCGAGGCGCTGGGTCAGCATGTCGCCGAGGTCAGGTACCGCACGCGGTCCCCACGTCCCTACCGAGCGCAGCAGTGAACGATAGGCGCTGAGGAAACCTTCGCGAAACGTCGCATCCATTGCATCAATGTGTTTTTTAAGTGAAATCACGGGGCCAGCTATTCCTTCCGTTTAAGTGATCGGCAGACTCGGGAGAAATGCTTAGAGTGGCTCGGCATTCCGCAGTCTACACGCTTCCACCGGTGGGCGCGTCCTTGTTTTGAGACACCTTGTTTTGAGAACCTATTGGGAGGGATCACCGATGAGACGAACTCTCGTGAGCGCGGGCATTGCAGTGCTGGCGGCGTTTTGCGCGTTTGCCCAATCGACGGCAGTCCCAACATTTGAAGTTGCATCAATCAAGGCCACACGCTCTCAGCCTGTCGACCGCGTCAGCACAAGGATAAGCATCGATGCGGCAAGGGTGATTTTCACCAACGTAAACCTCAAGGCCGTGATTGGGGAAGCATATAAAGTTCAGCAGTATCAAATTACGGGGCCTGCCTTGCTCGGGTCCTGGCGCTACGATATTGCCGCGAAAATTCCGGATGGTGTGGCGAAAAGTCAGGTGCCCCAGATGCTTCAGGCCCTATTGGCCGAGCGCTTCAAGCTGGCTTTTCATCGCGAAACGAAAGTCCTGCCGGTCTATTCCCTGACCGTAGACAAAAGCGGACCGAAGCTAAAGATGACAGAATCCGCAACCGGTATATCTGCGGATTCTAATCGTACCGGCATGCACGTCAATGCCAGGATTTCGATGCTCGCGTTTGCTGAATACCTGTCAATTCAGTCTGGCCGCCCCGTGCTTGATGACACCGGCCTGACTGGGGCTTTCGAAATCAAGGTCGAGTGGGCACCGGACCCGATTCCGCAACAGGGAACACCGGCGCCAGAACTCGCCGAAGGACCTTCTATTTTTACGGCATTGCGAGAGCAACTCGGGCTGAAATTGGAGGCGACGCGGGGACCAGTCGAAATGCTCGTCATCGACAGCGTAGAGCAGCCCTCAGAGAATTGATCCAGTGCTCGAAATATAAGTTCCTGAGCAACGAAAGTTAGCCTTTCCTAACGCACCCTCAAATCCCGCCTGGGGGAGCGGGAATTAGCGATGCTGTCGCGAGAGCGGCCAGGTATAAACCGAGTTCAAAGACGGTGTGAGTGGTCAGGCTCTTGATGGAATTGAAGACCGGCCGTGGCGTTTTAGAGGAAGCGATTCCTGCTCCCAGCGCGGGTTGCAGAATGAATAGCGGCGAAACAACCGTTACGATCCCAATGACGAGTGCAGGCAGCAAAGTTGGCTTTCGTGCCCACTCCAATCCGTACAGGGCGAGTAAGAGTGCCGCGAAGACAACTCCAATGGAATAGTGAGCAAACCATCCGATCCACAACTCCTGTCGGAGCCAAATAGAAAGTTCCTATTCCCAGCCAAGTAGAAAGTTCCTAATTGAGAGGGCATTGAAAAACCCTCGTAGTAATATTCGCACAGCTTCGCCGGGGTCGCGCCCAGTGAAGCTGCT
>Ga0302320_10005185_pt1 | contig 29295 bp, 27 predicted proteins | sample Bog_T0_3_FD_202130 | JGI IMG/M metagenome (GOLD analysis project Ga0302320, IMG submission 202130) | Peat permafrost microbial communities from Stordalen Mire near Abisko, Sweden - Bog_T0_3 | ecosystem: Environmental > Terrestrial > Soil > Wetlands > Peat | place: Sweden: Abisko, Stordalen Mire...
CTCGTAGACGGCCGTGGCAATCTCATTCGCCAGGTCGAGATGCTCAAAGGCCTCGGCGTGCGCACTGCCAAATCGATCCCTCGAAATCTGCTGGATACCGCCGACGTTGACTCGCCCGGCCTCGCCCTCGCCGCCGAAGCCGATGAGAGCGGTGAGGCGGAGACGTCGACCGACTCGCTGACTCGCTAACTCGCCGACTCGCTCGCCTACTTCGCCTTCTTCAGCGTCAGATCCATCCCCGGAAAATCCGGCGAATCCGCCTTCGTCGTCATCTTGATCTCGTCTCCCGCCGCATTCACCGTCCCCGCGTGCGAAATCGTCATTCCATTGAATGAAACATCAAACGAGATCTTGTCGCCATCCACCTTGCCGTTGCTGATGTCCATGGCATCGCCTTGCGAACCCTGCACCGTCCCCGTCAGCTTCGCACCGTCCTGCTTCAAGGTGAACGTGAGCTGGAAGCTGTCCCCGTTCGGGGTGGTGGAGTCCGACGTCCACGTGCCTGAAACATCGGCGGCCAGCGCGGTTGCGGCACTCAGCGCCATCAGCACTCCGGCGCATACACAAAGCAGTCTTTTCCCAGGCAGCTTCTTCATGGATCAATCCCTCACACATTCATTCAACGCCCGCAGAATACACCGTCCGCCCGCGCCCTGCACAAAAATCCCCGCGCCCGCCGGCTCACCCGCTCACCCGCGATCCCGCTAACCACGCAATGCGTCGAGCGCCTCTCGCATCCGCCGCCACGTCGTCTCCAGATCTTCAGGCAAAATGCGCGTCTCGGCCACCGTCGTGATGAAGCTGGTGTCGCCCACCCAGCGCGGCATGGCGTGCAGATGAACGTGCCCCGCCACTCCGGCGCCCGCGGCCTGTCCCACATTCATGCCGAAGTTGAATCCGTGCGGCCGGTAAAGGCGATCCAGCGCCCGCTCGGTCAGTTGCGCCAGATCGATCAACTCGTGCGCCGCATCCACGGGCAGCGCCCCCAGCCGGTCCAGGTGCGCGTATGGCATCACCATCACGTGCCCGGAGTTGTATGGAAAAACATTCAGGCAGATGAAGCAATGATCGGCGCGCAGAATCAGTCCGCCGGCTTTTTCAGCCTCTTCGGCAGACATGCCGGTCAGAATGGCATGGTCGATTGACGCCATCAGGTTACAGAAAACGCAGCCCAGATCGCCGCTCCAGGCCGACAGCGCCGCCGGAACTCCGGCCCGCGTACTCGTGTCCGCGGTCGTCACGTATGCATAACGCCAGGGTGTCCAGATTCGATCCATCGCACTTCCGCCGTCCGATTCAGTATAGTGGGCAATTCCGGGTTACAAATCCAGCCTCTGGCCTCGAATCCGCGCCATCCAGGCCATGACAACACGAATCCGGACGCTGTTCGCGCGCGTTTGCAATGCGGTATCGCGGCTCTTCAGCCGCTATTCCGCGTTTGACGCTGGATTGCAGAGATTGCTACACTTGAAAGCGTAGCTTCCTGCGCGGATTCCAGCAGTGAGTTGCGGCCGCCCTCCAGCAAGCCGTTGCCTGCCGGGTTTTTCCCAAGGAGACAATCGCCGTTTACCCCAAGCCATTTATTTGGGGAGGCTGTCGCCTTGGAATACTTGAACCGGCTCGTCACACGCGGTGGAAGGTCACGGCTCATAGACCCCTGACTGCGGCAATCGCAGCGCGGGAGCCGACCGGCGGCTGGTGCAAACTGTCGCAGGAGCAAGGAATCCCGGAGCTGGCAGCAATGGCAAACGTCCTCAATCCCGAAACCGAGAGCATAACCCTGAACACCGAATTGGAAACCCCTACGCTAGAGCCTGCGACGGAGCTGGAGCAGCCGTCGTTCGAATCCACGTCCAACCCCGAGACCGCCGAAGTCGTCGAAAACCCTGTGCTGGACGCCGATACCACCACCACCGAGCTCGTATCCGAAACTGAAGCCGAGCCCACAACTGAAGCAGTCCAGCAACTCCCGCCCCCCATCGAGGCCCACCCCGAGATCGCTATCCCGGCCCAAGTCGAGCCCGAAGCCGAGTCCCACGTCGAGCCCGAAGCCGAGTCCCACGTCGAGCCCGAAGCCGAGTCCCAAGTCCAGCCCGAAGCCCTGGCCGACGCTAAGGCGCAAGCTGAGCCCGAAGCCCAGGCGCAAGCCGAGCCCGAAACTCAGCCCGAGCCCGAAGCCCAGGCCGTGCCCGCGAAAGTTGCAGTCCATGCAGTCAAAGAGCCGCACTCTGCCGCTCATCCGCTCGAGTCGGCTGATGATTTTTCCGCGGCCCTGGCCGAATTTGAACGCGAGCAGGCTGCCGAAGCCGCTGCCGTCGAGGCCTACGGAGACAAGCTTGTCACCGGCACTGTCATCAAGCAGACTGAAAAGCACCTGGTCGTCGATGTTGGCCTGAAGTCCGAGGGGATGGTGCCCCTGGAACAGGTAGTCGATCACACCGGGCAGGTGATCTTCCAGCCCGGCGACGTGATTGACGTTGTCATCGAGCGCGAAGAGCCTGAGGGCGGCTACCTGGTCAGCTACGAGCGGGCTCAACGCCTGCGCGTGTGGGACACCATCGAAAAAGCCGCAAACGACAAGACACCCATGATTGGCACCGTCGTCAGCCGCGTTAAAGGCGGTTTGACCGTAGACATCGGCCTCAAGGCCTTTTTGCCCGGCTCGCAGCTTGAAATTCGTCCCGTCCGCAACCTCGACGGCTACCTCGGCCAGAAGATCGAGGTCCGGGTCATCAAGCTGAACAAAAAGCGTGGCAACGTCGTGGTCAGCCGCAAGGAACTGCTCGAAGAAGAGCAGAACGCCAAGCGCTCGGCCACCATGGAGCACCTCGGCGAGGGCGCGGTCCTCACCGGTACGGTCAAGAATCTCACCGACTACGGCGCGTTCGTCGACCTCGGCGGAATCGATGGCCTCCTCCACATCACCGACATGAGCTGGGGAAGGCTCACCCATCCCCGCGACCTCGTGAATGTGGCCGACGAGATCCAGGTCAAGGTCCTCAAGTTCGACAAGGATAAGCAGCGCGTTTCGCTGGGCTTCAAGCAGTTGACGCCCGACCCGTGGCTCGATGCCACCGAGCGTTATCCCGTCGGCGCCCGCGTCCATGGCCGCGTTCTTTCTGTCACCGACTACGGCGCGTTCGTTGAGCTCGAGCAGGGCATCGAGGGCTTGGTTCATCTCTCTGAGATGACCTGGTCCAAGCGCCTCAAGCATCCTTCCAAGCTGGTTAAGCCGGGCGACGAGGTCGATACGGTCGTACTCAGCGTCAACCCCTCTGACCGCCGCATCTCGCTCGGCATGAAGCAGCTCCTCGACAACCCCTGGGAGAATCTCACCGAGCGCTATCCCGCGGGCACCGTAGTCGAAGGCCGGGTGCGCAACCTCACTGACTTCGGCGCCTTCATCGAGATCGAAGACGGCATCGACGGCCTGGTTCACGTCTCCAACCTGAGCTGGACCAAGCGCGTCAAGCATCCGTCTGAAGTCGTGAAAAAAGGCGACAAGGTCAAGGCAGTCGTTCTCGGCGTCGAGCCGCAGAACCGCCGTCTGAGCCTGGGCATCAAGCAGCTTCAGCCCGATGTGTGGGAAAGCTTCTTCGCTACTCACCGCGTTGGCGACGTGGTCCACGGCAAGGTGCTGCGGACAGCCCAGTTCGGCGCGTTCGTCGAGATCGCGGAGGGCGTGGAGGGTCTCTGCCACATCTCCGAGGCCGGCGAAGACGTCGATGGCCACTCCAAGCTCGAGCAGGGCCTGGAACACGACTTCAAGATCATCAAGATCAACGTGGAAGAGAAGAAGGTAGGCCTCAGCCTGCGCGCGGTGGGCCAGGAAGCAACCCGCGCAACAGTTGAGACTCACAAAGCGGATGCCCACAAGCATCCGGTTTCAAGCTCCACCACCACCCTCGGCGATCTCATCAACTGGCGAAAGGGCGAGCGCTAAGCGCGCCCCAGGCACACTGAAAGCAGCGCGGCCACCCCTCCGGGTGGCCGTTCTGCGTTTAGCGCCTGCACCTCGCCGTCACTGTTGAGACACGCCGCGCCGCAGGCGTACACTGCTCTCATTACCCGTCGTTCTCGAGATCATCGTGACTCGTTCCGCAAGATGCATCCCCGCCGCAAGCAGCGTGGCTACAAATCGTCGATACTCAGCAAAGCGAGGTCGTTATGAAAATTGTCACCAGTGCGGAGCGAAATAGCCGTAAAGGTCCCGCGGACTACTTCACCGGCAGCGTATGGATCGATGAAATCGTCGTCGGCGCGGAGCCATCCCGCCTGCGTCTCTTCCGCGTCAGCTTTGAGCCCGGCGCGCGCACCGCCTGGCACACCCACCCCGTCGGCCAGGTCCTGCACGTGCTCACCGGCTCCGGCCTGGTGCAGCTTGAGGGCCAGCCCGTCCGCGCCATTCATCCCGGAGACACGGTCGTCATCGCTCCCGGCGAGCGCCACTGGCACGGAGCAGGCCCCCGCAACACCATGGTCCATCTCGCCCTCCAGGAAACCGACGCGCACGGCGTCGACGTAGTCTGGCTCGAGCAGGTCACGGATCAGGAATATCTCGCCCAATAGACCGGCCTGGCGAAAAGACACGTTACACTCTTTTCAGACATTTTGCCCCTTCCCACCATCGTTCATGGAGGCGCTCCCATGGGATCGATTTCAATCGCCTGTTACAAGCCAAGACCCGGCTGCGAAGATGCGCTGCTTGACCTGGTTCGCAACCATCTGCCGCCTTTGCGCGCCCAGGGTCTGGTCACCGACCGCGCTCCGATCGTGATGCGCGCTGCCAACGGCGCCATCATCGAAATTTTTGAGTGGGTTTCTCAGGAAGCAATCGCGGGCGCTCACTCGAACTCCGCCGTTCTCGATCTATGGAAGCAATTTGAAGCCGTATGTTGGTATGAAACCCCATCCAACCTGCCCGAATTCCAGAACATGTTCGCGCACTTCGAACCAGTTTAACCAGCCCCGTCCCTCAGCCCCTCCGTCCCTGATCCCTGACCCCTGATCCCTGATCCCTGTATTCGACAAAGCACCACCACAATCCCCAGCGCCGCAAACACGCTGATCAGCGCGAACAGAAACACGCTCCGGTATCCGAACCAGCCAATGATCGCTCCCGCAATCGGACCCACCAGAAAAAAGGACACGTCGGCAAACGCCGTATAGACGCCCAGCGCCGTCCCGCGGTTGTTTTCCGGCACCCGCTTCACCGCCTCCACGCCAATGGCGGGAAACACCAGCGAAAAGCCAAACCCTCCCAGCGCCGCGCCGGCCAACGCCATCCACGGCGACCCTGCCTGCCACAGCAATATCAATCCGCACGACTCCACCCCCAGGCACGCCATCGCCACCGGATATCCCCCAAACCGGTTGATGGTTTGAATCAGCAACAGCCGCGCCAGGATAAACGCCACTCCAAACGCCGTCAGGCACAGCGCCGCCCCGTTCCAGTGCCGGCTCGCGTAGAAGAGCGTAATGAAAGTGGCCAGCACGCTGTAGCACACCCCGCCCAGCGCCAGCCCCATGCCGTGCGGCGCAACCCGCCCCAGCACGTGGCTGAAAGGCAGATGCTCGCCCGCCATCACCGCGACCGGGCTCTTGCGCGCCGCCAGCGCCAGGCTGAACGCGCCAATGAGGATCGTGACCAGCCCCAGCGACATCAAGCCCCACTCCCGCTCCAGCACCACCCCCAGCGGCGCTCCCAGGGCCATGGCGCCATACGTGCTCACGCCGTTGTACGAGATCACCCGGGCCGTGTTTTCCGGCCCCGCGCTGGTAATGCCCCACAGCGTCGAACCCGTCGATCCCAGGCTCTCGCCCACCCCCAGGATCAGCCGGCTCAGGATCAGGCTCCAGAAGCTCAGCCAGTGGATGGCGTGAACCGCCGCGGCCGCCATCAGGAACCCGCCGCTCGCCGTGCAAGCTGCCATCCCCCACAGCACTGACACCTTGGCCCCGCGCCGGTCTGAGATGCGCCCCGCCCACGGCCGGCTCGCCAGCGTGGCAATGTATTGAATGCTGATCACCAGCCCCGCCAGCATCGCGCTATAGCCCATCCGCAGATGCACATACGGCGGCAGCACCGCCAGCGGCAGCCCGATCGACAAATAGCAGATGAATGTGAAGTAGACAAAACTCACAATATGCCACGCCCGGCCCTTGCTTGCGGTCGGAGCGGATGCAGCAATACTGGCAGCAGCGGAATAAGCCATGTCGAGGGTAGGAGCCCCGTCGAGTGTAAGGGGGGCCCACATTCAGTATATCGGATGCGAAAATCTGATTTTTCGCGCCAAAGCATGCGTGTAGTGGATCAGCGTGGGGAGTCTTCTGCCCGGAGGGAGGCGGGGGTTTCAACCCCCGCACAAAGCCGGCAAAATCATTGGGGCTTTAGCCCCGGAAGGACACTTTCCGCCAACTCCACCCCCAAATCCAGCCTTTTCCGCACCCTCTCCAGCCCACACATAATCCAACCCGTCCCACACCAGGAATTAACCAGCGCCGCCGGGGACCCGCCCCCAGGGCTGGGCGCCGCGCCTTCACGTTCGACAAGCCGGCCTCGCAGTACGCAACGTTCCCTTCGTCCTTTGTTGTGCGCCTCGGCGATTTTGCGTCAATCCAGAAGCATTCCCGGCGACATGGGCGTTTGTGGGTACTGATCTGACGAATGGACGGATAAGTTCCGGCTTGCCCGTGACTCGCCAAGAGCCGCACCACATTTGCTCGATTGGGGCTTTGGGTGTTCGCCTGCATGTTAGAACGGTCGGACAGGGTTCCTCAAGGGCTCGGTACGCTGCCAGTTGTGCGGTTGGGCCGACTCTAGTGACAGCAGCGCCTCAGCCGAGGTGGTAGCGAAAGGGCGCATCATAGCGCGTGAATCTGCACGACCGTAGCGGCAGACAGCGATATAAAGCGACGTTTGTGACCATTCCTTTGGCAGCGGGCCTCGCGGCCAGTGCGCAGATCGCATTACGGTGAGATGTGTTCGGCATCACCGACGACGGCCATAGCCGGTCCGATACCGTGATCCTACTCAGGAGATCTGCCCATGAATGGTTTCCGCGCGTGTTTGTTCAGTTCTGCCCTGCTCGTTTTTCTCGTTTTGGCTGCTGCCGTCCAACCTGCCATTGCTCAGCAGGATCAAGCCAGGCATATCCACCATCGGCTGATTCCAGCCGGGGATACCTGTTCCACCTGCCACAGGCCGGTGTATGACCAATGGAAAGCCAGCCCGCATGGCGCTAACGGTGTCGAATGCACCGTGTGCCATGGCGAGACAACATCACAGGACTTCGCGGCCACGCCGGCGTTAAGCACATGCGACGCCTGTCACACCGATCAGGTGGCACAACTGAAGTCTGATCCATTCATGAAAGGTAAGACGTGTGTGAGCTGTCATCAAGCACACACCTTCGTGGAGCACCCGAAGGCGGCCCCGGCAGGCAAGTGATAACAATTTCCAGGCGTCGTTTCCACGAACTGTCGGCCGGGTGGCCCTGGTCTCATACCGCGCATGATCAAGTTGAGGGTGCCCCCGGTCCCTCGCCCTTGGGGACCGGGGAAGGGAAATCGATCTGTCTGTTGCGCATCCACTCAGGCAGTTGCCAGCCCCTGTTGCAGGCCGTCCATTCCGATTCGATTTCTACGGTACCGTGCATGCCCGTTTGATAATGGCGATAGCCTGACCAAAGGCACGTGGGCTGGGGTCCCACTCATCTTGCTATCAGGGACTGTGCCCCATTCATCGCTTTATCGCGATGAGTGGGCGGGTGCCCATCCCTCCGCAGCCTCATCGCGGAATGCTGTTTTCCGGCGGGTGGCCCTGATCTCATACCGCGCATGATCAAGTTGAGGGTGCCCCCGGTCCCTCGCCTTTGGGGACCGGGGAAGGGAAATCGAGCTGTCTGTTGCGCATCCACTCAGGCAGTTGCCAGCCCCTGTTGCAGGGCGTCCATTCCGATTCGATTTCTACGGTACCCTGCATGCCCGTTTGATAATGGCGATAGGCGGGTGGCCCTGGTCTCCTACCGCGCATGATCAAGTTGAGGGTGCCCCCGGTCCCTCGCCTTTGGGGACCGGGGAAGGGAAATCGAGGCAGGTGGCCCACTCATCTTGCCATCAGGGACTGTGCCCCATTCATCGCTTTATCGCGATGAGTGGGCGGGTGCCCTTCCCGGCACCTGCCAATCCGGCTCCCGTCTTCGCTGTCAAGCCCCTCCCAAACAAGCCCCCTCCCTTTCCCCCATGTTTTCAATCGTTTCCGCCCACACCTCGTTTGCAGCTCATTGCTCTCCAATCGCTATTCTGTAATTGGGCATCGAAGACCGGCACAGCGCGCCGGAAGAGGCTCACCATCCTCAGCGGCTCCGCTCCAATTCAAGAAAACCCGTAACTCCTTGGTGGAGACGTATCTGCAGGTCATCTTCCGCAGAATCAGGTAGTTACGGCCGATAAAATTTACTATGTCGCTGAAAATAAACGGCTTCTTTGCAGAGATGGGGGGGGCGTAGGGAGATTTCCACAAAACCAGCCCCGGAGAACCAAATATGAGCAACCAATATGCACACCGAGTGCCGTCAAACAATCCCAGCCGCGCCATGTGTCACGCGCCCGGCCACGCAAGGCAACGCAAAGTCCCTGCGTCCCTGTTCCTTGTTCCCTCGTTCCCTCGGCCCCTGCTTTCCGCCGCCTCACAGTAAACTAAAAACCAATGCCGGGATTTCACGTGGAGCACTTCGGATGCAGGGCCGCGCGCGCCGATGGCGAGGCGATCGGCTCGCGCCTCAGCGCCGCCGGTCAACATTCTGTCAAACAGCTTTCCGATGCCGATGTGGTTATTGTCAACAGTTGCAGCGTCACTGCCGAAGCCGATCGCCAGGCCCGGGCCTTCATCCGCCGCGCTCATCGCTTGAATCCCGAGGCAAAAATCGTGGTTACCGGCTGCTACGCGCAGCGCGCGCCCGAAGAACTGGCCGGAATCGCCGGCGTTGCCGCGGTGGTGGGCAATAGCCACAAAGCCCTCGCGCCTCAGATCATTCAGTCCATTTTGAGCGTGGCTCGCACCGGCGCTGCCGATGCCGCGCCGGCTCTCGTTTCGGTTCAGTCATTGCTCTCCGGCAACGCGCAAGTCTGGGTCGACGACCGTTTCGCCCACTCCTTCATCGAGGAGGCCCAGCTCGTTCCAGGCGCGCAGACGCGCCCTAACCTGAAGATTCAGGAGGGCTGCGGAAACCGTTGCTCATTTTGCGTTATTCCACAGACGCGCGGCTCCTCCAAAAGTCTGGCCGCCGCAACCGTCTTTCGACACGTCGAGGAGTTCGTAGCCGCCGGAGGCCAGGAACTCGTCCTTTCGGGAATCAACCTCGGCCGCTGGGGTCGGGATTTCTCTTCCTCCGAGCCGTCGCCGCGCACTTTGGCGGAACTCGTTCGGCACCTTTTGGAGTGCACCGGACTGCCGCGCCTCCGCCTCAGCTCCATCGAGCCGATGGATTGGGATAGCGATCTGATCGCCCTGATGCGGGAATTCGGTGGCCGGCGTCTCGCTCGCCATGCGCATCTGCCCTTGCAATCAGGCTCTGACGCCGTGCTCCGCCGCATGTTCCGCCGTTACCGGCCCTGGCACTACGTCGAGAAAATCGAAGCGCTGCTCGGCGCCGCCGGCCCTGACCTCACCATCGGAGCCGACGTTATGGTCGGCTTTCCCGGCGAAACAGACGCCGAATTCGCGCAAACCCTCGACTTCGTGCGCAATTTGCCCTTCGGCTACCTCCATCTGTTTCCCTTTTCGCCGCGGCCCGGGACGCGCGCATGGCCGCTTCATGCCGAGTCGGCGGTCCCTCACGCAGTCGTGGCAGATCGCATGGCTGCGCTCCGCTCCCTTGCCGCGCAGAAAAGCCGGACTCATCGCGAGAGGTTTATAGGAAGGGAATTGGAGGCCATCACGCTGCACACGCCGCCCGCGCTCGTGGCCCTCGGCCGGTCCGCGGCCCTCACCGGAAATTTTCTCCCCGTCGAAGTCGATGGCCAGTTGCCCGCAAACCGTCTCCTGCGCGTCAGTCTGACGGGAATCTCTCCGGAGGGCGCGCTCCAGGCTTGCCATTTCGCGTAAGCCCTTTGTTCATTAAAGCCAAGCCAATGCTATACTCAGGGGTGCAATCGTGGTCCCGCGGCGATCCATAAGCAGGCCGCTTGGCGGGCGAGCACACCATCTGGAGGAGCACCATCGCACTCGACAAACGTTCGGCAAAGTCCTTTATCCGCATCAACGACCGAATTCGCGCACGCGAAATCCGCGTCATCGACGAAAACGGCGAACAGTTAGGCATCCTGGCGCCCTTTGAGGCCCTCAAAATCGCCCGCGAACGCGGACTGGACCTGGTCGAGGTTTCACCCAACGCGGTCCCGCCCGTCTGCCGCATACAGGATTACGGCCGCTACCTCTACGAAAAAGAGAAAAGCGAACGCGCCGCCCGCAAAAAACAAAAAGTCATCACCGTCAAAGAGGTCAAGTTCTCCGTCACCGTGGACGAGCACGACTACCAGACCAAGAAAAATCAGGCCGTGCGCTTTCTCACCGAGGGCGATAAGGTCAAGGCCAGCCTGCGCTTCCGCGGCCGCCAGATGGCGCACCGCGAACTGGGCTACGAGATCATCAACCGCCTCATTCAGGACATCGGCGAGGCCGGTATCGTGGAGTTCATGCCCCGCATGGAAGGCACCATTCTGCACGCGATTCTGGCCCCGTCCAAGAAGCAGGAACAGCCCAAACCCAAGCTGCCCGCGCCTCCGCAGCAGCCCGGCGCACCGCGTCCAACGGCTTAGCCCAAGCTATCTTTGAAGAGTAAGACAAAGGCCGCCTGGTTGGGCGGCCTTGGTCATTTCTGGATTCGGGAACTCCAGCTCAGTCGAGCCAGTGCATGCTTTCGATCCAGGTCTCCTGCGCCGGCGCACTCAACGGCAGAACGATGAAGCCTTCGCGCCAGTGGCCCTCCTCGCGGCGCGGCGGGCTGCCCACAATCCGCACCGCCGCGGGGTTGTGCTCTTCCAGAGCCAGGCCCGGCAATCCGCCCACAATCGCCTGCAACTGATCGTGGTTGGGCGGCCGATTGGTCGTGAATGGAACCACGGCCCGCAGCGCGGCGTACGCCTCGGCCAGATCGATAACGTGCGCCCGGCGCTTGGAACACAGTGGCTTGATCCCCAGCGACTTCCAAGCCGCGTGAGGGTAGCTCTCCACCAGCACCCGCTCCTGCGGCGCGCCCGACTGGTCGAGAGTCGTTAGCCGGCGCCAGCCGCGGCGGCACAGCCCGTCGTACACGTCCATGCAGAACTCGGCAAACGCCCGGTAAGTCATCGGAGTCACAATTCCCGGAAGCCCGGTTTTCGCGGCAGTGTTGAGTTGGCGCTCGCTCACCCGAGCGTGCGCCAGACCATTTGATCCTGACTTCCATGCCTGCGGCCCGTCCAACATCATCACGCGAATCCCGCGCACGCCGCACAAATGGTTCAGCCGGCCGGCCAGCGTTCCCGCGTCGATCGGATCGTTGTCAATCTCTCCATCCAGCCCCGGTCCTTCGAAGGGAACAATCTCGCAGGCAATGGGTTCGCGGCCAATGGATTGCTGCTGCCATAAGCCGCGCGGCGAAGTTCGCGCGACCGAGGCCTCCGGCTTTCGGCCGGAATTCCGGCCAGGACTTCGGTCAGAACTTCGGTCCAGGATCACAACGCCCAAATCGGACCAGCGACGGTAAGCGAGATCGACTGAGAGAACGGCCACAGCAAAAAGGGTATTCCAAAAGCTGGGCGCGGACCATCGGAAATTGGGGCGGATTCGCAGTGCGCGGGCTGATTTGAAACCGGCGCGTCGAAACGGGAAATCATCGCAAACATCCTGACCGGCCGCGCATCGGGCCCCATCAGCACCGAGATCGAAGCCGCCCCATATGCGGAATGCCCTGTGCTAAACTCCCTTGCGTCATGCGAATCCGACTCAGTCTGCTCTCAATTCTTCTTCCGTGCTTTCTGCACGGCGCCGCCGCACTCCGCGCCCAGGAAAGCGGCGCGCCGCATCTGGAAAAGCGCGGCGCGGCCACCCAGCTCATCGTCGACGGCAAACCTTTCCTCATGCTCTCCGGCGAGCTGCACAACTCGTCCTCGTCGAGCCTTGAATACATGAAGCCCATCTGGCCCAAACTCGGCGCCCTGGGCCTGAATACGGTGGTCACGCCGCTCAGTTGGGAGTTGATCGAGCCCAAAGAGGGAAGCTACGACTTCGCGCTCGTCGACGGCCTGGTGGATCAGGCCCGCCAGGCCCACCAGCGCATCGTTTTTCTGTGGCTCGCCTCGTGGAAGAATGGCATGTCGAGCTATGCGCCCGTGTGGGTGAAGCAGGATTCGCACCGCTTTGAGCGCGTGGTTTTGCACGGCGCAGAGGTTGAGGTGCTGAGCCCCATGTGCGCCGCCACCGAGCAAGCCGACGGGCGCGCCTTTGCCGCTCTGATGCGCCACCTCAAGGAAATCGACGCTCAAGACCACACCGTGCTCATGATGCAGATGGAAAACGAAGTCGGCGTACTGGGCGGCTCGCGCGACCGCTCTGAAGCCGCGGACAAGGCGTTTGCATCCGCCGTGCCCGGCCAATTAACCGCATACCTCGCGGCTCATCGCGAGAATCTTTATCCCGAGCTGCGCGAGTTGTGGGACGCGAGCGGCGCCAAAGCCGGCGGCACATGGTCTGAGGTTTTCGGCAACACCGAACGAGCGGATGAGATCTTCATGGCCTGGCAATACGCGCGCTTCATCCACGCCGTGGCCGCGCGCGGCAAGGCCGAATACAACATTCCCATGTACGCAAACACCTGGCTCTCGGGCGATGACATGCCCGGCCAATATCCGAGTGGAGGGCCGGAGCCGCGGGTCGTGGACGTGTGGAAGGCCGCCGGACCGGGGCTCGATTTCTACTCGCCGGATTTGTATCTGCCCAACTTCGAGGAGTGGTGCCGGCGCTACCATCGCGACGGAAACCCGCTCTACATGCCGGAGACGCGCGGTGGCGCTGCAGGCGCGGCCAACGTGTTCTATGCGCTCGGCGAAGAAGCCGGATTCGGCTTTTCCCCCTTCGGCATAGAATCCGAAGCCGATGATAAAGATCCGCTGGGAGAGAGCTACAAAGCCATCGCGGCCGTCGCGCCGCTGCTGCTCGAGCACCAAGGCGCCGGCGACGTGCACGGCTTCGTCCTCGACCGCGACCGTCGCACCGCGGACTTCACCATCAACGGCTACTCCCTCCACGTCAGCCTCGACAACAGCTTCAACAGCCTCGCCGAGAGCGGCTTCGGCCTCATCATGGCCGACGGCAAAGACGCGTTTCTAGGTGTTGGCAAAGGCGTCCGGGTCACCTTCACGCCGCTTGCCTCAGACCCGCTCAAGGCCGGCATCGCAGCCGTGGAGGAAGGAACCTTCGAAGGCGGAAAATGGGTTCCAGGCCGACGCCTCAATGGCGACGAAGACGACCAGGGAACGAGTTGGCGCTTCGATCCCCGCCAAGTGAGGACAGAGAGGATTTCGTTGTACCGGTCTGAGTGAGGGGTGGGTTATCGCACTTGCTGCCGAAGTGCGAAGACCGCCCGCCGCGCTAGAATTTACTTATGCCCGCCGCCGCTGCTTTATTGCCTGCCGTCCTGGCCAGGTACGAGCCTGTAATCGGACTCGAAGTGCACGTGCAACTGCTTACCGCCACCAAGGCGTTTTGCGGATGCGCCAACCGGTTCGGTTCGGCGCCTAATACCAACATCTGCCCGGTGTGCCTGGGCCTGCCCGGCGCGCTGCCGGTGCTCAATGCGAAAGCCGTTGAGTTTGCCGCGCTGGCGGCCATGGCGCTCAACTGCAAAGTGCGTGAGCGCTCCATCTTCGCGCGCAAGAATTACTTCTATCCCGATCTGCCCAAGGGCTACCAGATTTCGCAATTCGACAGGCCCATCGCCGAACACGGCTGGATCGATGTACCGACCGCTAGTGGCGCTATGAAGCGCATCGGCATCACTCGCCTGCACATGGAAGAGGACGCGGGCAAGAGCCTCCACGAAGGGTTTGCCGACTCGGCCACGCGCACGTATCTTGATCTCAACCGCTGCGGCACGCCGCTCATCGAGATCGTGAGCGAACCCGACATCCGCACTCCCGACGAGGCCTTCGAGTACCTCACACGCCTCAAGGAAATCCTGCTCTACACTGGCGTCTCCGACTGCAACATGGAAGAAGGTTCGCTGCGTTGCGACGCCAACGTAAGCGTACGTCCCAGGGGCCAGGAAAAACTCGGCACCAAGGCCGAAGTGAAAAACGTCAACAGCTTCCGTTTCATCCGCGCAGCTCTCGAATACGAGATCGAGCGCCAGATAGAGGTCATCGAATCGGGCGGCCGCGTGGTCCAGGAGACCCGCCTCTGGAATTCCAATGAGGGCCGAACCTACTCCATGCGCTCCAAGGAGCAGGCGCACGATTACCGCTATTTCCCCGAGCCCGATCTGCCGCCCCTCATCCTGACCCCGGAATTCCTCGCGCAAAGGAGCGAGGAGCTTCCCGAGCTGCCCGAAGTGCGCCGTGCCCGCATGATCGCGGAATACGAATTATCCGCGCAGGATGCGCACACGCTCACCGCATCGCGCGAGTTTGCCGACCGCTTCGAGTCCGCCGCCAGGACCGTCAAAAATCCCCGCCGCGTAGCCAGCCTCCTCATCAGCGAAGTGGGCGGACGCCTGAATGCGCGCGGCCTGGATCAGGAGCAGTCGCCGGTCTCGATTGCCGGCATTGTGCAGGCCGCCAACCTGCTCGACGAAGGCAAAATCAGCTCCAGGCAATTGAAGCAGCTCTTCGACATCTGCTTTGAAAAGGGCGAGGATTTTGGCCCTGTCTATGAGCGCGAAAGGCCCGAGCAGCTCACCGACGCCTCGGCGATCGAAAAGCTGATTGACGAGGTCATCGCCGCCAATCCCAAACAGGTGGAACAGTACCGCGCCGGCAAAAAGACAGTCGCTGGATTCTTTGTGGGGCAGGTGATGCGCGCCTCGAAGGGACAGGCCAACCCCGCCCTTCTCAACGAACTGGTGGCCAGGAAACTTGATAGCTGAAGCGCGCCACAGCGGAATCAGAGTGGTTACACTCATAGGCCCACCCCTCAAGTGGCTTTTTTTAAGAAAAAGCCACCTTGGGTGCTCCTGCCTGGGCACTGTTACTCTGGTTCCGCTCTAGCGAGCTCCGGTTCCGTGCCCAGCCAGGCGCCGCGCCGCATCGCGCCACGGGGTGCGCACCGCATAGGCAGGTGTTGCTGTAACGCTCCGCTTGCTTACCGCCAGCAGTTTTCTTCTGAGCAGCCATTGCACCGCGGCCTGTGCGGAGCTTTTTGACACTCCAACTGACTCAGCCAGCTCGCGGTAGCTAGCTTCCACTGCGCCGCCCAGGCGAGCCTCTTCTGCGGCAATCCAGAGGTAAACCACGAAGCTGACCGGCTTTCGGTCGTGGCCCACCAGGTCCCGCATCAGCACATCAATCACGTAGTCGTCGAATGTCGGCATCGCTATATCGAGAATTACTATAGCAATAAATAGCTGATTGCAGTGCGGATTTTGTCTGCGTTATGCTCGGCACATCGTTGGAGGCCAAAATGGTTCGAGGAATCAAATTCGTGGGCATTCCGGTGAAGGATCAGGATGCATCGCTGAAGTTTTACACTGAAGCCATGGGCTTCAAGGTTGCTACCGACCAACCGTTTAATGCAAAGCAACGGTGGATTGAGTTGCTCATTCCGGGAGCCGAAACGGGCCTCGCATTATTCACCCCGGAGGGTCACGAGCACCGCATTGGGGAATTCCAATCCATCTCCTTTTGGTGCGACGATGTGTTTGCCACCGCAAAAATGCTGCAGCAAAAAGGCGTCGAATTCGAGCAGGAGCCGAAGACTGAATCGTGGGGGTCGGCGGCCATCTTCAAAGATCCCGACGGCAATCTATTTGTACTCTCAAGCAAGGGCAAGCAGAAATGACGACACGCTCCGCGCAGACAGGCGGGCAGATTCAGGCCCATCAGGAGTCGGATTAAGACTCTACTTGAGCTTCAGGTCGGAGATGAAGTCCTTGCGGGCGTCCCACGAGCTGACCGTCTTCACCGCGCTCTTCTTGCCGTCTTTCTCCGCCCACAGGTCGAAGTCTTCGGCCATGTTGACCTGGGCAAAATAATAATGGCCGTCCGCGGTAGATGAATAACTGCGAATGGATTTGGTCTTGTCGTTTTTCAGGAAGACCGTAACGCCGGCCACGGGGCTTGAGCCCGTATTCAGCACCGTGCCCCTCACTGTGCGATCGCCCAGGTTCAGGGCCTGCGCAGCAGGCGCAAACAGGCCGCCCGGCGGCCCAAAGGAAATGATTCCGGCCGCCAGAGCGGCAATTGCGGCTCCCGCCAGAAGACGTGCCCGGTGTTGCTTCACTCTTCCTCCTCATCCTCTTTGAAGAGATCGTCTTCTTCTTCGAGGTCGTCCTCCATGCGGGCCAGTTCCAGCGGTTCGACGCCAACCACCTCGTACTCCGAGCCGCATTCATCGCAGGCAATCACGTCGCCTTCTTCCACTTCGTCAATTTCGATATCCAATACATTGTCGCATTCAGGGCAGCTGGGCATGGCAGTCTCCTCTCTCTCCAAAAGCAATTCGTAGCAGCGTTGCGATTTACTCCAGCAACTCTCGGCTCCGCTCCCAAACCAAATATCAGCCCTCGAGGACCTCGGCGGAAACGGAAATTGCCGCGAAACGATTTTGCCTCCAGGATGCTTTGATTCTGGTTCCGCTATAGTTTTAAGTGCAACCCGACCTCAGGTCAAGAGCCGGCGATCCAAGGCTAAAATCCGAACTGCGGAGACTCTACCACGAATCCCTCCCAAACGCTGCAGGCCATCGCCGCTTGACCGCAGTTCCGCACCAGCTTTGCAGCCATTTCATGACACCGGACAGCTTCAGAGTTTAACCTGTTGATTGCGATGCCCAGATTCGGATCCACTCCGTTAGCCTTCCCCGACTTCAAAGGCGCCACGCGCCGGTTGATTCTGATCAACCTCGCCGCCTACTTTGCGCTCCTCGTCGCGAATATCGCCTTGCGCAACCAATCTATTGACCTGGCAGGTTCGCTCGGCTTGGTCCCGGGCCTCTTTCTGCACGGCAACATCTGGCAGCCGCTCACCTACAGCTTTGTTCACATTGGCCTGTGGGGAACATTCCTGGAACTGCTTTCGCTCTGGTTTCTCGCCGGCTTTCTTGAGATGCAGGGCCACAGCCCGAGCTGGGTCATGGGGCTTTACGCCGTGTCGGTGCTGGGCACGGCGGCGGCCGCACTGGCTATTTACGCCGCCAGCCCCACGCTCGGATATTCAATCTCTTTCGTCCCCATTACTGGCTGTTTCGGCGGCATCTTCGGGTTGCTCGCGGTCATCGGCCTGCTCTATGGCGACGTGCAGTTCATGATGTTTCCCTTGCCCATCGGCATCAAGGCGCGCTACCTGGTCATCATCTACGCGCTCGTCTCCATCGCCATGCTCTTCAGTGCCCAGCGGATGTACGCCTTTGCGCAGCTCGGCGGCGCGCTGGCTGGAATGATGTGGGCCAGGATGGCGCCGCGCCGCGGAGTCTCGTTCCTGCTTAGCGAAAACTGGTATGGCCTGCGCAACCGCTACTACCGCTGGAAGCGCCGCCGCGCCGCGCGCAAATTCGAGGTCTACATGCGCTCCCAGGGACGCACCGTGCGCTTTGACGGCCACGGCCGCCAGCTCGATGAGGACCCCGACGACAAGAAACGCTGGAACTGATGCCGCGCCGGCGCGATAAAATAATCTCGAAATGTCCACAAAAATAGTCTTTCTCTTTCCCGGGCAGGGATCGCAGGCGGTTGGCATGGGCCGCGATCTTGCTGATCGATTTCCCGTGGCCGCGCAGACCTTTGCCGAGGCCGATGAAGCGCTCGGATTCCCGCTTTCGCGACTTTGTTTCGACGGCCCGGAAGAAGACCTTCGCCTGACCGAAAACACCCAGCCGGCCATTCTCACCGTGAGCGTGGCCGCGGCCCGTGTGCTCGCCGACCACGGCGTCGAGCTGGCGCTCGCCGCAGGTCACTCGCTGGGCGAGTGGTCGGCCCACGTGACGGCGGGAACGCTTGCCTTTGCCGATGCGGTGCGCGCCGTAAAGGCTCGCGGCCGCGCCATGCAGCTCGCGGTTCCGGCCGGCCAGGGCGCCATGGCCGCAATCCTCTCGCTCGATCCAGCCCAGGTGGCCGAAGCCTGCGCCGAAGCCGCCGCGGAGACCGGCCTGACGGTGCAGGCCGCCAACCTCAACTCGCCCGGCCAGACCGTCATCTCCGGCGCACTTGCCGCTGTCGAAAAGGCTTCGGCGCTGTGCAAGACCAAAGGCGCACGCCGCGCCGTCATGCTCCCTGTCAGCGCTCCCTTCCATTGCGCGCTGATGACCCCCGCACAGGAAGAAGTGGCGCGGGTGCTGGGCGCCCTCACCATGGTCGATCCCCGCATACCCGTCGCCGCCAACGTGACTGGTGCCTTGGTGACCACCGCCGACGCGGCTCGCGATGCGCTCATTCGTCAGGTAACAGGCGCGGTCCGCTGGGTGGACTGCATTCAGTCGCTCAAGGATGCCGGCGCGGAGTTGTTCATCGAGACCGGCCCCGGCAAAGTCCTCTGCGGCCTGCTCAAGCAAATCGATCCCGCCCTGAAGTCGCTGAATGTGGAAGACGCAGCCAGCCTGGAAAAAACGCTGGTGGAAATGAATTGCCCCGTCCGGTGAGGCGGGCGACGCTAATCCGGGTCTCCCAACTCCCGCAGCAGGAACGCGTAGTCGAAAGCGATTTCCTTCAGGTAATCGTACCGACCGCTCGCGCCGCCGTGCCCCGCCTGCATATTGGTCACCAGCAACAGCGGGTTGCCATCTGTTTTCAGTGTCCGCAGCTTGGCCACATACTTGGCCGGCTCCCAGTACATCACCTGGCTGTCGTTCAGTGAGGTCTTCACTAACATCGCTGGATAACTCGCCGCGCGCAGGTTATCGTAAGGCGAGTAGCTCACCATGTAGCGGAAATAACTCTCCTGGTTCGGATCGCCCCACTCCTCGTACTCCGGCACCGTCAGCGGCAGGGAAGCGTCCAGCATGGTGTTCATCACGTCCACGAACGGCACATGCGACAGGACAGCGCGAAACAGCTCCGGCCGCATATTCGCCACCGCGCCCATCAATAAGCCGCCCGCCGATCCGCCCTCGATGGCCACTCGCTTCGCATCGCCGTACCCCGCCGCGGTGAGATGCTCAACAACCGCAATGAAATCCGTAAATGTATTGCGCTTCAACAGCATCTTGCCTGCGTCGTGCCACGGCTTGCCCAGGTCGCCTCCGCCGCGGATGTGCGCGTACGCCATCACCACCCCGCGGTCGAGCAGGCTCAGCCGGTTCGAATTGAAGCCCAGCGGCAGCGAATAGCCGTATGATCCGTACCCGTAGACGTAAAGCGGATTCATCTGCGTGCGGCTATCCTTCCGGTAAACGACTGAGACAGGAATCTTCACGCCGTCTGCCGCCATCGCGAGCACGCGTTCGCTGGCGTAGCATGTGCGGTCAAAGCCGCCCGGAACCTCAAGCTGCTTCAGCAGCGTCGACGAGCGCGTAGCCACGTCGTACTCGAAAACCGAACCGGGCGTCACCAGCGACTCGTAGGCATAGCGGAAGGTCGTCGCGTCGAAAACGCGGTTCACGTGGGGATGCGCGCTGTAAGCCGGTTCAGGGAACTTGATTTCACCGGCGCGCGCCGCCTCTGCGCCATCCCCGGCAAACCTCCACAAGCGCAGCCTTGGCAGCCCGTCCTGGCGCTCGCAGGCGACGAAGAAGCTCGAAAACAATTCGATGTCTTCGAGCATCACTTGGTTGCGGTGCGGGATCAGCTCGGTCCAGTGTTCGCGGCCAGGCGTCGCCTCCGGCGCGGATACCAGCCGGAAGTTGCGCCCGCGATCATTGCTCCGGATCAGCCACAGCCCGTCGCGGTGGTCGACCGTGTACTCGTGCTCGTCTTCGCGCGGGCTGATCAGCGTAAACTCTCCGCCTGGCTCACCAGCCGGGAGAACATGGCACTCGGTCGTCGTGTGGCTGGCGGACTCCATCACCAGAAATTCGCCGTCACGCGTGCGCCCCACGCCCAAGTTGAAGCGCTCGTCGTCATCCTGATAAACCAGGGCGCAATCGCTGAGTTGCTGGCCGCGGGCCCTCCACAGTTGGAACTGGCGCTTCTGCTGCTCGTCTTCCACGGTGTAATACAGCGTGCGGTTGTCCGCGGCCCAGCAGAGCGAGCCCACCCGCTCCACCTCGCCGGGCAAGGTCGCCCCGCTCTCCAGGTCCTTGATGTGCAGCGTGTACTGGCGGAAACCCGTGGTGTCGGTCGAGTAAGCCAGCCAACGACCGTCGTCGGAGATGTCGCTGTCGCCGATGGCAAAAAAAGTGTACTCCTCGGACAAAACGTTGCCGTCGAGAACAACCGCCTCGGGCGCATCGGCGTCGGGCCCGGCGGCGGTGCCAGGTTTGCGGCAGTAAATCGCATATTGCAGGCCTTCCTCGGTCCGCGTGTAGTACCACCAGGCGCCGTCGCGATAGGGCACCGAAACGTCCGTCTGCTTCATGTGGCTGAGCATCTCTTCGTAGATCTGGTCGCGCAGGCCGGCAAGTGGCGCCAACCGCGCTTCTGCGAAAGCGTTTTCAGATTCGAGATAGCGCGTGACCTCGGGATTCTCCTGGTCGCGCAGCCACGCGTAGTCGTCCGTCAGGACAATTCCGTGCATCCGGGTTTCCGTCGGATGCTTCGGCGCGATCGGCGGTGTAGGAATCTCACTCATTCCGTTAACAGTGTAGTGGAAGCACAGCTCTTAGCTCCTAACTTTCAGTCTCTCGCCCCTTTGTGGCGGGAATCAGCCTCCGAAGCCGAGCGCGGCTGCCGGGCGAGGCGAGAAGAGCTGGAATCCGCCGTGAGGGAACCTCTGCCCAGCCTTCCACGTACAATAGAAATCGATGAGAGGCCTTCAGCGCGCACAAACGGCCGTTTTTCTGCCCCTTCTGGCAGCGCTTTTCGTCTTTTTGAACGTTCCATCCCGCGCCGAACGAGTCCAGGACCTGCCCCAGCCCACCGATTACGTCAGCGACCTGGCCCACGTGCTGTCGCCGGAGGCGATTGCCCGCATCGATTCGATCTGCGCGCAACTTGACCACTCCCAGGCGAATGCCAAAATCGCCGTGGTCACGATTCACACCCTCGCCGGCGACGATTCCGCGGACTACGCCAACCAGCTTGAAGATCATTGGAAGATGGGCGACAAGGGGCTGAACCGATACGCGATGGTGCTGCTGGCCGTCGACGACCACCAGCGCCGGATCGAAATCGGTTATGGCCTTGAGGGAATTCTGAATGACGCCAAGGCCGGCGACATCGGCCGCGAGATGGTTCCCGACCTGCGCGCCAACGATTTTGACGGCGCGGTGCTGCTCGCCGTGGGTGAGATTGCGCAGGACATCGCGGCCGATGCCAAGGTAACGCTCAATCAAGACGAGCCCATGCCGATGTCAAGCCGGCCGGAGCACCAGGGCTCGCCGCTCGGAAAGCTGATTCTGATCATCATTGTGATGGTCCTCTTTGGCGGCGGCTCACTGCTCCGGATGCTTTTCGGTTTCGGCCTCTTCTTTGGCGGCTGGGGCGGAGGCACGTGGAGGGGTGGCGGTGGAGTCGGGGGTGGTGGTGGATTTGGCGGCGGGTCCGGCGGCGGATTCAGCGGGTTTGGCGGTTCCGGCGGAGGTTTCGGCGGCGGCGGCGCCGGAGGCAGTTGGTAGGCTCCCTGATTGATTGAAAACAAGGCTTTCATTGATGGAAAGCCGGAGGAGACGAAAACGGTATGAGTCGTGGACTTGGAATTACGCTGGCGGTTGTGGGCATTTTGCTTCTGGTGGTCTTCATGGTTTTCGGCAGCTACGTGAGCGCGAAGAACCAGATGGTGGCCAAAGACCAGATCGTCAAGACCGCGTGGTCAGAAGTCGACGTTCAACTGGAGCGGCGCGCCGACCTGATCCCCAACCTGGTGGAGACCGTGAAGGGGTTCACCAAGGAAGAAAGCACGGTCTTCGGCGACATTGCGAATGCGCGCGCCGGCATGCTGAACGCGCAGGGGCCAGCAGCCAAGATTGCGGCCAACGGGCAGCTCGACGGAGCCATTGGACGCCTGCTGCTGCTCACCGAGAACTACCCGCAACTGCGTTCGAGCGACCAGTTCATGCGCTTACAGGACGAGCTTGCCGGCACAGAGAATCGCATCAGCGTGGCGCGCCGTCGTTACAACGACGCGCTGCGCGACTACAACACCTTTGTGCTTCAGTTTCCCAACAGCATCTGGGCGGGAATGGCCGGCTTCCACGCAAACAACGCGTACTTCGAAGCCAGCCCGGACAAGCAGGCAGTGCCCAACGTCAAGTTCTGACCGCTGGCTTGACTTTGCCGTTCCCGCAAACCGCGGGAACGGCAACGGTCAATTCCGCATGAACGAAGTGAAGCTGAGGAAAATAGCCCGCCACCGTTTCAGCCGCTCGAGTAGAAATGCCTGGGTGACGCCGCCGTCAATCTCAAAATCCATGTTGACGATCACGTCATTGTCCGAATCCAGATGGGCCTTCAGAAACCGCTTCTTGGCATTCCACTCGTTTACCTTGGCGGGTGAGGGCTTATCGGCGAAACCGGCGGAAAACTGCAGGCTGTCGCTGCGGCTATTTTCGCAGCCATAGAAAAAGATCTGGCACATCATGCCTTCGACACGGAAGCGGATCAAGGGATCTCCGCCCTTGTCCGTGGTCAGTTCCGGCGCAAATCCCATTTCGCGAATAATATCGCTCAACTCAGGACCGCTGATTGTAGTGAAGATCTTGGGCGCGGATTCCTTATCGGCAAAGAGACCCATTTCAACTCCTCCTCGTTAGCGTCTGCTGCTCACTTGAAAATCTCACAGACTGCCGATTGTCGTGGCCGTGCGAAATGCTTTTTGGACCCGGGCCGTGGCAATGGCGAAAGTGAATGGACAGAATAGTATCACAGCCCCCGATCCACCCGGAATGGTGTGTAAAACCGACAAAAAAGACGCAAAAAAGGCCATTCCACAGTTGCGGAATGGCCTTTAGTAAACGACGCCCAGCGGGAGCGGATCGAGTCAGCTACTTACGCGGATCGAGTCAGCTACTTACGCGGATCGAGTCAGCTACTTAAAGGAGGCAATGCCGCTGGCCTCATCATCGTAGATGTCAAAGACCGTGTAGAGCTTGGTGAGTTGCAGCAGGTCTTTGACCTTCTTGTTCAATTGCAGCAGCTTCAGGCTGGCGCTCTGGTTTCTGGCCGTCGTGTAGGCGCTTACCATCTCGCCCAGGCCCGAGCTATCGATGTAGGTGACGTCACCCAGATTGAGCAGAATTTTCTTCTGCCCCTTGCCGATGAGGTCGCGAATGGCGTCGCGCAACTGCACGCTACCCTCACCCAGTGTGATCCGTCCGCTTAGGTCCAGAACAGTAACCCCGTCAACTTCACGGGATGCGATCGTAAGTGCCACGGAATATCCCTCCTTCTCGGTAACTCGGTTATAACACTTCTTTGCGGGGCGGGTGGGTGAAAAACTCCCCAGCCGGCCCGGCCACGGTGAAGAAATGAGAGGATTCCATTCCCCCGCGCAAGCGCTTTACCTTTTTGGGGCCGCCGGCGCCAGATGTTTGACCAGCGTCAACTCTGTTCCGGGATGCAATTGTCGGAAGTGTACCTCATCCATCAGTGACCGGATGAGAAAGATACCGCGGCCGGTGCCGCGGAGAAGATTTTCGGGTGCCAACGGATCGGGAACATGTTCCGGATTGAAGCCCCGGCCCTGGTCCGCAATGGTGAAAATGAAGTCCGTCCCTGTGTTCTCAAACGCCACCTCGATCAGTCGCGTCTGGTCGTACTCGTTGCCATGGAGTACGGCGTTCACCGTCGCTTCGCGCACCGCCATGGCGATGTGAAAACGCTGGTCTTCATCGAGACCGGCCTCGGCGGCCAGCCTCTCCGCAGTCGCCTCGACTTCGCCAACGCTCTCCATGGTGGAGTTCAGCCGAAAACTCCACCGTCCTTTGCCGGGTTCGTTCACCTGGTCGCGTTCCGCCTTCGCTCCAGTGGGCTCCGCACCGCCCCACTGTTTCTTAACCACCTTGCTGGCAGTTTCACTTCTGAATGCGATTGTGTCAAGCGGAAGAAACTGCTCGAGTGGAATTAGGGAGCCAGAGACGGACCGGACAGGTGACTAAGCGTAAACTGCGGACGGGGGTTTTACACTCAACGTATGGAGCCGCGTACAACAACCCGGGTCAGCCTGACGGCGCTGCTCGGCACCCCCGTCACTGACGCGCAGGGACACCTACGCGGGCGGCTTAAGGACATTGCCGTTGCCACCGGTCCCGATGCCGGCAAAGTGGCCGGCCTGGTGCTGAAGACCAAGGCCGGCCTTTCCATTGTCCCCTCGCAGGACGTGATGGAGACACCGGCCGGAACGCTCGAGCTCCGCTCCGGCGGCGCGCTGGTTCCGCTTAAGGATGAGGGCAATTATCTCTACCTCCAGCAGGACCTGATCGACCGCCAGATCATCGATATTCACGGGCGCAAGGTGGTCCGAGTCAACGACGTTGATTTGGAGTGGCTCGGCAGAGGGGGAGTGCACTTGCTGCGCGTAGCCGAAGTGGAAGTGGGGATGCGCGGCGCCTTTCGCCGGGTCTTCAAAGGCATGCTGCCACGTGCCAGGCTCGAAACCCTCTCGCGCAAGTTTGCCGCCCGCGGCATTCCCTGGCAATTCGTCGATGTCATCGAAGTCGATCCGGCGCGGCGCGTCAAACTGCGCATCGAACACGAGCGACTTGCCGATATCCACCCCTCGGAACTCGCCGACATTCTCGAAGACCTCGCTCCGGCTGAGCGCGAGGCCGTTTTCGCTTCGCTCGACGAAGAAGTGGCCGCAGAGGCTCTCGAAGAGGTCGAGCCGAAGCTGCAAAAGGCCCTGCTCGAAACCCTCGACGAGGAGCGCATCGCCGATATCGTCGAAGAAATGGACCCCGGCGCGGCGGCCGACCTCCTGGCTGAATTGCCCGAAGATCAGTCTGACGCCATTCTCGAGGAAATGGAGCCGGAAGAGCGCCAGGAAGTCGAAGAACTGCTCGAATTCGACGAAAACTCCGCGGCCGGCTGCATGACCACCGATTTCGTCTATCTCGGCGTCGATTCCACCGTGGCCCAGGCCGTGCAGGCACTGCGCAGCTTCGACGGCGACCCCGAGAATGTGACCGAGGTCTTCCTGCTCGACGAGAAGCGCATTTTGCGCGGTGCCGTTTCGCTTCCGCGCCTGGTCATATCCCAGCCCGAAACCCGGCTCAACGTGCTCTCAGAGGCGCGCGTACTCTCCTGCCCCGCCGACCTGAACCAGCACGAGCTCGCCGAAATGTTCGATAAGTACAACCTCCATGCGCTGCCCGTCGTGGATGCGCTGGGCCGCATGGTGGGTGTGGTGCAGGCCGAACAGGTGATCAGCTTCCTGCGCGAAAAGCTTTAAACCGTCTCTGCATCGGCTGGCGTGTTCAAAGAACTCGGCCCGCAGGGCTCCCGAAGAGATCTTACCGAGCAAGAAGCAATCCTCGAAGGCAGCCTCCGCTGCTTCGCCGTCAAAGCAGTTGCGGATACAACGCAGTCGGGTGTTAAACTGATCCAGATATTCCTCTAAATCATTTGCTCATTCCAGTATTTATTTGCTGAAACAGCCAGGCTCGGGGAAACCGCGTCTTCGAACCCCAATTGGGAGGAATTATGGTGGAACCGATCAATAAGTGGAAACCTGTGACCGAGGAGTACAACAGCGATAGCGGGCCGCAATCGGACGCGCAACTCGTGGATGAGCAGGCGTCAACGCCCAATGCCCAAAAGAAGGCCGCGAGCCGCGCTCCAATGAATATGCCCCTTGGGGCTTACTTGATCGCCTGGTACTGCTTCCTCCGGGCGCTCATTTATGTTTTTTTCGGATACTCCCTCCTCACCGAACCGGATTCAATTCTCGCCAAGTGGCTGGTCGGCCGCGCCCCTGGCCTGGTCCCCATCACAATCCGCTACACGGGTGGCGATTCGGTGGGCAAAATGCTGTCGGAGGCGGTTTTTGTCATGGCCATCCCCTATGTGGTCATTGGCATTGTCTGGCTTATGCGCTACTGGCGTATTCGAGGGATTACCATTCTCCTTGCTGGAGCCTCCCTGGTGCGAACCGCCCTGTCACTCATGACCCTGACGAGCGGAGGAGTTGTTACGTCACTCTCCCCCCCGCAAAAAGAGGTTCTGTTGATCAGTTCCTTCTTTGATCTGCTCATTTTTCTCTACCTCACTTTGCATAAAGGCGTGGTGCGGGCATTTGCGAACCCCTATTGATGCAGCGAGTTGAGAACTCGGCTCAGTTTGAATCATCGGTCTCGGCCGTATATCTCTGAGAAAAGCCGCAGACAGATCGAAATCTGTGAAACAATTGCAGGATGGTCCAGTTTCCCAGGATTATCCAGGGCGGAATGGGTGTAGGCGTCTCCAATTGGCGCCTGGCACAGGCCGTCTCCAAGCTCGGCCAGTTGGGCGTGGTGTCAGGAACGGCGCTCGATTCGCTGTTTGTGCGCCGCCTCGCCGATGGAGACCAGGAAGGCCAGATGCGCAAGGGACTGGACGCTTTTCCCTTTCCTGAAATGGCCCGCCGCATTTGGAATGAGTACTTTCTACCCGGTGGCAAGCCTGCCGGCAAGCCTTATCCAGCATTGCCCATGCACCAGAAGCGCGATTCGCGCAAGCTCGTCGAGCTGTGCATGGTTTCGAACTTCGTTGAGGTCTTCCTGGCGCGCGAAGGCCACAAAAACCCCGTGGGAATCAATTTTCTTGAGAAGGTGCAGATGCCGCACCTGGCCTCGATTTATGGAGCCATGCTCGCCGGCGTCGGCTACGTGCTGATGGGCGCCGGCATCCCGCTGCACATTCCCGGCGTGCTGGACGCGTTTGCCGCGCACCACGGGGCCGAGTACCGGCTCGCTGTCACCGGTGCGAACCAGGAAATGGATACTCAGATGCGCCTCGATCCGGCCGACTACGCCGAAGGCCCGCTGCCTCTGCTTCAGAGGCCGAAGTTCCTGGCCATCGTTTCCTCGAATACCTTGGCCGCGACCATGCTGCGGCGCGCCAATGGCCGCGTCGACGGCTTCGTGAACGAAAGCCCGACGGCCGGCGGACACAACGCCCCTCCTCGTGGCAAACTGCAATTGAACGCCGCCGGAGAGCCTGTCTACGGCGAGCGTGACCGCGTCAGCATCGAGGATCTCCGCTCCCTGGGCGTGCCCTTCTGGCTGGCAGGCGGGTATGGCAACGCTGAAAAACTCCGCGAGGCGCTCAATCAGGGCGCGGCCGGAATCCAGGTCGGCACTGCGTTTGCTTTTAGTCGTGAATCGGGCATGAGGGCAGACCTCAAGAACCGACTGCTCCAGCAGGCCCTTGCCGGTGCCGGCCAGGTCTATACCGACCCGCTTGCCTCGCCCACCGGCTTTCCCTTCAAAGTTGCGCAGCTCGAAGGAACTTCTTCCGCGTTCCAAATCTATCAGGAGAGGAAACGCGTCTGCGACCTGGGCTATCTGCGCGAGCCGTACGCCGTGGGCGATGACAAGATCGGCTACCGCTGCTCGGCCGAGCCCGTGGAGAACTACGTGGCCAAGGGCGGCAAAATCGAAGACACGGTAGGCCGTAAATGCCTGTGCAACGCGCTGCTCGCCAACGTGGGACACGCCCAGGCTCGCAAAGACGACACGGTCGAACCCGCTTTGGTGACCGTAGGCGACGACCTGAATTCGATCGCGGATTTCATCAAGCCCGGCCGGGACAGCTACTCAGCCGCCGACGTAGTCGAGAACCTGCTGAGCCTGGTTGCCCAAAGCGAAGAACCTGCTTTCGCAACCGCCCCGGAACCTGTTTACGCCACCGCTTGATCGCCGGACTGCGCAGAGCGGCAATTGATCAGGTTGCGTGTGTCAGGTCTGGTGATTAACCTGCCGCTGCGTTTTCCTCTCAATGTGCCCGCTCAGTATCAGCATTACCGCTGCCGACAGCGCCAGCATTCCGCCCACCGCATAGAATCCGCACGTATAACTCCCCCAGCGGCCCTTGATCCAACCGATCGCCAGCGGTCCCACGAATCCGCCCAGATTCCCCATGGAGTTGATCAGCGCAATGCCTGCCGCCGCGCCCGCTCCGGACAGAAAAAGGCTCGGCATGGCCCATAGCGGGCCTTTCGAGCCGTTCACGCCGAAGCTCACGATTGTCAGCGCCAGAATCACGGGCAACACTCCGTGCGCATTGCCTGCCCATATAAACCCTGCCGAAGCGGCCAGGCACGGAATCACCGTGTGCCACGTCCGCTCCACAGTCCGGTCAGAGTTCCGCGCCCACACCACCATCCCCGCCACCGCCGCCACCCCCGGTATGGCGTTGAGCCACCCAATGGTCATCGACGAATAGCCAAATTGTTCCAGAAGCAGTGGCGACCAGAAACCAAGCGCGTAAAGACCCGCCGTAGTCCCTGAATACACCAGAGCCAGCGCCAGCACCCGCGGATCGCGCAGAACAGCCCAAACCGCCGATTCGCTCCCTTTCCGAGACTTGCCTTGAATCTGTTCCGCCGCCAGCGTTTGCGCCAGCCATGAGCGCTCTTCCTGGTTCAGCCACGTTGCCTGCTCCGGCCGGTCAGTAAGCACTCTCAGCGTCAGAAATCCCAGCAGGATCGCCGGCAGCGCTTCGATGATGTAAAGCCATTGCCAGTTATCGAGTCCTGCGAACCTTGGCAGTTCCATCAGTGCTCCGGAGATTGGCGACCCAAGTGCCGTCGAAAGCGGCGCCGCCGCCATGAACGCGGCGAAGGCCACCGCCCGCTGCCGTGCAGGAAACCACAAGCTCAGGTAAAGCAGCGTCCCAGGAAAGAAGCCCGACTCGGCAACCCCGAGAAGAAACCGCATGGCGTAAAAGCTGTGCGGCCCCACCACAAATGCAGACGCGGCCGACACCGCGCCCCACGCCGTGACCACCCCGGCAATCCAGAACCGCGCGCCCACGCGCAGCATCAACAGGTTCCCCGGCACCTGGAGGGCCACATAGCCTATGAAGAAGATGCCTG
>Ga0302320_10005186_pt1 | contig 29293 bp, 35 predicted proteins | sample Bog_T0_3_FD_202130 | JGI IMG/M metagenome (GOLD analysis project Ga0302320, IMG submission 202130) | Peat permafrost microbial communities from Stordalen Mire near Abisko, Sweden - Bog_T0_3 | ecosystem: Environmental > Terrestrial > Soil > Wetlands > Peat | place: Sweden: Abisko, Stordalen Mire...
TTCTACCCCTGGAAATACTAATTTTTTTTTTGCCTTCACTATAATAGCTCCTCAATATTCCACTTATCAAATTAATAAACTAATATTTTTATAATTCTGAATTGAAGAAGAAATTTGATTCTGAATTTTCTTAATTAAATGTTTTTAGGTTTTTTAATTTGAAAAAATAGCAAACAAAACTCAAAATATTTCCTAATGAACAAAACCCTTCTTTCTTTGGTGATCTTAGCTCTAAGTGTATTAGTCTACGTTTGCTGGAATCCAATGAATATAGTTCAACAATTTACAGTCTGGTTATATATATATTATCTAATATATGGTTCAGTTTTGTTATATGTTGTGATGATTTTCCTAATTTACAAAGGGTTCACCCACGCATTTCCCTTCAATGCTGAATCTTATTACATATTATTTAAAGTTGGCCTCATATTTTCTCTGATGGGAGCGTTTTCTTGGGTCATCAGAAAACCCTTACAGCAAGAATTCTTAGAAAATCAAGTCCTGGAATACATGAGTCTTTTTCATAATCAGAAAGTTAGCTTTGCCATTCCTTGCTTTCAAAATAGGTCAATTTACAAAAATATATCAGAAAATTTTTTGGATCAATCAGAAGGAGCTATTCACAATGCCATCGCATTTTATGGACCTCCAGGAGCTGGAAAAACCACTTTTTTGAAGCTATTTTCAAGGCAAAATCAGGGTATTATCTATTATTCTTTAGAACAGAGTGACATTGATGATTTGAAGCCATTGCAAAAGTTTGTAGATCGTTTCTTTTTGACAACTTTTTGGTCTCCTGTTTCATGGTTCTTCACAGAGGTTATAATGGAAATGTCTGAAAAACCAAATTTTGATTCCATTAAAGAATTATTTTCATCTGAGCGATTTATACAAAAACTAAATAAAAAAATTGGCAAAAACCCAACTTTCATTTTTGACAATGGCAATCTTTTAAAAGATGATCACTCAAACAAAACTTTCAAAAAAATTATGGATTTTATGAAATTTGCCTCTGATGAGGAGAAATTTAGAGTTATTTTGAGTGGAAGTGAAGGATGGACACCTACAACTTTGTCGCAATCATTTGATCCTCGTAGATTATCAATTATTGTTCTTGATCCTGATTTTACCAAAGAAGAGGCGAAGCAATTTTATAAATGTTACCGAAAAACAGATGAATTTTTTGAAGAAGCCTATGAAATTTTGAAGGGAAACATTGCAGCTCTCAAAGATTTTTTCACTCTTTTTAAAGGGCCAGAAACCTCAGAAAACTTTAATGAAACCATAAGAACAATGATAAATCGAATGGCTGGTGATTTTGATAAAGCAAAAATTAATTTTCAAGACATAATAACAAAAAGTGATGACTTAGAGTTGAAGGAAATTGAAGTCAAAAAAATATTAATCTTGTTTAATAAATTAATTAAAGAAAAAGATCGACTTTTACTTAATGAAGAAGTCAAACAATTGCTCCCGAAAAACATGATCACCTTAAATGTTTTAAAGGTTTACGAAGAAAAAGGAGAAAATTATGTGGATTTTCAAACACACCTTCATAGAGCTTATGTTGAAAATGAATTGGGAATGAAAGATCAAAGAAAATTTGAAAAAATCAGAAAAGCAATTTATGAAAATTATCAGAATTTAACATTAATGCAATAAAAATCATTAATTTATTTGGAAATTAATATTTGACAAATAGAAAAAATGAAATAAATCATTTATTTTTTTTAGTTTTTATTATACAAAAGACAACGTTATAATTAAAAACAGACAAATCGGATAAAAATTTATTATTTTTTCAAAAAATTTTTAAATATTTATCTATTCCTCTTAAATGTTTTCGTTATATTATAAAATGCTAGAATTTTTAATTATTATAAAGTGTCATTTGTATCTTCTTCCATTTGAATAATATGCAATCCTCCAGATAATCTGGAATCATCATTCCAACTCCAAGGGCTTCCAATCAAAATATTTCCTGAAACAGGATCTACTTCAATCTTAGCTCCAAATCTTCCCCCTCCAGTCAAACCATAAAAACTCAAATCATAACTCTCATAATCCAATTCAGTCATAAAGTTTCCAGCATTTTTATAAACAAAAACAGCTCCTTTTTCTCTTTTCATTCCTAATATATCTCCATATTGTGGTGAAGAGACAATTAAATCATTGTTGCTCCAAGTGACTTGATGTCCAAATCTAGCATAAGAGGCACTTCCGGAAATGGCTGATCTGAAATTTTCGGAATGGGTTAGTTTAGAACTTTGAATATCACTAACATTGTATAATAAAACTCTACCAGCATGAAGGTACCCATTTTCATTTGCAAAACTGCTGGCTCCAACAGCCAAAATGTTGTTAGAAGGATTCAAGGCTAAGGATAGGCCGAATTTAGCTTGAGGATCTTTGCAATCTATTTCCCAAACTAATGAAGAATTTTGGATAGAATCTTGGTTTCTGCTTAAATTATAAGCAAAAACTTTGCCTGATGCTTGAATGGATTGATTTGATCTCGCTCCTGGGGAACCAACAAGAATCTGACCTTGGGTGCAAAGCATAGAATATCCAAACCATTGATAATCGATATCTCCTTGAATTTCCAGAGTTGCAACATCTTCCAAGAAAATTTCTTTTTGGCCTTTAGACGAATCGCTTTTGTTCAGACCCTGAATTAGATGAACCTTTCCTCTTTGATCCCCACCAGAACCTTTGCTGAAAGGTGATCCAATCAACAGATCCGAAAACCCATCATTGTTGCAATCTCCTTTGGATAATTGGAAACCTAAATTCATAAAGATATCATCCACATTATGAGAAACGATCGCTAAATCAGGTTGAGGTCTGATTCCCACATTTTCCTCTCCAAAGAAGACAAAAATTTTACCATAGAAGGTTTTAGGATAATAATCATATAAGTCTGAAACTCCACCAGGGCCAGAGCTAGGACAAGACACAATGAGATCATCAATTCCGTCGTGATTCAAATCCACTGTTTCCAACGCCCAACCGCATCTTGAATATTCTTCAGGACCAACCCAAAAAGGATTCTTATAATTGATTTCTTCTGCCAAACTATGAGATTTCATAAAGTAAATAGCTCCAATTTGCGTGTTGCCAGGAATGGAATATCCAGGTGCCCCAACAAAAGTGCCAGAATTGTTTCCATAATGACCTGATGTAAAACTTTTGCCAAAATAACTATATGAATGGGTGCTGAGGAAAACCTGTGGATCAGAGTGTAAAGTTCTTTGCACTTTTGATGTTTTCTGACTAGATTTTTTGGATTTTTCTGATTCCTTGATAGTGATGTTTAAGTCTTTTTTGAGCTCTGAGACGAAATCTTTATAGCCTTTGAGTGAAAGATTTTTCTGAAAACCAATTTCTACTCCTTTAGAACCAAGATCGGAGACCTTGACTCCCAAGATCTCACCATATTTTCTTAAAGTTTCAGCTTTCATTTTCAAAGCATCTGGAAAATCTCTTCTGAATTTAAGTTCTCCCTGACTAATGTTCCTTCCTTCCAATTCTTCAATCATTCTCACCCATTTCCATTGAGTGTTAATTGCCATATCATCAATGCCTCCCATAAACCACAAATCAACTTCCTCAGCCAAAAAAGCAGCATGTTTTCCGTAATTTTCAAAGATGAGACCAGCTCCAACCTTTTCTGCAATGGCTCCGATGAACATCACAGCCATACATCCTCCGATTTCCCATTCGCTGATATTAAGTCCCATTCTTTGGTAAATTTGGCTGAGATCAGAAGTAGGCACTCTCCAAATGGTATCTAACCAATCCAAACCTCCTCTATATGCTAGGAAGAAATCACCTCCAACATCTCCCATAGTATGGCATGTAGGATCTGTCCCTTCATTCCATTTATCTAAACAATCAGAACTATCATGAGACATTGAATGCAGAAACCCTTGCTCATCACTGAAATTGGCTTGACGTCCCCAATGCCACAATACATCGGATTCATCATGAGCCATTACTCCAAATAAAAAGGCTAACAAATATGAGGTATCTGTGGAATTCAAAGAATAATTATCTAAGAAATATTGCTTGTAAGCTTCTAGGAATGGAGGCCAATGAGAGAGTTCCCCTGCTGGGGATTGACATAAATAACCCCAATCTGGATAGGCGGAAGCTGCTTCAAAATAACCTTGATTTGAAGAAATGTAGGAGTGGTAGTCGATGTTGGTGAACGCGGGATTTTCAAAAGAGAAAAAGGCCCGTTGAGAAATTTCATTGTGGGTCACCATACCGCATTGCAAAGAAATGTGGAATAAGAGGGAAAATAAGATTAAAGTACAAAGGGGCATTTTCATTTTGATGAGACGATGGATTTTTAGGATTTATTTGTAATTTGAAATTTTCGATCAAGAGTTGAGTTTAAAAAAAGGCCCTAATTTCACAAAATAAGATATGTGGAATTTTGAACTTAATAAATTTAGGAATTTTTGTAAAAAGTTTAATTTGTTTTTAACAAATATTTATTGCAAAATATGTTTTTTTGTCGATTTTTTTTTTTCCCACAATTTTTTGGTTCCTCTCGGTTTTAAAATCAATTTCATTTCCAAAAGTCGATTTTTAAAATAAATTTTATTTTTTTTTAAAGTTAATTAACACACTGTTTTTAAGAAAAAAAAATTCTCATTATTTCCTAATCATTAACAATTTCTGTTTTTTTGAGTTTGTTGTTTATTTTACCTTCATTAAAAACCTATTTTATCACGGATGCTGAACCAAAAGATCCATTTCGACCTGTTCAATCTCCCCTCAAAGCAGACCCCCACTATCTCCTTCCATACTAATGTATATTTATTTTTAAATTTTATTTCGAAACGTAATAATCATTTTAAGAACTCCAAACAACAATGTTTTTATTTCCCATGTGCAAATTTGAAAAAAAGTCCAGAAAAATATACAACTAATAAAAGTGGGAAGTCCCGAACAAAAAAGGTAGATCTTTCTTCCCAAAATCAATCGAAATATGATTGTTCGAAATACGATGATTTGAAAACGAACAATAATAACAGTGTTTACTTTAATGAAAAAAACATCATTCATAGCATCAAATATAAAAAAAGTCTTGAAAACTCCAAAAATGATAATGACGACTCTTTGAATTTCACATATTTCTCGAAAGAACTCGGGATTTTACATGAGAAAAAACCCGAAAAATATCATATTTTAAAAGGTTCTTTTCTTTTCTAATTTTGCCATAAATATCGACTTGTAGATTTCTTAAGTCCTTTTAAAAAGAAGGCTGCTTTTCTGAAAACCCTCAAGAAAAAAGTTGAAACTTTAAGCAGTTCCAAAAATGATTCTAATATCCAAAATTCCAATATATCAAAAAAATTACCTGACATTTCGAAAGAAAACGACAATCTCGACGTGGGAGGCACCTTTAGCAAGGAGCTTCCAAACCACAACAAAAAATTGGTGATAGCCCATAAAAAAAACAAAGCCCTCGATTATAAACCATATAATGTCCTGTTACAAAAAAAGGACCCCGATGATTCAAAACTTTCCAATGGGAATACCACACAAAAGACAACACAATATTCAGAGCAACTTACTGAAAATGTCAATAAATCGAAGATCATTACACCTAATAATACCCAAGAAGAAACCGATAGAGAAGGAAGAATATCTTCTTGGATAGATCAAGTATAATTAACTGATTATGACTTGATATTTTTAAAAAATGGTTTTTCTATAGAAAAAACCGTTGAGTCCACAATCAGTTTTAAAGGAGTATTCACATCTGTTGTCAAATTATGAAAAAAGTGAAATTCTAAATTATAAGGAAATATTCTATCTTTCTTCGGGGATAAAAAATTCAAATGGAACAACATTTGAAGATAAAAAGTAATTTTTTTTTTTTTTAAGTGCGATTTTTTTTTTTTTTCATAAAGAGGGTATTATTTTGCTAATCCTGGAGATCATGTAAACTATCGATATGAGATTATCGAAGAGCTCGGGAAAGGAACTTTCGGAAAGGTTTTTCGAGTTTTTGATCATAAGAAACATCAAGAACAAGCTTTGAAAATCATGAAAAAAGAAAAAATTTATTATACTCAGGCAATCAATGAAATTAAAGTACTTTCCTTCATCAAAGAAAAAGACACCAATAATTCTTCAAATATAGTGAAAATGGTTAATTATTTCATGTTTCGAAATCATGTGGTAAAAAACATAGCGTTTTTTTAATTTTTTTTATTTTTATTTCTTTTTTTTAATTTTTTTTTTTCATTTCTTTTCTCATGTTTTTTTTTCATTCTTTTCATTTTTTATTAGTGCATAGTTTTTGAACTTTTGAGCATAAGCCTATATGCTTTTCTTAAATCCAACAGATTTTATGGTTTAAGCTTTGATTTGATTCGAAAAATCGGCATTCAGCTTTTTCAAACTCTCACATTTTTATACAAAAGCAAAATAATTCATTGCGACTTGAAGCCTGAAAACATTTTATTAAAAAACATCAGCAAATCAGGCATTAAACTGATCGATTTAGGCTCAAGTTGTTTTGTTGATGCACGTTGCTATTCTTATCTCCAAAGCAGATATTATAGATCCCCTGAAGTTTTGTTTGGGCTTGATTATGGCACGGAAATTGATACTTGGAGTATGGGTTGTGTTCTAGCAGAATTATTTCTAGGAACCCCTTTATTTCCTGGGGAAAGTGAATTGGATATGGTTTCAATGCTCTCCGAAGTTTTAGGCTTACCAGATGTTGAATTTATAAAAGTATAATTTTTTAAATTTCTATCTTAATAAAAAATTACTTAGAAATGCAAAAAGAAAGATAAATATTTTGATTTTCAAAGTGACGGGAGTTTTTCCCTTAAATCCAATCTGTGTAGTCAAAAAAGAATTCCGGCATCGAAATCATTACAACAAATCCTAAATGTCGAAAATGCCGATTTCATTGATTTAATTGAAAAATGTTTAACATTTGATCCGAAGAAAAGAATTAAACCTCATGTTGCATTAACCCATCCTTGGATTATTGATAAATTGCCAAAGGAAATCATGCAACTTTATATGAAAGATTGCCAAGAATTAACAAAAGAAATAGAAAGCACAGAGAACACAAATGAAAATATTATTTTTATTGAGGAAGGCTTGAGAGGGAAAACTGCTAATAGCTCGAAGGAGAATTCCGTTGAAAGAAAATTCAACAATTTAAAACATCCCTTAATTGACACAAAATTTAAAGATTCATTTTTGTTAAAAAATAATAAAAAGACGATTGAAGAGAAAAAGGATGAATATGAGCTGTTCGAAAGAACGAATTCTAAGGTGGTCGACCAAAATGTCAAAGTTATACCAGATATCAAAAAATTCCGACAATTGAGAAAAATTAATTATGGGAAAAAGAAATCAATCACATTTCATCAAGACACTGGACAGGACTACTTTTCTTGATTTCAATAAAAAGGCATATCATTTTTTATTTTAATAAAAAGAGAAATATATTATTATAAAAAGTCCATTCTATCAAGTGTATATTTGTAAATTAATTATGGCCTACTAATTTTATTATTCGAAAAACTTAAATAAAAATAAGTTTGTTGATGAAAACATAAATCATAATTTTTTTGATGTTTACTAAAATATTATGAAGACAAATGAAAAAAAATAAAATGAATTTTGTTTTAAAATATCATATTTTATTCTTTTATTTTAGTCTGATGCTGAAACACACACTGTTTTAAAAGAAATTTATTATTATCTGAAAATTATAATTATTTTTTTTAACGGCTTCTTTCACTGAAACTCATCCTAAAAGTTTATATAAAATTGGAAGTTTAAAAACAAAAAAATATTTTTACAAAAGGAGTTTTTATGCTTTTCTTTTTATTATCTTCGAAATCCATGTTAATATTTTCGGAATCTGAATTTTTGAAAATTATTTTCTGGAAAACATCAGCTTCAGGTTTCTCTTTTTGAGATGCATCATATTGAATTATTTCGTTAAAATCGTAATTCTCAAAAATATTTGAAGGATTCTTCAGTTTATTTTCCGATGTTTCTTTTACGTAACTCGGTAATACTGGAATTTGGTGGCAATCATTAATTATGCTTGAGGTAATGTTGGCGTTCATCCCCAGATTTTCTTTGTTATTAAATTGGAATTCAAAATTCAATTCTTCTTTGTTTAGAGTGAAATCAAATTTGAGTTCGTTATTTGATATCTAGGAAAGCAAAAAAAAAAAAATAGATTTGACTATTAAAATTATAAAATTTAAACCATGAAATCTGGCTTAATTTCTTCTGGTTTTTGTGCATGGGGTTTTAAATTTTCAAAAGGGGAATTAAACTCATTTTTGATTATATCTGGTGCATCATCTGCTTTAAAATTGATAAAAGCATCCGCAAAATTTGGAATATTTTTTCTTTTCAAGCTTATAAGGCGTAATAAATTTTATTTTAAAAATTAAAAATTATTTCAACTTCTTTTCATTTTTGATATTTTGCTCACTTTTTTTTTTAAAAGAGTTTTCTGGTATATCCATAACGGACATTGTGTATGGCTTTACATCACTGAGATTTTTTGGAGGAAGGATATCCAAAGACTTTGTTATAGGTTTTTCAACATTTGACTTAAAATTTTCTAGATTTTCAAATGACTTGGAAATTTGTTCATAAGTCTGCGATTGAACCAAAAGCAGCTTTAAACTAAATTATAATTTTTTTTTTAAATTTTTTTTACGTTTTCAAAAAATTTATTCAGAATTGAATATCTTTTTTCCAATACTGAGGTGACACTTTCCTTCGCATCTATGTAATTATTCAACGAAACATTGAATTTTTCATGGTTCTTGAAAATAAATCAGAAATTTATCATTTTAATTATAACAACCCTTTTCATTCTTTCAGATTCCTTTTTTGATTGTTTTTCTAAAAAATGTTTCTCTTCCAATTTTTTGACTTTTTCATCATAATGTCCATAGAGTTTTTTTTTGCTTTCGAAAATTTTCAAAAATTTCTATGAAAATTCTTGTCAATTCATTTTATTTCCATTTGTTAATACTTTCATTTGAGGAAATAGAAAATATGGTTCTTTCAGCTGCAAGATCATTTCTTTAAGTTCTTGACTCTATTTTTTTTTTCAAGATTTTTTATTCTTAAAAATGAAAAATTTACGAAAGAACTAAAAAAATCATGATTTCTCAAGAAAATTTTTGATATGTTTGAGGCCTTTTCTTTATACTCATTCGCAAAACCATAGAAATTGCTAATTTCTCTTGAAAGATTTTCATGGATTTTGCTTAAGTCTTTAAAGAATTAGAAAATATTTAAGAACTTAAATAACCATCCAAAGTCTTAATATAGGAATTAAACACTTGTTTGAATCTGTGAAAGCTTCCTTCCATAATGCCTTCATTTTTGCGTTCTTCAAACTCTATGAATTGGGAATTTTGGATGTTTTCATTTTGAATATTATTCATTTGAAAGAAAATTTAAATTAAATTTAAAAATAATAAAACAAACACAAACGAATAAATAATTGAAAAGGAGTTAATTGTGTTTAAGAATTCCATAATTTCTTCTTTTTCAAAAAAAGTTTGAATATTTATTTCAGAGGAAAAAAAAAATTTTTTTTTTTAAAAATCCAACAAATAAATGTTGAATGCTTGACTGAAAAATAAATACATAAACTTTAGATTACATTCCACAATACAATAAGATAAGCCTAATTTGTTCCTTAAATGTTTAACAAATCTAAATAAAATAAACCAAGTATTCTTTATATAGAAACAAATTCCTTCTTTTTTCTGATAATCACAGTTTAAAATTCAAGAGGTCTTTGTACTCGTTTAAAATATTAACAAGTTCTTTTCTTTCAATTGGTTTTTTCAAAAATCCATCAGCTCCTGCAATTCGAAACTTCTCCAAATCATTATCACCACTACAGCCAATTATTTTGATATTATTGAGAAAATCAACTTGTTTTATAATTTTTGTAGCCTCGACCCCTGTCAAAATCGGCATTTTCGAATCAATGAAAATTAGTTTATATTGCAGACAATTTTCACAGCATCTCTTTTCGTTTCTTTCATTAACTTTGGCAATTGCATCACTGCCATTCGCCGCATAATTGCTTTCAAACCCTGTCATTTTCAATAATTCTTGCAAACAAATCACATTGAACATATCATCATCAACCACCAGGATTTTAGGACAAAGACATTTCATCACTGGGAACAAAATCATATTAGTAGATACGATTTTCTTATTAATGCTTAAATCTTTGCTTGATGATCGGATCTTCACCAGAGAATTACTTAAAATTTTGCTGTCGGATTTCCGAAAAATGTTGGTTGTGAAAAGCTGGATTTCTGCCTGATTTAAAATTTCGAAATTCTTATCTTTAATTTCCAGGTTTTCATTTTCATTCAGGGAATTATTTTCTTCTTTAGTTATTGAAAATTTGCTTTTAGGTGATCCTTCGTTCTCTTTTAAAGCATTTTCTATATAAAATGTAAAAGTTGTGCCTTTTCCGATCTCGGAAGTAATCAAGAATTTTTTATGACTTTCAGGACTTAGTTCTTCAGCCAAAATCTTGCTAATTACTAAACCAAGACCTATTCCTTGAGGATTTAAGGCATCATTAATTTCAGATTTTATTTTGCCATATTTTCGGAACAAAATTTTCATGTTGGCTTCAGAAATACCAATGCCACTATCTGTTACTTCAAATTTCACTCCAATGTTCTCATCATAACTGACTTTGAGATTGATAAAACCATTTTTTAAGGTGAATTTTATTGAGTTGCTCAGTAAATTAAGCAGAATTTGTGTCAATCTTGTTTGGTCGCTCATGACAAAAATTGGCACTTCAGAATCTACATAGGCATCGTATATGATATCCTTCTTTTTAGCCTGGACATTAATAATTGTAGAAATTTCATTTACAAGATTTCGGATATCGAAATTACTGAAATGAAGTGTGAATTTGCCGTTCTTCAATTGCGAAATGTCAAGAATATCATTTATATAATTCTTCAGCAAAGTCACACTGAAACTTGCAGTATTGATATATTCGCTCATTTTTTCAGTAGTCCCATCTTGCAACATTTTCATCAGTTCTAACATAGTTGAAATTCCATTCAATGGTGTTCGGAATTCATGAGCGACATTAGCGAGCAACTTATCTTTATGTTCATTGATGGTGTATAATTCTAGCGATTTTTTCCTATCAGTTGCATCCGTAAACATCAACATGATTCTTTCTTCCCCCTCAAAATGAACAAGAGAAGCTTTAATTTCAATCAGAAGAGAAGATGGATGGGTGGTGAAATAAAATTGTTCTTGACTAGGTGAGGTATTTGGGAAATTGAAGAAATAAGAAAACAAAATGTATTTTTCCTTCATCAAAGTATAAAGAGGCTTATTCTTTTGTTTCACTATTAATTTCATTAATGATAAAAGCTTCTTAAAACTTAGGCAGGAGAAAAAATCCTTTTGAAGTTCTTCTTCGTCTGTAAAACCTTGAAAGGAACTCTTCATCTCATATAGATACTAATAAAAAAAATAATTACGGTAATTTTTTCTTATAATTTTTTTAAAATTCGATTTGTAATACTTCTTTTATGGGTATCTCCTCTGATGCAAAAAGTTGAATATTGGTAATTTCATTTAATTTTTGTAAGATTTCCGCTTTGGTATAATCGGATTTTGACATAGTCATTGGCATCGGAATTCTGTCAAGACAGGCGAGGGAAGCTTCATGATTTTTGCTGTTGGGATGAGAAATGAAAGAAAAGATTTCTTTGTTATAAAATTTGAGTTCCATTTCTTCATCGAAAATAATAATGGCCGAATGAATTTGATTGAGAAAACTGTATAATTTGTTTTCTTGATCATTATGAATGAAAGATTCTTTTACTCGGCCTGCTGAGTTAGAAATGACAGAGTTGCATAAGGATGCCTTGGGTTTCTTTCTATTTTCTTTGGGTTTTTTTTGGGAATAAAACATAAAAATGATCAATAAGGATAAATTGGAAATTATTTTAACCACAGTTTTAACTACTTGAATTTCATAAAAAAGATGCTTGATGTCATTTGAAAAAATGATGGTTGTCCAAAATATTGATAATATTAAAAGGAAAACCAATTTTATTTTGAAGTCTTTTGTCAGTAGGAAAACAAATGATGAGATTATTAAGAGGTTGGAAAAACTCAGCATAATTCCATAATTCCCTTGAGGGTTTTCGAATTTGTCATTGAAGAAAATGTTCACGCTATAGGTGATTATGAGGCACAAATATCCAGTCATTAAAATATAGTCAAAATACTTAACATCTAATTTGTTTTGCCGCAAAAGCTTTTTCAATATTTTTCTATTATCATATAAAAAGAATACAGCAAAAGTACAAAAAAGAGCAGTGCATATTGATGATATTGACCAGGTCAAATACGAACGGTTGGTGGCATAATCATCTAAATAAATGTGTATTATTGAGATTATTTGATAAATGAAGTTCCAAAAACAAAAAACAAAAAGGGCGTAGCATATTAATTTATGTGGTTTCGGTGTATTTGAGGTTATAGGCCTAGGAAATGGTTTTAGAATTGAAGTTTTAGGATCGAAAAACAGCGACTTATGTTTCTTTATTTTCATTAAAGAAATGTTTTTTTTTCTAGTTGATTTTGTTTTTTATAAATAAATTAGAGAATTATGAATAAACTGCTTTGCGAATTTTTTCTTAAGTTATGAATTTTATCTATATACTTTTTTTTTTCTTTACATAAAATATAGAGCTCCTCTCAGTTTTATATCTATTTATTCTCCATTATAGTTTTTGATTGATTTTCAAAAGTTTTAATATGAAAAAAATTATGTGTTTATTAAATAAAAAAGAACATATAATTAATGAAAAAAATATATTATATTTTAATTTTTCTGAGGAAATTTGATCATCAAACAAATGATCAAAAAGAGCTTAAATTTGGAATATAAATTTTCTAAATAAAGCAAAAAACAAAATTTTCCTTTCACAATTTTTCCTTCTTCCTTCTAATGAGTCTTTCAAACTCCAATTCTCTCGATAAATACTTCAATCAAGACAGGCACATCACTCGGTTCTTTTCCAAATCCAATTCTCTTGCAAATTTCATGGAAGGTCGTGCCAATTCCAATTTTTCGCTTTTCGCTGGGAAAAATGAAATTTTCAGGACCAATTCAAAAAAACAGAAATCCAGCTCTTCAATCAAAGAAGAGCCTTTCGTAGAAAGTCAGGAATTTCCTTGTTCCCAAAATGATAAAGAAGAAGTCCAAAGTCAAAATAACAAAATAATTGAAGAAAACATGAAAAATAAAGCAAAAGAAAGAAAAAAGGCTTCTAATGGAAAAACCGCGAAAAAAAAGAATATTTTTAAAAGTCTCGCAAACCGAAATTTGAAGTTGAACATGGGAACTGGATTTCTTCAATTTATCGATTTTAAAAGGACAATGGCAAAAAATAAAAGAAAGTTCCAGAATTACAATAAATATAATAATATTTTGCAACATATTGTCACACAAAATTTCAACTTTAGGAGTTTTCTCGGATGGAAGTCGATGTGGAAAGATAAAATTTACGGGGAGATTATTAAGAAGATCTCACAAAAATTTTTCGGAGAAACTTTTGTTTATTCATATATTTTTTTCTCCAAAATAAAACCAGAATATAAAAATTTATATTATTCAAAAATCGAAAGTTTTTGGAAAGGTAGCATTAATCCAGAAACTTTTGGTCCATATACTTATAATCACAGCAATTAAAATTTTTTTCTTCTTCTTTTTTTTGGTCAAAGAATAATTAAAATGCTCTTAAAAATTTATTTATTTGAAATCGAAAAAAATCAATAAAACTTATTTATTTTAAATTTCTCTTTCAAGGAAAGTCTTTTGGAGAGCAATATTTTTAAATTTTTTGTCAATTCTTTTAAAATTTAATTGTCTTTTGGTTTTTCTTCTCCTTCCTCTTCTTCTTCGGCATTATTCCTTAAAAAAATGAAAAATCAAAAAATTCTTTCGATTTACCTCAACCAAGTCAAAATTTGTTGCGAATTTTTTTTGAAAATTTCATCAATTTCTTCTTTATAAATGAAATTCTTCTCTTCAGCACCTTTATATTTTCCATCATCCCATGCTAGCAAGAACTCCTCTGAAAGCAAATCTTTATCATAAAAGAACTTCAAAATTGTTGGAATGTATTTTTCGAATCCATGTTCTTTGTGTTTATCAAGCAAGAAATTTTCCAAGGTTATTAATAAGTGGAACTCCGAATTTTTGATCGGAATTTTCTTAAAACAAAAAATTTTAAAAGAGAAAAAAGTTTATTAAAACTTATTTACCTCAAATAGAATCTTTAATAAAGTACTATTTTTTACAATTTCTTTGGCCAGGTTGACTGTGAAAATGGAATTGAAAATCAAATAAACCATTCGATCTTCCAGAGACACATCAAGGCTCAACCCTCTGAAAATAGCGAAGAATTTATCAAGACCTTCTTTTTTTGTAAATTCAGCATTATCCTTGGAAATTTCTTCATATGTTTTTGTTAAAACATCAATGGCTTGAGCTATAGAAAAATGTTGAAAAAATTTTGAATATATAGCAGTATGACTTACTAATTTTCTTTGAGTCCACATTATAATCTTCATGTCTGGCTTTGGAACTTGGTAGTTTGCCTTCTTCCTCGCTGTTATGACCATCGTTTTTTTCATTTTCTTCATCTTTTTCCTTTGATTTCGTTTTGGTTGCTTTTTGTTTTTCTCCGACTTTCTCTGGCTCTTTAGCGTCTGTTTTTTTGCCGTTTTTGTCATCTGTTGTTCCCTTTTTCAACTCAGATTTGTTGTCTGGGGGGTTTTTGACAATGAATGCTGCAAGTTTATGTGTATTATCCAGATCATTTTTAGCTCCACAAGCATTACATCTCCCGGAGATGACTCCTTTTTTAACTGAAAGCACCATTTCAGGGTATTTGCATTTCTGGCAACAGATATACTTCTCAATGAACTTGTCCATAGTTGTTTTGAAGAGTTCATCATTAAAGGTTCCATTTATGAGTGTGGTGATATCGTTGCCTTTTTCTTTATAAATTGTTTGGGAACCTAATTCATGCCCCAGGAATTTTAGAGGATCTATATTTAGTTCAGTAGTTTAAAAGTTTTAAAAAAATATAAAAAATTACATTCTGTGGGCACTCTCAAAGCTTTGGCTACATCCACCAAATTTAATAGATTTGTCTTTATACCATTTCCTTTTCCTTCTACTTTCAGTTGAAGTCGCGGCATCTTATAACTTTTTAGCAAACGATTATGGGTGAAAAACTAGAAATTATACCGGTAAAAAATATCCTCTATGGAGGAAGGGATATTTAACATGTTCGATTTTTTATCCATGACTGCTTTTAAAAGATAAGATTTGAGGATTTTGTTTTTTTGGTTTTTTGTTTTGTTTTTTCTAAAGCATAATCAAAGTTTTTTATAAGTTAAAATTTCAAAGAAAAAAAATTCATGATTTTTTTCTTTTAGAAATTATTTAAAATTCCAAATTTTTAAGTAGTAAATTATTCTGATTTTTTTCTTTTATAAACAGAAACAAACGAATGTGTCAAAATTCAAATAAACATAAAGTGAGAAAAATTCCAGAGTTTTTTCAATTTCTTAACCTGCCTCATTTTTCTGATTTTTTTTGACTGTCATCACTTAAAATTTCTTTCAAATATGAAATTTAAAATTTAATTCAAAAAATTAAAAAACTCAATAGAGCATCATATTCATCAATTTTTCCAGTCCAAGTTATTTTATTATTATCAAGATTGGCAAGATAATTTTGCAATTCGGGTAAAAAGCATTTTACGATTTCAAACAATGGTTTGACAATTACATCGATGAAACCGATTTGAGATTTAGCAGTATTCACGGTAAATCTATCCATCAAATATGAAACTGGCAATTCGTTCTCTCTTTCTTTGTCACCCTGAATAAATTCTTTAAAATTCAGATAAATTTTCTCAATGACTTGGTTCCAATATTCTGTTAAAATCCTTTCAGTCCATTGAAAATATATTGGGAATGGTTTTAAAGGGTTGCTGATATCAGCAGCATGGATCAAAGAATCCATGCATGAAAATTTATCTTTGTCTTTGAGATCTAATTCGGAAGAACTGACTTTAGCTTTAGCTTTGGCTAAATCTCCGAAATGCGAACTCATATCAGTAGCCAAAACCATGGAAATCATTCTTTGCCGAATCAACTTGTAATTATCAATGTCCATTTTTCCAAATATATCAGATTTCTCATCTTGAACTGTGATCAACCAACTAGCTGCTATATGATGATTTTCCAAAACTGATTTGTCTTTTAATTTTTTTAAAACAAAAAACTCAAAATTAAAAAAAACCATTATATCTCATAGCATATTCATTTCTCGTTGATATCAAGAACACATTTGTGAAACCTCTAAAATAATTTAAAATTAATTTTATTTTATGTAAATTAATAAAAAAACGGATGTTCATAATCATGGACTGCAGCTGCTAGAAGCATCGCAGCGGTTTCAGCATGCGAAAGATTGGCCAATTCTTTAAATTTGCATTTAGACAAAAAAAAATTGATAGTCTGTTCTCAAACTAAATAAAATGAAAATAGAAAAATCTCAACCTGGGTGACATCAAGAGAATGAATCCTATTATGATATGGATTATTCAAATACCTAGATTTATTTGATTAATAAAATCCTCTGCAAAAAAATAAATAATAACCCTCCTTCAACTTTTTTTGAGAAACATTTCAATATCATAGGGTCGATATTTAAAGTGTCATATAGATCATATCTCCCGAATAAATATCCAAGTAAATAAGACACGCCACTTCCTTTTGTAATATCGTGAAAATCAAAGCAATTAAACTCCAGTTCATCACATTCTTTCAACTGGCTTTCCACCTTTTCTTTCTTAGTAAAAGTTCATTAAAATAATAAACTTCAAAAGGAAGAGTCATTGATTCTTTGGACATAAGTTGAGGTGCGATCTTCGTCATTTTGGTTCCAACTTTTGACGACATAATGGAATTCCTTTTTTTCCTTCTCATATCTCGTTCCGGAATTACGGAAAAATTTTCTATCCATGTCATAGCCTCATCATTTTTGCGCAAATTTCCTCCCTCCACTTTAGCCAAATCAAGCAAAGGATCGTACAGCTTATTTGATGATATCATTTCCATGCACCTTGTCCAATACTCAACAAAAATTTTAAAAATGTATGTACCATTCTAAATCTTGCAAAAGAATGGCATCTTGAACTTTTTCACGAGCAGAGGAAATTATTTCAAGACATTGTTCCACTGGTGTTTTCACATCAAAACGAGAAAAGTTTCGTTTTATGATCTTAAATTGGCTTGCCTAATTTTAATTTATTTGTCAAAAGATGAATGAAAAATAGGAAGACCTTCCTAAACAATAAAAATAATCGAAAAAGTCGGAATATTCCTCTGAGAATTTTGCTCACAGAACTGAATTCTAGGTTATCAATCTCGATATCCAAAATAACGAGGACAATGCTGATCAGTATTATTGATAAGTCGATCACCAGGAATTTATCCGCAAAATATTTCTTATAAATTAGTTAAAAAAAATGTCAAAAACGGTTTTTTTCATTTTAATGTACCTTTGCTCCATACACGTAAATTTTGCAAAATATTTCGAATAAAAAGAATGTAAGGATCACTAATTCAGTGATTTCTAGTCCAAAGGAAATTTCATCCATATTGGAAATATTATCTGAAGTCGATAGATCTTCAAGAAAAAAACTGGCAAACACCAAAAGAGTATAACCAATGATCACAATAAATAAAAATATTTCGAAAGGCTTATTGGTGATAAATCCTCCTAATCTCCTTCTGAAACTCAGGTTTCTAAGAAAAGACAGAATATTTTTATAAAAAAAGATTTGTTTTTACTTTATTTGGGAAGAACCATCCTGAGTTTCGTTGCTTGGATTCTTAGAAGAGTCAAAATTGGAAACATCGTTCTTGTGTTGAGACAAATTCATCCTTGTTTGCTCTGAGTTGAATAATAAATATTGTAAATATAAAACACTTGGGTGGGAAGGGATGTACTTGCAATTAAAACTGAAGCATATTTTTTTTATTAAATTAAATATTACAAAGAATAAAAAAAGAATGTTATTTTTTAGCTCTTTTAGTCAAAATACATTTCACCATGTTTTAAATAAGTTCCTTAATTTATTTATTTCTCTTTAAATTTTGTAAATATATTAATATTATTGGGACTTGTTAAAAATGTAGGAATACACCTCCTTGATTGATTTTTCCCCTGTGGAAATTAGCTTCCCTTCTCCTTTTCTTAATTTATGTATCTTTTCATTCGGTTTGCAAATGCAATTGCAATCTTCTAAAATTTGTTTCGAGGTTATGATCGGATTAAAAGTTTCAAGATGATCATGTTTTTTTTTCCCTTGTTTGATGCTTGGCAAGGAAAATGAATTTGCCTTTGGAGAAATTGGTGATGTTGGTTCAAAACTCGCTTCAAGAATCGAGCTATTCTTTTTTTGTTTTGGTGCCACTGAGCTTTTTTTTGTATGGTCTATGACAACATCTGTTATTGTTGCATCCATAAGTGTTTCTTGTGTGTCGTCTTTTAAATTGATGTTTGGCTTTGTTACGGGTTTTTCCGATAAACAAACTAAATAAATCTCTAACTTTATAAAAATTAAAATAGATTGCCTGGCATATTATTGCTCATGCATTGGGCTGCTTGAAAATGAGTTTTAACATGCAATTCTGGCAATAGATTTTTGGCGATTTCATGAGCCATCATTGCTCTTTTTCTTTAATGTTTTTGTAATTTCCAAAGATAACAAAATATTTATAAAATTTACTGCCAAGAGTCAGCACTTTCGAATTCATTGATATTAATTTTCTTCTTTTTATTTTTGCGAGTAAAACTTTCGTTCTGCAAAAATAAAATTCATTTAAAAATATTTCAGCTTTAAAAATCGATAATATTTGTGTTTTCTACCTCAACTTGAGTTTGTGTGTGTTCTTTCAAAAAATTTTCTATTCTTTCCAAAGCTGTTTTCGCTGTAAAATGCATTTCGGGCTGAATTTCTTTTGCGACATTTCTGTCTCTAAACTGATATTGCAGTTGAGAAGTTATATTATTGAAACTTTCCGAATCTAAGTCTTTGTTTCTCTCTAAAGCTTCCTTTTTGAAAATTATATCCCAAAATATTATCTCTATTACCTTTATTCGATCTTTCTCATTTTTGAATCCTTTCACAACAAAAACCGGTCCTCCTAAAAATTTCTCTGGTCTTTCATCTCTATATTTATTTAATTCAGGTCCTTTATAAATTTTGTTGATGACTGGAGACTCCACCATCTAGATATTGAGTAAAATTTAAGCACTCTGTTTTTTTTTTTGAAGTGAAAATACGTTAAGCACAAAATTTTCAACTCTTTTCTTGTATCCAGTTGACAATTTCTCATTTTTTTCTATAAAATATAAAAATAATAACAAAATGTTAGTTCTACTTTTTTTCCTGTTTTGGTCCTTAATGTACTCTTCCTTCATTTTATCGATTTTTTTTTTCAATGATAGTTTCCTCTCGAAATGATAAACGTTGAACATTTTCAAAAAACAGTTTTACTCTAAAAAAAACAATAATGAATGAAATATTAATAAAATTATTTTCTTAAATAAACCAAAAAATAATGATTTTTTCAGATTCTTTAGCGAACGAAAAAGTTTGTTATGACTCTATAAAGTCTGAATGCAATGAAAATGGATGTCCTTTCAAGCATCTTGAAGAACAAGAATTGCTTGAAGAAATTAAGAATTATACAAATATTATTGAAGAAAAGTGCTTCACCAAAAAGAATTCATCAGATATTATGGTTTCTTTGCTTCCAATTTTTGAGGAAAATCTCAAAGATTCAAACCTTTGTTTATTATGCTTGATCAAAGAACTTTTGAATATTCCTGATGATATCAATAATCTTGCAATTGAGTTTTTTCATTTCTTTAAATCGAATGATCGGATTTGTTCGAAATTTTTCAAAAAACTGGCACATTTCAGCAAATTAGAAACATTACGTCTTCAATTTATAGGGGATGGAAATTTAGATAATAAAGATGATGATCGATTGAAAGCCATGACAAATTTTGCGGAACAACTGAAAAGATTGAATAATTGGACTTTGTATTTTGGGAATTGGCTCTTTAAAAGTGATTATTTTCAGCCCTTGTTTCATGATTTTAACACTTCTTTCAGCAAATTAAAGCATTTCAATCTAATTATAGAGGACTTTAGCATGCAACATTTATTCTTCTTCAAACCTTTGTTTGACTCAAACATTTCCCATTTCTCAATAAGACTTGCTAGATTCTCTTTTGTGAATTTCGAAAAAGAAAATGCCAATTTTTTTGTTGACCTTTTTGGAGTTATTTCTGAAATTGATGTTCAAAAGATTTCCATAAAACAGAAATTTAGCATTTCTAATGAACTAAAAATTGCCCTCTTCAAAAACACCTTAGAAATCGAGTTTTGTGGGCAAGAATTAGAAAATATATTCAACACTTCTTTTGACCAAATGTTCCATATGTTAAGAAAGCTCAAACTTCTGAAAGATTTGAGTTTAGAAACGAAATTTAATGCTTTTGAAAAGTACAAGCTATTGGAACGCTTCATTAAAGAAATTCCTAAAAATTTCATTCTCCTTGAAAATTTTAACTTGATAATATTGGATGATAAAAGAAAAAGCATAATCACTCAAAAGATCGGAAAAAATTTAGGATTAATAGAATCCTGGATCTTTCTCAAGAAGAAAACTATCTTGATTTTAAAAATGAAAAAACTCGCGAAATATTTTAGGAAGGCTATTCTCCACGATATTCTTTATAAATTTTTCTATCAAATAAATCTTTTTAAAAATTGAAATTTTTATAATGAAAAACATATATTATTTTTCCGTTTATTTTTTCCTACCTCCGCTATTTCCTTTTTTGAAACATAAAAAAAAACTTTCCAAAAAAAAATTTTTTTAATTTTTTTTTAATAACAAAAAACAATTAATTATTTTTTCATTTTATTTTAATTCAAAGATTTTGCTGAGCTTTTAAATTTTCATTTTGTTTATCACGCAGTTTCTCTGTGTTAAACCCCAAATTTTTTTTATTATAATTGAACATTCCATAATTTTGAGGGTTTCTTGAATATTTATTGTGGCGATAATTTTCCAAAGCTTCTTCATAATCCAGAGGTAGAAGGTACAATCCAGATTTCTCAAGATCATCAATTTGTTCCATAGTCATAGTTTTCAATTCTTTTTCTTTGACAAAAGTTTTTCTTCTTTTCACTCCTTTCGAATCGATATAATAACTACCTTTGTCTCTTTGTAAATCATAATTTATAAATCCATAATATAAAAAGAGCCATCTCCCAATAAGCAAAACCATGACAATTCTTAAAAAAAAACTAAAATCTAATAGATTGTATATAATTTACGTAATAACAATCAATTCGGGACCCCTTTGCAAAGTTTTAAGAAACCCCTCTTCTACTAAAGGCCTTTTATAAGTTAATGAAATTTTAAACATTTTTCAAAGGAAAATTTTCTTACGAATTTTCATAGTCAAAGTCGTTGTTTTTTTTCGTTGGTTTTTTTTGATAAAAAGTATAGGCTCTTCGGGATCCTCTTTGTTGACCATTTGAAGTAGTGTCGTTATTATTTTTATTATTTTGAGAGAAAAAATTTCCTTCTTGATCATTATCATATTTTCTTTTGGATTTCTCATCACTCAGAATTTTATAAGCTTCCAATATTTCTCTGAATTTATCCTAAAACAATTAATTATGCAATAAGAGGCAAGTTAATTTTTTTACAGAGTCTTTACTTTTGTCTGGGTGATGAATTTTAGCTTTTTTGTAAAACCAAATAAAAAAAAAGAATGTATTGAATATTTAACCCATTTTGAGAAACGCCACCTTAATTTCTTCTTTCGAAGCCGTCTTCCTTAAGTTCAATAGTTGATAATAGTCAAGTTTCCCTGATTGGGAAAATTGGGATCGCAAACTAAAAAACAGGAAACGCTGATTCAGTTTCCGCATAAATCCACTTTTTTTTTTAGGTTTTGTTTTTTAATTCAGCGTAATTTTCTTTTTTTTCAAAACAATTTTCATTTTTTTCTAATTTTAAAATTTGAAATTTTACAGATTTGTGTGATTTAATATAATTTTAATATATGTCAAAAATAATGAAAGATTTTAAAATGTTAATAATGTACAGCAGATTTTATGCGTTTGTTATACAAAGAATTTTTAGGTTTGGGATTTGTCAAAATAGTTGTAGAAAAATCAAAGCTTTTTTGCAATTTCCTCACAGAGCAAACTAAATCGTTTTGCGTGAATTCATTCAAAGTTGATCTCTCAACAGAAAGTTCTTTCTTAGAATGAGACCGAGCTGAGAAAATTCTCTCATGTTCTTTTCTTTTGTTTTTCAAATGGGCATAAAAATTATAATTTTCAGACTTTTTCCTCAAATTTTCTTGCATAGTTGAGAATTTAATATCCGAAATGCTGGATTCAAAGGTATTTTGTTCCTTAGATTCGGTTTTTACTCTCTTTGGTGGTTTTCTCAGATTTTTTTTATTCTTAGACAATATATTCTTAAAGAAACTCTTATCTATTTTGTTTTCATTCTTCCCTTTAAATTCAACATTTGTGAAATATTCAGGTAAAGGATTGAAAGAGTTTGTTTGGAAAAAATTTGAACTCTGAAATTCGGAAAACCCTTGTGATTTCATCAAAGACCTTTCTTTGATTGTATGATTTTTTTTTAAAAGTTGTTGGGCTAAGTCAATTTTTTTAGGAACTATGAATTTGGTGACATTGGTGTCTCCCCTGTTTTTTATCCTTATTTGTAAAGCTTTCTTTTTGTCTTCCATCGAATTGCCAAAATCAAAATGAATATATGGTTGTTTAGTTGTTTTTTTGGTCTCTGGTCCAGAAAATTTCGGTTTATTCAATGTTTCAATTGTTTTGTTTGAAACATAAAAATCATTGATGTTGCTTTTACTTATTATATTCATAATTTTTGGATAGTCCATCTCTTGGAAATCATCTTCTGCTATATCAACATCTAAATAATTATTTTTTTTTCAAATTTGCATAAAAAATAAATTTACGTTTTTTTGTGAGGAAGTTTCTTAAATTCTTAATTTTTGTCTCATTTTTTATGTTTTCAATGAAGCAATTCCAAGCCTCAGCATCATTAATAGAACGTCGTGGACCCTGTTTAGATTTTATGGTTTTCACCATTTTCATTTTGCTTTGATTATTCAATAACACAAAATCGGAAGTGTCAGCGCCTGATAAATCATAGTTCATGATTTTGTCACAAATTTGCTTTTGTTGGCATCTTTCTTCATAGAATTTATCTCTCATTTTGTCTTTGGTTTGGAAATTATTCCATAGATATTGTCTAATTTCCTTTGGGAACTTCATCATCACATTTGCTTTGCTAACATAATAGAAATAGGCATAATTTGAAGTCACCTACAATAAATAATCAATGAAAATATCACAAATAATTTTACAGTGACAGTATATTTGTAAAAAGACTGCTCTTCAAACAAAATTTCCTCTCCAATAATGCTTTCATTAGAAACCTCGGTGATTTGACAATTCGTCACCTGAGTTATACTATTATTTGTCTCGTAAAATTTCCTTTCCACTTTGCATCTTCCCTCAGCGAGAAAATAAATCTTCTCTCCCACATCAATCGAATCCTCCTCAGTCACGCAAAAACCAAAAATCAAATTCTCTTCCTTAAAACAATATAACAAATTCTCCAAAGTGTTTATTGAACGGATTGTGTTTAAATAAGGAAGAGCATGCATCAAAAGCCTCTTTTTTTTCTCTTTTTCCAGGTTAAATTTCTGCGTGATCTCTAAAAAGTTTTGTTTCTTTATTATTAGCAATTCAACATCTGTCGCAGCCACAACTGTAGCTGTTCTTTTGCAGGCCTCTCCCAATAAGGCCTTTTCACCAAACGATTCGCCTTGTGTCAAATTGTTCAAAACAAAACCATAATTCTTGAGTTTTTCCTCAAATTTCTCCTCCCCATCAATATCAGTAGAATTCCTCTTCAGAATATCTTCAACATTGATTTGCTTCTGCTTTTTTCGCATTTTCTTCAAATTGATGGCAACTGTGAAAAAAGAACCCTTTTTCTTCACTTGTTCTTCATTGTTCTCGTTCTCATTCATTACTTTTTCTAAAAAGGGAGTGAAGAGACTAAATTTTTTTGGTGATTTCTCTCTATCTTCTGTTGTCGAAATCTTCACAGTTGTCAGATGAGTTGTTTTTTTTCGGGTAAATTTTTCGACTAATTTAGTATTTTCTTCTTCGTTTTCCTCAATGAACACATTTTCTTTCTTTTGAGTCACGATGCTAACAACCCCTGAAAAAATGATATAAAATTTATCATTAGAAAGATCATTTTCTTGAAAAATCATTGTGCCCTTTTTGAATTCTTCAAAGGAAATATGTTTGCAAATCTAATTATATATATAGCTTAAAGAGAAGATAAAAAAACATGCAAAATGGCTTCAGGGGTTGTGTTTGAAAAGTTGTTCTCAACGAATTTATTGAAGAATTTGAAATCTTTGATATAGGAAAAAATGAACTGAAAATTTTAAAGGTTGAAAGAGTGTTTTTTTATACTTTTGCATCTCGATTATTTTTGGGGTTTTTTTTTAATGAATGAACAACAGCATTTCTTTCCTAAAGCAAATAAAACTTTAGAAAAAATGTTTTTTTCAAACTCCTGGGCTGAATTCAAAAGAATCACCACCAAGACTTTTGGCAGAAGTGAGTTCGATTCCCTATAAAAAAGTTTTAATTTTATTGATTTAAATTCAAAACTGGGAAGCTCTCAATTTTTTCTGGAAGCAGTTTATATGCTTTTCTAATTTGCTCTGAACTCTCTTTTTCCTTCAACAATAATTTATTCTTAAAGGTAATAGGGCTTGGATTTGGATCGTTATTTCTGATAATTTCAATAGAGGTCGTTTTGTGAGTTGGAGAAAATTTGCTAATAGTTAAACATGAGAATATGTTGTTTGCAAGACGGATCTTCAAGCCGTTTTTGTTTTCTGCAGACTCGTTGATTAATTCATTTTTGTCAGATTTTTCTGATGCTTCACTCATGAAATTTTGGTTTTTTGAGAATATTTATTTTTCTTAATTTTTTTAGTATAATATAATTTCCTCTCAAAAAAAATATTTGTAAAACTCTGATCATCAAATAGTTACCATATTTTTTTTTTTAGTTTTTATTGCCCGCGTTGATGTAACTCCAAAAACATTAATTATAATTAAATTATAAATTTTTTTCCTCACAAATTTATAAAAATACATGATTCTTGATTGTTTGACTCCTTTTAACCCTCTCCAAACGATTTCCTAGATAAAACAAAATCATCGCTGGATTCTTGTTTTTTTGCATCAATCAGGTAAAAAGGATGTTCCCCTCCTGTTTTTTGGATGGCTGAGAAAAAATTGTCTTTTTTAATGAAACTCAAAGGATTGCTATGTGCATTGTTTTTATCATAATAGGTAGGAAAATTGCCTGGTTGAAAAATTTTCGATTTTTCATCGAAAGTTAGTGACGTTTTAGAATTTTTCCCTGTATTCGTGAAAGAAAACTCTGAATTATCTGCTTTATCCATAAAGACGCAAGGGGTAAAATCTTTTGAAACTTTGTTTGATGCTGCTGTGAAGTCTTTGGAGGCCTTATTTGTAGAAAGTGAGATTTTTTTGAGGTTTAATTTGATTTCTGGCAAAAGAGGAGATTTTTTGTTAGTCTGGTTCTTGATTTCCAGAATGAACATTTCAATTTTTTGGTTGATTTCTTCATTGAAAGAAAAAAAATCTATTTTCATGTCATTTTTGCATTCTTGCAATAGATTTTCCAACTTTATGAAAACCCTAAGTTTTTTCGTCAGAAGAATGGTTTCTGAGTAGATTTCGAAGACATGGAGATTAGTTTCATTATCCAAATAAAAAAAAAATTCTAAGAATTTGATAAATAGCAATTTGTTTACAAAATATTAAAAAATACTTATTAACAAAGTCACAATATGAGAAAGTAATTCATAAAAAAGTGAAATATCGTTCAAAAGCATAGCCACAATAGATCGGGTAAGAGGAGAAGAAAAGTGGCAGAGAGACATGTCAAGCATATCTTCCATCTGATAAAAAATAATTATTAACTAGGAATTTAAATTGTTTATCAACAAAAAAAATAGCTTTGAGCAAATCGATTAATTTTCTAAGAAACGGTAAATTTTGTGCCCAATTTTTGTTGATGAAATCCAATTGACTGAGTTCAGTATTTGGCCTAAAATTTAAAATGTTTGTATCGCTTTCCAGAAAATCCTGAATTTCCCCACTGGTTTTAAAGTATAGAGTAATATATGCCGAATATTTCTCAACCAGTTCACAATGAATATAACTTCCTATTTAACCAAATATCGTTTTTCAAATTAAAGAGATAACAATCAAACTTTTATCCTCATTTTTTGAGCAATTCAGGCCAGGGAAAGACGGCTTTCCCAATGTCGATAAGTAGATCATGTTTTTATGGATTTTAGGTCCGATCACGTGAATGATGGACAAGATTTTTAATGCTGAAATCCAATTATTTATTTGACGGAATTTTTTTAGCATGATTTCAATGGCTTTTTCTTGGGGCAAATTATTGTTTTTCCCAAGGAGTGTTTCAATGATTACTTTATTTCATCAAGATTTAGATATTTTTTGTTTTTTTACTTGTGATGTGCTTCTGTTTATGAGTTGCCAAATTATCACTATCAATGCTCTTATAAAGAGACTATTGAGAAATATTAAAAAATGAGGACAAAATTTTTTACTTTTTCAAAATGGGTCTTTAAGAATATGACTTTTATGTTTCTTTTAAGTTTTGCTATGTTCATCATTTTTGTGGCAAAGGTTTTTATTTTAACATTATAGATTTTTATAAAAATAGAATCAATATTTAATATATAAATCATTTTATTCTTGTTGGGCTTTTATGAGGAGTTCAGGTTTCATCCTTTTAAATAATTTTTGGAAATTATTTATTTGATTATAGATGAAGATGCTAAAAAAACAAAACATTTTCTTTTAAAAAATTTCTTTTGTTGCTTAACATATAATTCACAATTAAAGCTGAATATTTTTTACATTGATTTAAAAAAATTCACAATCTTTAAATTAATTTTTAATATTTTTTTTAATTAATTTAAGCAATAGCTATATAAATTATTGTAAAATTATTTATTTTGCTTTTCCTTCATTTCGAAAGCCTGGATAATTTTTTTTTAGGATAAAATTAAGAAATACTATAAAATTGCGGTGCCTCAAAAATAAATTAATAATAAAAAAAAAAAAAGATATCGCATATCTTAAAAAAACATCTTCAAAATGGAGAAAAAAACATCACAGCAAGAAAGTTCCTTCGATCCTTATGAGGTAAAAAAGACAACTGAGGAAAATTTCGATTTAAAGACCTGTTTTGAAATCAAATCCAACGAAACAGACTATTATTTGAAAGATGAAGATTATTATTTTGACTCTTATTCTCATTTTTCCATTCACGAAGACATGCTTAAGGATAAAGTAAAGATTTTCAGCCTTCCATTATGATTTATTTACTTTTAGGTCCGAACCAATGGATATATGAATGCAATCACAAAAAATCCACAACTATTTGAAGATAAAATTGTTCTTGATGTTGGTTGCGGAACAGGGATTTTGAGTATTTTTGCTGCTCAAGCTGGTGCAAAACATGTTTATGGGATCGAGAATGCATCTATCGCCAGAAATGTATTTCCAAATATTATTTGTTTTAAAACCTTTCAAAGGCTGTTGAAATTATCAAAGACAACAAATTGTCCTCCAAAATAACTGTCATCAAGGGGAAAGTCGAGGAGATCACTTTGCCAGTGGACAAAGTCGACATCATCATTTCAGAGTGGATGGGTTATTTCCTGTTGTATGAATCCATGTTTGATTGCGTTCTTTTTGCAAGAGATAAATGGCTCAAGCCTGATGGAATGGTTTTCTATTTGTTTTCTTCTATTTTTTAGTTTTTAAAAATTTATTTATATAAGATGTTTCCTGATCGTGCTGCCCTTTTTATTGCCTCTATCGAAGACGAAGAATACAAAAACCAAAAAATAAACTTTTGGGAAAACGTAAAAACTTTTTGAAAAATTTGTTTTCATTTTTTGGTTTACATAGGTTTATGGAGTCAACATGAGTTCCATAAAAAAATGGGCATTAGCTGAACCTTTGGTCGACTATGTTGACAGGAAATCAATAAACAGTGAAGCATGCCAAATTTATGTTTGTTTTAATTTTAAATTCGTTTCTTCATTTGTGATCTATAGAATGTTGACTTGAAAACTGTGAAAAAAGAAGAGCTGGATTTCGCATCTGCATATAAACTAAAAGTCATTCGAAATGACTATGTTCATGCTTTGGTTTCATGGTTCGAAGTCTATTTCTCCCATTGCCATATTCCAGTCAGAATATCAACAAGTATTAAAAACTTTTTAAAATTTTTATAAATTTAACGTTTTAGGTCCCTTTAGCAAAGAAACCCATTGGAAACAAACTGTTTTCTATTTAGAAAATTTCATTCCGGTTAAAAAAAATGATGAGCTTTATGGGTCAATTGCAGTGAGAAAATGCAAAGAAAATGCCAGAGAGTTGGATATCAAAATCTCATATCATTTGGAAAATAAAGGTGGAAAGGCTTTTAATAAAATTCAATATTATAAATTAACTTAATAATACGGGGTTCCTTGAATAATAGAAAAAAATTTGAAATTTCACCTGTTTTGTGGGTAAATTAATAATTAAAAGGGAACTTCTTTTCCTATTTTCTTTTAAGTTTTTAATTTTATATTTTTGAAAATATTTTTCTTTGATTTTGTTTTTATATTATTATTTAATTTTTCTCTTCTTCTGCTTCTTCCCCAGCGTTCAATATCAAATAGCCTTTCATTGGTTTGTCACTTCCCTTGATCTCCACAGTTTTCAAAAATTCGAAACTGAAATTAGATTTTTTGTCTTTCTCTAACATCACTTTTGTTGCTTCACTTATCATAATGTTACCTTCAACCCCATTGGATTCCATTTTATTGGCTATGACGACATCTTTTCCATAAATATCATATCTCACAATATCT
>Ga0302320_10005188_pt1 | contig 29289 bp, 26 predicted proteins | sample Bog_T0_3_FD_202130 | JGI IMG/M metagenome (GOLD analysis project Ga0302320, IMG submission 202130) | Peat permafrost microbial communities from Stordalen Mire near Abisko, Sweden - Bog_T0_3 | ecosystem: Environmental > Terrestrial > Soil > Wetlands > Peat | place: Sweden: Abisko, Stordalen Mire...
GACTGCGTTTTTGATTGGACCGGGGGCTGGGGTAGGGGCGACCCGGATTCGAACACTCGCCATGCTTGCGACCCATCGCGCCACCCTCATCGATGCGGATGCGATCACGTCGTTCGAAGTGGACTCTGCAGCGCTCATGCGAGCCGTTGTGGGACCGTACTGACACCGCACGAAGGGGAGTTTAACCGCCTATTCGATCCAGGCGGCGATAAGCTCTCCCGAATGCGTCGCGCGGCTGCGAAAAGCGGTGCCGTCATTCTCTTGAAAGGTGGCGATACGGTCATCGCTGCCCCCGATGGTCGGGCCATCGTCAATTCGAATGCGCCCCCAACCTTGGCAACGGCTCGATCTGGCGATGTGCTGAGCGGAATGGTGTTGGGATTACTCGCGCAAGGGCTGGACCATTTTTTTGCCGCGGCCGCCGCGGCTGGCTGAGGATTTGCCCGATTTGCTTCCGGGCGTATTGTGCCGACTGCGAGGAGGTTGACATGCAGGCGATGGTGCTCAAACGGCTGAAGACGCCCCTCGAATGGACAGAACTCCCCGATCGTCAACCGGGGCCGAACGAGATACGAGTCAAGGTGCTCGCCTGCGGGGTCTGTCGAACGGATCTGCATGTCATCGATGGTGAGCTTCCCAACCCCAAAGTGCCGATCATTCCGGGTCACGAGATTGTCGGCCGCATCGATGCCATGGGTGCGGGGGTCAAAGACCTGCAGATGGGCGAGCGCGTCGGTATCCCTTGGCTGGGTCATACCGATGGGACCTGCCCCTACTGTTTGATGCAACGGGAGAATCTCTGCGATCACCCGCTGTTTACCGGCTTTACCCGCGATGGCGGGTTTGCGACATCGGCCATTGCCGATGCCCGATTCACCTTTCCTTTGGGCGAGAGAGGGAGCGACGTCTCGATCGCCCCGCTCCTATGTGCGGGGTTGATCGGCTGGCGTTCACTCGTGATCGCCGGGGACGCCAAGAAAATCGGCTTTTACGGCTTCGGCGCGGCGGCACATATTCTGGCGCAAGTGGCGCGTTACCAAGATCGGTCGGTCTTCGCCTTTACGCGCGCCGGCGATGTGCAAAGCCAAGGATTTGCGAATAGCCTGGGCGCGGTGTGGGCCGGGAGTTCCGAACAGAGTCCGCCGGAACCCCTCGATGCGGCCATCATCTTTGCTCCCGTCGGGGCGCTCGTGCCGCTTGCACTCAAAGCCGTACGAAAAGGAGGGCGCGTGGTCTGTGCCGGTATCCACATGAGCGATATCCCAAGCTTCCCCTACCGAATATTGTGGGAAGAGCGAGAACTCCTATCGGTTGCTAATCTGACTCGCAAGGATGGACTCGATTTCTTGCGCCTCGCACCGGAGATGCGCATTCACGTTACGACGAAGGAATACCCGCTTAGGCAAGCCAACGAGGCGCTCGGGGATCTGCGCGCCGGACGGTTCGAGGGAGCGGCCGTGTTGGTACCACATCTTTGACATTTTTTTGGTCTGGGGATTACTGGATTTGAGCACAACGTCGAGCAGCGATGGGGTGCGGCGCGGGATCTCCGGTATCACTCTCAGTGGGGGACCGTGCTGACAGTCTTTGGATACAGAGTTAGCGTATCTGCAGTCGACTTTCTTGGACGTGCCCTAAACTCGGCACGAGGATTAAGGATCCACTGCCGAGTTTGGGGCTAATTGCGATTGGAGGGCCAGTCGTTGCGGCCTTACTCGCTGCGTTGCCGGGTGCTTTACCCACAAGCTATTGAGCTGCGAAGTCGATGCCTTTGTATGTGCGCGACTCCTTCTGCGCCAAAAAAATCGACCAATTATGAATGCTTCATTCGCCGCTTACTGTCGTCGTGCGGCAGCGAACAGACGACCGCTGAGACCTCGGGTACCGTAACCTCGTTCACCTTGACGAGCACTACCGGAGCGAAGAACTATGGCCATTGAAAGCAGCGCTCAGCGCAGCGAATTGATTCGACGTCGCGAGGCACCGATCATCAACCCGACAGATCTGGGAGCCGATGCTACGCAGGCGATTGCGGGAGGCATGAACGCAATAATGGCGGATGTATTTACGCTGTATCTAAAAACTAAGAATTTCCATTGGCACATGAGCGGGCCGCACTTCCGTGACTATCATTTGCTGCTCGACGATCAAGCGGACCAGTTATTTGCGATGACCGATCCTCTCGCCGAGCGAATCCGCAAGACGGGAGGCACGACGTTGCGCTCGATCGGCCACATCGCGCGCCTGCAGCGCATCAAGGACAATGACGCAGAATTCGTGGATCCGCTCGATATGCTCGCGGAACTGCGCGATGATAACCAGACGTTAGTAGCGCGTCTGCGCCAGGTCCACGGTGTGGTAGAAGAATCACGCGATATTGCGAGCGCCAGTTTGATCGAAACCTGGATCGATGAGACAGAACGACGCGCTTGGTTTTTATTCGAGGCGACGCGCTCATCGCGAATAGGCTGATGGTGCGGGGATTATTGTCGTCCTGATGTTGGAGGTCGGCGCTCCCGCGGGTGATGGCCGGCGACAAAGAGATCTGGTCTCTTTAGTTGAAGCGCGAGGATTAGGGTAAGCAGTTTGCCGTCGGCGATCCCACCGACCCTCGCGTCCGCGGCGATCGAGTCGAGCGGTCGCTCAACGACCGTAATATATTCGTGTTCCGCGGCGAGACCACCGCCCGGCCCATACCGGTCTTTAGCGCGGTATGGCGCGAGGAACAAAGTTTGACGTTCGGACGAAACGCCTGGGCTCGGCCATATACGGGCCACTACTTCTAAGGTACGCAGGGAAATCCCCAACTCCTCGCCGGCCTCGCGGCGTGCCGCAGCGGATGCATCCTCGGCCTCGATCATTCCGGCGCAAGCCTCCTCCATCTGCGTGACCCCCGTCGCGTCGAACACGGGAGCGCGAAACAGACGCGCTACCAGCCCGCAGCGTCGCACGGGATCGTAAGGGAGTACGGCCGCAGCGTCGCCATGGTATTCGACGTCGCGAGAGACGATAGCGCCATCCTGCAGACGCACTAGCAGCTTAGCGACCGTTAGGTAGCCACGATACGCGACGCGACGGCCGAGCATTTCCGGCAATGTGCCTAGATCATTTTTCGCGTGTTGAGGCATGATGCGCAGAATCACGCCAATCAGTTCTTTCCACCGTTACGCCATAGGTCTTGGCGGCGTAAAGTATCCGCTGCCAGGCGACGTCGCGTTCCAAGTCCGTGACGCCCGTTACCTGGTCGAAGCGTGCAACGGCGTTGCGCACGTGACTCGGGTTCTCCAGAGGTTCTTTGCGCTTCGTAGGGAACGCGAATTGGCGCTCCGATAGCGCCCGACGGGCTTTGAACGTGATCTTCGGCATCTATAGCCCCGTTGCCTTTACTCCGACGAGTGCGATTCGCGTAACGCGATTTACGAAATGCAGTTCAACTGTCGCGCGTTCGCGCGCAACAGGAGCGCATTGTCATCGGATCGTGTCAGGCGGCATCGAGCCTTCGCTCGGCTTTCCAATAGGCTTTTCGGCCGTAGTGCTTGTAAATGCCGAATTCTGTATCGCGATCAAGAGCCATGCCTTCCGTGTAGACCGGGGCACGCTGGATGGCTTCACGATCGAGGGCCACCTTCACTTGTGAATTGGCCCAGTTGACTTGCTCGATCCATTCCGGCGAGACCAATACTTGATGCCCGACCCACCAGTTACTGGTGTTCACAATCAGATAACGAATTGACCAGGTGAGGTCATCCAACAAGAAACCCTGGATGTGTCCAATCTCACCGTCGCTTGCAATAAGGTGATAGCCCTTGACGGCATTGCAGCTGCGCAGATGCGGATCGCGGTCATCGGCCGCGGGCGCCCGGAGATAGCCCTGGTAGCCGTCGACGTACTGCGCGTCCATGCCAGTCAAAGCCGTGCCGGGGTAATAACCCGGGCCCCAGAGTCCGAGGCCGCCCCAATAATACGGGTAGCCATAGTAGCCGAGGTAGCTTTTCTCGAACTGACGCGAAACAGGCTGATCGCTGTCGATGCTTGGACTATTCTTGATCTGCTCCTTGGTGATCGTGGCTGGCAGTACCGCCGCATCCCACCCCGGTTGGCCAATCGAATATGGCGAGACCAGCACCTTGCGGCCACCCAGCCACGTGCTTGTGTCTACCACAAGATAGCGAACGACCCAGGCCTGGTCATCGAAGTAAAAGTCCTTGACGTTGCCGAAAGGCCCATCGGTCGCGCCGATCGCGAAACCTTCCAAACTTTTTACACTTCGTAACATAGTCAATCTCCGGGTTCATGGGTAGTCTCTGTCTTCTCATACTGTAAAGGCGATGCTTTCGGTGCGTCTGTTCGATGGAACACACACGAAATGAACCCGTGTCGGCAACACCGATCTGTAGATTGAGGCTTGAATGCGCAGGCGCAGTGACCGCCCCTAACACCCGCCTTCTCGCAGCTACCAAAGTGCGTCAGCGCACCGACCCAACTCTCATGGGTGGTGCAAGCTGATAACGCGTGCTTAATCCCGAGGAAAGAAATCATGTCAGCCCGTCAAGAAAATTTCGCAGTCGCTCGTTCAGCGGGCGCCATCCACTCGAGCAACAATCCGACAACGGCGCCCAGCCCGCGCGAAGGCGGACGTGATCCTCTTTGCAGCGAAGACCTCGATGCACAAATCCGCTGGTTCTTCGAACATGCCGTTCAGCAACAACCGTGATGCAGAGCGAGCTCGGATCAGTGGCAGATTTTCTTTAGTTCTCCGAACTAATATGTATCCGCAGTAAAATTCGGTGGCAGGTTCTCCATCCCGCAGATTTCGATGACGCCGGATCTCTGGAGCTCTCTCGGGGGTGGCCTGTTAATTGGCGCAGGCGCGGCGACGCTCCTGCTCTTGAACGGCAGAATCGCCGGCATCAGCGGCATTCTCGACAATACGGTGCGCGGCGTATTCGGTGCACAGGCTTGGCGCATCGCCTTCTTGCTGGGTCTCGTGGCACCGGCTGCCGTCTTCGGCCTGGGAGAAATCCGCTTCGCGCAAAGCGCGCCAGTCCTTGCTTTAGCGGGCGTCTTGGTCGGTTTCGGAACACGCGTGGGATCCGGGTGTACGAGCGGGCACGGCGTCTGCGGGTTGGCCAATTGGTCATTGCGCTCGCTGCTGGCGACCCTGACTTTCATGACGAGCGCCGCACTCGTTGTGTTCATCGTGCGCCATGGAGCGGTTCCTTGGCATTCTTGACGGCGTTGATTGCCGGCCTCCTGTTCGGCACCGGCTTGTTGTGGTCCCGGATGTGCGACCCGCAGCGGGTGCTCGCCTTTCTGGATGTCGCCGGGCTGTGGAATCCCGCGCTCGCTTTCACGATGGGCGGAGCGGTGCTGGTGGCGATGCCAGCGTTTTATTTTGTCCGTAAACGTCACGTCGATATGCTCGGCACCGCGACCACATTGCCCGATCGCTTCAAGCTCACGGCGAGACTGTTCTGCGGCAGTGCCATCTTCGGCATTGGCTGGGGGCTTTCCGGCATTTGCCCAGGTCCGGGCTTGCTGCTGCTAACAGGGGGCACCACTCAATCCATTGTATTCGTCGCGGGTATCGTGGCCGGATTCTTCGTATCGGGTGTCCTTGACGAATCCGCCAAGACGGGTGCTCAGCGTTGATCTTGATCCGGTCGCCGCCTTGTTTCGGACTACTCCGTTCGGCAGTGAGCGCGAGATGAACTTTGTCGAGATTGCCCCTCGGTCCAAATCCCTCATTGATGAAAGCGTCGTTCACTCCTGAGTGTGCCATCGCACAGACTAACTGATGTGTCCGCTGTCAAATCTGACTCGTCGCTCTCGTTGGCCGAGCAATCGGCGATTAGAAGCGAAAATATAGTCCATATTTCCAACTGACTTGAAGAGAGGACAATTATGAAGACCGATTCACAACTGCAGCAGGACGCACTTGCCGAGCTTAAGTGGGAGCCGCTATTGCGCGAAGCGGAAATTGGTGTTTCCGTCAAACAAGGCATCGTTACACTGACCGGCACCGTCGATGCATATGCGAAGAAAGCAGAGGCGGAAGATGCCGTTAAACGAGTCGTTGGCGTGAAAGTCGTTGTTGAGAAAATCGAAGTCAAGTACGGCAGCGACTGGGCTAAGAAAGACGATAACGATATTGCCACCGAAATCGTAAACGCGTTTAGATGGCACTTGGAAGTTCCATCGGACAAGGTGACAGCAAGAGTAGAGAAAGGATGGGTTACCCTCGATGGACAGGTTGAGTGGAATTTCCAGAGTGAGGCCGCGAAGGATGCGGTAAAAAATCTCTCAGGCGTCACGGGAGTCTCAAACAACATCAAGGTCAAGCCCCAAACGGAGAATGCCATCGAAAAAGGAGCTATCGAAAGCGCGCTCAAGCGCAATTGGTCGGTGTCGGACCAGGACATCGGCGTTACTGTCGCCGGTCACAAGGCAACACTCACCGGAACGGTGGATTCATGGTACCAGAAGGATGAAGCGGGACGCATTGCATGGAATGCTCCGGGTGTTTGGAATGTCGGGAACGAACTGGTTGTTGACTACGACTACAGTTGAGAGTTTTATTTCCCAGCAAACGAACCGCCGGGTTGGATGCGAACAGTTGCTGCGCGGTAAAGGCGCAGCATTTGTTGACTTTTTAAGGAGGTTTCGGTGAGTGAGATCATCACGCGATAGTTTGGGTCGATCATAGTGAGGCGACCGTATCGCGATTCCGGGGCTGCGCGGAGTCCGATGTTGATGTTCATTCCCGCGCTCCCTTATGCGACTACATCACTTTCCGACGGGATGGGAGGCCGGCGGTAACATGCCCGACAACTCTGATTTCTATCAACGGATTGGCGTCGCTCTAGACACCGACGGCGATGTCGTGATCAACGGACCCGGCACCGCGAAGCTAGAGTTCAAAGCTTATCTAGATCAGCATCGTCCGCATATAGCCGCCCGAGTGGAAGCGGCGACGCCGGGACGCACGACCTAGAATTCTCCGCAATGACTGCGCGCGTCAGCAACCGGATTCAGGTCTGCAGATTGGCGAGCGCCTGCTTGACGCGCGCTGGCGTCATCGGCAAACGGAACAGGCGGGCGCCGGTGGCGTCGAAAACCGCGTTGGCGATGGCAGCACCGGTCGTGACGATGGGCGGTTCGCCACCGCCCTGGGGTGCGAGTGTATCGTTGCTCACCAAGACCACCTCGATGTGCGGCACCCATGAAAACCTGGGAAGCGAGTAGCTGTCGAAGTTTCGATCGAGCACGTCGCCGTCGAGAAAGCGCAATTCCTCCGACAGTGAGTATCCCAGGCCCATCGTGACCGCCCCTTCGGCTTGCATGCGTGCCCCTTCGGGATTCACGACTACGCCCATGTCGAGAGCGCACACGACACGGAAGACGCGTATTTGCCCGCTGCCTGCGTCTACCTCAACCTGCATCATGGTGGCGACATACGTACCCGCGTCGATGAAACACGCCAGCCCCACGCCGCGCCGGCTGGGTCCGGCCGTGGGCTGCCAACCAAAGGCGTCCGCGGCGGCCTGCAGCACGCGACGCATGCGCGTGTCGTTCAAATTGCGCATCCGAAAGGCGAGCGGGTCCTGGCCGGCGGCTGCGGCCATGATGTCGATCTGCGACTCGATGGCAAAGCAGTTCATACTGGCACCTGGACCACGCCATGGGCCGACACCGAAAGGATGCAAGCTCGCGCCCGTGGCGGCACTACCATAAGGCGTCGAGCCCGTGCTGCGAAAGCGCGAGTGCGGGATATCGTAGTAGGCGGCCGCGCCGCGATCACCGGCCGAGTACACCGTGTCATCGAAGAACAGAATTTTACCGTCGGGCGCCAAGCCCGAGCCGATCTTGATGACAGATGCCGGATCGAAGGTGTCGTTAAAGAACTCTTCGGAGCGGGTCCAAGCGACCTGAACCGGTACACCCGCGATCTTGGCGAGCCGCGCCGCCTCAAGGGCTTGCTGATCGGCACTCTTGCCCCCGAAACCACCACCCAGCAATGGAGTGATGACGCGCACATCGTGCGCGTCCATACCAAGTGCGGCGGCGATGCGGTCGCGAGTCGGGAAAGGAGTCTGCGTGGATGCCCAAACGGTCGCCTTGCCCGCGGCAATGCTGGCGAGCGCCGCGTGCGGTTCCATTGCCGCGTGCGCGACATAGCCCTTTTCGAATGTACTGTCAAAGCGGCGTTGCGCGCGGGCCGACTGTGCGTCGACGTCACCGCGTTCGCTGATCGTCTTGAGCGGTGCGGCCTGCGACACCAGATGTGCAAAAATTGTGTCGGGATTGAGATCCTGCAGCGTGGCTTTGGCCGGAGGACGCCACCGCGCGCTAATCTTCCCCAACGCGGCCTCGGCCGCTTCTGGGTCGGCATGCAGTACCGCAACCAAATCACCATCCTCCACCACCGCCACACCGGGCATGGCCTTGGCGGCCGACGTATCGACGCGCAGCAGAGTGGCGCCATGGACCCCTGCGCGTAAGAGTCTCGCATAGACCATACGGGGCAGGCGGATATCGGCGGCATACTGGGCGGACCCGGTTACTTTCTCGCGCCCATCGAGGCGCGGGGGCGATGTGCCCATCACTAAAAATTTCGCCGGCTGACGCAGCCCAGCTTTGGCTTCGACAATTTGCGTGATCGCCGCTCCTTTGGCCAGCGTCGCATACCGGACCTTGCGATTCGGGTCATCCACGACACTGACGATTCCATCGGCAACCTGCAGGCGCGCGACGGGAACGCCTAATTGCCGGCCGGCCAGTGTTACGAGGGTGAGACGCGCCTGGGCCGCCGCGGCTCGCAAGGCGGGGCCGAACATACGCGTAGTCAGCGAGCCGAACGTGCCCATGTCCAGCGGGCAACGGTCGGTATCGCCCAGCACCATGTCAATCGATGCCAACGATACGCCCAGCTCTTCGGCCACCATTTGTGCTTGGGAGGTCATGACACCCTGACCCATCTCGATCTTCCCGGAGAACACCGTGACGCGGCCTTCAGGGCCAACGGTGAGATAGGCGTTGAAGTCCGCTGGATAGATATTCCCGCCGGTCTGGGCGCGTGCGGCTAACGGCGTCATCGCGACCAAGACAATGACCCCACCGCCGCACAGTTCGATGAAGCGGCGTCGACTGATTCTCGCACCAGGCCTCGCGCTGGGTGCGGTCGACAGCAGCGCTGGCGGCGTCATAAGTGAATGCCGCTGCTCGCCCGCGACATTACCTTTGCCACCGAATCGATTGCGGCGACAATGCGTTGCAGCGCCCCGCAGCGGCATAGGTTCTGATCCATGTGTGCCACGATGGCCTCAGGCGATGGATTAGGTGTGTTTTGCAGAAAATCGACCGCGGTCATCACCATGCCGGAAGTGCAGTACCCGCATTGGAAAGCGCCATGATCGATGAACGCCTGCTGTAGCGGATGAAGGCTGTTCGCGGCCGCCAAGCCCTCGATGGTGAGTAGGTCCTGGCCTTCGATGTCCTTGAGCGCGATCTGGCACGAACGGATGGCCTTGCCGCCGCAGAGAACTGTGCAAGCCCCACAAATGCCTGCGCCGCATCCGTACTTGGTGCCAGTAAGTGCAAGATCTGTGCGCAGAACCCAAAGCAACGTGCGATTGTCGTCGGTATGCAGCCCGACAGATTTGCCGTTCAGCGTGAAATGGATGGGGCGTTGAATACACTTCTCCTGCCGGGCATCCGGATGCGCTTAAAGCTACACCGCCAAATCCGTTCAAACTGTACGCTGGCGCACACGGGCGGCATCGCGTTGCCTCGACGGGAATTTGGCCCTCGCCGCAGCGCCCAACGCATTGATGGCTTGGTAAAAAGCGATTCGGACCACGCCGAGGCAAAAGCGCTCGGGGGCAGGCTGTTGGGATCTCGTAAGCCCCGAAGACCGAGTTCGGATGGTGGCGCAAGCCCGATTGATTGAAGCGTACGAACGCAGCAGTGGCCGCGTAGAGCGTCCGCGTTGCCGGATCTATTGAATTACTTAATGGATCAGCATGGACTCTCGCGCAATGACCTTGTGCCCTTGCTTGGAACGGCGAGTCGGGTCAGCGGAGTAATGAATGGCAAACGTGAATTGAGCATGACGATGGTGCGAAAGCTTCGCGAGAGATTTCAGGTGTTTGCCGACCTGTTAATTTCAGCACCGTCGCCGAGGCGCTCTTCGGTCGCGGCTTGAGTCGATCGTACTCTTTGCGTGACACGCCGGGCTCGTTCACGCCAAGACCGACTGTGGCGGCGCGAGAAACGAAATTCTGTTGACGTCCACTGACAGCCGGAGACAGCCACCCCTTTCAGGGGGTCTCTCCGCGGGACGCATTTCCAGTTTGCGCGCGAGAAAACGATCTTAAAATCAGATAGTTAGGAGGCCAGCTCGGTGGCTACACGCCACCAATCCGATAGGGTTCAAGGACATCCAAAGAACATCCACGCAATCACACAAATTACTGGAAATACAGACCAGAAATTGCGTTTTCAAATCCATCAATGTGCCTATTCATCCACGGACAGCCACGAGAACAGCCAAGGTTGGCAAGTCCCGTAGCGATGGCGGTTCACCTACGGCGGTTTGAGGCAATGCCGTTTGTCGCAATCGACTTCCTCCGGCAAAAGTATTCTCCGGCGCAGCGGCGGTCGTTTCGATGGACAATGTGGCCAGGAAAACCCATGAACCTCCCCACGCTCAGGAGCAATTCCTCAGAAAAGGACCGCGTTCCGACGCGCATCGTTGGGCTCGGTGCCTCCGCGGGAGGCCTTGAGCCGTTGGAACAGTTCCTCGCGCACGTGCCGGTGCAGAGCGGGCTCGCATACATCGTCGTTCAGCATCTGGACCCGACGCACAAGGCAATGTTGGCAGAACTGCTGCAACGCGCGACGTCCATGCCCGTTCGCGAGGTGACGGCGTCCTTGCGGGTGGAACCGAATGCCGTCTACGTGATTCCTCCCAATACCGAACTCACCGTGAAAGGGGGACTTCTGCGTCTCGCCGCACCGAGCGAGCCGCGCGGGATGCGCCTGCCCATCGACGTGCTGTTCTGCTCACTCGCGGGGGATCAGGGGGCCCGCGCTATCGGCGTCGTCTTATCGGGCATGGGGTCGGACGGGACGCTCGGTCTGCAGGCGATCAAGACGCAAGGCGGCTTGACCCTTGCGCAAGAGCCGCGTTCGGCACAGTTCGATTCCATGCCGAAGAGCGCTATCGCGGCCGGTGCAGCGGATGTGGTTGGACTCGCCTCTGCTCTACCGGAACGCATTCTGCTCGTCATAGGCGCGCAACCTGGTGCGACCGCGCCCGCGCACGGCGCCGAGGACGCTGCGGCCGGCGGGTTGGATTCCATCGTTGATTTGCTGCGTGCGCGCAGCAAGCATGATCTGACCCTGTATAAGCCGAGCACGCTGCGGCGACGAATCGAGCGGCGCATGGCCATCCACGGCATTAAGAGGATGGCAGAATACTCGGGCTTCTTGATCGCAAATCCCTCGGAACTCGATCTGCTTTTCAAGGAGATGCTGATCGGGGTGACGAATTTCTTCCGGGATCCGGAAGCTTGGGACGAACTCAACTCCGTCGTCCTGCCAGAGCTGTTCGCCCGCGTTGGGCCCGACAGGCGCTTTCGTGCCTGGGTTGCCGGGTGCTCCACCGGCGAGGAGGCGTTCTCACTTGCCATGGTCTTCACGGAGGCCGAGGAACGGTTGGCCAGTCCGGGCAATTACACGCTGCAGATCTTTGCCACGGATCTCAACGCGGACGCTATTGCGTTCGCGCGGCGGGCACGCTACCCCGCTTCGATCGCCGCGGACATCTCGGCGGAGCGTCTTGTGCGTTTTTTCCGCATTCAGGGCGACGGCTATCTCATCGACCCACGCATCCGCGAAATGGTGCTGTTCGCCCAGCACGATTTGATCATGGACCCGCCGTTCACCCGGCTCGATCTGCTCCTTTGTCGCAATGTGTTGATTTACTTCAACGCCACGCTCCAAAAGCGCCTCCTGCCTCTATTTCACTACAGTCTTCTTCCGGGCGGCGTGCTGATGCTCGGCGGATCCGAGACCGCGGGACCGGCGCAGAATTTGTTTCCTCCACTGTCGTCGAAATCGAGACTTTACCGACGCGGCCCCGGCAAGGCTGCGTTCGGTGCCGTGGATTACCCTGTCCGTCGACGCATTTCAGCGCGCGCACATGCGCGGGAGTTGACCATGTCACCGCAGACACCCCCTACCGCAAACCTCCAGGCGCTGGCGGATCAGCTGCTGCTGCAGAAGTTCTCCCCTGCGGCCGTCCTGGTGAACGAACTCGGGGACATCCTCTACATTAGCGGACGGACCGGACAGTACCTAGAACCTGCGGCCGGCAAGGCGAACTGGAATATCCATGTCATGGCCCGCTCCGCAATACGAACACAGCTTGCTGTCGCGCTGCGGCGGTCCATCAAGGCACGTGCGCCAGTCGAGGTGCACGGCCTTCGCATGGACGGCAATGCGACACACCAACTCGACATCACCGTCGAGGCCCTCGACGAGCCGCAGGCGCTCCAGGGCATGGTGATGGTTGTATTTCGCGAGGTTGCGTCCCCACTCGCCGAGAGGCCGCGGCGCAAAAAGCACGCCGGAGCGATCGATCCTGCCATCGCCGCCGAGCGCATGCGTTCTCAGGAGGAACTCAAGGCGCTGCGCGAGGCCATGAGCGCCTCAGAAGAGGAACGGCAGGCAGCCATCGAGGAGCTGCAATCGACGAACGAGGAGCTGCAATCCGCGAACGAGGAACTCACAACTTCAAAGGAAGAAGCCCAGTCGATGAACGAGGAGTTGCAGACAATCAACGTCGAACTGCAATCCAAACTCGACGACCTTGCGCTCGCCCAAAGCGACATGCAGAATTTGCTCAACAGCACCGACATCGCCACCCTGTTTCTGGATAAAGATCTGAACGTGCGACGCTTCACTGAGCAGATAAAACGCATCATCAGTCTGCGGGATGTCGATATCGGGCGTCCTCTCAGCGAACTCGCCACGACGCTGAACTATCCTCAACTCCATGCGGACGCGAACCAAACTTTGCGCACCCTGGCGTTCAGCGAAAAGGAGATCTCGACGAGCGATGCGCATTGGTTCAAGGTACGCATTATGCCGTACCGCACCGTAGCCAATGTCATTCAGGGCGCCGTGATCACCTTCGTCGATATCACCGCAGCGAAGGAACTGGAGTCCCGGCTGCGCAATCCGTGAGAGAGTGGATTGGATAACCATTGAAACAATCGAACGTTACAGGATCGGTGAGGTGGCCTATGGCGAAAATTTCCAGCAACCCGAAACGCCGAGACGTTCTTCGTGCCCGTGCGGTGGCGCATTTGAAGGGGCGCGACGCCCAGGTGGACGAATCGACCGCACTCGGCGTGCTTTACCAGCTCGCATCCTCGCCGTCGACCGCTCCCGACGCGCTCGCTTTGCTCCATGAGCTGCAGGTCCACCAAGTGGAAGTGGACCTCCAGGACGAGGAGCTGCGTCGGTCGCGCGCTGAGCTCGAGACCTCGCTCAATCGACAAGTTCAACTCTACGACTACGCCCCGGTTGGGTGTTTTACGCTTGATTTCAACGCAGTGCTGCGCGAACTGAATCGGAGCGGAGCGGCGCTGCTTGGATTGGAACCCGATTTCCTGCGCGGCCGGTCGCTGGAAAGTTACCTGACTGCGGAAGGTGCGACGATACTGCGCGCGATGCTCGGGCGCATCGCCGAGGGTGCGACCACCGAATTCGCCGACCTGGCGCTGCGGTCGACGCCGGACGGGGAGACTCGCTGCATGCACGCCTCGGCCTGCCTGGATCCGGCGGGTGGAGGATATCTGATCGGGTTGATGGGGGTCAGCGGGAAGACACCGGGTGGCTAACGGGACTTCTGAACCGAAGCACGACCTGGTCCGTGACGCCTCGAATGCAAGAAGTAAATTCCTCGACAGTGGCCAGGATACGTCGATCGATCATATCCGCCGTTCTTGGATGCCTGCTCGCCGCCTCATCCGCACAAGCAGCAGAGAAGTTGCAGGTTGGCGATTTACCGCCGCAGAAACTGGGCTTCAACAAGCTCAGCGACTACCGGGGAAAGATCGTCATTGTCTCTTTCTGGGCGTCGTGGTGCGCGCCATGCCGCAAGGAACTCGAGGTGCTGGCGAGCATTCAGAAGCACGCGACTCGCGACAGGGTCGTAATCTTCTCCGTGAACTGGAAAGAGAACTCGCGGCAATTTGAAGAAATCGAGCATGTCTTGAACGGCACTGACCTGACGCTCATGAGCGACGAGAATGGCTATCTCGGCAGACAATTACGTCCGGTTTCATGTCACCGCGTTGCGCCGCAGATGCACCGTACCGTGTAGGTCTGGGAGTGTCTCGCCCAGGATCGTTACCGCATCCCACACATCGACATAGCGCAGGTATAGCGGTGTGAATGCGAAGCGGACGATATCCGGCGCCCGGAAATCGCCAACAACGCCTCTCTGGATCAGCGCCTGCATGAGTTCGTAGCCCCTCGGGTGCGTCAGGGCGATATGGCTGCCCCGTTGCTCCGCCGCACGCGGCGATGCAATCGACAGCTCGGGGTTGCCCAGGGCTTCGACACGCATGAGGAAAAGATTGCTTAGTTGCTCGGACTTATGCCGCACATCCCGCAGATCGATGTCATCCCAGACCCGTAGTGCTCCTTCGAGAGCTGCGAACGCAATCAGCGAGGGTGTGCCGGAGCGATAACGGGCCATGCCGGGTGCCGGGTCGTAGTCGTCGATGAAGTCGAAAGGAGCGGCATGACCCATCCACGCCGCAAGGCCGGGTTGGATTTCATTCTGCAGATCGCGCCGCACGTAGAGAAAGGCAGGGGCTCCCGGGCCGCCGTTGAGATATTTATAAGTGCAGCCAATGGCGAAGTCCGCCTGCGATGCATGCAGATCGAGTTCCAGTGCGCCGACACTATGGGACAGATCCCAGAGTATCCGTGCGCCGGCGGCGTGCGCCCGCCGAGTGACCGCCGGTAGGTCGAAGAGCTCGGCGGTCTTATAGTGGACATGCGTCAGCACCACCAGGAAGGTGGACTCATCGATGCAGTCGCTCACCTCGGAGCGTGGCACGGCAATGATCTCGATGGCGGCGCCCGAGAGCGCGGCCAGTCCTTGCAGCACATAGAGATCGCTGGGGAAGTTGCCCGATTCTGTCACGATGCGGTGACGGCTCCCGCGAGTCATCATGGCGGCGGATGCCAGCTTGAACAGATTGACCGAGGTGGAGTCGGCGACCAGGACCTCATCGGCCGCGGCACCGATCAGGGGAGCAATCTTGGCGCCGAGGCGGTGCGGCAGATCGAACCAGCCGTGCACGTTCCAGCTTCGTATGAGATCCTGACCCCATTCATCCTCGATCATTGCCCGGGCGCGCGCCGCCGAGTCGTGCGTCAGCGCGCCCAGGGAATTGCCATCCATGTAGATGAGACCGGATTTGAGCTGAAATCGCGATCGGATCGGCGCCAGTCGGTCGCGCTTGTCCCAGGATTCGCAGTCCGCGCGGCTCGCTGGCAGAGTCATGAGGCAGTCGGGGACGCGCCGCGATAGCGCCATCGATAAATGAGCGCCAGCAATGCCAGGTAGGGCAGACCGAATACGAGCGTCAGCCGGAACGGTTCGGTAAAGGCGGTCGTGACCAGCAGTGCCGCCATGAGCGCGGCGCCCAGCAGTGTGGTCAACGGAAATCCCCACATGCGAAAGCGCGCTGGTGCGCTGCCGTCCCTCTGGCGTGCGCGCCGAAAGAAATAGTGCGTCACGAAGATCATCATCCACGTAAACATGGCGCCGAAAACCGAGACTCCCACCATCATCAGAAAGGCGCCATTGGGCGAGACGATGCTGAGCACGGTCGCGAGCGCGATGCCGGAGGTGGATACCAACAGCGCATTGAACGGAATGCCGCGTGCGCTCAGTGTGCCCAAGGCACGCGGGGCCTGTCCGGCGCGCGAGAGGCTGAACATCATGCGCGTGGTGATATAGAGCTGACTGTTCATGGCCGAGAGCGCCGCTACCAGGATCACGAAATTCATGACGGCGCCGGCGGCGGGCAGGTGCAGCGTCTGCATCACCGCGACGAAAGGGCTCCTGGATGAGCCGGCTTGTGTCCATGGCAGCACTGCCAGCATGAGGGCCAACGTCAATATGTAGAACAGCACCAGGCGCACGACAGTGGACAGAAATGCCCGCGTCACGGCTACCTCCGGCTGCGCCGCCTCGCCCGCAGCCACGGCGATCATCTCGATGCTCAGGTAGCTGAACACCGCCATGATGACGGCGATCCACATGCCGCCAATACCGCGCGGCAGAAATCCGCCATGCGAGGTGTAATTGTGCAGACCCATCGCGCCGGTAGCATCGTGGACGATCACATAGGCGGCGAGCAGAATGAAGGCGAGGATGGCCGTGATCTTCACCAGCGAGAACCAGTACTCGACGGTGCCGAAAGTGCTGACCCGGAAGGCGTTGACCATTATCAGCAGTGTGGAGAACGCCAGGATCCAGATCCAACCGGGGACCGCGGGAAACCAGAACTTCATGTACAGCGCCACGGCGGTGACTTCGGTGCCCACCGCCAGCACGATGCAGGTCCAGTAGGCGTAGCGGACCATAAATCCGGCCAGCGGTCCGATGTAGTGTTCGGCGTAGGCGCCAAAGGAGCCGGTGGTCGGATGGACGACCGTCATTTCCGCGAGGCAGCCCATGAGCAGCAGCGCGATCAGGGCGCCGATCGCATAGCTGATGAGCACGCCGGGGCCAGCCGTTCCGATCGCAAAGCCGCTGCCCAGGAATAATCCCGTGCCGATCGCGCCGCCGATGGCGATCATCGACAGCTTGCGCGCGCTCAAGGTGCGCTCCAAGCCGCTTTCGCGCTGGATGATGGCGGCAAAGCCGTCGTCCGTGCGGGTCGCATCGTGCATGTTGTTATTGCTCTGAAAGAATGCCCGTGAAGAGCGATAATACGCTCATGCTGCCCTTGTTCATGCGCACGCTTCGATTGAAGGTTCGCCAGTAGACCGCGCTGACATGGACAGCCACCGGCAGAATCCCGGCTTCGGCCTCTTATGTGATGCCGTTGCTTATCGTCGGCTGGTCGTAGTCACCGGCAGCGGCGTATCCGTGGGTCTTGCGCAGCAAGGATCCGACCCAAAGTCGTTGCCGACATGGCATTCGGTACTCACCCAGCTTCGCTCGCACTTCGCCACTCGGCTGGGGCCGGTCGCCGCCGACGTGGATCTGTTACTGAGCGCGCAGTCGCGCGCGGCGGAGTACCTCATCGAGGCGGCAACACTGATCCGTGAGGCAGTGGGTGTCGGCGAATATCGGGAGGCGGTCGTGCGGTTGACCACGGCGGCCGAGGATGCGAGATCGCCCCTGCACGATCTGATCGAGGACCTGGAGCCACTGGGCATCATTACGTTCAATTACGACCTCGGCCACGAAAATGCCTATCGCGTGCGACGCCGCGACCGCCATCGAATGCATCGCGCCGTCTATTCGGACGAGCGCAAGCTGCGTGCGGTGCTGGCCGATGATTTCCAGTCGCGCTTTCTGCTCAAGGCGCACGGCTGCATTTCCCGCCCCAAGAGCATCGTGTTGGACCGTTCCTCTTATCGCGAAGTGATGGCGCGCCAGCTCGGCTATCGGGCTTTTGCGCACCATGTACTGGCGCGCTTCAGCGCCCTCATCGTGGGCTTCGGCCTCAGTGATCCGGACTTCGAGGACCTGTTGCAGAGCTTCGAAACCAACTTTGGCGGTGGCGTCGGCGAACATGTCTACATCTGGAAGCGCGGCCAGCGCCAGGATGAGGAAGCGCGTGCGCTGGTATTGCGACGTCGCTATGGCCTGGTGTGCATTTTTGTCGACAGCTTTGACGATGTACGCACCGTGATCTCCGACGCCCGCACGCATATGGGCAAGCAGCTGCGACACACGATCGCGATGACGCTCAAGCGCAGCGCCGATGTGGAGGAATTCCGCCAGTTACGGCGCAAAGCCCACATCGAGCTGGGTCGATTGAGCCCCGCAGGTGCCAGCGTGGCCGCAGCGGCGCTCATGGCCGGCGTGACGGATGAAGGCAGTCCCATGCTGGTGCGCGCCGAGGCCGCCTATTCACTGGGGAAAATACGGCCCACACCCTTAGGAGTCGCCGACTTCCTGCTCGAACGGATCACCCTGAGGACTGCGCCCGCAATCGTGACTTCGACGCTGGCGGCGCTGCTGCAGCTCGATCCGCCCGTGGATGATCAACTCGTTGCCTGGACGACCAGAGCCGCTGCGCTGGACGCGGTGTGCCGGGAAGTGGATCGTCAGGCCGAAGCGCAGGTCGGAACGCGCGAGGCGCCGCGCGCCCGCAAATACCTGGAAGCGCTCATCGCGCGCTGGCGGGCGACGAGTTCCTGAGTTTCGTCGCGTGGGCGCTGCGACGCATTCCCTGGGGTGGCTGTCCGAAGGCGCGCAGAAAGGCTCGGCGCATCCGCTCCCGATCGGCAAACCCGGTCTCGACGGCGACGACCCCGACGGGCAGGCTGCTCTGCTCGAGCATCAGGCGCGCGGCTTCCACGCGCAGCTGCTCGACCGCCTTGGCGGGTGATTGCCCGGTCTCAGCGCGAAAGGCGCGGCTGAACTGACGGGGACTGAGGTGAGCCGCCTCCGCCAGTTCCTCCACGGACAGCCCGGCGTTCAGATGCGTCTTCGCATACGAGAGAGCGTTCTGAATTCGATCGGTCTTTGCATCGAGCTCGAGCAGTACGGAGTGCTGCGACTGGCCACCGGCGCGACGGTGGTAGACGACGAGTTTTCTCGCAATGGTGCGCGCCGATTCGGCTCCGAGGTCGCGCTCGACCATGCCGAGCGCAAGGTCGATGCCGGCGCTCATGCCGGCCGATGTCCAGACAGGTCCGTCAATGACAAAAATGCGATCGGCATCGAGTGTGACTTCTGGAAATTGCGTCTCGAATTCGCGCGCGTAGGCCCAGTGCGTGGTCGCCCGCCGGCCGTTCAATATCCCCGCGGACGCCAACGCAAACGCGCCGGTGCACACGGATGCGACGCGGCGCGAACTCTTGAGTGATCGCTGCAGGAATTTCCTCAAGGACGGTGTCGCCGCCACCGGACTGATCGAGCCACCCACGATGACCGTATCGAAGCGACGGGTACCGAAGCGCCCGGTCTCGACGGTCGTTCCCATTGAGCTGCGAACGCGCCCACCGGCCTCCGACAGCAGCGTGACCTCGTAGCGCGGTCCGCCCGGCAGCAGATTCGCCAGCTCGAACACGGAAAGGGAGCCGAAGGCCATGACCTGGAATCCGGGTTCGAGGATGTAGCCGATTCGAAGCATGGCAGGGGCTGTCCTGAAAGGTGGCAAGAATCCATATCATGCCACAAGGTGAGCGCGCATCAGCTGATGCGCCTGGCGGACTACTGGCCGGTGACGAGCACCATGCGGAATCGAGCCTCATTGCCAAGCATGCGCCGGTAGGCCTGTTCGGCCTGCGCCAGAGGCAGCGTCTCGATCATCGGCCGAACACCGAGCAGGGCACTGAAGCCGAGCGTGTCCTCGCTCTCCATCGAGGTGCCGGTCAGCGTGCCGGTCACGGTTCGCTCGCCAAAGATCAGCGATGTGCCACTGATCGAAATGGGTTCTTCGCCGCCGGCACCCGCGATGATCAGTTCGCCGCCCGGGGCGAGCCCTGCGATCAACGCAGACTGGGATTTGCTATTCGCGGCGGTGGCGAGGATCACGCGCGCGCCACCGAGCTTCTGCAATTCTGCGCCGGCGTCCTGAGACGTCGTATCGATATAGATGTGCGCGCCCAACTGCCTGGCCAAATCAGCCTTTTCGGACCCTCGCGCCAACGCCGCGACCCGCAATCCCATGCGATTTGCGAACTGGATGCCAAGATGGCCCAGGCCACCGACGCCCTGAATCGCCACCAGCTCACCTGGCCGGGCCCTGGATCGTCGCAGGGCTTTGAACGTGGTGAGTCCCGCGCATAGCAACGGCGCGGCATCGGCCGATTTGAGACTCTCCGGGATCAACGCCAACCCACTGGCCCTGGCGATCATCACCTCGGCGTAGCCGCCGTCGGAATGTGCGCCCGAGAGCCCCTGGCGCTGGCAGTACGCGAAATCCCCGCGCCGGCAGGGCGGGCAGGTCCCGCAGTGACCGCCGAGAAAGCCCACGCCGACCCGCTGTCCGACCTGCCAGCCGTCGACACCCGGACCCAGCAGGTCGATCCGGCCGATGACTTCGTGCCCCGGGACGCGCGGATAAGTCAGCCCCGGGATGCCACCTTCGATCGTGAACGCGTCGGTGTGGCAGACGCCGCAGGCCTCGACGCGAATGCGCACGTGTCCGGCAGGCGGCGTTGTCAGTGGCAGTTCGACCAGTTGCAGTTTACCCGAGCCAAGAGCCTGTACCGCGCGATAAGTGCCACTCATTGGAGATGTCCCTGGATGTGATGATCCGATGGGAGATCCTAGTCGCGGCAGGCATTGTCTTAAATGACATAGATGCCTCGTTTCAGGACACGGCCGCTGACTCGCCGCTGCCGACCACGCTCGGCAGCGGCACCGGCTGCGCCGACGAGCTGGAATGGCTGGAGGAGAGTTTCTTCAGCAACGGCAGCATCGCCAGCGCCACGATCGTGCAACCGATGCCGGCGAAGCCGAGCTTGTTGAAGAGGCTGGTGTAGATGTTGAGTGATTCGATCGGGTCGGTGAGGTTCTCCGGGATGTGCGCGTAGTTGGCCACGACGCTGCCCAGGTACTGCGATATGCCGATCACCACGAAGTAGGTGCCCATCATGAAGCCGCCCATGCGTGCGGGGGCATAGCGCGCGATCATGGCCAGACCCAGCCCGCCGACCAGCAGCTCGCCCAGAGAGTAGAGGCCGTAGCCCCAGACCATGATCCACGAGGACACCTTGCCGTCGACGGCCCATCGGGCGCCTACGCCGTAGATGAAGAAGCCAATGGCGCATGCGCCGAATCCCCAGGCGAATTTGGTGGCGATGCTCGGGTCCTTGCCGCGTCGGCCCAGGGTGTTGTAGATGAATACCAGAACGGGACTGAGCAGGACGATCCAGATCGAATTGAGGTTCTGGTACTGCTCGGGAATCCACTTGAAGAGGTGCCAGCCGAAGACGCTGAAGTTCAGATCGACGTTGTGCTGCGCGAACAGATTCAGCGAGGTCGACATCTGCTGATAGAAAATAAAGAAGAATATCGTCTGCACCACCAGCAGCAGCGCCGCGATCAATCCGTCGCGCTCATTACGGTGACTGATGCGGATCAGGTGCAGGTAAATGCCGAGGATGACGATGCCGGTGCCATAGACGCAGATGCGGGCAATCTCGCGGTGCTGCAACAGGAAGGCGGAAAGCAGCACCACCAATGCCGCGCCAGCCGCGAGGGCCAGCGCGCGCCGCCATTGGATCGGTGCCTCATCGGGCGGTGAGCCGATGTGCCGCAACGCGCGTCCCATGAATGCATAGTTGATCAGTCCCAGGCACAGGCCGATGGCGCAGGCACCAAAGGCGGTGTGCCAGCCGGCCGAGTCGCCGTAACGCTCGCCGACGTAATTGCGAATCCAGGGAGTCAGCGTCATCGAGATCATCGAACCGATGTTGACCGCCATGTAATACATCGTGAAGGCGCTATCGATGCGAGTGTCGTCGCCCTCATAGATCTTGCGGACAAGATTGCCGGTATTGGGCTTGAAAAGACCATTGCCGACGATGATGACGCCGAGTGCGAAGTAGAGAAAATACTCGCTGTTGGTGGGATACCAGAGCAGCGCATAGCCGACCATCAGCACGACCGCACCTATTCTCATCGTGCGCCGGGCACCGAGCAGCTTGTCGCCGATCCAGCCGCCGACGGCCGGTGTCGCATAGATCAGTGCCGCCGCGGCGCCCCAGACCAGGTTGGCGCGCGTGTCGACGAAGCCAAGCTTCTTCATCATGTAGGTGACCATCAGCACCTGCATGCCGTAAAAGCCGAAGCGTTCCCACATTTCGATGAGAAATACGGTGCTGAAAGCACGGGTCTGCGCCGCCGGTGTCATCGTGGCGGCCGTCGCGGCGGTCTGTGTCATTGCAGCGCTTCCTGGAGCAGCCGGGTGTACTGCTCGAATTGTTCGAATGTGTTGTAGAGCTGCGCCGATAGTCGCAACAGCGGCGTCGGATTGGGATGAAACCATGCCTCGACGTTGCGCAGACGGAACCACGCATGCAGTCCGTCGCAATCCAGCGCGGCACCCGGCGAGTTGGCGGCGGCGCGCGGTAGCGGCAGGGAGAACATCGAGCCGATCATGGCATCGGGGCACGGCGCCTCGATCCCAAACGTGTCCAGCAGCAGCGTGCGTGCACGCAACGCCAGCGTGCGATTGCGCGACATCAGTTCCGGCCAGCCGCCCGGCAGCAGGCTGCCCATGTAGCGAATGGATTCCGGCACGCAGAGCCATGCGGTTGGATCGAAGGTGCCGGTCCAGTCGAACTCGGCGTGAAAGCCGGCCGCGTAGCCGTGGCTGATGACGTTCGGGTGCAATCCCGCCTGCCGATCGCGTCGTGCATAGAGGAATGCCGCGCCCTTGGGTGCGCACATCCACTTGTGCGCGTTGCCCGTGTAGTACGCCGCGCCCAGTGTCGAAAGATCGATGGGGACCATGCCAGGTGCGTGCGCACCATCGACCAGCGAATCCACGCCGCGCGAGCGCAGTTCGCTCACCAGCCGCGTCAGCGGCAGCACCAGCGCCGTCGGGCTGGTGACGTGGTCTATGAGCGCGAGCCGGGTCCGCGAGCTCACTTTATCGAGCACGGTCGCGACCAGGTCGGTGTCGCTTCGGCAAGGGAACGGGAACTCGGCGATCACGATGCGTGCTTTGGAGCTCTGCGCGACGAAATCGATCGTCTTGCGGCAAGCGGCATAGGTATGCGTGGTGACCAGCAATTCATCGCCGGCGCCGAAGGGCAGCGAACGCAGCACGGCGTTGACGCCGGCTGTTGCGTTGGTCACGAACGCGAGCTCCGCTGGGTCAGCACCCACGAAGGCGGCGAAGGCCTCGCGCGCGGTGTTGATCCGGCCGGGGAAGTGGGTGGACAGAAAGTCGACGGGCTCGCGCTCCATTTCCTGACGCAGCGATGTCTGCAGCTCGAGTACTTTTAGCGGACAGGCACCGAACGAGCCGTGGTTCAGATAGCTGACCGATGGATCGAGGCCCCAGAGCGAGGCGAAGTTCAAAGCCGTATTCTCTCGTTATGGCTAATGAGCTCTGCAGCTCGTGATGCCTACTCTAAGCGTGCGGCTGCCCCGCATCAATCACTCAGGCGGTCACCAGCACCGCGCGAAAGTCGTTTACGTTGGTAAAGGTAGGCCCCGTGACCACGGAGTCGCCCAGCGCTTTGAAGAATCCGTGGCCGTCGTTGCGCTCCAGACTGGCGCGCGGATTGATGCCTTGCGCGCGTGCGCGCTCGAGGCTGTCGGGCCCGAGGTAGGCTCCGGCGATGTCCTCGGCGCCATCGACGCCATCGGTATCACCAGCGATGGCATACACGCGCGGATGCCCGTTGAGCGCAACGCCGAGCGAGAGTAAAAACTCGACGTTCCGACCGCCACTGCCATCGCCGCGTACGGTGACCGTGGTCTCCCCGCCCGACAGCAACACGCACGGCGCGCCGACCGGCTGGCTGCGCGCCGCGATTTGCTGCGCAATGCCCGCGAATACCTTGCCCACATCGCGCGCCTCGCCCTCGAGGCGATCGCTGAGGATGACGGGCTCCACACCCTGGGCGCGCGCCGCGGCGGCCGCCGCCTCGAGCGCCATCTGGGGCGTCGCAATCAGGCGCGTCTCGATGCCGCGCAGTCGCGGATCCGAGGGTTTGACCGACTCACCACGGCCGCTCGTGAGCGCGTCGCGGACCTGGGGTCCGAGCTCTATGTGATAGCGCTCGAGAATGCCGAGCGCGTCGGCACAGGTGGTGGGATCGCCCACCGTCGGACCGGACCCGATATCGGTGGGGTCGTCCCCGGGAACGTCCGATATCAGCAGCGTCACTACTTTTGCGGGCGCACTGGCCGCGGCGAGCCGTCCGCCCTTGATGGCGGAGAGATGGCGCCGTACACAATTCATCTCGCCGATCGCGGCGCCGGAGGTCAGCAACGCACGATTGAGTGCCTGTTTGTCCTTGAGCGTCAATCCCTCCATCGGCAGCGTGAGCAAGGCGGAGGCGCCCCCGGACATGAGCGCGAGCACCAGATCATCCGCCGTCAGGCCATGTACGCTCTGCAGGATTCGCTGCGCCGCCTTCAGGCTGGTTTCATCGGGTACCGGGTGTGCGCCTTCGATGATTTCGATGCGCTGGCAGGGCACCGAGTAGCCGCCGCGCGTGACCACGAGTCCCGACAGAGCACCCGGCCAGTTGTCCTCCACGGCGCGCGCCATGGCGGCAGAGGCCTTGCCGGCGCCGACGACGATTACCCGGCCGCGCGGCGGCGGCGGCAGATAGGCGCGGATATGGCGCGCCGGCTGCGCCGAATCGATCGCGGCATCAAAAAGACGTCGCAGCAATCTGCGCGGATCGAGCGCAGCGCTCATGCGACGCCGAGCGTATTGGAAAGCGTGCCTAACCCGTCGATCGTTACCTCGACGGTCGAGCCTTCCGGTATGGAGCCCACTCCCAGCGAGGTGCCGCAGGCGATGACGTCCCCGGGCAGCAGCGACATGTCGTGCGAGAGCAGGCTTACTATTTCAGCCGGCGGCAGGATCATGTCCGAGAGCGCGTAGCGTTGCCGCTCGACACCATCGAGCAGCGTGACGACGCTGCTGGACTGCCAGTCAAGTTCGGTGGCGATGCACGGTCCGACCGCGCCGAAGGTGTCGTATGCCTTGGAGCGACACCACTGCACGAAGTCCGGGTAATCGTTCATGACGCCGATGGCCGTGACGTCGTTGATGCAGGTGAAACCGAAAATGTGGCGCGCGGCATCTTCCACCGGGACGTTATGGCAGCGCCGGCCGATGACGATGCCAAGTTCGCCTTCGAATGCGATCTTGCCCGCATAGCCGAGCGGCCGCTCGATCGTGTGCCGGTGGCCGATCACGCAGGAGCTTGGCTTGATCAGGTACAGCGGATGCGCCGGTGCCGGCTTGCCGAGCTTGGCAGCCAGTGCGTGAAAATTATTCCACAGTGCGACCATCTTGCTGGGTGCGCAGGGCGCGAGCAGCGACACGCTGGCCAGGGACAGGCGGAATCCGGTCGGTTGCGGCGCGCCGAACTGATCGCCGGAATATTCGGCGACAGTCTCGCCTTCGAGCACGCCGAAGCCGACGCTGCCTGCCGCGGATCGGAACCGCACCCAGCGTGTCATCGCCAGCCTGTCATCGAATGGGTGCCTAGGTGGTGACGAGATTCTGCGGTTTGCCGGCAGCCCAGGCGTCAATATTGTCCATGAGCTGATCGGCCAGAAACTGCATGGCGCCGTGCGAGGCCCAGGCAACATGCGGCGTGAGAATGAAATTGGGCCGCCGCACTTCAAGCAACGGGTGTCCGCCGGTAGGCGGCTCCACGGTCAGCACATCGAAGCCGGCGCCGCCGATCCAGCCTTCCTCGAGCGCGCGGAGCAGGGCGGCTTCATCGACCAGTCCGCCACGCGCCGTGTTGATCAACAGCGCTGTCGGCTTCATCGAGCGCAGCTGCGCGGCGCCGATCATGTTGCGCGTGGCAGGCGTCAGCGGCAGATGCAGGGTGATGACATCAGACTGCGCGATCAGCTCCGGCAGCGCGACAAATTCACCCGGGATATCGAGCTGCGCGGGATGCGCGGCGTAGATGGGGCGCATGCCGAAGGCCTTGCCGAGCGCGGCCATCGATTGGCCGATGGCCCCTTCGCCGATGATACCGAGCGTGGCGCCATGCAGATCGCGGATCGGGTGATCGAAGAAGCAGAATTGTTTGGACTTCTGCCAGACGCCGTTCATGACATCGTCCCGATAGGCGATCATGTTGCGGCGAAGCGCCAGGATCATCGCGAACGCGTGCTCGGGTACCGAATGCACGGCGTAGTTGCGAATGTTGGCCACCGAAACGCGATGCGCATTGCAGTAAGGGACGTCGATGACGTCGTAACCGGTGGCGGCGACGGCAATCAGTTTCAGATCCGGCAGCTGCTGCAGCGCTTCTGCGCGCAGCGCTACCTTGTTGGTAATCGCGATGCTCGCGCCCTTGAGGTGTTCGACCACCTCATTGGGCGCGGTCGCGGCGTACTCTACATAGGTGGCATCGAACTTCGGCGCGCGCACCTTCGCATCGAGCGAGGCGCGATCGAGGAAGACGATGCGATGGCTCACTGAACGCCCAGCGCGCGCGGTGCGGGATTGCTTTGCCAGTAAGCCGCGGCTGCCGCCACACCGCTGCCCGGAGCAACCTTCACACCGCAATCCACCATCGCCATTTCAGCGCCGGCGAGGGCTGCCATGAGCATCAGCTCGTTGCAGTCGCCGAGATGGCCGATACGGAAGAGCTTGCCGGCGACGCGTGCGAGTCCGGCACCGAGCGCGAGGTTGTAGCGTCGATAAGCGCGCGTGATGACATCCGCGCCGTTGATGCCGGAGGGCACCATGATCGCCGAGACCGTATCCGAGTACCACTTCGGGTCGGCCGCGCAGAGCTTGAGCTTCCAGCCGTTCAGGATGGCCGCGCGCACGCCCGCTGCCAGGTAGGTGTGACGCGCAAACACGTTCTCGAGACCTTCCTCATTGAGCATGCGCAGTGACTCGCGCAGGCCGTAGAGCAGCGGCAGCGCGGGGGTGTAGGGAAAGTAACCGGTGGCGTTGGCCGCGATCATGTCGGCATAGTCGAAATAACAGCGCCGGCCCTTGGCCGTTTTCGAGGCCGCGAGCGCCTTCTGGCTCACGCAGGTGACGCCCAGGCCCGCCGGCAGCATGAGCCCTTTCTGTGAGCCGCTGACGCAGACATCCACGCCCCAGTCATCCATGCGGAAATCGATGCTGCCCAGCGCGCTGACGGAATCGACGAGCAACAGCGCCGGATGCCTGGCCGCATCCAGTGCCTTGCGAATGGCCGCAATGTCGCTCGTGACACCGGTGGCGGTCTCGTTCTGGCAGACCAGCACGGCCTTGATGCCGTGGGCCTTGTCGGCTTCGAGCGCCGCCTGGTAGCGATCAGCGGGCGCGCCTTCGCCCCACTCGACCTCGAGGACCTCGACGTTGAGTCCCAGGCGCTTGCACATGTCGATCCACAGATAGCTGAACTGGCCGAAGTTCGACGCCAGCACGCGATCGCCCGGATCGAGGCAGTTGGTGACGGCAGCCTCCCAGCAGCCCGTGCCCGAGGACGGAAATATGAACGGCACACCCGATGTGGTCTTGAAGATGGGCTTCAGACCGGTCAGGCACTCGCGCGCCAGTGCGGGAAAAGCAGGAGAACGGTGGTCCTCCATCGGTGCGTCCATGGCTCGCAGGATGCGATCAGGCACGTTCGTCGGTCCGGGTACAAACAGGAAGTTGCGTCCTGCCATGAGAGTGTCCTAACTGGAAGTATGAATTCGGGAGGTCTATTGAAGCAGTTATTCGAGGAAATCGCAGTAACGATCGACGTGAGCGGCCAGATCGAGTGCGTGCTGGCGGGAGAGACGCTCGGCGAGCTCGGTGTCGCGCCGTTCCAGCGCCTCCACGATCTTCAGGTGATCGATGATCGAGCGCGTGGCGCGATCGCTCTGCGTGATGGTTGCACGACGAATGGCGCGCACGTGCAGGAAGAGGTTTCGCGTTGCGTCCTCGATGAGCTGGGAGCCGCCCAGGCGGATCACGGCCTGGTGGAAAGCAATGTTGACGTCGGAGTATTCGCTCAAGTGTTCCGAGGGCGGCGAGCTTTCGAATTCATCGAACAGGTGCCGCAACTTGGCGATCTCCGAGTCGGGCGCATGCAGCGTCGCGAGCCGCGCCGCCATGCTTTCGAGGGCCGCCCACACCTGCACCATCTCGACAATCTGCCGCTTGGTTTTGCGCACGATGAAGATGCCGCGGCGGGGCACCGTGCGCAGAAACCCTTCCTGCTCGAGAATGGAAAGCGCCTCCCGCACGGGCGTGCGGCTCACGCCCAGAGCCTGCATGAGCTGCCGCTCGTCTAATCGCAGCTCGTGCGCGGGGTTGTAGATGTCGGCATCGGTGATCGCGTTCTTGAGCAGGGTGTAGGCCTGATCGCGCAGGGAAGTCGAATTCAGTGGTTGCAGCGTCAGCCGCATGGCCCGCTCGGGGCGCTGCACGTCGGTGGAGGGCTCGACGATCTGCCGTTCGACGCTGTCCACGAGCGCATCCATCAGGGTCGTTGCCGCCACGGTCTGCTCCGCAAGGGTGATTCGCAAGCGCCATTCCTTAGAGCTTCGGCGCCATCAATGTGTCCGCGCCAGGCCGTTTGGTCCCCCAAGGGCCGCACGGTATACGAGTAGATATATCAAATAGTAGAATTATCGTGTAGTGGACAGTCCCTGCGTCAGTAAAGACACTCACATGGGTCGATTTCGCACCAATAAGGCGCACTGGCACGACATAATCTGCTCTGATGCCATTCAACAGTGCCGCTTCGTGACGCCTTAACGTTCGTTGACTTCCCGTGATATATCACATATGGTTCCCGCCAGAGCCGGTCTGCGCGCCTCCGAGGCGTAATGGGGCTCTAACAAAAATGTTCGGGGTTTTAACTTCGACTGTGTGGGGGCCGCGTCATGAATTCATCTGAGCGGGCGAACACATCGCTCCTTGCCAATCCTTGGATCCAATTGTTTATCGGCGTGGTCTGCATGGCCTGCGTCGCGAACTTGCAGTATGGCTGGACGCTGTTCGTCAATCCGATCGATGCGAAATTTCACTGGGGCCGACCGGCGATTCAGGTCGCCTTCAGCACCTTCGTGCTCATCGAGACCTGGTTGGTCCCGGTCGAGGGTTGGTTCGTTGATCGCTTCGGGCCGCGCGGTGTGGTCATAATCGGCGGCATCCTGGTGGCCATCGCATGGGCGATCAATTCCATGGCGGAATCGCTCGGCGTGCTGTATTTCGCGGCCGCCGTCGGTGGCATCGGCACCGGCTGCGTCTATGGCACCTGCGTCGGCAATGCTCTGAAGTGGTTTCCCGGACGCCGCGGCCTTGCCGCCGGCATCACCGCGGCGGGCTTTGGCGCCGGCGCTGCGATCACGATCGCACC
>Ga0302320_10005190_pt1 | contig 29278 bp, 27 predicted proteins | sample Bog_T0_3_FD_202130 | JGI IMG/M metagenome (GOLD analysis project Ga0302320, IMG submission 202130) | Peat permafrost microbial communities from Stordalen Mire near Abisko, Sweden - Bog_T0_3 | ecosystem: Environmental > Terrestrial > Soil > Wetlands > Peat | place: Sweden: Abisko, Stordalen Mire...
AAAGCCTTCCCTCTTCTCTTTATATTCGCCGAAGAACCGTTTGGCAACCTGTTTTTATTTAGATCGATTTGAGATCAGGAAAAGGATTGATTTTTTGGATCGGAAAGGGAAACTACCGGAAAATTGCTTTACCCCGCCGTTCCCGCTGCCACCGGCGAAATCGCCCGCAGATGCGCGACGGCTTCGGGCGCCACCTTCAAAACATAATCCACATCGGCCTCGGTTGCGGTCTTCAGCAGGCTGAAGCGCAGGCTGGCTCGGGCGCGCGTCTTGTCCAGGCCCATCGCCATCAGCACATGGCTGGGTTCCGTTGCGCCGGAGTGGCAGGCCGAGCCGCCGCTGACGGCCACGCCCTTCAAATCGAGCGCAATCACCAGCGCCTCGCCCTCCAGATCGTCGAACCAGATATTGGTCGTGTTGGCCACGCGGGGAGTAGCGCCTCCATTCACGCCCGTGCCGGGAAGCTGTAAGACGCCCGCCTCGAGCCTGTCGCGCAAGGCCGCAACCCGCTCCATAGTCCCATCTTCCAGCGAGAGCATGGCCAGCTCCGCGGCCTTGGCAAACCCTACGATTCCCGGCACATTCTCGGTTCCCGCGCGCTGGCGGCGCTCATGGCTTCCGCCCACGACGAGCGGATTCAGAGGAGTTCCGCGCCGCACAAACATAGCGCCGATGCCCTTGGGGCCGTGCATCTTGTGGGCGCTGATGGAGCAGAGATGGCAGCCGAAGCGGCGCACGTCGAGCGGCGCCTTGCCCGCGCCCTGCACCGCGTCGATGTGGAAGAACGCGCCGGCCTCGCTGGCGATCTTTCCTATCTCCTCGATGGGTTGCAGAACGCCGGTCTCGTTGTTGGCCAACATCACGCTGATAAGTCGCGTCTCAGGGCGCAGGGCACGCCGAATATCCTCCGGGTCAATCACTCCGCTCACTTGAGGCGCGACAAAGGTCACATCCACACCCTGCGCGGCCACGCGGTCGGCTGCCCTGAGAATTGCGGAGTGCTCAATCGATGTAGTAATTAAATGATTACCCGTGCGCAGCAAGCCGAAGAGAGCGGTGTTATCGCCCTCGGTGCCGCCGGAGTTGAAGACCACCTCGGCATCATGGCAATTGAGGAACTCGGCGAGCGTGGCGCGGGCGCGATCGACGGCGGCGTGAGCCTGCTGACCGTCAAGATGAATCGAGCTGGCGTTGCCGAAGCGCTCCATCCAATACGGGCGCATCGCTTCCACCACCTGCAACAGCAGAGGCGTGGTGGCGTTGGCGTCCATATAGACTCGCGTCATAAGTCAGACTCCTGATTCGATTGTACGCGAGGAGGTGCTCTAACTCAGCGCCGCGATAACTTCATCGAGCGCGCTCTCCCACGGAGCGAGCCGAAGGCCGAAGCGAGTCTCCAGCTTGGCGTTCGACAGTACCGAATAGCGCGGACGCTTTGCCGGCGTGGGATAATCCTCGGTGGCAATCGGAGTTACCACGGGCAGCTTGCCATCGAGCAGCTTTCCAGAGCGGGCAACAATTGCCTGCGCAAAGCCGCACCAGGAGGTCGCCCCAGAGCAAGTCATGTGATAGAGTCCGGCCCACTCACTCGTCGCGCCTAAGCTGCCGAAGATAACTTGATCGACAACGGCGCGCGTGGCGCGGGCAAGCTCGATGGAGGTTGTAGGGGAACCTATCTGATCGCCAACAATGGAGAGGGTATCGCGCTGGCGGGCAAGGCGCAGCATGGTCAGCAGAAAGTTAGAGCCATGCGGTCCATAAACCCAGCTTGTGCGAAAGATAAGATACTTGCCGCCAACTTGAGTGATAGCCTGCTCGCCGGCCAGCTTGCCTGCGCCATACGCATTCAGCGGAGCAGGCACGTCCTCTTCGGTCCACGGAGTCAGCTTGGCGCCATTAAATACATAATCAGTGGAGTAATGCACCAGCAGCGCATTGCGGCTAAACGCCTCTTCCGCAAGGATGCGAGCCGCATCGGCGTTGATGGCCCAGGCTAACTCCGGCTCGGTCTCGGCGCGGTCCACGGCGGTATACGCGGCGGCGTTGAGAATAACATCCGGCGCGACGCGGCGCACCAGGGCGCGCACCTGATCGGCTTGCGCCAAATCGAAACTCTCGCGGTCCACGCCAATCACTTCGCCGCAGCCCTGAAAGCTGCGCTGTAGCTCAACGCCGACCTGTCCGGCGTTGCCAACGATGAGAAAACGCAACGGGCCGCTCATGGGAAGACCTCCGCATCGCGCAGCGCAAGGCCTTGTCTGTCCTTGTCGGAGAGGATGACGCTGGCTGCATCAATTGGCCAGGGAATCGATAAGTCAGAATCATTCCACACAATAGTCCTTTCACCGGCCGGCGAATAATAATCCGTAACTTTGTAGGCGAGGCCGACAGAATCAGTAAGTGCAAGAAACCCGTGGCCGAAACCCGGCGGAATCCACAGCATTTCTCCTTTGTCACTATCGAGCTGGACGGCGACATGACGGCCAAAGTCAGGCGAAGAGCGGCGCAAATCCACAGCCACATCCAGCACCGCGCCCTGTGTAACCCGCACCAGCTTTCCCTGCGGCTGAACAATTTGATAATGGATGCCGCGCAGCACATTTTTCTTCGAGACGGAGAAGTTATCCTGCGGCCACTCGGTGGGCAAGCCTGCCTCCGCCATGCGGCGCTGGTTAAAGGTCTCATGAAATGCGCCGCGGCTATCTGCGTAAATCGCGGGAGTTACAAGCATCACTCCCGGAAGGGAAGTCTCACTAATCTTCATGACCGCGTGGCCTCCTGCTTAAAGCTCTGCTCGTGCAACACAGAGAGCAGATATTGCCCGTAGCGGCTCTTGCTCACCTTCTGGGCAAGCGATTGCAACTGCTCCGCGGTTATAAAACCCTGGCGATATGCGATCTCTTCCGGGCATGCGATGCTGAGGCCTTGCCTGCGCTGTATGGTATGAACAAAGAGCGAGGCCTCCAGCAGAGACTCCTGCGTACCTGTGTCGAGCCATGCCATGCCGCGACTCATAATCTCCACATTCAGTAGGCCGCGGTCGAGATAGTATCGATTCAAGTCAGTTATTTCCAGCTCGCCGCGCGGCGATGGCTTCAGTGAGGAAGCTAACTCGACAACCGTATTGTCGTAGAAGTAAAGTCCCGTTACCGCATAGCGCGACTTGGGCGACCTGGGCTTTTCTTCCAGGCTTATGGCGCGGCCCGCGCTGTCGAACTCCACCACGCCGTAACGCTCTGGATCCTCGACGGGATAAGCAAAAACGGTGGCGCCGCGCTCCAGCCGCGCGGCTTTTTGTAACTGCGACGAGAATCCCTGTCCATAGAAGATGTTATCGCCGAGAATCAGCGCGCAAGCATCAACGCCGATAAACTCGCGCCCGATGAGGAAGGCCTGCGCGAGGCCGTCGGGGCTTGGCTGAACGGCATGAGCCAGATGAATGCCCCATTGACTGCCGTCGCCCAGCAACTCTTGGAATCGGCTGCTCTCCTGGGGCGTTGTGATGACGAGTATCTCGCGCAAGCCGGCCAGCATCAGTGTGCTCAGCGGATAATAAATCATCGGCTTGTCGTAGACAGGCAGCAGCTGCTTGGATACGACTTGAGTTATGGGGTACAGGCGTGTGCCTGAACCTCCAGCTAGAATAATTCCCTTCATGACGTGACACGCTCCGTGTAATTCTTCTTGATCCAATCAAGATAAGCGCCGGTGCGGACGCTTTCGACCCACGCAGGATGATCGAGATACCAGCGAACCGTCTTGCGCAGCCCGCTTTCAAAGCGTTCGTCGGGACGCCAGCCAAGTTCACGTTCAATCTTCGAGGCGTCGATGGCGTAGCGGCGGTCGTGTCCGGGGCGATCCTTGACATAGGTGACAAGAGTTCTGCGCGAGCCAATCTCCGCGCTGGGGTTCATCTCGTCCATAAGATCGCAAATGGTATTCACCACATCGATATTTCTGCGCTCGCTGTTGCCGCCGATGTTATAAGTCTCACCGAGGCGGCCTCTTTCCAGCACAGCGCGAATGGCCGCGCAGTGATCTCCAACATAGAGCCAGTCGCGCACATTGGCGCCGTCGCCGTAAACGGGCAGCGGCCTGCCCTCAAGCGCGTTGAGAATCATCAGCGGAATCAACTTTTCAGGGAACTGAAATGGGCCATAGTTATTGGAGCAGTTAGTGGTAAGAACCGGCAGGCCATAGGTATGATAATAGGCTCGCGCAAGGTGATCAGAGGCGGCCTTCGAGGCAGCATAGGGACTGTTCGGCGCGTAGGCCGTGCTCTCGCTGAAGGCCGGATCGTCAGGCCCAAGCGAGCCATATACTTCGTCTGTGGAAACGTGCAGAAAGCGGAAGTCAGACTTATTCGCCGCATCGAGTTCCGTCCAATAGCGCCGGGCCTGTTCAAGCAGAACCTGGGTTCCCAGGACGTTTGTGCGTACAAATGATTCGGGCGAAGTGATCGAGCGGTCTACATGGCTCTCCGCCGCGAAGTGAACGATGGCCTTGGGTTGATGCGCGCGCAGCAAGGCGGCCACGCGCTCGGCGTCGCAGATGTCGCCCACCGCCAACTGATAGCGCGCGTTTGCATCGAGCGCGGATAAGTTGGCGGGATTTCCCGCGTAAGTCAGCAGGTCAAGATTAATCACCGCCGAGCCGGCATTCTTCATCCATTCGAGAATGAAGTTTGATCCTATAAATCCAGCCCCGCCCGTGACTATGATGGCATCGTGCATGCGCGTCCCCTATGCTGCGATTTTATCGCACCGTGCCATGCGAGCGGAGCCGCCGCCTATTTTTCGCTGTCGAGCGCCCGCATTTGCCGCTCATCGTAGCGGCTTCCCGCAATGGCATCGGCCGGAACCGCCGCCTCAATCGCCGTCAGTTCTTCGGCTGTGAAGTGGACGTCAAGCGCGCCCAGGCTCTCGGCCAGTTGCGCCCGTGTGCGCGCGCCCACTACTGGAACGATGAAGCTGCCCTGAGCCAGCACCCAGGCAATGGCTAACTGCACAGACGTAATCCCCTTGCCGTCGGCAATCTCCTTGAGCCTGACAACGAGTTGCTGATTGCGAGCCAGATTGTCGCCGGTAAATCGAGGCAGAAAGGCGCGGAAGTCGCCGGCTGCTGCCGGCTGCGAACCGGAGAGCAACCCGCGCGAGAGCGCCCCATAGGTCGTCGCTCCCAAGCCCAATTCCTTCAGCACAGGAAAAATCTTCGCTTCAGGCCCACGGCTGACCAGCGCGAACTCAATCTGCAAGTCCACGATGGGGTGAACCGCCACGGCGCGGCGAATGGTCTCCGGTCCAACCTCGGAGAGGCCGATGAAACGCACGTAGCCGGCCTTGACCATCTCCGCAATGGCGCCAACGGTCTCTTCGATAGGCACCGAGGGGTCGAGGCGCGAGGGCCGGTAGATGTCGATGTACTCCACGCCCAGCCGCTTCAGCGAGTAGGCCAGCGCGGTCTTCACGGCATTGGGGCGCGCGTCGAAGCCCAGCCACACGCCGTTTGGCCCTCGTTGCGCGCCGAATTTGACCGAGAGAACGACCTTCTCGCGCACCAGCCGCAGCGCCTTGCCGATCAGCATCTCGTTGTGGCCCATGCCGTAGAAGTCGCCTGTATCCAACAGGTTAACGCCGGCATCGATGGCCGCGTGGATGGTTGCCAGGCTCTCCGCGTCGTCCGTCGCGCCATACATTCCGCTCATGCCCATGCAACCCAGCGCGATGGGAGATACCTCGGGGCCGATCAGGCCCAGTTTGCGCCGCTCGGTAGCCGTCGTCGTCATGGTTTGCCTCCGCCTATCGGCATGGTAGAACGCAGGACCGATTCCGGCAAGGCAATTCCAGCCGGCGGTAAATTCCAGCAATTGTTGCGCGCTAGGTTGCAGAATCCAGAGCCGTTACCTCTTTTGTTTCAACTCGCGCCACCACCACAGGCGTTTTTCGGTTTCCTTCGCGCCCCATCTCTGTCATACTTGGAAGTGTCCACCTCGTATAGCCAATCCCAACAATCGAAGAGTGAGGTTGCATCCATGTCGGCAAAGTACGTCTTTGTGACGGGCGGAGTTGTGTCCAGTTTAGGGAAGGGCCTGGCGGCGGCCTCCATCGGCTGCCTGCTTGAAAGCCGCGGCCTGCGCGTCAACATGATGAAGTTCGACCCCTACCTCAACGTCGATCCGGGCACCATGTCGCCCTTTCAGCACGGCGAGGTCTTTGTCACCGACGACGGCGCCGAAACCGACCTCGATCTGGGCCACTACGAGCGCTTCACCCACGCCCCGCTCTCGCGCGACAACAACCTCACCACTGGCCGCATCTACGAGCAGATCATCCTCAAGGAACGGCGCGGCGACTACCTCGGCAAGACCGTGCAGGTCATCCCCCACGTGACCAACGAGATCAAGAACGCCATGCGCAAGGTCTCGGCCAACGGCGCGGATGTGACGATTGTCGAGATTGGCGGCACGGTGGGCGACATCGAGTCGCTGCCCTTTCTTGAGGCCATCCGCCAGATGCGCCAGGAACTGGGCCGCGAGAATACCGTCTTTGTTCACCTCACGCTGGTGCCCTGGATCGCCGCCGCGCAGGAGCTGAAGACCAAGCCCACGCAGCACTCGGTCAAAGAGCTGCTTTCCATTGGCATCCAGGCCGACCTCCTGCTCTGCCGCTCGGAGCGTGTGTTGAGCCGCGAGATGAAGCAGAAGATCGCCCTCTTCTGCAACGTCGAGGAGACTGCCGTGATCGGCGCCCTGACCGTGCCCTCCATCTATGAAGTGCCGCTGGGCTTTGCTCAGCAGGGCGTGGACGCGCTGATTCTTAAATACCTGCGCAAGGAAGCGCCGGAGGCCGACCTGACCGCGTGGAAGGCACTGATCGAGCGCGTCCACCACCCCCAGGATGAGGTCCACATCGCCATTGTCGGAAAGTATGTCGAGTACGAGGACAGTTACAAGTCGCTCAAGGAGGCGCTGACCCACGGCGCAATCTCGCAAAACCTCAAACTCAAGGTAACTTGGATCGAGGCGGAACACTTGGAATCGAAGACTCCCGAAGATAAAAGTTATGAGTCGCAGTTAGAAGGTTTCGATGGCATTCTGGTTCCCGGCGGCTTCGGCAAGCGCGGCATCGAGGGTATGTTGAACGCCATTCGCTACGCGCGCGAGAAGCATGTGCCTTATTTTGGAATTTGTTTGGGAATGCAGACCGCCTGCATCGAGATTGCCCGCAATCTCTGCGGCCTCAAGGACGCTAACTCCACCGAGTTCAATCCTGCCAGCCCGCACCGCATCATCTACAAGCTGCGCGAGCTGCTGGGCGTGGAAGAGATGGGCGGGACGATGCGCCTGGGCGCGTGGGCCTGCGCACTGCAAGCAGACACGCTGGCCGCCAAAGCATACAGCGGCGCGACGGAAATCAGCGAGCGCCATCGCCATCGCTATGAGTTCAACCGCGAATATGAAGCGCGATTGACCGGCGCCGGCCTGCGCATCTCGGGCGCCACGCCCGATGCCACTTATGTTGAGATAGTCGAACTTCCCGGCCATCCGTTCTTTCTCGGCTGCCAGTTTCATCCCGAGTTCAAATCCAAGCCGCTGGAGCCGCACCCGCTCTTCCGCGAGTTTATTATTGCGAGCTACAAGAACCGGCAAAACAAAACAGAAACGACGGCTGTAACTCATTAGACTGTTTAGATAGCAGCCAAACGTACTGTATCCATCGGATAAAGGGCATTGCGGCGCGGTTTATTGGGATCGTTGAGCACAGTGACGATTGTGCCTTCAGCAGCTGGTTGTCTGGAGAAATCCTTGCCCTGGCACTGGCCGCCATCGGCCAACGGAAAATCATAGTACCAGAAATATCCGCTCATACGGCGCTGGCCTCCTTCTTTGCAGCGGGTCACAATACCACGGGCCGGTTTTCCATGCGCCAAAAGGCAGAACTGGGGCCACACGGCCGAAAGGTACAAAAAGGCGAAAATTGACATGAACCCCAAGGAAAGACAAGCCATCGGCAAAACAATAGACCAATTGTTTCCGGAATTCGGCGGATCTGCGTCCGGGCATGTCTTGGTGGGATCGGAAGGCAGATAGCGAATGGCCAGGGGCGAGCCTAACTGAAGTTGTTGCCAATGCTGCGATGCGATGTAGGAGCCGCTGTGGAAGCCCCGACCGTCTACGGTGTAGTCGTAGCTGACGCGGTTACGCCCCAGGGCCGACCATAGGCGTGTCACCGTGGCCTTGGTTTCTCTACCCTCGGCCGTTAAGCGGCGTGTTAGTAAATCATTCGCGGCCTGCCGGTGCAACTCAGGGATACAAAGGCGGGCGGTTAATACAACACCTGAGATGATGCACGCCAACGCCATTAAGCAATAGTAAATTCCGATGCCTGTCAACCGAACCGGGCGGGGCAGGGGTCGGTCCAGCTCTTGAAGACAACTCGAAACTTCGTTCGGATTATCTGCTTGCATAACAGGACCATCCTAGCAGACAACCTTTCCCGGCCGGTGTGCTGCCAGAATATCGAGTCTACTGCCTCCCGCCTCTCATCATTCGTCCTTGCCGGGTCGCAGCATCAGCGATTTGATGGCTTCGCGGGGGTTCTTGCCTTCATCCAAAATCAGCTCCATCTGCTCGGCGATGGGCATTTCGATGCCATGCTGCCGGGCAAGCCCTAGAGCGGCGCGCGTAGTCAGCACACCTTCAGCCACTTTGCCGCCCAAGCTAGCCAATATCTCCGGCAGTTTGCGCCCTCGGCCCAACTCCTCGCCCACCGAGCGGTTGCGGCTGAGCGAGCCGGTGCAGGTCAGCACCAGATCGCCCACGCCGGTGAGTCCGGCAAGGGTCTCGCGGCGCCCGCCGCAAGCCACGGCTAGCCGGGTGATCTCGGCAATGCCGCGCGTCATCAAAGCCGCGGCCGGGTTGTAACCCAGGCCGGCCCCCGACGCTATGCCGGCGGCGATGGCGATCACGTTCTTGAGCGCGCCGCCCAGTTCCACTCCAATCAAATCTGTAGAGGTGTAGATGCGGAGCGTCTCGCTGGAGAACTCGCACTGAATGCGGGCGGCGACAGCCGCGTCATCAAAAGCAACAGTCACCGCGGTCGGCTGCCCTTGGGCCACCTCGTATGCAAAGCTAGGCCCTGATAACGCGCCAACCGGCAGCGCCAGACCGGCCTCCGCCAGACTCGCCGCGATCACTTCGCTCATGCGCAGGAAGGTTTGGTCCTCAATGCCTTTGGTGGCGCTGACGATAATCTGGCCGGTGTGCAGATGCGGGCGCAGGCGGTCGAGAGTCGAGCGCAAAAACTCCGAAGGGACCACGGAGACCACGATCTCAGCCTCGGCGACCGCCGCATTGTCGCCGGTGACGGTGATCTCGGCAGGAATGGGAAAGCCCGGCAGAAAGAGCGTATTCTCGCCCGCGTCGTTGATCTCCTGGGCGAACTCCGGGCTGTGTGCCCAGAGAGTAAGCTGGTGGCCGCCGCGGCGGTGAAGCGAAAGGGCGATGGCGGTTCCCCATGCGCCGGAGCCCAGGACGATGATGCGGCTCATGCGGACCTCTTCCTGCCGATGCGGGATTCCGTGCCCGCAATCAGGCGGCGAATATTCTGGTGGTGCTTGACGATGATGATGGCGGCGACGGCGATCTCTACCGCGATAAAAAGCGGGGGCCGGTCGTGGTGGTCCAGAAAGCAGGCAAAGACCGGAAAGCTGGCTGCGCCGAGGATGGAAGCCAGCGAGACATAGCGGCTGAGAAGAAGGACGAGGAAGAAGACAGAGATGGCCGCCAGCGCCGCCAGTGGCGTAGCCGCCAGAAATACGCCGAAGCCGGTAGCCACGCCCTTGCCGCCGCGGAAGCCCAGCCAGACCGGGAAGACGTGGCCGAGGACGGCAACCAGCGCGGCCAGCGCCTCGGCGTCGCGCACCGGAGTGTGGGGCAGCAGCAGGCCACCCAGCAGCGCGCCCAGCCACACCGCCGAGCAGCCCTTCAGCATGTCGAGAAGGAATGTAGCCGCACCCAGCCCCTTGCCGCCAGAGCGCAACACGTTGGTGGCGCCGATGTTGCCGCTGCCCGACTGGCGTATATCCTCCTTGCGAAAGAGGCGCATCAGCAGATAGCCGGTGGGTACAGAGCCGAGCAAATATGCCGCGGCCACGATGAGCAGGCTTGCGAGAACCATAACGAGAGAGAGTTTAGCAGGTGGAGGCGGCTGATGCAGAGCGATTGATGGGTAAAATCACGCCCATCGCCTGTAAATACTTTCATCCAATCGGTGCATAATACAACCATCTCTGCTGGCCGCCCATCCCTGATCCCTGCTTTTGCGAGCGAAGCGAGCGATTGGACGCACCGCAAGTGCCTGCTAAAATTGATCCATACCAATGCTCAAGAAAAAATACGCACAATGGATGTACAAATGGGAGACGCGGCTGACCACGCGCGACGAAAATCGTGTGGTGCGCCCGCTGGAGTGGGGCTTCGAGTGGATTGAGCCGTTCTTGCGCGAACACGGCTTTGAAGAGGCGCTGCCGGGGCCGGAGATCGTCGCCAACCCCGCCCTCGCCGAGGCCGCCATGGTCCTCATCAACCAGTTCCTCATCCGCCACAGCGATGCCTTCTTCGGCTACAAGCGGCCCACTGACTTCCGCCTCGAAGAGCGCCATCCGCAGCTCTTCCCCACCAATGTGCGTCCGGAGACGCTGGCCCAGGACGCCGCCCTCAAGCGGCAGGCCGCCGAGGGCAAGATTCCTCCGGCGCAGTTTTTGCGCTTCACCTCGCCGGAGCGCACGCCTTACCCGGAAAACGACCTGGTAAACGCCCGCTGGTATCCCGCGCCGGCGCACAAAGACCCCAACCGGCCCATGCAGGCCATCATCGTGCTGCCGCAGTGGAATTCCGACGGCTTCAGCCACAACTCGCTCTGCACCATCTTCAACAAGATGGGCATCTCGGCGCTCAGGCTCTCCCAGCCCTACCACGACATTCGCCGCCCCGCCGAGCTGGAGCGCAGCGACTACGCCGTCAGTGCCAACATCGGCCGCACCCTCTCAGCCTGCCGCCAGGCGGTGGTCGATATCCGCTGCTGCCTTGACTGGCTGGAGGAGCAGGGCTACGAGCAATTCGGCGTACTGGGAACCAGCCTCGGCTCCTGCTACGCCTTCCTGGCCAGTGCGCACGACGCGCGCCTGCGTGTGAACGCCTTCAACCATGCCTCCACCGCCTTCGGTGACGTGGTCTGGGCCGGCCAAAGCACCCGCCACGTCAAGCAGGCGCTGGCAGATGCCGGCCTCACGCAGGAACGCATTCGCGCCTTGTGGGCTGCCGCCAGCCCTTGCTGCTACTACGACAAGCTCATGCGCCCAGAGGTCGATGGACCCAGCAAGAAGGTTCTGCTGGTCTACGCCAACTACGACCTGACCTTTCCCCTCGAGTATTCCCTGCAGGTGGTCAAAGCCTTCCGCCGTATCGGCCTCAACTTCGAGCCGCGCGTACTGCCTTGCGGCCACTACACCACCGGCGAAATCCCCTACAAGTACATCGACGGGTGGTACATGGGGTCGTTCATCTACCGTGCCTTCAAGGAGTTGCGCCAGCAGAAAGCCGCGGGCATGAGCGCGGTCACGGCAATCGCATGAACGTATTTGCAGGCCGTTTTCGACTCGTTTTGGCGCTCGTTTTGCGCCCTACGACCTCCTGAATCTCTTTGGGCAAGCTCCTGTCAGGCGTGTAACCTGCATCACAGCGCGCTTGTATCTACTGCTCGTAGGCTCTTGAACGGAGTTGGAGAGGATTTCTCATGCCAGCAATTGCCGCAGAAAACGCGATCACAGTTCAGAATCTTTTGGCCGCCTTTGAGGGCGAGTCGAACGCGCACGCCAAATATACCGCCTTTGCCGCCCGGGCCGACGAGGACGGCCTGCACGGCGCCGCCAGCCTCTTCCGCGCCGCCGCCCGCGCCGAGCAAATTCATGCTGGCAACCACGCCCGCGTTCTGCACCAGTTGGGCAGCCACTCGGAGTGCGAGATTCACCCGGTCGAGATGAAGAGCACCCTGGAAAACCTCAAAGCCGCCCTCAACGGCGAACGATACGAGATCGACACCATGTATCCCGGCTTTTTGGCCGAGGCCACGGAGCGCAAGAACACCTCCGCCATCCGCACCTTCCATGGTGCGCTTGAAGCGGAGAAGACCCACGCGCGGCTCTACAGCGAGGCGATTGCCCTGCTGGCGGCCGGAAAAAAAGACTCCTGGATCAGCGAGACCCGCGACTTCTACGTATGCCCGGTCTGCGGCTACACCTCGGAAACAGAAGAAGAGCACGAGCGCTGCCCCGTCTGCAATTGCCCGTGGGAGAAATTCGAAATTATTCGCTAGTATCGTGACCGCGTGATTTGGTAATTGTATGGATGGAGCGCCGGCCTCCCGGCCGGCTGTAGCGCGGACGTCCTCGTCCGCGCTTGTCCATGGTGAATTGCCCTTTCATACAGATCTCGCTTAGAAGAACAGGTGAGGGGTGGGTCCGGGTGCCCTCTCCTTGTGGTTGTCATCCTGAGCGAGCGTAGCGAGTCGAAGGACCTGTATTTTGATATTTGCCGCCAGGATGGGATTACAAGCAAAAGCCTGAACGCTCCCCGGTTCATTACGCGGCCATCCACTTGCGCAGCATCTTTTGTGCGGGCTTCTCCACCAGGTGGAGCGCGGCCAGCGCCAGGGCAATCAGCAGCGCGTAGCTGATCCAGGGATCAAAGCAGCTCAGGCCCAGCCGCGCCGTCAGTTGCGCGTCGCGCATCCAGTTCCACGCATTGAAGTGAAGCAGATAGAGGCAGTAGCTGGCCTCGCCCACAAAGACCAGCGGGCGCAGGCTGAATGCTGCCGCCAGCCAATTCTCTCCGGCCAGCCCCAGCACAATGCAGCCAAAGAGAGGCATCAGCAGGCTGTCGTGCAGCAGAACGTAAGGCACCAGCGGCCCCAGCGCCAACAGTCCAAAGACGCCCGCAAAGCCGCCCAGCCCCAGCGCCAGCCGCAAAAAACCAGTGCGCCGCGCCAGAATATCGTCCAATCCGGCCAGCAGAATGCCAAAGACGAAACTGGCTAAGTGTGGCAAAGGAGTATACTTAAGCGCCTGCAGCCACGGTCCCCAGCTCCAGCGATCGACGTGCGCCAGATTGTCCGGATTGAAGGCCAGGTAAAGCAAGCCGGGCAGCAAACCCAGCGCCCACACCCCGGCCAGCCAGAGCAGGGTTTGGCTCACTCGCGCCGGACGCCTGATCCGCACCAGCCAAGGAAAGAGCGCGTACATGAAGGCTTCAACGGGCATCGCCCAAGCCGGCGTGTTCAGGGACGTTGCCAGCGAGGGAATCCAGCCTTGCAGGAGCAGCGGAGTCAGAGCCATGCCGGTCCAGAACATTGCATGCGTATGCGCGCCGTATTCGGCCGCGACCATCCGCCAGCTCATCAGCAAGCTAAGCAGGTAGACGGGATATAGCCGCGTGAAGCGCGCCTTCCAGAAGCGGACGCGATCCAGCGTGCCCGCGCGCGCCTGACCCGCATAGTTGTACCCCAGAACAAAGCCGGAGAGCAGAAAAAACAGACCCAGGACGATGTAGCCAGAGTTGACCACCGGGGCGAGAAAGCCGAAGTCCCGCGGATTGGAGAAATGGAAGAGAACGATGTCAATGGCTGCAAGGCAACGCAGCCCCGTCAGAGCATTCAGGCGGTTTGGCTTACAGTGAACAGTGGTCAGTGAACAGTGATCCGTCACAACTCCGGGCTTTTCCTGTTCCCTGTTCACTGTTCCCTGTTCCCTGTTTTTTCACGCCGTCACCAGCGAGCCGACCTTTTCGCCCATCACCACGCGCCGGATATTTCCCGGCTGGTTCATGCTGAAGATGATCATGGGCAGATTATTGTCCTTGCAGAGGCTCACGGCGGTCAGGTCCATCACCTTCAGCCCCTGGCGCAGAATCTCCATGTAGGTAATCTCGTCGTACTTGACCGCATCCTTCACTAGCACCGGGTCGGCGCTGTAGACGCCATCGACCTTGGTGGCCTTCAACAACACGTCGGCCTTGATTTCCATGGCGCGCAGGCTGGCTGCCGTATCGGTGGAGAAGAAGGGATTGCCGATGCCCGCGGCGAAGATGACGACACGGCCCTTTTCCAGGTGGCGCACGGCCCGGCGGCGAATGTACGGCTCTGCAACTTGGTCCATGAAGACGGCGCTCATCACGCGGCAGGGAACGCCGCGCTGCTCCAGCGCATCCTGCAGCGCAATGGCGTTGATGACCGTGGCCAGCATTCCCATGTTGTCGGCGGCCACGCGATCCATCTCTTTGGCCTGATCAGCCACGCCGCGGAAGAAGTTGCCTCCGCCCACGACCACGCCGATCTCCACGCCCAGCGCATGCACATCGACAATCTCGCCGGTAATCTCGGCAACCTTTTCGGTATCCAGGCCGAAGCCGCGCGCGCCGGCCAGCACCTCACCCGATAGCTTGAGAACGATCCGTTTATACATACCTTCTTGAGTATCGCACACCGGCAAATGTTGCGGTTTCTTCCGGCCGCAAAAAATCGATTGCAAAGAACTTGCGCGGATTGCAGGTTACATGGCCTCCGGGCTTTCGATGCCCAGCCAACTGAGAGCCAGCACCAGCTCCCGCAGCGCGACGGCGGCGGTGGCCAGCAGAAAAGTCTTGCGCGCCGGGTCTTCTTCGGTGAGGATGTGGTGCTGGTGGTAGAAGTTATTGAATTCCTGGGCTAACTGGAAGGCGTGCTTGGCCAGGTGAGCCGGCTCGGAGGTCGTAATGCACTGCTCCAGAACAAGCGTCCGCCGCGCCGCGCGCAGCCACAGCGCCCAGAGGTCTTCGCTCTGAAGGTTTGTGTCTAACTCCGCTAACTCCGCAAGCTTCGCCAGCTCCGCTTCGGGCGTCGTTCCCGCCTTGCGGAAGATATTCCGCGCCCGCACCACGGCGTATTGAATGTAAGGCCCGGTCTCGCCCTCAAAGCTCAGCGCGTCGTTGAAGTCGAAGGCGATGACCGAGTTGCGCGTGAACTTGAGCATGAAGTAGCGTAGCGCGCCGATGGCGATCTGCCTTGCGATTAACTCGCGCTCGGCCTGGTCGCGCCCTGTCTGGCGCTTGTTCACCTCGTCGAGCGTGGCGGCGATCAACTTATCAATCAAATCATCGGCCTTGACGCCAAAGCCCTTGCGGCCGCTTACTTCAATGTAAGGCCGCTTCTTGTCTTCATCGGAAATAGCATACCCCAATTCTTCGGCGCAGCGCGGCGTCAGCGCTACCATCTCATAACTGAAGTGGGTGTAGCGGTCGGCCTGATCGGTGTAACCCATGCCGCGCAAGGCCTGAATGACATTGGCCTGCGGATCGCTCTGGCGCGCGTCGATAACATTGTAGATAGCTTGCGCCCCGCCAAAGCGCGGATGAGGCTCGATGCCCTGCTCTGTTGAAATCCAGCACTCATGATCGGGATATGTGAAGAACGGCTTGTAACCGAAATCCTTGCCCAGCAGGCCAAACTTCCATAAGTGATACGCTATGTCCTTGCCGACATAGGTAACGGTTCCCTTGGCATCTGGATCATAAGTCAATTGGTCGCCGATGATTATGCTCTTCGAGCGCACGATTACCTTGGCATCTTCATCGGTTTCACCTTCAACTGCTTTCGAGCCGGGGCGAGTCATCACCCAACATCCGGCGTTTTTGCCTTTCGTTTCAAATCGGAGCACACCGGTTTGCTTCAATTGCTCGAATGCTGCATCCCAGAACTTGAGGTGCAATATTTCGCTCTCGCGAGGCAGAAAGTCATATTGGATGTCGAGCCGCAGCATGGTTGCGAGATGCCTCTTGAGCACTGCGGTCGAAATTAACTCTGCAACTTTGGCCGCATCATTATTGCCTTCCTCGATCATATGCAGATAATCTCGGCGAAGCATCTTCCACGCAGGGCCTTGATTCATCGTGGATTGATCGTCATCCTGATAATTCCGGGACACCTCCGCGTAAAGATCCCAACATTCAAAGTCGATTCTCCCCCCTCTATTCTCAATTTCCTTAATCCAGGCCTCAATTTCAGGCAGCGTTTTCCCTCCGTGAAGATGAAAAAGAGCCACCACAACATCGGCCACCTGCACACCGGTGTTATCAATGTAGTTCTGCACGTCGACCTTTTGCCCGGCGGCGCGGAGCAGGCGGACGAAGGTGTCGCCCAGAATGGCGTTGCGCAAATGGCCTACGTGGGCGGCTTTGTTGGGATTGATGGAAGTGTGCTCCACAAGACTATGAATCATGGGTGCCCCAGGTCCCTTGCTTTTGGGGACCTGGAATTCCTCAACTCCTGCCATTAGTCGCGCGCCAGCCACGCGATCCAGCCGCGCATTGATGTAGCCGGCGCCGGCAACCTCGAAGCCAGAAAAACCCTCCAGCCCGGTGAGCGCGGCCACGATCTCCTGCGCGATGATTCTGGGCGCCTTGCGCAGCCTGCGAGCCAGCTCGAAGGCGATGGGTGTGGACAACTCGCCAAATTTAAGTTCGGGCGGAATCTCCAGAGGAATTACCTCCAGTTGAAGGCCGTATTTTTCCGCCAGAAGAGCGCGAAGATGCTGCTCAAACCGTTTCTGCAATTCCAGATACATATTGGGAGGCCTCAAAAATCCTTGATTTTCAAGGTGATTTTAACAGAAGTGCGTCCCCGGACGGGTTTGAGGCCAGCGATCGCAGGCCAACTGGGCGCAGAGCGCACGAGCGCAGGGCCGGAGTTTCAGCGCCCGTCTTCGAGCACCACGCTGGCCATCGAGAGCGTCGCCGTGTGGGTGATGGAAAGCGCGGCACGGGTGACATTCAGTCGAGCAGCAATCTGGGCCGCTCGTCCGTGGAAGAGAAGTGCGGGCCTTCCTCCCGGCTCGCGCGTAACCTCAATCTCCAGCCAGTTCACGCCCTGGCTGATGCCAGTGCCCAAGGCCTTGGCGCCCGCCTCTTTGGCGGCAAAGCGCGCGGCGAAGCTCTCTGCGGATTTGCGTTTGCGCTGGCAATAGGCCTGCTCCGCCTCCGTAAACACGCGATTGAGAAACCTCTGCCCAAAACGATCCATGGACTGCTGGATGCGGTCAATCTCTACGAGGTCGATTCCTGTGCCAACGATCATGTATTGAAGCTACAACATTTCCCTTTTGAGGCGCTTGAGCCGCGCCTCACATTACCAGCGCAATGCCTGCGGAGCTTGCCTGGAGCCGTGTTGTATCAAAGATAGCCAAGCGCCGTTCCACTCCTGCACAGCCTTTATGCGCTTCCGCGTGGCTCCGATAAGGGGGACGTGAGGCAAACGGTGCCAACCCTAAGCGCAGAGCGGACGATCAGTATTCCCTGGGCGATGCAGATGAAGGCGATCTCCATTGAAGAGCCTTCGCGGCTGGTTAAGACTCTCACCGGAGCCATTCTTGGCTGCGGTGGCTGGGTTCTCAGCCGCGGGGCTAACGATACCGGCACAGTGAATATGCTCTTCGAGTTCGAGCGGCAGGCCTGCGTCGATATTTACAGCCTGTTGATCGCCTCCGGCCTGGAACTGAGCCAGAGCGGGCACATCCGCTTTACCGAACTCTGCCAATGCACACGCAGCCACCAGCAGGAGTGCGGCACCGAGATTGCCAGCATCGATCTGGAGATTCAGACCTTTCCCGTTGAAATGATGCAATGCGCGCGCACATTCGAGCCGGCCTGAGAGGCTCGCCGGCAGCCTTACCTGGTCACTTTCGTCAGCGTGTCAACAACTTTCTGGTAACGCTCCGCGGCCGTTGAGTCCTTGAGGCTCTTCAGTAGCGCCGGGTCATTCAGTCCGATCTGGCGTAGCGTCTCTTCCATGCTCGCTGCCGGCACCTGGCCAACCAGATCCAGGCTTGCCTTGGCCAGCGTCAAGGGCTTCAGGCCGGCGGACGAACCCGGCTGCCCTTCCAGGCTTCCCGAGTAGTTTGGATCGGCGCCGGCGCTAAGAAGGCTTTGGACAATCTCCACATTGCCGTTGCGGGCCGCGTAATGCAGTGCGCTCCAGCCGGTGGGCGAAGTGCGGCTGTTGGCGTCGGCGCCCTTCCCGATCAGCTTGACGGCCTCTTCGGTATTGTCGGCCTTGACGGCCGTCATCAGCGACTCTGAACTGGGTTTGCAGCCGGTAAACGAAAAAAGACAAAATGCGAGGGCAAAGAGAAGCAGTGACTTGCATTTCATTGCGGGAGTTGGTCCTTTCTATGCGCCTGCCGATGGTGCAGCACCTTAATTCTTCAGCAGACAATGCTATAAGACTATCCTTTGGAACTGTTCGCACGGGATAGAAGATCGCACACAAATGCTATCAAATGGCCGATTGCACGGTCAAACGGTCCCTGCCTGGAAGGGGAATCGCTCGGCAGGAAGTACTGCCTTCCACCCCTGGATGCGAGCGGTCGCTTCACGGAAGGGGTGGAAAGCTGGATGCAAAGTGGATGGAAGGATTGAATCCTAGTCAAACTTGGTCAGAGTTTCGGCGATCTGTTGATAGCGATCGGCAGCATTGGGTTCTTTCATGCTCTTCAGCAGTGCAGGGTCGTCAAGTCCGGCCTGACGCAGCGTCGCCTCCATCGCGGAGGGCGCAACCTGCGTGACCAGATCCTGAGCGGCCTGGGCAATCTCCAAGGGCTTCAATGTGACAATATTCTTCGTTTGTCCTTCCATGGTCCCAGAGTAGTTTGCGTCGGCGCCAGCTTGCAGCAGCGCCTCCACGATCTCCACATCTCCGTTTCTTACCGCATAATGCAGTACGCTCCAGCCATTCGGCGAGGTGCGGCTATTCACGTCGGCGCCCATCTGAATCAACCTTTTGGCTTCCTGGGCATTGTCTGCCCGGACGGCGGTCAGCAGCGAGATCCGCAGGGTTTGCACATCCGGTTTTGACCCGAAGAGAGGAACAGTCTGCCTCCATCCGGTGAAGATAACAAGCGCAAGAGCGAGAGAAACGAGCAGGAGAAGTGTCTTTTTCATGAGCGTGTCGCATCCATTCCGCGCACCAAGAAACTTGGCCGCAATGCCATTCTCTTCGGCGAAGAATACAGATTCTTTAATCCGGCAATGCAAAATGGTTAATCTTTGGTTTGGCCTGTGCGTGTCTATCCGCAAATTGGGAGCGCCGGCCTTTCAATACGAAAAAGATTCACTATGGAAAAAATAAAAATCAAAATATAAATCTTCTTGACTCTGACCTTAGGTCAGACCTGAATATGCAAATGAGGGATGAAATTGAGCAAAACTTACCAGATCCACCAGTTCGCTGAACTCACCGGCGTCACCGTGAAGACCCTACATCATTACGACCGGTTGGGGTTGTTGAAGCCGCAACGCGCGCTTTCCGGTTATCGGCTCTACGTCGAGCGCGATCTGGAGCGCCTGGAACAGATCGTCGCGCTCAAGTTTCTTGGCTTCCCTCTCCAGCAGATAAAAGCAGTGCTGGATCGACCGCCCTTGAAGCTGCCGGAGGCTTTGCGCGTGCAGCGCCAGGCTCTCCAAAAAAGGCAAAAGCTGCTGGCTCGCGCCGTGAAAGCAATCGCGGCTGCTGAACAGGCTCTCGATTCCGGCAAAACCGCAAACCCAGCAATTCTCAAACGGCTCATTGAGGTGATCAACATGCAAAGCGACGTTGAAGCGATGAAGAAGTATTACAGCGAAGAAGCCTGGTCCAAAGTGGGGCCGCGCTATGAAGGAGAGTATTCGCAGGAATGGATCGACTTGTATCGCGATCTGGAGGCGGCGCTGGGCGAGGATCCAGCCAGCGATAAGGCACAAGCGCTGGTTGCGCGCTGGAGGTCGCTATTCAGCAGCGATCTCGAAGTGCGGGAGGGCGCTGCGAAAGCCTGGGCTGACCGCAAGAACTGGCCCGCCGCCATGCGGCAGCGCATCGCGCAATTCCATCTTGAAGAGATTGCGCCGTTCATCGGGCAAGCCATCACTGCCTACCGGAAAAAATATTACAGCGGCGAGGCATGGGCCAAAGTCATCGAGCGCCCAGAAGAAGAAAGAACGCAAATTTCCGCCGCGTGGACTGCACTCTTCCAGCAAGTCGCCGCCCAGCTCGATGAGGATCCAGCCGGCGAAAAGGCACAGCAGCTCTGCGCCAGATGGGCGGAATTGGCTGAGAGGTCCTCAGGCGGCGACCCGGATGTAAAGGCCGGCAATCTCAAAGAATGGCGTGATCACAAAAACTGGCCGGCCAGCGCGCAACAGAGTATCTCTTCCTTCCGCCTTGAAGAAGTCGTTGCCTTTATCGCAAAAGCCTACGGATTTCGGGCTATGAAACAGGCGAAGAAACAGCAATAGCCTGAGGGCATTCTTGGTTTTTGCTATAGACTTCCGTGTCCCATCCATTCTGCGTTTTTCTGCGGAATGGGTGGGAACGCACAAATTTTCGACTCTACACGAATTAGGGAAAATGCGTATCTAGAACCCATCAACCCGCCTCCACCAACCCATAGCGTCGCTGCCAGGCCTCTTTGAGCCGCGCCCAAACCCGCGCCCGCTCGAGCTCGGTAGCCTCTCCGGCCTCGGCGGGCGAGTTGGCAAAGCGCCCCGCCTCCATCTTGGCCAGCTCCAGCAATTGGCGGTCGCGCAGCAGGTTGGCCACGCGGAAGTCGGGTAGTCCGGCCTGCCGTGTACCGAAAAACTCGCCCGGCCCGCGCTGGCTCAGGTCCAACTCGGCCAGCTCGAAGCCGTCCTGGGTGCGGACCATGGCGTTGAGCCGCTCCTCGCCCAAGGGCGATACCCGCTCGCCGGTGATGAGAATGCAGTAGCTTTTGGCCGCGCCGCGCCCTACCCGCCCCCGCAACTGGTGCAACTGCGCTAGGCCGAAGCGCTCCGCATGCTCGACCACCATTACCGTCGTGTTGGGCACATCGACTCCCACCTCGATCACCGTCGTCGCCACCAGCACGTCAATTTCGCCGCGCTGAAAGCGGCGCATGATGATCTCCTTCTCGTCGGCGTCGAGCCTTCCGTGCAGCAGCCCCACGCGCAGGCCGGCCAGCGGCCCGGTGCGCAGCTTTTCGTGCATCTCCACAGCGGACTTGAGGCCCAGCTTGGCGTTGGGATTCGCCTCCTGCACGGCCTGCGGGAAAAGCTCCGGCGCTTTGCCTTTGCGAACACCCTTGAGACTGGGAACCCCATCCTTGCCGCGTTTTTGTTCTTGCGGCAAGGGTGGGAAACCAAGAATGACAGGCTCTTCAGTCCTCGTCTCGGCCTCATCCCGCGAGAAATCCAGCTCCGGCTGGTCTTCCTTGCTGCCTTCAATCACCGGGTAGACGATGTACGCCTGGCGGCCCTTCGCCACCTGCTTGCGCACAAAATTCCACACCTCCTCGGCCATCTCTCCAGGAACGCGCCGCGTGACGATGGGCGTCCGTCCGGGCGGCAGCTCGTCCAGCACACTGATGTCGAGATCGCCATACAAACTCAGCGCCAGGGTGCGCGGAATCGGCGTCGCTGTCATCACCAGCACATCCGGCTCCGCCTGATTAGGCTTTTTCATCATCTTGAAACGCTGCATCACGCCAAAGCGGTGCTGCTCGTCTACAACAACGAGACCCAGCCGGTCGAACTCGACCTTCTCTTCAATCAGCGCATGAGTCCCGATCACCAGTTGCGCCTCGCCGCGATTGATCTGGCCGCGCACCTGCCGTTTGCGCTCCTCGGTGAGCGAGCCGGTCAGCAGCGCAATGCGCGGTTTGCGAGTGGACCGCTCCAGCAGCTTGCGGACCGCCAGATAATGCTGCGTGGCCAGAATCTCGGTGGGCGCCATCAGCGCCGCCTGGTAGCCATTTTCCAGAGCCACCAGCATCGCCTGCAACGCGACGATGGTCTTGCCCGAACCGACATCCCCTTGCAGCAGCCGCCGCATCGGGCTGGGCGCGCGCATATCGGCCACAATCTCGCCCAGCGCCCGCTTTTGCGCCCGGGTCGGGTGAAAGGGCAGCACCTCGCGCAGCGCCTCGCGCACCTTGTCGGTGGTGGCAAAGCTGATGCCGGCGCGCTCCCTCATGCGGCGGCGCTTCAGCTCCAGCCCCAGTTCCAGAAAGAAAAGCTCCTCGAAGATCAGCCGCCGGTGAGCCGGCGTGGCCGCGCTCTGCAACTGAAGGAACGGCGTCCCTTCCGGCGGAAAATGCGCCTCGCGCAGCGCCGTTTCGCGGTCAGGCAGGCTGAGCCGGGCTAGCATCGCCTTCGGCAGGCACTCCGGCACCGCGCCCCTCAGCCCCTCCAGCAGGCGGAAGATCGTCTTGCGCTGCCAGCGCGAGGCCAGCCGCGCCCCGCCCAGCGACTCGTAGACCGGCGTGATGCGCCCCACCTCCAGCAGCCGCGTCTCGGCATCGGCATCCGCGTCAGGCAGGATTTCAAACTGCGGCTGAATCATCTTCAGGTTGCTTGAACTGCGCGACGGCTCGACCCGCCCATAGACTGCCACCGTCTGCCCGGCGTGAAACTTGCCTTCCAGGTAGCTGCCGTTGAACCAGATGCACTTCATCGCCAAACGGCCCTGGCCGACGGTCATCTCGAAGATGGGCGCCTTGCGCGTCTTGAGCAGCAATGACCCGCGCACCTCGGCGATCACCGAGGCCGTCTCGCCCGGCAGCAACTCATCCAGGCTGCGTGGGTTCTGCCGGTCCTCATAACGAAAAGGCAGGTGGTAGAGCAGGTCTTCGGCGATGAGGATGCCCTTGGCCGCCAGCATCTGCGCCACTTGCGGGCCAACGCCCTTCACATACATCACCGGAGTGTCGATATCGGCCACATACAGGATGCTAAAACATTTATCTTGATGCTGGCTTTGCGGCCACCGTGCGCGCACTGCGATACCGGCTTTCGATTCTCGCGCGCATCCGCAGAAATGGCTTCTCGACGGCAAAGTAAGAGATGCTGGCAGCCATGTAAGTCAGCAATAACGCGATGAGGATCACCAACGCCTTGGGCATATTGCCGAAGGCTCTGTTCAACTGATAAGCGCCGATTTCATTGTACAAGTAAGTCGAATAGGAGATGGCGCCCAGATAAACCAGGGGCGCGGAGTCCATCCAGGCGAGCCAGCGGCTGCGCGAAGCGATGAGTTGCGCCATGAGGATCGCCACCATCAGAGGGTCTACGATGAATCCGGCGGTATCACGATACTGCGGCCCATACATTGCAGCGCCCCATGTGGAAAGAATCAGGCCGCCCAACGGCAGCAACATATAACTCGACCGGGCGCAGACACAAGCCCAGAATCGGGAGAGGGAGCCGTAACGCAGCGAGATTGCCACCACGCAGCCAACCAGGAGCTGATCGATGCGAGTGTCAAAGGCGGTGTAAATATACTCCTGCGGCGCGCCAAGAAAGACCAGAATCGCGCGATAAAGCCACACCAGCAGAATGCCCCAGCAGCTCACCCGCAGAAGGAGTTTCGGCTTGCGGGCAAGCAACAGCACCAGCGCCGGCCAAAGCAGATAATATTGCTCTTCCACGCCCAGAGACCACGCATGACTCAGGCTGGTTTCGGGGTAATGGTTCAGCCCCTGGTAATAGTTGCCCACATAGAAGAATGTGGCAATCACCTGCCCCCAGAGAATGTGGCCATGTTTCACCAGCAAGCCGGTGACGGTGAAGGCCCAAAAAACATAAAAAGCAGGAAAGATGCGGAATGTCCGGCGAAAGTAGAAATGTCCGAGCGAGATCGTGCCGGAGTTGTCGATCTCGGTCAGTAGCAGCCAGGTAATCAGGAATCCACTGATGACAAAGAAAACCATCACGCCCAGTCCGGCGGGGATAAAAGTCAATCCCGCATGATAGAGCACGACAAACAATGCGCTGACTGCCCGCAAGGAATCGATCTTGGGAATCCGTTTCTTGTGGATGTTTTCTATCAGCGAGTGGAGTCCGCCCGGCGAGCTGCTTCCGGGTTCTTGCACGGCGAGCTGCGGAGAGTTTGAGGGCGCAGCCGGTGCGCCGGTGGCGTCGAATTGGCCAATCCTGGTTTCTGAAACCACCAGCGTCCGCCTCTCAACTTCAGTCTACCATTCGACTTAGGGCCTGTTCACGCTATCCGGGCGGCGTGAGCCGGTGTTCGTTCAGTTCGCCCCCGCCACTGAAGGTAATCTCGACCGGAACCGGAATCTCCCCGCTTTCCACTAGCCGCCGTGCTTGCAAGAGGAACTCCACGGCAAACTTCCGGTTGCAGCGCAGCAGGCGCTCGCCTTGCGCCAGACGACCCAGGTAACGCGGGGCCAACTGGAGCCAGCGGCGCTCGGAGGTGGCCTCGGGCGGAAGGCAATCGAGGGCGAGGGCGTCGAGTTTGGGCAGCGAGAGGGCCGGCGCGGAGGCGACGCGCCAGGCGAGCAAGGCCTGACTCTCCTCTACGGGAGCAGGTTGAAGCGGCGGCTCTATATCGGGCAAGACACCGCGCTCGCGCATCTCTTCCGCAACAGCCTCTGCCGGCAGCGCCGCACAGACGGCGACCGCCTGGCGCTGGCGAAGTTCATTTTTGAGAATGCGCAGAGCCTCATCGAGCGATGTAACCAGAAAGTCCACTACGCCGTCGCGCATCGCCCGCTTGGCTGCCGTTACATCGGCCGTGGCGACCAGCGAGGCGGCGCCAGCGATGTTGGCCGCCACCAGCAGGGCGCGGGCCTCGCCGTCAAGCTGCCCGGCGTAGAGGAGTTTGCCGCCGAGGCCGGCTTGCGCCCCCCATTCCGCCACGGAGATCAGGCCTGCGTAGAACCGCTCAACCTGAAGGGTAAAGCCAATTACAGCCGACGCGATGGGATCAGCCGTCAAGTGAAGATTATCTCCGTGGTTCACTAGTGTGACGATAACTCCTTCATCAGCTCCCGCCAGTTTTGCCTGCGGACATAGAAGACAAACTCCCCCGGTTTGGCGGCGGCTTTTTGCTTTCCACAGCCATTGGGAGCTACAACGCCGGTAGCCAGAATATCGGAGACCGTGTACCAATGGTCGCTGGTCTCCGTCTTCGCGCCGGCGTCGCAGTTGAGGTAGACCTCCATCGAGCTGTCGTAAGTGCCCTGAATCGTAAGGATAGAAGCATCCAGTGGAAGGGTCAGAGTACCCGTGCCGTCCTCATTTTGCACCACCCAATTGGCGTGAACCGTCTCTTCGTGATTGATGCGAACCATGAATCCGGTGGTCGCAACCAGCTTTCCGGTTCTGCCATCCAACATCTTGATGATGATGGGCTTAACGGCTTGCGCACGCACTGTTCCGCAGAGAGCGGCAATGCATACAAAAAGAGCGAGGATGCAATACGTCCGTCGAACCATTCTTGCCTCTGTTGCGATTGATGCGCTCACCAAGTGGAGTAAGCCTGACCGTCGGAGCCGGTCTCCTCAGAGCCGGAGTGAACATCGTCGATGCCGGGTTCGGACTGATCGAGCGATTGCAGCTTGCCGCTGGAGTCGGTCACCCAGCTATCCTTCGTCCGGGTAAACGGGTCCACGGGAACCTCCCGCAGATAGCCGTCCTGCACCAGGTCGTCGAGCGACTGCGGCGCCTTCTGCTTATCCATGGTATAGGAGTCGATGGCCGAGCGCAGCACGTGCAGGTCTTCTTTGAGCACCGCCTCCTGGGCCATGCGGATGGCGGCCTGAAAGCGCGGCACGGCCACCAGCATGAGAATGCCGATGATCGCCATAACGATCATCAGCTCGATCAGCGTAAAGCCGGCGTCTTGTTTGCTGTTTTTGCTCAATGAATCCTCATGCTACCAGTCAGAATACTTGGTTCCATCCAGCGCCGTTCCGGTGGACTTGGAGTAAACATCGAAGACGCTGTCTCCGCCATAGGAGTCCGATTTCGGGTCGTCCTTCATCGAGCGCAAGCCCCACTCCGCCTTGCCGGTCATCGGGTCCACGGGAATAGCGCGCAGAAATCTCACCTTCTTGGTCTGAACCTCCACGCCGGTGACCAGCGTCTCCAGATCCGGCGGATAGCCCTGGCTATCTACCTTGGTCTGAAAGGCGTTCTTGTCGGCGGCGTCCTTGTAGTGGTCGATGGCGTCGCGCATCATCCACAGGTCGTAGCGCAGGTAGCGCTCGTTCTGGCGCTTCACCTCGAAACGCGCAATGGGAACCGCCGCCGAAGCGAGAATGGAGAGAATCGCCACCGTCACAATCAACTCGACCAGCGTGAGGCCGCGCTCGCCTGGGTGGACGATCCGGTTTGTCGAAGCCACGCTCATCGCCCTACTTCACCTGTACAGTGACGCGCGCGCCCTGGGCCGGAAGCTGCTGTTGCGCGCTGCTGATCACCCCCGGATGGGTGATGACGACATCGCTCGCTCCCGCGGCCTTGGCCTGGAAGCTGAGGATGCAGACCACGCCCATTCCGCTCACCCCGGGCGCACCCGGCGGGCGCGAGGCGTTGATGTTGATCGAGCCGGGTCCGTCGTCGCGGTGCACCAGCGAGACGGCCTGACCGTCGCGGCCCAGAAAGTCGCCGCTGTCCACGTTTACCAGCGAAAGTTTGGCCGGATCATAGGAAATCTGCAATGGGATTGATGCAATATCGGCTCCGCCGCTCAACATCACCGGAATCTTGAAGGTGGCGCCGACGGCCACCGGAGCGGGCTGCGGAGCCAGCGCGAAGCTCACCCTTGCCGGCGGCGGCGGCGTGGCAGGCGGCAGATTCGCTGTCGCAACATTGCCATTGGTTTCGGCAGCTTTGCGCAACTGCTCCAGCGCCGCCGGACCGGCAGCCATTGCGCTTTGTCCGGGAACCGTGCCCACGTTGGGCTTCGGATTCGCAACCGTATGCGCCGGAGCTTCTACCGCGCCTTCCGGGGCAACGTGGCGCAGCTCAATCGACGTGCCTTCGCCGGTATCAATGGTGCGCAGATTCACCTCGTCCAGCGATTGCGAGCGAACCACGTGCGGCACCACCAAAAAGACCAGTTCGTCATCGGTAATGGTGTGATCCTTGGAGCCAAAGAGATACTTCAGCCCCGGAATCGAACTCAATCCGGGGATGCCGCTCCAACTCACCATCTCCTGGCTGTCTTTGATGCCACCCAGGATGCTGGCCTCGCCCTCGCGCAGCCGGATTACCTGTTCCACCTCTTTCTGCGCGATAATCGGCTCCGTCACATCGCTGATGGTCACAGAACCGTTCTGCGAGGTGACGGAGATCTTCATCTTCAGCGTCACATCGCGGTCAAAGTGGATGGACGGCGTCATCTCGATGGTCACGCCCACGTCCTGGTACTGGAACTGCGTGTTGACCATCGAACTGATGCCGCCGAGAGCGCCCACGCCCCCCATTCCGCCACCGTAGGAGCCGGTGGCAACGGGAATTTTCTCGCCGATCTTCATCGTCGCCTTCTGCCCGTCGGTGGCGCGGAGGCGGGGATTCTGCAGAATCTTGGTATTCGAGTCGCTCAGCAGCATATTGGCCGTGGCCGAGCCCACGGTGACGGCGAAATCGTAGGCCTTCAAGTGCGAGAGGGAGTAAAGAGTTGTCCCTGAGCTGCCGCTGCTGGTGCTGGTGCCTGTGCCCGTCGTGCTGGTTGCTGTGCTCGCAGTTGTGGTGCTGCTGTTGGGCGGTTGCAGCGCGACCCCCACGCTGCTGGGCCATTGCAAGCCGAGGTTTTTCTCCCAGTTCTTGCTCACCTCCAGCACCGCAATGTCCACCACCACCTCGGAGCGCGCCTTGTCCAGGTCGTTGATGAGCTTTTGCGCCAGCAGCAGCTCATCCGGCGTTCCCCGTATCACGAGGGCGTTCTGGCCGGTCACTGGGAAGGACTTGATGTTGGGCAGAACGCCGCGAATCGCGGTGTTGGCCTCGGTCAGGTCGGTCTGCTGCCATACGTTCGAGAAATAGAAGGTCTGTACCGCCTGCTCATCCAGATCGGTGTGCTTTTGGCGGGAATTGGCGGCCACATAGACGGTGTTGCTGGTGACCGGCTTCCAGAAGGTATTGGAGATAGTGCCCACGATGCGCAGCGCGTCCAGCAGCGAGACGCCGGTCAGATCCACCTGGATGCGCTTGGATTGGTAATCCGGATCAAAGAGAATGTTGATGCCGGCCGCTTTGCCGACGGCCTGATAAACGACCTTGGTGTCTTCCTGCATATGCAGGGTGAGCGGCTCGTTCGTAACCGGCTTCAGATCGACCGGCGCGCCCATCGAGTCGAGCTCCGCCTGCTTGCCCTCGGCCTCGGGAATGCTGGTTTCGGTTGCAGGCGCCACTTCGCCGTGCTTTTTGCGCACGCGGGCGATGGCCTGCTGCGCGGCCTCATTGCTGGGATCAATCTCGGCGGCGCGCAGAAACTCCGCCATCGCTCCGTCGTCGTTGCCGGCGTCCAGCAGCTTTTCGCCTTTGGAAACATGCACGGACGAGGCCGTAATCCGTATGCGGTAGAGCGCGGCGCGGTACTGCAAATCCTTGGGAGCCTTGTCGTGGGCTTTCTGATAGTTGTCAAAAGCACCGTCGTAATCCTCGCGCGCCTCGGCGCTTTGGCCGAGCTTATAGAAGGAGTTGGCCGACTCAGCGCGCAGTAGAACGCTGGGCAGCAGGAAGGCGGCCAGCGCGGCAAAGAGCGCAATCCGGAAGGCCGCTCCAGCAAAAATCGATTGGCGGGCAGCCGGTACGAGTGCTCGGCGATTCATCGAACTCCCAGGCGTCTCATCCGCTCCGCGCTTCTGCTTGGAGCTTTGCGGGCGGCCTTGGCCGCCCCAGACGCAATTCCTCTTGGTCAAAGAATCCATTCAACGATGCCTCATTTTAGCAAAGCCCGCTTGTGATAAGACTCAAACCCGCGCCAATGGTACGATTGAGATTCGAGGATCCCCCCCGATGGCGCGCCAAACCAGCCACGTGATCGACCAGAAGGCCAGCCCCGGCCCGCAGAAGCCCGCGCGGCCGCGCGATCCGGTGGCCAGCGGCCAGCGCGACGCCGCTCTCAATCGCTCCGCCAGCCACAACTACTTTCTGCTGGAGAAGTTTGAAGCCGGCGTAAGCCTGCGCGGAACCGAGGTCAAGTCCATCCGCGAGGGCAAGGCCAACCTCAAGGACTCCTACGGTCTCGTCCAGAACGGCGAAGCCTTTCTCCTCAATCTGCATATCGGCCCTTACTCCCACGGCAATCTCTCCAACCACGACGCCACCCGCACCCGCAAGCTGCTGCTGCACCAGGCGGAGATTCGCAAGCTACTCTCGAAGACGCAGATCAAGGGCCACACGCTCATCCCCACCCGGCTTTACTTCCGCAACGGG
>Ga0302320_10005191_pt1 | contig 29275 bp, 25 predicted proteins | sample Bog_T0_3_FD_202130 | JGI IMG/M metagenome (GOLD analysis project Ga0302320, IMG submission 202130) | Peat permafrost microbial communities from Stordalen Mire near Abisko, Sweden - Bog_T0_3 | ecosystem: Environmental > Terrestrial > Soil > Wetlands > Peat | place: Sweden: Abisko, Stordalen Mire...
AAATTCCCAGAAGCGTGATCTGTCAGAATGCGGAATTCCTGCAAGCAGCACGTCGACATTCGAAATCCAAATACAATACCCAGGAATTGATAAATCGGCGGTAATCGACTCCAGGTCGGACACGATACCATCCCAGCGGAGCCCAATCCGCGTGCGGCCGGCCTGAACTCTATCCACCTTCCATCTGCAAATGTCGCCGTGCCCGACGTTTAGTCCGACTGCAAAGTCGCCTTCGAGACCAAGGGATTTGACGGGAAGCTCCAGGATCCCCGTGCGACGGCTGAGGTCTTGGCCTGCTAGAAGGGTTGCCAACGATTTCGGAGTTGCTTCACCCATAGACGCGATCCATTAGCTGTTCACGATTTCGCCAGTGTTTCATGACTACGAAAGGTGGGGCATCGCGTTTTATGCCTACGATACCAGCTGATTGCAATTCAGATAACATGCTCCCGAGCATGCCGGAGCCCATGAAGAATAAGCCTGCAAGCCCATCTGCTCGGCCCAGGTCCTTAAAAAGCATCTCAGACGAATCGGGATCGCACCCTTCCCAGTAGTCGGCGAGTGCATAGCCGAGCACCCAAACGGGGGGGAGGTCTGGTTGCGTGACTTGGTATTTCCCCCTCCCCTCTTCTGTTATTGCGAGTATCCCAAGCTTGCCTAGCGCGTCTGATTTGGCATATGTTCCGAGGAACGCGGTCGCGGCGCCTTCCACGGTTCTGTCACTCAGACTCTTCCCTGTGGTTGTCGCAACATACTCACCGACTACCCTCGAAGCTTCGGATCTCTCTATAGGTTGACCAATTCTAAGGGTCTTGGTGATTAGATGATTCCAGAAAGCCGGCCCCGGACCACTAGGGGCGCTCAAGTGATAGTGCATAAGCCACAAGGTTTCCGGACGCATCAGATTTCGGTCATGGGAGATCGCAGCTTGCCCAAAAGGTGTAAGTGCAAAGCTATCCATTTCGAGTAGTCCACAACCGCGAGCATATCTAGGCATTGCCTTAACGTAGTTTGGCCCGAGTGTGGTTGAACTACTGATCAGATCTGCGGTCAGCTCACCTTCATGTTCATCGCAGAGAGAAAGGATAGAGGCGACGGCCGGAATACTCAGCGCAAACGTCTCGTGGAATGTGGTGTCAATCCGCTCTCTAGGCACGACGGCAGTCTCCGGGAGATTTGTCCCAAGCATAATTGAGATTTGGGCTTGTTGTACCCCAAACGGTAATGGCTGGTAACGTACTTGGAATGTGGTAGGAACACTCCAGCGTCGGTATATCGATCCCGTTGGGGGAGCAATACGACGCAGCAAAGTAGGTACCACTATCCCTTCTCTGGAATACGATTGAGCGGTTCACTCGACGGTCATTCGCGCAAACAGAAATTGAAACTGGCCAAGCGAGTGTTTCCTCCTTACCCAGGAGGTTTGCCGCGCAATTTGACGCGGAATGGCAGAACTGTGAAGGCCCGGCAGTCCCAAACCGGGGTACAAGGCTCTTTGGCATGGAAAGAAACCTCGGCAGACCGCAAATTGTTCAAAGCGTTAAGTGTATACCAACCGAATGCCCAAATAGACGCAATCTGCAATTCGCCCGCATGTTGAGGGCTTCCTGAGATTTATGTTCGCAAAAGCTGTGTCCGAAGCAGAGGCTTGTTCCCTGCCAGGGCTCCGGAGGTCGGCACCCGGCCTCAATTGCTCGTTGAACTCAGGTTTCTGGCGGCAGGCATTGCGCAGGACTGTGGCCGAATTGCGGCCTACGAGCTCCTCCCTCAATTAGCTTCTCTGCCATTCTTACGGTGTCGCCATTTGTCGCTTGATTTCCTTGTCGTGAACGACAGTTAAACCGTATTCTCAGACAACCTGAAACATTTATTTATGGCACACAAGACAGGCGCCGTTACCTTCGTCCGACATGTAAAGTTCGTCGATATCCTGGGGTGTCGCATCAGACTTCAAAACGCGCAGTGGATTCGCGCGTCTTGCAGATAGTTCACGCTGGCGCCTGACTTCAAAGTCGGATTCAATTTCCGCAACTCGATCAGGTTGTTCGAGGTCGATAAGCGATTCGCCTTGACTCCAGGTAAAGGGCGATCCATGCTTTAGAGCCGTCTTCTCATATTCTTTAGCCTCTTCATAGGCCTCTGGATGCACGCGTTTCAGTCGTACCCACTCGATCTTCTGCTGGAAAAAGCAGAAAGTGCATCCGCTGCGCGACCGCCAGCTGTAGTAGGCCGGTAAACCTATTCCAGATGATTCCAGGATGTCGAATACGCCCTGCTTGTCAACGGAGTGATCTCGGAACGGCATTTTGACGAACATCTTATCGTTCGTCGATGTGTATCCTTCTCTGTGGTCTTCGTCGCTTCGAATCGCCACATAACTCATGACTTCATCGCCCGCATCGAGCCATGGTTTGATCCATTGGCGCAATGGAAGCAATTTGAGTTGCCGAGTGCACCAACGGGTGCGCGCCGAAGGAAGGAAATTATTGTATTCGCGAAGCCAAAAGTCGAAAGTGCGCTGCGGATTGAGCTGATGGATTCGGCGGCCCAGAAAGCCCTCAAGTTTCCCTAGGAACTCATAGACTTCAGGCAATTCCTTTCCTGTGTCGGTAAAGAAGTACTCGACTTCAATCTCTGGATAACGCTCCCGCATGAAGATCGCAAGAGCTGCGCTGTCTTTGCCTCCTGAGAGACCGAGGATGTGACGTTGACCCATCTCTATCACCTGCCTCCGTTCTGTTGCGCCGCGTGGGATCCGGCTTCCGCCAGAGCCGCCAAGAAAACATCCAGTTCTACACCTGAAGCACTGGCTTGGATCTGCTTGGCTAATTGTCTGACCGTTTGAATGTCCGAGGTAGAAATATCGAAAGACCGTGAGGTTGTTGCGGTTCCGTCGCCAACTCCGAACACAACGGCGAAGGCATGTCGGGTTGCCGGCCTATCGCGTAGGGGCGCCAATGTTTCAACCTTTCTAAATTCGAACGCCCATGTTCCGAGCTGCACGAAGGCCTGTTCAATATCGCGATCCGTCCAGTCTCTTGGAGGCTTATTAACCGATAGTGAAATCATGGCTTCAATATCTTCAAGCGCTTCTGAATAGCTAGACAGGCGCAGCGCGAAGGCATCGAGGCGGAAATCCCCCGAGATTCCGCTCACTGTCTTGCCTCGGTTCGCTAGGTCGGCCACTGAGCCCCGGTGATCAAGCATCCTCAGGACTTGTGATTCGACCGAGCGGAGCATGTTGGGATATGCGTCATGTAGCTCGGCGATGCAACGCGCAATCGAATCTGTAATGGAACCGGGAGATGTTCCGCCAAGAAGAGCAGGAAGATCCATGAACAAGACCCTGTGTGGATCCGAAGCTCGAATAAGCGCCTGACGAACTTGTTTTGCATCAGAGGATAGTTGCGAAGTTCTTTTTGTCCACTCTGGAAGATTCAGCACCAGTGATACCAGAGCTCTCGCGAGATCCAATGGGTCTTCCAGTACCTTTCGACCAACGAACTTCGAGATCGACTTGCCGAGTCCAGCAAGCATTTCCTGTTGGACGGAATCTATCTGAAAATACTTCCATGTGATTCGAGATGGCTCCTGCAGCCATTCGTCCACATGAACCTCAGTGAGAATTGGGATAAACGCACCCTCGTGATAGAGAGCGATTACACGTTGATTCGCCAAGAAATATGCGAGCGCCAGGAGAGGGAGAAGGCCCGCTTTGACTCCGTATGGAGGAGCGCTCCAAAGAGTGTAAAGCTCACTAAGCAGGCATGCACCTCCTTTATGGAGCAGCATCCGATCCGCGGCCCTCCACATCCCTTTGAGGCGGCGACCAGGCCCGCTGGTTGGTGGCGCGCTGAAGTTCCACCCAGTTTCTGTCGTCGAGTGAAGTCCCGTTCCCTTAAGGATTGAGAAGTACATTCCTGCATCTGCAGGGTATCCGTCGTATCCAAGATTTGGTTCCTTGGCACGCGCGAGCATTCTATGCATCAGGTCACGTCGGGCTTTGACGGAATTCGAAGACGGTGCATCACGATTGATTAACTCACTTTGCAGAATTGGCGCCTGATGGTAGCGATTATCGGCAACAGCGGACGCGATCATAGAGAGGCTCTTAGATTGAATGGGTTCTTTGTCTTGCGAATCCCAATACCATTTCGCTGTTGCAAAGGAATCTCTGAGCATATCGCCGATCTCAGTCTTAAGCGCCGCGATCCGCGCGTCGATTTCGCGCGCAGCGACCTTGTCGCTCTCCAATTCGGTGCTTGTTGAATAGACGCGTTCCAAAGCGAACAATTCTCTGGCTGTCTCGGCAATGCGAGCTGCGTCTCTCGGCACGCCGAGTACCACCCCAGATTCCGAGTAGGTTCCGGCAAGTCTTCGAGCGAGACTCTGCGACGACTTGACCGTACTGTCTCGCCCAGGAACGATCAGGACGAACTCTCCACAGCTTCCAGTGGGACTGAGGCGTCCGCTCAAATAGTCCTCAAGCGCGTCAGAGCGAACAATGCTGCGTTGAAGGAAGCGCATCGCGCCTGTCTCCTGATAGGTACGCTTGGCCAGGACGGGGGCCAGTTCGCCAATTCCATCTACTACCTGCAGTCCCTCGACATCGATCTCTGCGCGCGCTCGAGCTGTGGCCGCTTCGATGTCGAAGTCACTTCCTGCGTAAATCCCCCAAGCCGAGAGATGTTTCCTGTAAACGATGATCGACCACTTCGCAAGCTCGTTCATCGCCAGATCAATCTCGCCTCTTGGAGACTGCGGGAAACAGGACGCCAAAACACTCTCGTCAGCTGCCAATCCTGAGCCATTTCTAAATAATTCGATCAATGCGATCGTCTTAACAATGCACACATGCTTGAGCTCGCCCTTTGCTTCTGTACGTTCGACTGCCTCAACACCAAGCGCCCAGCGATGACCGTCAGAAGAGGCCAAAATCGCAGGTTCGAGATTCGCGCGCATGTAGTCCCAGAACTGCCACGGCCAGTAATAGCTAAAGCTATTGACTGTGTGACTTTCCAGGAATTCACGAAATCCCATTGGTTCCACAGAATTGAGGAATCCGAAGATGCTTCTTTCGTTCTGTCCAAATTTTCGTCGAGAGCTCGGTCCGAGCAGCACAGCTGTGATCGGGTGTAATGGCCAGCACCGATCCAACCGTCGACCGAGGTCCTTACAAAATGACGGTCGTCTATCGCCAATCGCCTGCGCGACAGCATCCGAGAGATCTTTGGTTTCGGGATGAGGAGCAGATTTCGAATCGATCGCTTTCCCAATGAGATCTATGATTTCGTCTGAACCAGCTGTCAAAGATATGTCAACATAGCGGCCCTGCACCTTCGACCACTCATCTCTACTTTCTCGGCCAAGTCTACTTGCATACTGCTCAAAAGCTTGATGGAGAATACCTACGACCACCAATTTGCCACGGGATCTGCAAGCGGCTTCAGCGAGCTGTTGATAAAAGTAAATATCACCGCTAGCTAAAGCTGAGGCTTCTAAAAACTTGCCAAGTTCATCGAGCACAAGCAGCACACCACGCCGGCCAGGGCTCTCTGCCATCGAGACAAGTTCCGCAATGACGTCGGGATCACGGCTTTTGACCGTTTTCCTTCGGCGATTCGGTAGCCTATCAATTGCAACTGCAATCTCGTCGTTAATCAATGCGCGCTTGCCAACGATTGGTAGCACAATCCACCCATCATCGGGTGCGGCGGAGAAAGCACGGAGAATCGGATCATGGCGGCGAAGCCCCAGAACACGCCGGGCTGCGTCGTGAATGCGCTTTTCAGGGCTAACAAGAGAACAGAGAGCGAGAGCCAAGGAAGACTTACCACCCCCGTATGGTCCAGTCCACGTAAACGCTCTCTGTTGCGTCTCGTTGATATGCCGGGCTAGAGTTTCTATTGCTATTCGTGCAGAGGGCTGAAAAACGAAACCGTCAAGCGCGTCACCCCGGCCGTAGTCTGCATCCAGACGTACTGAGCGCAGGAATTGCTGTCTCAGTTGGACAATTCCGCTGAGAAGCCTAGCCATACATCGCCTCCACAAGACGGCTCTTAAGAATATCCCGATCAAATCCAGCTGCTTTGCTCACTTGGCGGACTCCGGCAGTATCGGTCCAGCGTAACATTCCTTTGGTGCTGTGTTCGAGAGCTACCACCTTTTCCCCAACAGTGTACTCATCGAGCTTGAAAACTCGCCCAGGGGAACCGTAATCGTGGGCGATTCTTTCGAAGGAAAGGACAGATGAGTGATTGTACCGTTCCCAGAATTCCACCAGCGCATATGTGAATAATGCATCGGGAAGCGTGGGTTTTGCTCCACGGCGAAAACTGAACGTGCCCTTCATTCCCATATGTTGCTGAAGGAGTGGCAATTCAGCTAAGACAGGCTCCGCAGCGTCTTCCACACTTGCGCCCTTTGCGGTCTTCGGAAGATAGCTTGCAAGACAAACGTCGATGTCACGGGCCAGCGTGCTATCGCTCACCTTGTAAGAAATGCTAGCTGTATAGGATTTTAATGCTCTGAATAGTGATTCCCTATCGAACGTCTGCTGCACAATGCAATTGAATAGATACCACCATGTGGTCGACTTAAGCCCGATCCCGGCCAGCTTCCAGTGAATTAACCAAACTGTAGCCGGCTGCTCAAGGTACGGATCAAAGCCGTCTTTTGAAAGCAGTTTCGTTGCTAGATCTGTTGGAGCATAGCCGCCTTCCGCCTCATGCATGAAGCCACACGCCAGAGACCAATGGCGAATCGATGTCACCATATTCCGACCAACTCCAAACCTTGCGATCGATTCTTCATCGGAGAATATGGAGCGGGGGGCAAAAGGAGTGACGTCCACTATGCTATCGAACGCCTTTCGCAGCCATAGCTGCCGAAGCGGGAATGTCTCATGACCGGAGAATTGCAGAGACGGTGTTGTGAAGGAGTGTGACACATCTAAGTCTACTGGGGCAACCTGCCAGTGCGCAAGGCTCATTCCTGGAGAAAGCCTCCAGTTGCGGGAGCATGGTGAAACTTCCGACGAGCAAGCGAATCCGTGTAGCTGCTTAAGGTATGTATTATCATGCAGATGACAGCTATTTCATGTCGTTCCTCCAAAGCGGTAGGCGCTCCCTTACCCTTGGCGCTTCCCGCGAAAGACCGATCTCCTTGGGCTGCCGTTCGCTGACAACGGCCCGCGATTCGAACCGAACGCCGCACCTTCCACATTACTTCCTAGGCTGTTCAAGCCTGATCGGAAGCGGTAGAAGGGGCCCCTCTGAAGTGAGGTGGGCTGCGCTATTCTTTGCAGTGGATGGAGGCTGCTTTGAACACATTGGGAATGAGCTGCCGAAAGCTTTGGGGGCAGATGTCCCCAGAGCAACGACTGAAAGCAGCAGAACATTTTTGGGCACGGACCTCAGAGGTTAACCATGCCCTAAGAAGTGGCACGATCACTGCGATCGCCAGAGCGCGCGGTTCGCGTGAGATCAGTGTTCGGGGAGCTTCGCAACGGCAGCTTTCTAAGTGGACTTCCGGGACTCAGCACATTCCCGAAGATGTTGCCGACAGTTTAATGAGACTCTACTTGATACATGAGCAGCGGCAGATGGTCGTAGCATTTCTCGACGATCTCGAGATTCCCCATTCCGGGGCAGTTATTTTCGAGGAGTTCGACCCGAGTACGCTGTCGGCGCAGCAACTCACACTAGCAGCACTTCGCCTGACAGAACACTTCGGAGCACCGGCAACAGAACTGTATTTCAAGTACACCGCGGTACAAAGCGGAGCGTGGGGTGAAGTTGGAAAGACAATTCTTCGATCCATAACCACCGAAAGCTCATCCTCTTATCCCAATGATCCGATCAACGTCGAACACGTTGCAACCGAAGACGACTGGTTAACAAACCTTGACGAATTGCTGAATCGGGCAGTCACGGCGACGGTTGCGGGGAGCCCTGGAGCGCTGGATAGCGCTCAACTCACGGATGTCATTGAAGAGGTACTACAGAATAACCCTCATAGAGCCAAGACTTACTACCACAAAGGCTATCTGGATGTTTGCTTGGACCACCCGGTGCAGCCGCATTTTAGAGAAGAAAACCAGGATCGGAGACTGTGGTATTTGGCCGGTGCCATCCGCGCCTTGGAAGATCGTGGTAACCGCAAAACCATCCTCGATCTATTTGCGAATGCTGATGTCAAAGACCTTGGGCGAGAGCAAAGGCATCGCTCGGCACTGGCCGCGGGGCCGATATTCAGAGCGCTATGCGCAGAAGGACGAGTCGCGGCCGCTGTTGATTTTCTGGCGCCTCAAGCCGTCTTCTATGTGGGCCTCTTCGAGTGGGCGCTAGAATTCGGTACAAGACTGCTTAGAGCGCAGGAAATCGAGTCCGCGCTTCGACTTTTCCAGCTTCTGGACTCCGCTGTCCAACAGCTGCATCCCGAGCAATGTGCATCCCTGGGAAAACAGTATTTTGACCTCAAGCGGAGACAGGCACACTGTCTTCGTTTTCAAAGGCACTTTGGGGATGCAACGAAGATTCTCCGTGACCTGCTCAAAGATCCTTCTGCACCCGAACAATCAGCAATGACCGTCGACATTGCATTGATGGGAGCCGGGTTCCGCGGCTTATTGGATGTTGTTGTCCCTGGCAAGGATATAACCCAGTTCATTAACAGGCTGGAGCAGATTCGCCCGGCATTGGAGATTGCATCGTCGCTTGGCGGAGATACTGCTCATGCGACCTATTGCCTGGGAGTGCTTGCAATAGCAAAGCAACTCGAGCCGGGCAAGGCTGCAGAGTGGCTTGAGCAATCAGTCACAAGCATCCTTCGGCACAGCCCTGAATACGATCTGGAGGGACTGTTGAGCCGTTCCAGATTCTATATGGGCCTGGCCAAGGCCGAAGCTCTGGATGCCAGTCTTGTGGAGAAGGCAGGAGCACTGTTCCACGACGCCATACACTCCGGCTTCGTGCCGCCGGACCATCTTCTGGCCCGTTATATTGTTGGGCTTTCAGTTGTGAGCGCTGACCAAGCTAAACGCGCTGCGGAAACGGCGCTCAGCAAGCTTGGAGCTTCTCGTGTGCTCGACTCCATCCTCGACACTGAAGTTGCCTCACAATCTGAGCAGATCCTTTCCCGGCTGCTTGAGTGTGCGCTCGACGACAAACGTTCAGGGAAGAAGCGTTTTCACGATCTTCAGCGGATATTGAAGCATGCCATCAGCGGGAACTACAACAAGATTGCCGCTGACGCCCTCGACGGCATGGAACAGCTAGCTAGGGAAGGCGTATGCACTGATGAGTTTTTGACGCTTCTCGAGGACGACGTTCATTACCATCCAGCATGGACGAAGTCGGACGCTGCGTCGTCGGCTGTTTGGTTGTATGAACGCAATGGAAGGCTCGTTGAGGCAAAGCTAATTCTTGAACGGGAATTTCACCATACACTCAGCGACAAGCAACATGGTTTCCTGGAACAAGCAGATGACATTCTTGCGAAAAGTCGCGAGCTTGGAGCGGACGAGACCGAGATGTCCGCACTTGAGACGCGATTGGTAAACGCACGACGTCAGTCCGCCGTAACATTGATCTCAGAAGACCTGAATGCGATTCCGGTCTGGATTACCGTTGTGGGTGGAGACGAGCGGCAGGCGGAGTACGACAGTGCAATCATTGATCACATTTCAGCGCAGCTCGGAGCAGTAAAGATTCAGTTTCGGCACACCGGCTGGAGTGGGCGCTGGGGCCCAGCTTTTGACGAGATGCGCCCAACTCTCGATCGCTCAGACGCTGTTGTCGTTTTACGCCTCATACGGACTAACTTGGGACGCAAGGTTCGGGATTATGCGAAGCTCTGGATCGGATGTGCAGGATACAGCAGATACTCAATCGAACGTGCCATAGGGATTGCCGTCGATCTTGTGCGCAAGGAGAAGAGATTGGCGAACTTCGTTGCAGGTCAGCCTTAAGCTTCGATCCGCAGTAACGGACGTTGTTGGCAATTCATCCCGGATAGCCTCTTGATCATTATGAATTTACTGTCGCTAATATTGACAACAAGAATTGTTAATGTCACAATGATAATCGTATGTTTGTACCAACAAGAAGCAGGGAAATCGGAAGGTCGCCCTGGACGGTTGAAGAGCTGATCGAGAAGGCGGAAAAGATCATTTCGTCCGATCCAGGTTTGTTTGCGCATCCCGAAAGCGAAAGCAATAAGGAACTCAATATCCGCCTGATTAGGGATTACGTGGTCCGGGAGTTCATTCCCCGGCCTGAGCGGGTGGGGCGGGAGGCGCGTTTTGGCCTCGACCACTTGGTGCAACTGCTTGCAGTTCGGGTGCTGCTGCGGAGCCAGCGTTGGTCGCTGCCGGCGATCAAAGCCAGCTTCGCGACAACCAGCACGGATGACCTGCTGAACAGGCTGCTCGCTCCGGTACAGCCGCTGATTGAAAAAGAGTACCGTGATGCCGCGGGCGTGCCACGAAGCCAGACTCAAGTTCCTTCTGACTCCGTCCAAACTCCGCAGCTGAACCCGGCCCAGTTGCTAATTGAGCAATTCAAGGCCACTAAGAAGCCCCAGTCAAAGGCAACGGGAACAATACTGCTCAACAGAACAGCGCGTGCAGCCCCGGCTCCGGCAAGCCAGGCGACCCAACGAACGGTCGGTATGAGCAGCAGGTTGCATGTTGAACTCGAACCCTGGTGCGAAGTTGTAATTGATGCTCAGCGAGTGAAGTCGCTGACGTCGGAGGAAGTTGAACGCCTTGGAGAGGCACTGAAAAGCCGTCTGCATGACGAGACGGCGCGCTGAAGGGAGCGTAGTTTTATGTCGAACGGTTTTGATCTCAGCTTGGTTGCAGCGCGGCCCGCATTGTTATCTGATCGCGACAATATCGTTGATGTGCTGATCCGCGTACAGGCGCCGGATGCGCCGAAGAGTGGGCTTCCGGAGCGGCAGCCCCTGAATCTGTCTATAGTCATTGACCGCTCGGGCTCCATGGAGGGTAAGCCTCTTCATGAAGCCAAACGGGCGGCCGGCTTCATGATTGACAGCCTAAAGCCGACCGACCGCGCATCGGTCGTTGCGTATGACAATTCTGTGAGGGTCGTCGCTGAAAGCCGCCACGTAAAGTCGAAGGAAAGCTTCAAGTCGGCAATTGCGCAGATTGAAGTTGGCGGAATGACGAACCTGCATGGTGGTTGGCTGAAAGGCGCTGAGGAAGCAGCAAAGTACCTTGCCCCGGACTGTACCAGCCGTGTGCTCTTGCTTTCCGATGGACAAGCCAATGAAGGACTCACCATCATCGACGAAATCTCCCTTCAGTGCGCGCAGCTCGCCGACACCGGGGTGACCACATCTACATACGGTCTGGGAGGTTCCTTCAATGAGGAGTTGATGGTGGCCATGTCACGCTCTGGCCGGGGCAACGCGTACTACAGTGAAACCGCCGAGTCGCTCCTGGAGCGTTTTCATGAGGAGTTCTCGCTGCTGTCGTCGCTCTGTGCTCGCAGTTTGCGGCTTTTCCTCGGCCCACTGCCTGGAATTCGCTGCGAAATGCTGAATCTTTACGAGGCTACAAAGGACGGCTCCTGGCGGTTGCCAGACCTGGCCTACGACGGCGAGGCGTGGGCGGCGGTGCGGTTGCATGTGAGCGCGGGCACTTTGCCGGACGCTGTCGGGGAAAGGTTGGCGCTGCTTCAAGCATCTGTGATTTACCTCGATCTTGAAGGAGCCGAGCACCGCCTTCCCGAAGCCTGGCTTACGCTGCCTGTCATTCCCGCAGAGAAGTTCCTTGCGATCTCCGGGGACCAGGATGTAATTCGTCGAGTGAAGGAAGCTGAGGCAGCCAAGCTGCAGGAGGCAGCCAGTCGCGCAGCAAAACGGGGAGATTGGAAGGAAGTGGAGAAGTTGCTGGCAGAAGCGAAGGAGATGGCATCGCACAGCCCGTGGCTGGGCGAGATCGTGGCGAACCTTGAAAAGCTGGCGGCACAGCGGAATGATGTTCTTTTCAGCAAGGAGGCTCGGTACGCCGCGAGCAACATGAGTTCCAGGCAGCGCTCGAAAAAGGAGTTCAGTAGCGACTATGACGAAAGCGCTGCGCCAATGCACCTTCAAAGAAGGGTCCAGCAGGGCGCGAGCGGCCATTACGGCCAACAAATGCCTGTTGGACCTTATCGGCTGGATCTTTTCGACAATTATCCAGTCGCATTGATCGACGGTAAGCGCTTCTTGCTCGACACCGGTTCGCCATTTAGCGTTGGCAATGGCGACAGGTTTGAAATTGCCGGCCAGCCTTTCAGGTTTCAGGGTCAAATGGGAGTCACCTCCGACAAGTTGTCACAGTGGATCAACACGAAAGTCGATGCCCTACTGGGAAGTGATGTACTCTCCAAATTTGTTGTCACGATCGACTGGTGGCGGGGCGCTGTGACCTTCTCACCCAGGGGAAGCGATTTGGTTGGCGAGGACCTTCCTGTAGAACAGATGATGGGGACACCGGTGCTAAACTTCAAGGCGGCAAACGGCATGTCGAAGGCATTATTCGATACCGGCGCCAAGCTCTGTTTTATGCCCACGAGCGCCGTGGCAGGCAAAGTTGCCATTAGCCGCGTGAAAGACTTCCATGTGATGACCGGGCCGTTTGAGACCGAAGTCTACGAAGTAGACCTCGAGATTGCCGGCCATGGTTTCACCGCGAACTGCGGAGTATTGCCGGCGTCACTTGCAACCATGGTGAGCGGAATGACCGGCATCGAGTGGATCATCGGTACAGATCTACTGCGGCAAGGAGCAATCGGTCTTGATCTGCGCCACAATCGCGTCACCGCGACCTGGAAACCGGCTGAAACGCCCTAGCGGCACAGTGGAGAGAAACTCGGAATGTAGTTGAGTGAAGAGGGTGATATGACGGAAGAAAACAAAAGTACGAGCACCAACCAGACCGAACAACTCCACCTGACCAGCCGGTTCACGAGCGCCGTAGACTATGCTCGTCACGTTCACGTCGAACGGCGTAAAGGAACCGGCATTCCCTACATGGCGCATCTTCTTGGCGTTGCGGCGCTGATCATGGGTGAAGCTAGTCACACCAGCTTCCCCGTCACCGAAGATATGGTGATCGCAGCTCTTCTTCACGACGCTGCCGAAGATCATGGAGGACAGCTACGGCTCACGGACATCAAGCATAATTTTGGCGCGAATGTGGCACGGCTGGTCGAAGGGCTCTCGGACAGTCTTACCGAGGATCCACACAAGAAGCAATCCTGGATGGAACGAAAGCAAGCTTATATCCAGATGCTTCGCGGTGAACCGGCGGACATCCAGCTCATTTCAGCCGCCGACAAACTCTACAACGCCAGGGCAATCCTCGAAGACTATCGCAAAATCGGGTCCAAGATTTGGGAAAGATTCAAACGTGGTAGAAAAGATCAGATATGGTATTTCGATGAACTCCTGGCAGTATTCAAATCCTCTGGGACGAACCGGATTGTGGAGGAATTGGAACGTGTCGTGAACGAACTCAGAGTAATTTCGGCAGACGAAACGAATTAACCAACATCCGGCCATTGGCACTTTGCTGGGGAAGTCTTGTCAGGAGGACAGAACAGATGTGGATATTTACGCGGTACGGTTTCTTTTCTATTGCATGTGCCAACAAGCCTGGGAGTGGGAGCATCGACGTGGACGTGGTCATGGTTCGTTCCCGGCTGAAAGAGCACCTGTTGAACCTGCAAGAGAGATTCAAGGACGCGAGCCTCGCGAAGCTGTCCATTGAATCTTCATCCCATACCGACTACCGATACAGGCTCGTGATGCCTAAGGCTGAATGGGCGGCTGTGCTGTCAGAGATGGCCACAGAACAAACTTGGAGGAACTTCAAGAACGAAGCCAGTCTCTTCGAGCGCGCGCACAATCTAAGCCGGCGTTACGTTGATGTGCTGCACGACATCTGGGGTGTGATGCACAGGCTCCAGATCCATGAGAGCGATGACACTTCGAACAAGATGGGTACAAGCCATGCTTGATCTCAGTGGTATGTTCGACGACCCGGAGCCCCTCGACGAGAATGATCCAGAAGTTCCTGAAGAGATGCTTGAACTCCACAAGTATCGCAAGGTGAAACCGGAGGATCTGCTCGGCACTACTCCGGAGTATCGGGAACAGTACGCTGAATAGCTCAAAGCCAATCCATATGTACACAGATGTTAAGGGAATTCGTAAGCATCAGAATAAGTTCTACCTGTGTCTCTAGGATTCCTTCGTTCGTCGAATCCAAGAGTGTTGGCATCAGCCGTCTGCTTCAGTGGATGCAGGCGCATGATCGCAACAGGTTAGCTCACGAGAGCTCCTATATCCTCGGCCGACGCCAATAGACCGCGCAGAGACTCCGCGAATCCGTTCGGCTTGGCCAGGTCGATGGTAGCAAGAATTAGATCGGTGCCGCCGGATTCGAATCGCCAACGTGCCTGCTCCCCAGCAAGAGTCTGCTCACCTGACGGACTGCGAAATCCTCGATGATGGGGGTAAAGCAAAATCGTCGCGCGACTCTTGTAGACGTGAGCGTATCCGTGCATCTGGTACGCGTCTTCTTGAGCGATGTCGAAGTTGTTTTGGGTGGGATCGACTCTTTTCCACTTTGTGTCAACGACAACCACAATGTCGCCACGTTTTAGGTGTAGGTCAGGTATGGTCTCGAAAGCTCTTCCCGATTCGTTGCGCGCTAAGCAGCCCCTTGGGCCTTGAGAATGCACTTCGAAGCCAAGCGAGGAGCATACCTTGCTGGCGAGTGCTGCTACATATGACTCGAACAACACGTTCATGTCAAACAACAATGCAATGCCTTCCCGTCCTCCGCCGTGCGCAGTCTGATAGGCTGATGCCAGCAATAGCCGAGCCAGCTTTGCCAATATTTCCCATCTTCGGTTCACCCGATCCAGCGTGAAGTGCTCTGACAGCACACCCGATACCGATTCTGGCTGCACATCCGTAAAGTGAGCTGCGATCTCATTCAAATGGCGCTGTGTATCAGCGCGAATGGATTGTCGTCGAAGAAGAGTGACAGCACACAGAAGTAGCCGGTTGAGGGCGGTGTCCGCTGTAAACTCATCATACCGACAGGCGAGCTTTTGTGGGCTTGCGGCGAGCTTTGTAAACTGTCGCGTTAAATCCAACTTTCCACGCAGACGACTAAGATCGTCATTATGGCGACAGTAGGCTCTGGAAAGTCCAACTCTGACCTGCTCCTGAAGTCGCCGTGCAAATAGCCCAATCAACAATTCAAGTAAATCGCAATTCTGATAGTCGTGGCCAGTTACCTCACCATCTCGAACAGGAACGTCCCAGGCAACACCGATCATGCGCATAAGCACACTGCGTGTAGGCCCCGTTCCGAGATCGTCGATTTTCGGCAGAATCTCAAGCCTGACACTTGCAGCTGCCAGCATTCCAACGAATTGAACAGCCTTAACCTGATTCTTGCCTACCCAACGAAACGCTTCAACTTTCACAGCACGCTGTACACGCTCGAGGGCTTCTATGTCCCCGAAGGTAAGCTGGTTGTCGTTTGGATCGTCGACAACAAACGCAGCCTGGTGCTCGTCAAGTCGAATCGTTTTCACGCTTGCTCCAGGGCCACGTCATTTCCTTCCATGGCTGATAAGTAACCTTTGACATCGATCGCGTCTTTGGTGATCCCATAACGCGAACGTGCCTCCCCTTCTTTCAGCATCGGAGGCCTAGTGAGTTTTTCCACCATGACGAACCACTTTCCGGTATCGTTCAGCACGGCGCGAACTTTTTCCCAATCCTCGTAGAAATACTCAGCGAGCAGCGGGATGATCTTCTTCTGCATCACCGCATCTAGATCAGCCTTATTCTCGACGTCGATGAAATAACTGTGGCCAATCTGATGGTCGCGATCAAAAAGCCACTCTACACGGTTGTTTATTGCGGACAGCAGCTTACCGATGTGGATTCCGTCGGTCTCCTTGTTTTTCAGACACTCGTAATCCGGCATCATTTCTTCAAAGTCGAAACGCCGCCTGAGCGCGGTATCGAGAAGGGCAATCGAACGATCGGCTGTGTTCATTGTCCCAATGATGTAAAGGTTGTTCGGCACCCCAAAAACATCCTTTGAATATGGAAGTTTGACCGTAATCGCGTTCGGCTCGCCCAACCGCTTGTCCGGTTCGAGGAGCGTGATCAGTTCTCCGAAGACCTTGGAGACGTTTGCCCGGTTGATCTCGTCAATGATGAGCACAAAAGGTTCGGGCGTCGAAATTGGAGGGGAGGGCTCTGTAGTTATCAACTCTGCCAAAGCGTCGAGCTTCATCTGGCCCGGTGTCAGAAGGTAGCATGAGGCCTGGGACAGATTCCCTTCGTGAATGATGTCGATCGGCAAAGACTCATCAAGGACTGCCAGCCATTTGACTGAGCGACGATGATTTCCCCCTTCATTTTGCGGCTGAAAATGGTAGTCTCCTGTCACCTCTCCAATTGCGCGGAATCGAAGATTACCATCGGAGACGATTACGATGTCCCCTTTCTTCATTGAGGATCGAAATCGCCAAACTTGAGAAATATTGCCGCTGTTTGCGCTCGCGCCCGGTTCTTCTTTTTGCCACCGATCTGCCACGGCTTTAGAACTTTCATACTTGGCGTCAGACCAATCGACATTCCCACCCCATCCCAAAACGATGTAGTTCCCGTCGATGGCTGCCTGATAAATGTGGCCTTCGGTCTTCGCCCGGCCTAGAGACATCTTAAAAAACTGACGCCCGGAAAAATCGAAGGATCCAGTTCTTCCACCTCGCTTCCTCGCCTGCTCAGCAAGGGCGCAAATGTCACGAAAGATTCCGTTGCGAGATTCAAGTCGAAAGCCCACAGAGGGCTGGTCTTCGTCTTCCTCGTCCGCGTCCGTGACTGGGCGGAGCCCTTCCACAAACTCTTCGTACCCGATCGATTGATGAAACGTAGTAAAGGTCACTCGATTCGACTTGAGCAGTTCATTGTACGCTTTCATCAACTCGCTGCGGTCGTTTGGTGCGGTGCCATTGCATATCTCAACCGCAAGTCGTGCGGTCCTCCACGTTTTGCCAGTTCCCGGAGGGCCATAAAGGATCCGATTGAGCGGAATTACCTGCGCGTCAGTCATGATTTCCTCGTCTTCATTAACTTCATTCTGTGCAGTCGAGATGTCTCCTTTAGAGACTTCGTCATAATTGGTCACTATCCAAAGGAAGCCCTGCACGTCCCACAGATCGCGGGGCTTCCATCCCCACTTGGCCATCTCTCCCTGTATGTTGAAGGCCAAGTCTAAAAAAGGCTGATATTCATCGGCAGTCACGACGGCCTGCTTGAAGAATGGCTTGCCTGTAAGCGCCTTGGCCGCTCTCTGCATGAATGTAGTCTTAATGCTGATGGCTTCTGTTGGTCTGGCGAGTGCCAACGAAGAGGTTACGAGCGACCTAACCATGGCAAATGCAGGCTTACCGCCAAGGCCTTCGCAGAGGATCGGATGAATTCTCTTTCCAGCCGCCTCAGTGGCGGCTGCCGGCAAATCCTTTGACAGCATCATGTCACCCAACGCCTGTTCCACAAGCTGCTGCGCGTTGGCGCCGCCGTTGGCGATCGCATCGTAGGCGCGCCATCCCACAAAATTGGAGGACTGTACCAACTTCAGAATTTGGTGTCCGATCTGTTCCGGCTGACCGCTTTCCGCCCCAGATAAAATCACTTCTGTTTTGTGAATGAGATCATCTTTGTAGCGTCGTTCATTGTCGAAATAATAGCCATGCACCTGTTGGAAATCGACAAAATCCCCACATCGCTGGCGGAATTCCTCACGCATCTTCTCAAGTGCTTCCGACAACCCCATGATTCGTTCCTTTCCAGAGCTCTGACCTGCTTCTCCTTCGGGGCTGAAATGCTTGTGAAGTCAGGGAGACTGGTTCAGCGGTCAAACCAATTAGCCGGGCTTTGGTCATTTGGTGTCCCTATTTGATCGAATACGGAGGAGCCAACTGCGATGGCCTTGTCATCGCCAAAGCTGGCACCTCTTCTGAGGCGGGACTTTTATGAAAGCATAGGATATACCAGCCGATGAGCCCTTGGTCTGTTTACTCAATACATGGCGTATGCGATTGCACGCTCCCGCAACCGGGGACCGTGAAGATCAGGTTTTAAAGGAGTTTAAGAGGGTTGTAATTGATGAGGGGAATTCAGGGACATCAAGCCGAGGCGAAGATGCGACACCCCCAAGCTCCTTTCAGGCCACTCTTAGATGTGAACCGCGGCGAACTTCAGCCCCTGGGACGTGTTCATTACGCATCGCAGCCACTTTGATCGCGTCAGCATTTGGCCGCGTCTCCTGAACAGACGACTCCAAGGATCTCGAAAGCTCGTCTGGGAGTAGCGACAGGACTGTTTCCCAGAGAACTCCGTCAATCCGCGCATCAATCCTGCAATATGACTTTGGCACTGCGGCTTCGTCGGTAATTCGCACAGAATCCTGGCTGTTCTTCTGCGCACGCAATGTGAACTGATAGCCTTCGATCTTCTTGAGGTCCCGGCTAAGCAGGTAGTAGAGCACCATGTTCTTTGTTCGCTCCACCTTGCCGGCTGCCGTCCGGGCTCGGTCCGCAAGCCGCGCGGACTCGTTCCGGCAATACTGTTCTCGGGCTTCCATAATACGCACAAAGCGACCGATCCGGTCGACCTTCTCGCCGTGCGCCTCGCAGAATTGCAGGAACCGAGCAACCAGGTCTTCCGCTGCGTGGCCTTCTGACTCAACCTGCCCTTCGATCTCTTCGAGGAGTCCGTCGAGCTCCACGTCGATTTCAAAAAGCGAACTTGTTTCCGCAATCGATGCCATCCGTGTTTCTCCTTCTTGAACGATCTGAATTCATCGCTGGCATTATGCCGCTATCTTTTGTCGCACACAGAGCGAACAGGCGGCTTGATACGCCAGTTCGTCGGCGCGGCTCTGTTCGCGATGCCCGTTGTGACCTTTGATCCAATTCCATCGGATGGGGAGAATTGTGTTCAGCCCGATCAGCTCCGTCCACAACGCGCGGTGCTGCAGTTGGGTTCCGCGCCGGTTTCGCCAGCCTTGGCGCTGCCAGCGGGAGACAAATGCGCGCATTCCATAGATCAGGTATTCGGAGTCTGAGTAAAGCTCGATCCGCGCTCGGCCTTCAACCGACCGGAGCGCCTGGACTGCCGCGACAAGTTCCATCTCGGAGATGGTCGTCCAGGGATGTGCGCCCGACATCTCCCAACGGTCTTTTCCCTGGACTACGACGACGCCCCATCCGCCAGGGCCCGGATTGCCGATCGCGGAGCCGTCCGTGAAAATGCGATATGTCTGATCCACAGAGAGCCTCCTTCCCGAAAACGAATTTGGGGCATTCACCGCCAGACAGCGGTTGAGCTCGAGATTTACGTTGGGCACTGGGGCCCAGGGCAAGCTCTAGACCCTCTGGGCTAGGCAGCCTGCATCGGAATGACAGCTCCGAATGGGGCTCTCTGGCCCCCGGTCGAAGCCCACAGCACGGGATAGGTGGGAGCCGAAGGCGGGAACGATCCATACAGATCTGTCAGGAAGACCAGGGTCTGCGGCAGAATACCGTGCTCATTGAGCCAATCAAAGCATGGGCCAAATTCGGTGCCGCCGCCTCCCACCGGGCTAAGGTGAACCGGTTGGCCGGACGCGTATGTCTCCACCTTCTGCACCTCTGAATCGAAGTAGAGAACATGGACACGCTCCGGCCGCTGGCCTTCGAGAATCGAACGCACCTCGGCCTCGAAGAGCCTCAGTTGCCGCGCATTCACGGAGCCAGAGCAGTCGACGGCGATCGCGATCTCCCCGACGCCCTCGCGTATCACTCCTGGCAAGTAGAGACCCGCCCAGACATGGCGGCGGTTAGGGCGCATCCAGCTATAGTCGGCCGGTATCGTATCCGACCAGAGCCGGCGTAGCATCTCCCGCCAGTCGACCGAAGCCTCGGCCGCACCTTCCAGCGTGCGTTGGAGACCGGCCGGAACCTTGCCCGCCTGCCGGGCAACCGTCGTGGCCTGGTTAACCGCCACATCCCACTCCCTCGCCTGTTCTTCAATGGTTGGGGTTTCCTCGTCCGGCAGCGGCGCATCGAGGACCTGGCCAATTCCACCTTCAGTAACGGGAGGGGAAGGTTCGTTTGAATCGCAGCCAGGGGACGTCTCATTTTTCGATTCCTCCCCTCCGGGCTCTTCGTCTCTACCCTCTTTGCCGGAGTCTTGCTCTGTTTCCGATTCCGATTCAAAGAGGTTGTAGATCTGCTCCGCGCTCATTCCACGAAAGCGATTGTCGATGAGCACACCATCGGGCAGCGAGAGTCCGGCGTCAACGAGCAAGGGATTGATGGCGAAGTCGCAGGCTATATTCCACAGTTTCGGATCGCGGCCGGACCCGCGCCCTGGTGCGCCCCATGTTGATCGGCCACGTCTCGGCTGACTTTGCGGTCGTGTTTGACGGCCGTCCAGATGCTGATGTGGACGGCGGCGAGCATTGCCTTTTCCGTAATCATTGAATGACCTCCCGGTAATCCACGCCGAAACGAACAAATTCCGGAGTGTGGGTTATGGCGGTGTCCCGTGCCGCCGCGTCGCGCATGGCCATCACCCGCATCTCGGTCGGCATCCGGTCGAGATACGCGATCCCTCTCCCTACCGAGGTGTCGCTCAAGGCCCTCCCCAGGGCGGTAGCAATGGCGATTTGCGCGGAAGGCTCCGTGGGAAGCGGCGCCGTCGTGGGGTTCAAAAGGATTTCGTCGATCGAAGGCAATTGGCGAAACAGGCGGATGAAAGCGACAAGTTCCGAAGCCGCTGCCGGCCCCACCGTTCCATCCAGGAGCTGCGCCTCAAACTCGCTGGCCCCCGAGAGAAACTGCGTCTTCTGACGACGGGCGATACCGCAAAGCACCTGTGAGGCCATCTCCCAGGAACGCGGAGTGGGCCACGCGTGAGCGCCTGACGTCGCGTCCGCTGTATGCAGAAGCTCAGGCTTGAAGCGGAGGAAGGCGATGATCTCCGGCCGGACCTGAGCCTTCACCGCCCACCGGCACCAGTCGTCGAGATCCGGTTCAAGATCAAGATGCACGAACCGGTTGCGCAACGGTCGCGGCATCGCGAAATGGACGCCACGCTCCGATGCTGGATTGCCGGCGGCGATGACCACCCATCCGTCGGGCAGCACATACTCGCCTAGCTTGCGATCCAGCACCAGTTGATAGCAGCCCGCCTGGGTCATCTGCGGCGCCGAGGTCAATTCATCGAGAAAGAGAATGCCTTTGCCTGTGGTCGGCAGGAACTTGGGTGGGACCCATTCGGTCTGGTCTTCGGCGATCCGCGGCAGACCCCGAAGATCGACCGGGTCAAGTTGCACGGCCCGCACGTCGAGAAAGTCGTAGTCGAGATCGTTGGCGACCTGGGAGACAATCTGTGACTTCCCAACGCCGCACGCTCCCCAGATATGCAGGGGCACACGTTCGCCGATCAGCGCGTGAAGCGCCTCATAGAGTTTTGATGGTTTCATGGAGTATCCTCGATTGGTTGGAAATGCGCGGGAGTCAACTTCTGGTCAAGTACGATATCGGGCTGGAATTGGTGAGCTTCCGGATTGGACGGTCCACCCGGAACGCGCGATTTCAACCCCAGATGGGCTAGATGAGCGCCTCGGGATCGTCAACCCAGGATCATGCCTAGGCAGATCGGCGAGCACTCGCCGACTTCAGGGTGCCGTTATGCCGTTAACGGATGCCTACGGGATTTGGCATTGATCGAGATCGGAGTTTAACGAAAACCTGATTGAGGTTCTTGCTCTCCCACCCTTCGCAAAATGCGCGAGGGATGTCGCACCCATTTCAAGGGCCAATCAAGGGCGGGCCACCCGCCACGGGCTGGGTGCCTGATCTGGTGGGCTGGGTATTCAATAAGACTTTCTTATCTACACAGCAGAACAGTCTGAATTAATGTACGATTGGTGGCAAATTCAATATGAAGGTTTGGTCATGGCCACCTTTTGTCATAGCTGCGGCGCCACGCTGCAAGCTAGCTCGCGATATTGCCCGGAATGCGGCGTAGCAATATCCGTGTCCGAATCTGTGGCTCCGCGTGTGTTAATCCCCCAGCGCCCCCGCCCCAGAGGACCGAAAGTCTTTATTGGTGTAGTCCTGGTGTTTTTCATCGTGGCAGTTATAGCGATCATCTCTAGTCACTCGACATCCGATGGCAGTCAAGCCGCGCACGAAGGTCAAGAACAACAACAGAACCTGAATCCAACTTTGCCTAGCTCCGAAGTCAGCTTCATCAGCATTGTGACCAGCGCGCAAGATGAAGCACGGGGAACTCAAAACGATATGCAAAAGGGCGGGGTCAAGAGTTCGAGGGATAAGGCAATGTGCGCCGCGATGGCATCCCTTCAAGTTCACGACTGGGTCGGCACTGTCAAAACGATTGATTCAAACAGTGACGGGAAGGGCGTGCTGGCAGTCTCGATAGCACCCGATGTGCTCGTCACCACGTGGAACAATTCCCTTTCTGACTTTGAGGATCACACATTGATTGAGCCGGGCACATCTGTATTTCAGACCGCCTCCGCGATGAAGCCGGGACAACTCGTGGCGTTCTCGGGGAGATTCTTTCCCAGTCACGAGGGTGATTGCATTCAGGAGAGCAGCCTCACCCTTGATGGGAAAGTGGCCTCCCCTGACTTCATCTTTCTATTTTCGGATGTGTCAGCGTACCGTTACGATCGAGCACCAGCCGCCTCCGAAAACTCCAAACCCTCCGCGTCTACGACTCAGGACCCGCCAGCGAATCCAGCCGTTGAACCTAGTCAGACTGAGGTGCCAGTCGAAAATGCAAGTTTGAATACTGCATCAGCGGACGTAACCACAGGTTCTGAGGCGGACGCGGCGCACGAGCAGATTGCTCAGGCTCTTCAGAATTGGGCATCCGCTTATCAGTCAAACGACCCAACAGCCATTTCAAAATGCTATGCAGAACAAGTAGATCATTTCTTCTTAACTCAGAATGTTACGAACGCATTCATACGCGACTACTGGAATAACTGGTTCAACGCTCACGCTGACCGCGTGTCCCTATTCAAAGTCAAGAATTTGACGTACGAGAATGAGACGGCGGACAAAGTGACTCTCAGGCTCGTGAAGCAAGTGGTGACAACGGAATCCAGCGGAGCAGCAGAGCGGCTGACCCACTCCGAGCTATCCCTGACAAAGGTGGAAAACCTCTGGAAGATCACCAGCGAAAGAGATTTCAAATGACTGCACGTGGCAGGTGGCCCACCCTTCCGGTCTTTTGAGAACTTACCCCAACCCAACCTTGAGGGTGCCCCATCCTTTCCGCGCCCTTTGCGGGAAGGGTGGGATCGCAAATCGTTCGGATTCCGATTCCGTCCTCGAAAACGCCGTTTGCGACGGGAACCCTCGGCGGAACGGAGGGCACGATACTTCATTCGCCATGTCGACTTATCGGTTCAAATTGTCTCGTCCTGGTTGGCAGAACGAAATCAGTCAGGCTGATCTCCAGTTGCCACCTAGAGTTTTGAGTTGTGTATTAGTGGGATTGTTTCTTTACCTCAGCGCACTCCTTGAGGAACTTGAGATATACCTCGGAATTGGAGAATACTCGAAAAGCGCAATGATCGAGCATCATCATGTTGTATCGGTGCGCCTCATCGATCGAAACGCATGTGCTGATTCCACCAACAGCGGTTGCTTTCTCCAGATAAAGCATCGCTTGTGTAGGGCTAAGTGGATAATAGAGCTCCATTTTCTCTGGGACGTCCCAGCTCCCTCCCGGCGTTAGCATATTGATTATTGGCTGATCGGACGTGATGAAAGGCACCTCAGTATGGTTGTCGAGAACCAGAATCCGGAATTCGTTTCGACTCACGAAAAGCGATCCGCCAGCTTCGACGGCGAGGATATGGCTCAATACGTCCCACACTCGCTCCATGTCATCGAATAGGACGTTCTCTTTTTTGCACGCCCGCTCCCTTACGGCTTTCGTTCTCATGTACTGAACATAAAGACCATAAAAAAATCCGGACGCTCTTTGGGGGTCTTCATAGAAACTGAAATCGCGATTTTTGATTGCCTCAAGATTGGGCCAGAACCCGTTCTCGATGGCTGCGTGGTAGTTTTCGTTCAGATTCGAAATGACTACCTCTAGCTGTTTCATTGCCTCGGGATTTTGGATGCAGCTTTCTTCCAGGTGCCTCTTGAGTCGTGTAGGCAGAGAATACATTTCCAGAAAACGTCTATGCCCGTCCCTGCCGATTTCTCGGAGGCCGTCGATGAATAGTTTCAGGCAATCAATGTCTGGGACGGTCAGCTCTTTTAACTTATAGAAATCGTTCTCGCCTCCGACGACTGTAAGGCCGGAGCGGTCTACTTTGCCGTACCCATACCAAGCGATACGCTCATCCGCATCTGCCCAAGGCAGAAGGTATCGGCGGGGAGTGTGGTGGTGATAGATTTTCGCCTGTTCGGTTTCCATGGAATAAGCTTATCGCTCAGCCACACCGAACTGGAGAAGCCGCGCCTAACGAGGCTACGTCGGTAACGATAAGCGCCGATGTAGCCGGGAGGAATTCTGGCTCCACGCTGAGTTACCATGCTCATTTCGAGCGCTTTCGGTCTTGAAAACGTGCATCAGCCCGTTCACGAACAGAACTTGTGGCGTGGACTTCAGCCTCTAGACCCGTTGGTGATTGACCGCGACAAGGCGCTGGTCAACACGGTTTCGATCAAAGCAGTTGCCGCAGAACGGAAAGGTAGCTGGACTAGGATTGGCGCTTACGCGGCCTCGTCCAAGTCGTCGGATTCATCCATTGGCTCGTCTTCGTCGGCTTCGGCAAGAATCTCCTCTTCCTCGTCCGCATCCGACGCGGGCAACGGTGCTGACGTTGCTGCCGGCCCAATGTCAAAGAGGCTGGCATTGCGTGCCGGCTCCTGTTTCCTGGGCTCGGCAGGCTTGGGAGCCGCATTCGCTGGCTTCTTTGTCTCCGCCCCCGCGGGCTCGGTCGGGACCGACGCAGTCTTTGGTGTCACCTTCGACCGGGCCTCCACCTTCGCGGCCTTGGCTGCCGCCGCCATCTGTTCCTTGGCGGATTCGAGCGTGTTCTTCAGTTCGAGATGGGCTCCAACAAACTGGACCAGCGCGGAAGGCAGTTCGGCATCTAATTCCTCCGCCGTGCCAGCCACGCTAAGAGGAGTGGTGAGCGCATCGTTTTCGCTTTCGTTGAGCTTGCGGGGAATGACGTTGACGCGAATGGTTTCGTCTTCCAACCGCGTCAGGATCATGACGACGGTCCTCTGCCGAAGCAGCGGACCCAGTTCTTTGAACATGGATACACCTTCCTGTGAGAATGAAACTGTCGATTGGATTGTTATTGTTCGGGGTCGTCCCAGCGCTGGGTGTATCTCGCTCCCAGAACAAGGGACTTGGCATATGCCTCACTGTCGTTGTCTTTCTTCCACAGCAGTGAGTAAACCGAGTTTACAGCCGCTTTCATGATCCCCTTCATCTCCTCATCGGAGATGTGGGAATAAGCGCTGTCGGCACTGCAGTTCGGACAGGGTTTTCCCGCGTGCAGAGCCTCGATGGGACCATTTCGGAATGCCAATGCAACGATCATCTTGGCTTCAAGAGCCAGCACCGGGTCGACGAAAGATTTCTTCATGGTCCACCTGTATGCGAGACATTATCTCAGCTTCTTGTGTGTGGCCAATGAAGTTCTGTGAGTGCGCCTCTGTATCTTTTTCCAGAGATCGGGATCGACGCCCAATACACTCATGCGACCGTTTGAAGCGTTGTAGAACGCCCCGTGATGGGTGAGTGTGCCGTAGCGAAAGAGCCTCGCAAGCATAGCGAGTGCGCTTGTCGCCAACACCTGATTGATAAATGGCTCCTGCCGTTCAAGTGCCTCAGCCGCGCTGCAACTGGGCAACGGATCCTCGCCTGCTTCCGCATCGACGATCTCCGGATAGAGTTCCGCAACGGTTCTGAGCCGGGCCGCGGAGCGGCGGTTCGCGGCGTTCAAAGGCTGGCCGAGCACATACTGCCCGCTGCTCGCATTGTTGCCAAGGTCAAGCCAGTACGTGGTGCTGTCATTCGTCCTGGTAACAGCGGAGACGATCGCCTGCCGCGCCGCCCGTGTATCGACACAGCTGATAATCAGGTGAGGGCCTGCCGAATTGGCTCTCAGGGAATCCTTGTGAAAGTGTTCCGGGTGCGCTTGCCACCGGAGGCCCCAGAAGAGATTCACGCGGTTGATCAGGACAACGGCTTTGTTCAGTCCAACATCGGCCGACGCGAACGGCTGGCGTATGCAGTTCGTTTTCGAGACCATATCGCCATCCGCCAGCATTACGTGAATCCCACCGGCATGACCCCACACTTTCATGGCCTGGTGGAGATAGGGCAGGCCGAGCAGCACCGCGCTGCCGTTGCCTCCCGCGCCGACAATCAGCACGCGGAGCGGCTGCCCTCTGCGGCACAGAGATTTCGGAAGAGCGTGTTCAGTGATCATGGCCGCGCCCCTTCCCAGACAAGAACTCCCCCACAGTTTCCGGCAATTCGATCAATGAGTCGGCGGGAAACTCCTCTTGGCCGGCGAGTTCCTTCCATAGTCCCTCGAAGCCGCCGGGATGGCGCGTAAGTCTCCCGACGTTGCCGTGCGTAAACTCACTTTCATAGAAGCTCTGTTCCCACTGGGGAATGGAGGCGACAGTGGAGGCATCCGGCGTCCGCATCGATCCCAGGCAGACGCTTCCCGTCTCGTACACATTCCAGTAGGGAGCCACACAAAGCTTGGTATCGGCCGCGGGACGGCGGTTTTCCTTGAGCGCCCGGATCGAGAGCGAATGATCCATCGCCATCCAGACCAGAGCGGGCTGCGGGAAGATCGCGCCATTCATTCCGGCCATGTCGCCCTGCGTCGTTCCGAAGAACATCGGGCGTTTCTGTGGCGGCGTCCACCACGCAATCAGACGCTCGGTGCGCGCGATCACGCTTTCGGGAAGAATCTCCACCGCAACCCGGCCTCCCAGCGACTGAACCAGCGATTGAACGAACTCGATGGTCAATGACTTTGCCGGACCAAGCGTTGGTTGCTTGACGCAATTGTCTGCGTTCACTTCATGGTGGGTGATGAATGTATTTCCGAAACTGCCGTTCTGGTGTTCCGTCGACCGGTAGATCAGCAGGGCCTCACGCAGCGCGAAGTGATGGTTCTGTCCGATGCTCACGTTGACCTGCATGTTCCTCCTCCATGCCGTTCAGCAGCGTAATCAGACCGGCAAGTTCCATGTTGACCCTGAGAAAGATCACCATCGTGCGAAGCGCCGCGTCGAACTCTTCGCCGACCTCCGGCCGAAAGCAGACCGCGCAGGATGGCTCATTGGTGGTCTCGTTATACCGCTCTGACTCGTGATCGAAACAGGCCTGAATCGCATCATTCTCACGGAAGACCAGCAAGAGGCTGGGCACCGGCGGATCGTCGTATTCTCCCTCGAAGCGCATGACCTGGCCCTTCAACCCCGACAGCCGATGAAGTGTTAGGAGCTTCTGAATCCATATAGAGCACGGCCCTCGAAGGTGCCTTCGCAGCAGCCTTCGCGCGCTGGGATATGTCCAGTCCTTCGCGGTCCGGACGGGCTCCGGGATCGCCTCATCGACCGCCGGGAACTCGTAAGCATCCCGGCTCTCGGGCTCGTCTTGCTCCATCCACTCATGCAGCTGTTCGTTGTAACACTCGGCATCCGTATGGTCGTAGATGCGTATCCAGCGATAGAGCGATCTCCGCAGCAGGAAGTAGAACGCAGCTCCGAGGAATCGCTCCTGCTCTTCGAGCGCCTCCAGCGCAGCGCCGATCTTGAGGAAGCCGCAGGCCTGGAGTTCGAACGCGGCCATCAGCTTGCCTTCGCCAAGAGTTCCGCCCCGCCAATAACCCGTCCCGAGGTCGTCCCTGACTTCAAAGCAAAAGTCGATCTTGTCCTTGAGCGCGCCGCCCGTGAACTCCTCGATCAGCTTCTGGATGGCGCTTCGAGCGAAGACCACGGCGACCTTTCCGGTCTTCTGCCAGAGTTGCACGTCGGCGAGATTCCGCTCCACCAGCGCCAGGCACAGACGGTAGAGACGCTCGCCGTTTGTCTCCAGGCGATAGCTTGTGGGGATGCGGCGGAGCGACGGTGGGGTTTCACCGCAACCCTGCCCCAGCAATGCTATATCAGTGGCGGCAGCAGTTCGCTTGGGGCTTCGAGAACCGGCATCGTGCCGGACGACGATCTCCTGGCCGCTTCCGCGACGGCGTGCGCCAGGCTTTGTGATTCTTCGCATTTCAAATGCCTCGCGATGAGCCGGTCAGCTCTCTTAGGCGGCTTGCACTCAAGCCGACGGAGTTCCGCGAGAAGGTGGGTCTGATCGGCTTTCCTGTTCTTCATGATGTGCCGCCTTGTATCGATGATTCGGGTAGCGACCAACTCCCTTGCAAGGAGGTGCCGAACAGGGGCACGGAAGAAGATCACAGCAAGGCACTGCTTGGAGTCTCAGCATCAGCCCTTGCTGCCGATGGCCCGGCTGAAGGTGTAGCGAAGGGCGCTTCCGGTATCCTCCGGCCCCGCCAGTGTCGCAGTGGCAATTTCGGGGTGCGACGGCGTCAGTAATTCTCGCACTTGTTCGACGGTCAAGTTGGGTGCGGGATCGGGGATGCGGGTTCCGTTGTAGAAGAACTCGCGATGCAGGGCTTCAACTCTCAGGCTACTCATAAATCAACATCTCCTGGGCGGTTTTGGGTTGTAGGTGGGATGTGCAGTGTGTTGGGTACAGGTGAGACGTAGCCCCGCGCTCGGTCCACGTTGCGGACCAATTGCTGAAGCGGTCTGAGGGGATTTGTTGCTACATTCCGAAGGGTCGGTGTGCCAGCCAGGATGGCCAGTCACCGGATTGGCGGCCAACACGTGGCTTGGCGATTTAGCGCGAAGAGAGAAATGCTCCTGCTTCTCGCTCCATCCAAAATGTTGACCCAAAGGTAACTGCCGATTAGCCACGCACCCGGATCTCAGAAACTCGTTCAGTCTGTCTGTGTGGTCGCCTTCACCCAACTGAGCCCAAGGCGATATCTAACGCTGAGAACGATTGATACTTCGTCAACGCATAACTCCAGAGTGCTAGCACATGTTCACGGGCCTTGGTGAGAGAGATTGCG
>Ga0302320_10005192_pt1 | contig 29275 bp, 20 predicted proteins | sample Bog_T0_3_FD_202130 | JGI IMG/M metagenome (GOLD analysis project Ga0302320, IMG submission 202130) | Peat permafrost microbial communities from Stordalen Mire near Abisko, Sweden - Bog_T0_3 | ecosystem: Environmental > Terrestrial > Soil > Wetlands > Peat | place: Sweden: Abisko, Stordalen Mire...
ATTCAAAAAACGCACCACAATTTTTTGGCCTAAATTTTGTGGTGCGTTTTTTGAATCAAAATCGAGACTGCGCGTAACTTGGACGTGAAATTTGAACGTACTGATTAGCGGACGTCGGTTTTTAGACGTGAAATTTGAAAATTCAAGACTGCACGTAGGAAAATCGAGACTGCGCGTCTCCCGCTTTTTTCTCCTAATTAGCGCGCGTGTCCACCCTCGCTCGGTCCCACTCTCCTGCAGTTTCCCAAACTGCACAAGAAGCGGACGGGAGGCGTTTTGGCGAATCCATTTTTCTTCCTCTAATTAGCGCACGCAACCTCGAACAAGACGCCCGCTCCGCCGTCCGCTCACGCATCCCGCCCGCACACCTTCCACGCGCCCTCGCACCATGCAGTTCGCTACTCCTCCCAAAAACTGCCGGATCGCCCTCCCGTGCCTCTCCTGCCGAATTTCCTAATTAGGCAATGGCTGTGCACGCCCCGCGAAAAAAAATAAAATTAATGAAAAAAAAAAAAAAAAAAAAAAAAAAAAAAAAAAAAAAAAATGGAAACCACATGGCTCCGCACACAAACTGCAGGAAAGGAAGGTCGGTGACGTGGCAAGTGGCTGAGCCATATGCAAAAAATGCGTTGTAATTTCCAAATATGGGCAGTTGGGTGGTGTTTATTTATTTACGAGTTTTTGACTGGGGGTTCTCTTCTAGCAGTTCGCGGAGGAGCGCGGCGGTGTCGGGGGAGGGGACGAGGGTGTTGCCCGGGGACCGCGGCGAGAGCGGGAGCCGCCCGGCGTAGCGCATGCCGGGATCGCACTGCAGTAGCGAGCGCAGCAGCGGACGGTAGGCCGCGGGGATGTGGCGGAAGTGCGCGTCGAAGCCGTAGAGCAGTTCCTCGGCGGGGGACGGCGGCGCGGGCACGTAGACGCGGGCCTCGAACTGCAGGGGCGTGTGGCGGATGGGGCGGAGACGCATGGACGCGGGGATGGGTCCGAGGATGCGGTCGATGTGGCAGAGCTCCTCCTGCGCGGAGATGGGGACGGGCTTGCCGCTGAGCGCGGGCCGGTCGGAGAAGAACTTGAGCGGGCAGCGGTAGGGGTCCAGCATCCACGCGAGCGTGCAGCCGACGGCCCACATGTCGATTTCGGGCCCGAGCGGCATGAGCAGCAGGACCTCGGGCGGCCGGCAGCCCGTGGGGTTGATGTCGTGCGTCGCCTCGATGCGCCGCGCGGGCCCCAGCAGCCGCGCCACGCCAAAGTCCGCCAGCTTGAAGACCGGCAGCTCCGTCACGCCCCGCGCCGCGACCGGCGCCGCCCGCGGATAGAACACCAGGATGTTCGACGCCTTGATGTCGCAGTGCACCACGTCCACCGAGTGCAGGTATTCAACTGCAGACAGGACCTGCTCCGTGGCCGCTATCCGGTAGGCCGTCAGCATGCCCCCGCCCCCGCCCTCGCCTCCTGCAGTTGGCGGACCCGGCAGGCGCGGGGTGAGGCGGAGGACGTCCTCGTGCATGGTGGCGTTGGCATACTCGAACTCCATGGCGACGCGGGAGTTGTCTGCCGAGAGGATGACGTCGAGCATGCGGACGACGTGCGGATGGCCGGCCATCGAGCGCAGCACGAACGCCTCGTTGAGCGCCTCGTCGATCTTGTCGCGCGCGATGCGGAAGGTCTTGATTGCGACCCGCTCGCCGTCGGTGGTCCTCCGCGCCACCAGCACCTGCGTCTGGGTCTCTTTGTCCCCGTACAGCACCTCGATGCCGCTGTACCGGCTCTCGCGCGGCGGCGGGCGCAGCCGCAGTTCGGCGTACAACTGCCGGCGCCGCTCCATCTCCATCGTCGAATGCGCATCCATTTTTTTCTTATCCAATGCGTTGTTTGCTTTTTCCTGATGCACAGCCCCTCTCCCTCTCTCCCCCGCGTCACCGCTCCCTAATTACGCAGAATATATAAAACACCAGCAACAAACAACAGCAGTGAGAAGAAATGGACGAGTCTAGGAACGGCGAACACGCGCCGCCGCCGGAAACTGCAGGAGAGCGGGAGGGGGGTGGGGAGGGTGGGGCAGAGGGTGGAGGAGGAGGGGAAGGAGGAGGAGCAGGAGAGGGGACGATGGTGCGGAGCGGACGGGAGTGGGTGTTCTACCCGCCCAGACACGGGGACGAGCCGCTGGACGAGTGGACGCGGCGCATCATTCTGGGCGCGGTGTGGCGCACGTCGGTGCTGACGGCGCACGTGTTCGACTGCCGGCTGGCGAACCTGCACGAGACGCGGACGGCGGCGATCCAGAACATCCTGCAGTCGCGGCTGCCGAGCCGGGAGATGGAGAATGCGGTGCGGGGCGTGGTGCGGCGGTGGATGGAAAACCTGCGGGGCATTGTGGAGGGCGCGGGGTTCTTCGCGAGCATGCACACGATCCACCGCGTGATGCACGGACTGCAGCGGGTGCGGGCGCAGATGGATCCCGCCAGCGACTCGGCGGCGGTCGTGCGCGCGTGCGAGCAGTTCGTGTGCGGCGAGCGGGAGTACGAGACGAACAAGGCGCTGGAGCAGGACGACGTGACGCCGTTCGACGTGATGCGCGCGACGATCAGCACGATGGTGATGCGGCACCAGTGGAAGTCGCTGACCTACGAGATGTCGCACATCGCGCAGGCGTTCTTCCACCTGCCGGACTCGGCGGAGCTCACGGCCGAGCTGCACGATATTTTTCCGCAGATGGACTACGGCTTTCTGTGGCACTCGTACAACTGCGCGATGACGGGCAACTGGCCGGGCGACCGTCTCGGGCTGCTGCGGTGCTTTTCGCGCTCGGTGTGCGACGTCTCCGACGCCCTGTCGAACCTCGACCAGTTCATCCGCGACTCCCTCTCCGCGGCGATGGCGTCCGAGCCCCCCGCCCAGCCCCCCGGCCAGCCGGCGAACGGGCACCGCGCGGGCGACGACTACGACTACGACTACGACAGCCTGATTCAGGAGGCGCCCGTGCCCGAGATCCAGCGCAAGCGCACCCACGCCAGCATGCGGGCCGCCGACCGTCTCTCGGGCCCTTCGATGCCCCGTCAGCAGCCCTCCCCCACTTACTCCCCCGCTTACTCTCCAGCCCGCTCCCCAGCCCTCTCCCCGGCCCGCTCCCCGGCCCCCACCCCCGCCGCCCTCCCTCTTGCAGTTCCCCCGTCGCCCCCCGCCGCGCAGCGCCCGCATCTACTGCAGAAGCTGGCGGCCGCCGAGGACGAGGCGTTTGACTATAACGAGGACGGGGATCGGGCCGATGACGACGACGATGATGATGACGATGACAGCCGCCGCGGCCGCCGGGGCAGTCGGCAGCGGTGAGGGCGGTGACGACGATGACGTGCAGTATGATACAGCGGAGTGTGATGATGTAAATGGGCTAATTAGAAAGAGTCGAAGTGTGATTAGAAAGACACCAACAAAACGAATAAAACATGACTAAACGCTCTTTTACAATCGACCTCACAGCACTCTATGAAGACTGCGATGAGGAACAGCAAACTGCAGGAACAGTGACGGAGAAGCAGCACCACACCACTGCCTCAAAGGCGGGGCCGGCAACTGCAAGAGCCGGGGGGCCCGCGGCGGCGGCGAAAAAAGCGTCGGTGGCGCCCCCGGCTAAGGCTTCAGCAGCGAAGAGCCCGGCAGAGAAGGCTCCCAAGCGCGTGAGAAGCCAGATCGAGATCGACGCCGCGCGCACGCAGTGGGACCACGACACGACGCACCTGACTGCGAAAAACGTCACCGAGGCCGAGAAGATTCTGGAAAAGTGGGGCGTGGCGATCGTCCCGGACCTGCTTGACGGCGAGCGCTGCGACAAGATGGTCAGCGGGATGTGGGACTGGCTCGAGCTGAAGGCTCCCGGGCTCGACCGCAACAACACGGAGACCTACAAGGCGGTGATGAGCCTGCTGCCCCTGCACGGGATGCTGCACCAGCACTGGGGCGCGGGCGTCGCGCCTTTTGCAGTTGACGTGCGCCAGGACACGGACGTGATGGGCTTCTTCGCGGGGCTGTGGCGCTGCCAGGAGGAGTTTCTGCTGAGCAGCCTCGACGGGTTCTCGGCGGTCAACATGCCCGAACACAAGGCCGGCACGACCTACCGCGGCGATAACGGCTGGCTGCACCTCGACCAGAGCCCCGCGCGCAACGCCCACGAGTGCTGGCAGGGCTTCGTGACGGGGACGGACACCGAGCGCGGGGACGCGACGCTCGTCGTCCTCGCGGGCTCCCATCTACTGCATCGCGAGTTTGCGGAGGCGTGGCGCGGCCAGTGGAAGGACCAGGACTGGAATAAGCTGACGGACGACCAGATCAAGTGGTACCTGGACCGGGGCTGCATGCGCATTGCAGTTACTGCGCCGCGGGGCTCGCTGGTGCTGTGGGACTCGCGCACGGTGCACGCGGGACAGAGTCCGATGGCCGGCCGGGCGAACCCGAAGCCCCGCTGCGTCGTCTACACGTGCTTCATGCCGCGCGCGCTGGCGAAGCGGGAAGACATCATCCGCAAGGCGCAGGGCTTCCTGAACGGCGAGACGGCATCGCACTGGGCCGCGCGCCACGTCAAGTTCGCGGCAAAGCCGAACGCCTTCATGATGCACCAGCCGCTGCCGGACCCTCTGCCGCCCGCCGCGCCGAGGCCCCAACTCACGCCGCTCGGCATCCGCATCTTCGGCCTCGACACGCTTGACAGGAAGATCGTCCCTGACAGAGATTGAGTGGGGCTGGGGACTGCATTGGGGGCGATTCGAAGCCCCTGTGCCCCATTGAGAAAGAGCGAGTTTAAAAACATTGAGAAATAAAGAAAAAACTTTGTGTGTGCAATAGACCTACCCCACCTCCCACTTTATTTGTATCTCTATTCTGTCACAGTCACCGCCCCCCACCAGCCCCAAACTCATGCAACAGGTGTGCCGCCACTACGGAACTGCAAAGGGATGCAAGCGCGGGGACCGCTGCAAGTTCCTCCACCCGCCGGGCACCCCGGCCCTCGCCCCCGCCGCCTGCTCTCCTGCAGTTGAAGCCGACGCGGCGTCGCACACGACGTCGGTCTCGGACGACAGCACCGCGCCCGCCAGCCGCAGCAGCAGCCTCAGCAGCACCGCCCGCCGCCTGCCCGACCTCGAGCCCGTCCCAACTGCAGCGGCTGGGGGCGGTGTGCCGGAAATGCTTTCGCCAAGGAGCAGCGAGGACGCGCTGAACCCGATCTTCGCCGACCAGACGCAGGGGATGCGCCTGATCCAGCACCACGAGGAGGCAGTCCGCTTCCACCAGCAGGCCGCGCGCGCCGCACACATGGAGATGGCCCGCTGGCACTGGTACCTCGCCACCGGCCAACACCCCGCAGTCTAGAAACTGCAGGAGAGGCGGCGGGAGGGGAGGGGGGGGGGAAGAGAAGGAGCGGGGAGGTGCGTCCCTCGCCCGGTTAACAATTAAATAAAAAAACGCTGTGTTATAATTTTTTAGTGGAGCGGGGAGATATTGTAGAAAAATGCCATTCAAAGTCGTACATTCAAGCCGCGGCGGCTGCGACGTCGTCAGCCCGCACCACCGCTGGCACAACAGCACCTGCCAGGGCGCGTATCGCCAGCGCGCGCTGCTCGAGAGTAAGGTGCACGAGGGCGGCGGCGCACACCACCACTCGCATCGCAGCAGCAGCGCCATGCACCGCACGAAGCGCTGATCAGCAGTTGAGAAACAAAAAACTTAATAAAAAAATGAAAATCCCTCTTTCCTGCAGTTTTTATTTATTGGCGGTGTAGAAGTCCTCGGGCATGTAGAACGTTTCGCCCTGGGGGTTCGTGTGGGCGAAGTAGGGCGAGGTGGCGACGACCCACTTTCTGACTGCCCGGTCGAGGCCGATGTCGCGGTAGAGGATGACCGCCAGCCCGTTCTCGTCGACGTGCGTGTAGCCCGAGAAGTCGACCTTGGTGGGGTGGCCGTATCCCTCGCCGATGAAGTCGAGCAGCCCCAAGACCGGCAGATAGTCGGCCATGATTGTCTGGGGCTGGCCGCTGGCGGTCGCATCGCGCGCCTTCATGTTTCGCGCCAGACTGTCCGCCTCCGGGTTGTTGACGCCCTTCAGCGCCTCCAGCACCGCGCGCTCCCGCTCTTCTGCAGTTGGCAGGGCGGCGATCTCGGGGCTGCTGTTGGCGGCGACGATGCCCGAGACGGTCGTCGCGGCGTCTGCATGGACGAGGCGGTCCCACGCAACTGCAAAGGCGCGCCAGATGCGCCACGCCTGCTGCACCTGCGGCTTGTTCGGGTAGCGCGCAGCGACGTCGAACATCTGCGGATACTCGTTGTAGGTGACGGACGTCCTGTCTCCGAGCGCAAAGTACGTCTCGAAGAGGTGCACGCTCCCGAAGGCGGCGAGCGCGCGTTGTGCAGTTGCCGCGTCGTCGCCGAGCCGGCGGAGGTTGAAGCTGCCGTAGAGGTAGACGTGCACGCGCTGCAGCAGGTGGTGTTCTCGCAGGTAGGCGTTCTTGGTCATCTCCACGAGCAGGTCGGGGCTCTTGAGACACACGATGGCCGTCAGATCGTTGTTGGTTATGCTTGTCAGGAGGCCCACGAAGGCGCGGTCCGTCGACTGCGGGATGGAGAGCGGGCGCACGTCCTCGGGCAGCGTAGCGGTGAGCACCTCGTCGGACGGATACCAGTCGTAGTCGGTCGGATACTGCGCGTAGACGGCGGCTTTGGGCTCGCCCGGCAGCAGGTCGATCAGGGCCTGGGCGATGCCGGCCTTCCACGCGATCTGGCTGGGCAGGCCCTCGCCGACAATCACCTGCGTGACGAGCATGTTGCACAGCTCCGCGTTGAGCAGCAGGCCGATCAGCGCGCCCCAGTCGTCCGTCTCTCCGTCAAGCATCACTGCCACTCTGCGTCGTGTCGGAATCATCTTCTTCACTGCCGGGAACTGCAAGAGTGTGGGAAAGGGGGGAGGTGAGGTTATTGCAGTTGTTTTGTCTGTTTTTATTAAGTGTCATTAGTCTTCGCCCGGTAAGATTTTCGTCACATAGTCATATTTCCGAAATATCATGTTCATGTAATGCCCCGTCCGGTAAGACGAAGGCATGTAGTCCACAGATTGGTCCATAAAACAGAGCGACGGGATATCTGCGAGAATTCTTTTGCAAACTGTATTGTTCTTGTCCGTGTTCACCACAGCAACACGGTTGATGAAGCATTGATGCCTTTTCACAAACTGCAACTGCAATTGCAAGAGATTGGCATGATGTGAGTTGACCAAAATTAAAATTATGGTGTTGCTTGGCACGCAATCGGATGGCGAAGTTGCCAGCAGCCTTGCCTTGCTTAAAAACAGTTTCATATTGTACTCATCATTCGCTTTCCTGTCGGTTGTCATATTTTGGGTGGCGCCAACCCACGGAATAAGGAAACATAAAAAAATACACGAACAGAGCGATGCCAAAAAAAATGCGAGCGCCGTCACCATCACCAGTCGTAGCATAATTTATTCTGAGTAGAGTTGTAGTTGCGTCACCAGCAATAAAATAATGATGGTTGGAAACAGGTTATAAGGAATCAGAAGGACCTTTCGGGAACAATTTTTAATTATTATTTTTTTACTCCTGTGGGGGCGAGGTTATTGCAGTTGTTTGGTCTGTTTTTATTGTCTCGAAAGAGGAAGAGTGTTACAAGGACGGAGTGGATGCGAGGGTGGATCACTGGACGGGGTTCTGCGCGCCGGGGGCACCTTGGAGGACAGCCTGATTCGACATACCTATGTTGTCCTCGACAATCTTGTGCTCTTTTTGTTGTGTGCCAGTGGCGTCAATCCAAGAAATCGAACCCACCCTGGCTCTGCAGACATACAAGATGCCCTTCAAACTGAGCGCGAACGACAGTGCAGAGGCGGCGGTAGAGGGGCCTCCGAAGGTCACGTTTAGCACCAAATTATCTATGTAGATCGGATTCATGATGGTTTGCATTACCTCGCTTACATTCTGCATTATGTATCTAGATCGCACACGATCTTCCTCGTACTTGTCGATGTTCATGCTCACACTGGTGAACTTGATTTGACTGTTGCCGGCTTCAAAGGCCTCCTTCAGCATTGCAAGGAAAATGTCTTTTCGAAACGTTGGATGGACCTCGAGGCTTATGAGTTTTGTCGTAGTTCCTTCTCCGAACTGAAACATCACCTTGGTTTCATTCGTCTTTCCCGTGAGCGCCGACCAGTATGATCCCATTCTCCTGCAGTTTAACTGCAAGACGATTGTGAGTGGGGTGGGGGTAGGAGGGGGTGTGTAATTAAGAGGTGGGGACGGACAACAAAGGATTAGTAGTTTTTAAATTTTTTTATTCCACTGTCTGCTGCAGTCATCTCTCAGAGGCTGGCCGGGTCGCCGGCGTGCCGCATCATGTCCGCCACGGCCTTGAGCACGTCCCCCCGCTCGCCCGTCTCCAGCGCGTGCTGCATGTACTGCGGAAACGCGCTGACGAAAAAGTCCGCCCGCCGCCCGCCGTCCCCGCCCGCCCGCTGAACTGCAGAGGAGATCGCCTCCCGCAGCGCGTCGGCCCCCGCCCCGCCCACGCTAGTCGTCCGCGCCGCAAACGTCCGGTCCGCCGCCGCACACTGCGCGCCGATCTTCTGCAGTCCGTGGAGCAGCACGGGGCGCCACGTGCGGTCGCGGCTCATGGACTCGAGCAGCAGCGCGCGCACCATCGCGTCCTCCTCGTCGCTCATCTCGCCCGCCGGCCACCACCGGCCGGTCTGCGCCATCTCCTCGAGCGGCAGCCGCTCCTGCGCGAAGCGCAGCAGGTACACGCCTGCGAGTTCTGCAGCTCGCGCGCCGGACATGCGGGCGCCGACGTCGGCGGGCAACTGCGGCTCGAGGCCGCCCGGAAACAGCGGCAGCGGCGGCGCGGGCAGGTCCACGGGCAGCTCGCCGACGACCAGCATGTCCTGCTCGGTGCCCGTCAGATACCCCGCCTGCACGACGTAGAAGACGTTGCGGTCGCCCCGCGTCGTCGCCACAAACTGCAGCGGCGGGCCGCCGGTCCCGCCGCCGACGCCCGCCCCGGCAGCGCTCGACGCCGGCAGCGGCAGGGGCACGATCACCGCCGCCAGCAGTTCCTCGGGCGGCGGGGCGTCCGCGGAGGGCGCGAGGCCGGCGGAGAAGCAGGACAGCGGCAGCAGGATCGAGCCCTGCGCCCAGCCCCCGGCGACGAGCCGCGCGACGACGGCCTGGTCCGCGCTGAGGTTGTTGCTGGCCTCCTCGGGCTTGAGATTGTCGGCAATCCGCCAGCGCTGCCAGCGGCGGCTCGACTGTTTGTACGACTGCATCGGGGTCTCTGCAACGGCGATGCGGCGGGCGGTGCTGTGGTTGGTCGCCAGTGCCGAGGCGGCCGTCGTCGCCGCCACCGTCGTCGCCGACGCAATCACCCTGTTCAGTCTGCTCATGCTATTCTTGAATCCGCTCATCTCTCTCTCTCTCTCTCTCTCACTGCTGCTGCCAATCACTGTTCCCTTGTCGCCTGTTCCAACTGCAGGAGAGTTGTGTGAATAAAAATGTTGTTTGTCTCTTTGTTTTATTATCTCATTCACTACTCTACTCTCCTCCCCTCCCCTCCCCTCCCCTCCCCTCCCCCCGCCCCGCTCTCCTGCAGTTAGAGGATGGGGAGGGAGTAGAGTTGCTCGTGGTCGGGGACGTCGACGAGATCGAAGAAGAAGTTGTGGAGCCACGCCGGGCGCTGGAGGATGCTGAGCATGCGGTCGCGGACGGCGTATACGCGGCTGATCTCGGACTCGGCGACGGCGTCCTTGCGCTGGATATCGCCGCCGGCGGACGAGATTGCGATGTTGCTCTCGGCGCCGAGGTTGCGGCGGTCCTTCCACGCGGCGACGAGCGCGGCAGCGCGCGCGGACGCCTCAACTGCAACAGTGTGGGTGACGATGTACGCGACGATGCACAGGTCGGGGCGGTCGCCGCGGGACATGCGGTGCACGATGGTCTTGGTCAGCACGTAGCGCGCGGAGCCCGAGCCGACGACGTCGTTGCGGATGTGCGAGTCCAGCCAGCCCATGTGCCGCAGATTCTGCAGCAGCACGAAGGGGATGAACACGTGGCGGTCGGGCACGGGCGGCCTCTTCAGGTCGCCGAGATACACGCGCAGGTGCGCGACCGAGTCGTTGTTGACGAGCGTGGGCAGGTTCGTGGCGTCGACCTTGTACATCGGGCTGGCCAGAAAGTTCTCCATCCCCACGTCCGTCTCGCCCTCGTGCTCCCGCGGCTGGCCCGCCTGCTCGCGCGGGATCGGCGGCGGCATCGGCGGCGCGCGCCGGATCTCGTCCACCTCGATCTCGTCGAAGATGTCGCTCACGCTCGCCACGAGTCTCGTTCCCGGCGCCGGTGCTTGCATTCTCTCCCTCTCTCCCCCTAATTCTCTTGCAGTTTGCAGGCTGTTTGAAAAAAAAAAGTTTTCAACTCTTACAGAGTGAGGGCGAGGCCGAGTGCGAGAAACTGCAAGAAGAGAGAGATAAGGAGGAAAAGGGGAAGGGAAAGAGGGAGAGAGAGAGAAGAAAAATGGCGACGCTCGCTCAGCAGTTTGCAGAAGTTGCGGCGGCGATGGTTCTGTCGGAGTGGTGCGACGTGGGCAGATGGCCGCTGCTTGTGCGGGCGATAGGCGTGCGGATGACCGACGCCGATCAGTTATACTATAGGAGTGGACAGATGGACGAAGCGAAAATTGTCAGGGTGGACGCAATCTATGCGGCGGCCGTGAACGCGGCGTCGATATCACTGGCGCTCGAGAGGGACAATCTCGACAACGCACTGTTGTTCACGATCCCTCGCAATTACCACCGCGAGATCATCAAACTGCTGGGGGGCGACAAAGAGCCCAATTTCAACGTGGTTCTCAACAGGGATGATCTGCCGCAAGTGCGCTTCAGAGGCATGCATCTGACGTCCGACAAGGACTACGACAGCGATGCAACACACGTCGACATAGGTGCGTGCTATAACTTCAGATTCAGCCACGAGGCACGCCAACAAATGAGCGAAATGGCAGCCAAAATCCGCGACACCGCCCTCGTCAGGAAGCCGTCGCTCCTCAACGACTCCAAGATCATGCTGCTCATGTATGGCTTGGTCTACGACTGCATGTATGCCAAACTCAGGGACATTCGCAACCCGCTCCTGAACATGTGCCACCTCATGTGCAGTTACACGCACCGCAGCGAGATCATCGACATCGCCAGCGGGGACAGCGACATTGCCCAAATTCTGCAAACCCTCCGGCCGAGCGAACGGGCAATACTAACACACAGCCTGACCGGCGCCCGCCACGACCCGTCGGCGCTCACCCTGCGCCTGCGCCTGCGGTACGCGCCCGCGGAAACCCACCCGCACCTGCGCAACCCGCACGTGCTCGTGTTCGTCACGCACGACTGCACCGCCGTGAAGGCCGCCGACGCCCGCAGGTCGCGCCTCGAGCACATGTGGAGGCGCACCCGCGGCCATCTCCTGCAGTTGGACGTGCAGCGCAGTACGCCGGTCGAACTGCAGTTGGAGCGCGAGCCGCCGGCGGGCGCGTATCTGTACATGGTCGTGTTCTACGAGAAGACCAGCAGCCGCGAGGACGACCCCCCGCGCATCAGCCCGCAGTACGAGCTCGAGTCCCACGCGCGCGTGCCGCTCCAGCAACTGCAGGAGAGGGGGCGGGCCACAGTCGGCGCATACTCGGGCCCCCGCGGGAGGTCGCTCACCTTCGATCCCGACACGTTCAAGGTGACGCACAACTTTGAAACCGCGCTCGACTGCCGGCTGACGGTGACGCTGGGCGACGAGGAGGGGGCTGGAAAGGGCGACGAAGGCTCTGAGCAGGTTGACCCCCCGTCGCCGCTCGACCCGGAGAACGAGCCCAAGCGCGTGCAGTTTCTGGCCGAAATGTCGAAGCAGTCTGCGGGCGAGAGGCTTGCGCAGACGTACGCCTACCAGGGGTTTCCCGGCGGGGTGTACGACGTGCTGGCGGCGACGTGGCTGCGCCCGTCCGAGGACGAGGCCGCACAGTTCTCGTACGGCGTCGCGCGCGCACTGCAGAGGTGCGGGCTGGGGGCGGGCGGCCTCCTGCAGTTGTGCGACTACTGCGAGAGAGGGCAGGCGGACATGCTGTCGGAGGCGCTGCTGGTGACGGTGATTAACCGCGCGCTGAACACGGCGAGCGAGCTGGTGTATCGCGAGGACACGCTGAACGACAACCACGTCGACCAGATGCAGGACATCCGGCTCGTCGGCGAGGGCGACTGCGAGGACTCGGCGCAGTGCACGTACGCGCAGATCGAGCGCTTCCTGTCCCTCAGCCCGTCCGAACTCTCCGCTCCCGCCGCGAGGCTGCAGCAGTATCTGAAGACGCACTACGTGCCCGCGTACACCGTGCTGCAGGCCCGCGCCGGCGGCGCGTCCACCATGCACTGCATCGCCACCCTCCTGCCCATCAGCAAACTGCAGGAGAGTGCGGGCGGGGGCGGGGGCGGGGGCGGGGGAGGGGCGGGCCGCGATCGGCCGCTGATTGTGCTGGAGGGCACGAACGCGACGGAGGCCGTGTTCCGCAGCATCGAGGACATCGACCGGGCGCTGGCGGAGCAGGCGAGGAAGGCGGTGGCGACGATGACGAATGCGGCGCTGGGCGCGTGGCACGAGTTCAAGGGTGCGCTGAAGACGGGCGACGCTGCGGCAGGGGGCGACACCTCGCCCTACGCAGATGCCAACAACTGGGTCGCGTCGAGGCCCCTGTCCGCTGAGGGAGAAGTGCGAGACTCGTTCTACGAAAAGTTCATCTCCGCGTGCGTGCGGCTGCCCGGCAAGGACACCCGCGCCTTCGTGCGGTTCGTGCACACCTCCGGCACCGACGGCGAATACGGCGTGCCCTTCGCGGAGGCTGTCGTGCACGGCCGCTATCGCATGCAGTTCGTCGACAACACCCCCAAGTATTCCGAAGCCAACCGGTCGGCGCGGGACTACACGCTGCCGCTGCCGCTCGCGCACTGGACTGCAGAGAAGGGCGGCGAGCCCAGCGCGTGGGAACCTGAGCGCACCGCCGCCGAGGACGCCGTACGCGCCGTTCAGCAGGCGGTGGCAGCAGCAGCGCCCGCCAAGGGATGGGGCAAGCCGCCGGCGCCGGCAGAAGGGTACGACAATTCCAAGTACGTGCCCTACACCACGCTGACGCTCTACTACAACGTGTCCGCTGCCCCCGCGGAGGGCGGATACACCCCGGCCGTCAACACGCTGCAGACCATGCTCAAGAGCGAGAGCGTCCGCAAGGCCGACTGCATAACTGCAGAGGGCGTGTGGCTGCTGCCGGGCGTTTACGTCATCGCCGTCACGCTCTACTTCAACTCGCCCGTCGCCGGCTCATAAACACCGCCCTCACCCCACCACCCACCCACCCTTTTGCAGTTGAAATAAAAAAACAAAAACACACCAAACAAAACTCGTATCTTTCTTTCTCTTCTTCATTCTCACCTCTCACCCCCCACCACCCACCAACTTATCCCCCCCCTCTCCCTCCAACCACGCAGTGATTAGAAACATGTCTACCAAGGATACTGCCACTGCTGCTGCCGAGGCTGCTGCTGCCGACGCCGCGACGACTGCGCCGGGCGAGAGGGTGTACGTCGACCCCGTGACGACGCAGGTCCTCGGCACGGTCAGCGAACTGAGCCCCGAGGAGATCGTCAGGGAGCAGGAGAAGCAGAAGGAGACCGCGCAACTGCAGGAGAGTTTGCGCGAGGAGAAGGAAAAGGGGGAGGCCGGGGCCAAGGAGGACGACGACGAGACGACGGTGGAGAATGACGATGGCGAGGCGGAGGCGGAAGGGGAGGGAGAGGGCGAGGGCGGGGTGAAGGAGGAGGCGCCCAAGAAGGAGGAGACGAAGGAGGAGCGCAGTTTCCGCATTGTCGGCGAGGAGGAGAAGGCGCTGAATGCGGCGATCGTGCCCTACCCCGACGAGGAGACCAAGAACTTTCTCGACCGCGTCGCGCTCATGCTGCCCGGACGCAAGCTCACGCAGGTGGCGACGCTGCTGATGCAGTTTCGGGGCATCAAGACGCGGCTCACGGAGGGCTGGAAGCGGGTGCAGGCGATCGAGCGGCAGGTGCAGATCGACAAGCACGCGCTGGCGTCGACGACCGGCAGCGGCAAGGAGAAGCGCGAGCGCGACGCCGAGCTCAAGCACCGCGTCAAGCAGCTGGAGACGCTGCTGGCCGAGGCGCAAAAGTCGCTGGGCGAGGAGGTCAAGCACGCCGCGACCGAGATCCAGCGGTACTGCCAGGAGGCGGGCCCGCTCATGTATGCAGTGTCCGGGTTCTTTGCCTCGGCGCGCGCGGCGCACGACAAGACCGAGTCCCGGCTCGAGCGGGCCGTGATCCAGCACGCCTACGAGGAACTGCGGACGCTGTTCATCGGCTTCCGCACGAACTGGGACGCGAGGAACCCCGGGGCGTGGGGCCAGAAGATGATTGGCACGCCCAACTACGACCTGAATGGCGCGCGCAGCGACCTCGAGGACTCTGTGGAGGAAAAGCGCTCGCCGCAGCTCACGATGGCCACGTTCATCGGCGCGGTGCACACGCTCTGCATCCTGCAGGTGCACATGCGCGTGTTTGACGAGACCGTCCGCCTGCTGGAGAGCATTCCCGCCGCGCAGCTGGTGGCCGAAGAGGCGAACGCGACGATCGAGAAGGTGTTTCTGCCGCTGATGAAGCGCGAGGACAAGACCAAGGAGATGCTCCGCGCCAGCAGCGACCTGTCGGACAGCATCTTCTCGCTCGCCATCTCGACGTGCAACCACGCGCACGTCGAGCACTCCAAGATGTTTCAGGAGCGCGCCAAGGCCGCCGCCGCCGCCAACCCAGACGCCAAGCCCGAGGACGCCAAGCCCCTCACCAAGGAGGAGCGCAACGAACTGCATGACACGTCGATCCGCATCCTCAGGGAACGCGCCGAGGAAACTGCAAAGATGCTGCGCGAGTGAGGGGCGGGCACAGGTGCATTGCAGTTGAAGGGAAGGAGGAGGAAGGAGAGAGGAGAGAGGAGGACGATAATTGAAATAAAAGAATGAAAGGAATGAAAGAAAAAAATAACACTCTCTCTTGCAGTTTTTATTCCAGTCCCGGTCCTGGTCCACTCTACTTTGATGCAGTCTTGGTCTTGCGCTTTTGATTGGTCTTGGAGAGCGCCTCGTCGAGGGCGCCGGAAAAGTTCTCGGCGCCGCTGAGAATGCCGTGGGCCCAGCAGAGGCATTGGGCAAAGCCGGACGCAAGCGTCCACGCGCGCTCGTTTGGCCCGGCCTGCTCGTTCAACTGCTCGAGCATCGTCGTCGCCATGAAGGCTTCCATCTCTGCGCCCGTGCCGCGTATCATCTCGACGGTGTCCTCCTGAAAAAGGGTTTGGTAGCGCTTGACGTCCCGCAGCGCTCCGATCATGGCCGGGACGGGGCCCTTCGCCAGATGCAGGTAAAATTCCCGGGGAAACTCGACGGCGCCAATGGGCTTATCCTTGGAGCACGCAAGGACGATTCCGGTATCTTTGTTGACACTCTGCCCGGTCCAATCGCACTTCGCCGTCCCTTTGACCACCCGCGCCTCGATATTGTCCTTCGACAGCGCGTTCATTATCTTCTTCAGCGGCTTCATCTTCTCCGGCATCGCGATTTTCACGCCCCACCCGATCATCTCCATCAGAGTTTCCGACACCTCGGTCACCAGCGCCATCATCTTGATGTACTTGGCAAACGCGGCGCGGATCTCCGAATTGGCCTCGGACTTGGACTGCGGAGGCTTGTGGCACCGCGCCAGCAGCAGCAAAAAGCCCTGCAGTTCGCGCTCAAAGTCTTTGCGATCGAGCGGCAGCATCGAGCCGGGCGTGAACGGCGGCAGCGTCGTGTCGAAGTCCAGCGGGCCCGGCAACTGCACTTGCGGCGTCTTCAGGGGCTCGACCTCCCACTGCTCCTCCTCCTCGCCGTCCCCACCGCTGCTGCTCTCGCTGCTTTCGTTCTCGTCGTCCTCGTCCTCATCCTCATCCTCATCCCCGTCCCCGTCCTCATCCCCGTCCCCGTCCCCGTCCCCGTCCCCGTCCTCATCGTCCTCATCATCGTCGTCCTCGTCCCTGCTGACCTTGCGTCGCTTGTAACTCTGCAGTCGGGGCGGCAGCGTCAGCAGTTTCTTCTCGCCCTTGTGTGGGCGCTGCGACGCGGAGTCCGTGCTCGCCGCTGCAGTTGGCAGCGAGCCCTTCTCAGGGGACGTCGGGACTGCCGCTGCTGCCGCGCCGGGAACTGCAAGCGAGTGCGCGGCGGGAGACTTGGCCGGGATCTGCCGGGACTGCGCCATCTGCAGCAGCGCCTTGGCTCCGTCGTCCTTGCGGTCCTTCTCCTCTTCCTCGTCGTCGTCGCTGTCGCTGTCGTCCACCACCCGGTATTTGTGAGGCTCCGGAATAATCTCGGGCTCCGACATCAGATCGTCGTCCAGGAGTCGCGCTCCCCTACTTGCTTCCAACGCGGCTTCCCACGCGTCATCCGCTGCTGCTCCCCCGACATCCGCTCCCCAAACTCCACCCACCGACTGTTCCACTCCTCCACCACCACCATTATTCATCACCTCTTCTCTCATAAAGTGTATAGTTTCACTGCAAGTGTCCATGTTTGCTGTTCCCGTGTTTTTTGCTGAAAAAATGTTGTTTCTCTTTTTCGGTGGCGAAGAAAAAAGAACTGCAAAAGAATTGGAAAATTAAAAAAAAAAATAAATTTATTGTCCACCCCTCCCCCTTCCCACCCCTCCCCCTCCTCACACGCTCGCCCTGCAGTTTAATGGGAGCCGTAGAGCGTGAGTTGCTGGCGGGCCTCGGGGATGGAGACGCGCCCGGCGGCGGCGGCCATGACGATGTGCGCGCAGACGAAGAAGGACTCGTGGAGGTTGCGCGGATTCGTGGCGTCTTCGGGGACGAGGGCGTGCTTGCGCACGCACACCAGCCCGCTGTCGACGTCCAGCATCATCATCTGGCCGAGCATGCCGATCGCGGCGACGTACCGCGGGCTGCGCGTGTCTCCGAGCGCCTTGATCGCGATCTTCGGCAGCCACCAGCCGAACGAGTAGTCGTACTGCAGGTTCGCGTCGCCCGTGCCCGGCGTCACGCCCGCGTTGCTCGCATTGCGCACCACAAACTCGTTCTCGGGCGACACCAGAAACTGCAGGAGCGCGCGCGTGTGCGGGTTTGCCAGCAGGCTGAACCCGAAGTTGACCATGTCCTCGCCCGTCATCTGGATGCCCGCGAAGCCCCACGAGTGGCACAACAGCCCGGTGCCGTTGTCGTTCGGCCACACGAGCGTCTTGTCGAGGTGCCCGAAATACCGGCGCACGCACTCCTGGTTGGCCATGAAGATCCGCCCCGGCCTCCCCCTCCCCCTCCCCGCGTCCTGCAGTTGCAGGTGGCGGCGGAGGGTCTCGTAGCACATGACGCCGATCTGCGGGCCGTAGACGGGGCTGTAGACGAAGGGCGAGTCCACGGCGGACCCGTCGAGCGCGCGGTTCACGAGGTCGACGGCGGTCAGCTCGGGATCAAGCAGGAACGCCGAGACCTCCGGGGCGCCGACGTTCCCCGTGTGGTTGAGGCTCGCGTTGATCCCCGCGGTGTGGTTGATCAGCGAGATCAGGCTCACGCCGCGCAGCAGTTCTGGCCGCTTCAGCCCCATCGCTGCGAAAACTGCATCCGCGGGCTCGGCGACGGGCAGCCGTATGTCCTCGTCGCGGTAGTCGTCGAGGATGCAGAGGCCGACGACGCTCTTGGTGAAGGAGAAGACGTGGTCCTCGCGCGTCCCTCCACCGCCATTAGCCAGCACCGGCGCGCTCCCCGCCAGCCCAATGTACACGTAGTCCGCCTTGTGCCCCTCGAAAAACTGCCACAACTCTTGGCGCCACTCCGCGCCCCCCACCCCGGCCGCCCCCTCTCCTGCAGTTGGCACGGGCGCGGGAACTGCAGGGACGGGGGACGGGGGTTCGGAGGCGGGGCAGCGGGGAGTGTCGAGGGAGACGAGCAGCACCTCGGCTCTCTCTTCGAGGGGCGGGGACGCGGACAGGGGCCGGACGGACGAGAGCGGGTCCTGGTCGTAGTAGCCCGCGCCGGAAGCCCCGTGTGCGATTTCACTGATCAGGTTGCGGAAGGCGACGCGCATTTCGGCAGAGTATCTGACGGAGACCCCGGCGGAAGGAGACGGGGTGTGGCCGATCGGAGGCGCAGCATCCCCCTGACCGAACAGTTCGATGACCCATGCGGTTGGAGACTTTGGATTGGCTATTATTTCGTCGAGAACTGCATGAAGAGTCGCGAGAGTTAGTGCCGTGGTTGAGTCTGGCGAGCCGACGATGGAGTAGAGCCCGCCTGTCAGCGAGGCCACGAACTCTGCAGTGTTGGCCTGCTTTATCGCGTTGGCCAGCAATATGAAGGATTCGACATTATTTTCAAGCGGGAAACCAGATTGGTCGGGTTTGCTGTTGACGTCGTGAAGGAAAGAACGGAACTCTGTAAATATGTCATCTAAGAAATGTTTTACAAAACCTATCCTTGCTCTGTGGTCCTTCAACTGCCTTTGGATGTTTTCCTTGAACGCTTTTAAATCCTTACCCTCTGGGAGTTCATTCAATGCTGTTTCGATGTCAGACATCCGTTTTTCGACAGCATCAAGCGCCGCGCTTTTGAAGTTAGGAGCGTCGTAGACAATCTTGATTTTCTGGAGGAACAGGACGAACCTCTTCGCTTGAGCCTGCCTTTCTTCGCTGAAGTCGGCTTCTAGAGAATACCCATCTTCCTTGGCCATCTTTAGAGCCAGATTCGCGAACAGCACAAGCCCCTTTTTACCGATGATGTTCGCGTCATCCAATTTATGAATGTTGACTGGATTGAGCGCAGACATGGCTTTTTGGTTTCCAAACCCCTTGGTGTTGATACAAATCTCGTATGCAGTTTCCAGATACGCGTACATGCGGTCGTTGTTCTTGAAATTCCAGTGCTTCATTATTTCTTCGTAATCTTTGCCATTCGACACGGTAAACTCTTTCATGGTGTCACCAATCTTGACGACGTCAAGAGCAACGTCCGAGCGCTGCAGAAAGAAGAGCCTTGTGTCAATGTACCTTTCCCCGGTGTAATCTGTGAGATTGTGGAATAATTTCAGCGAACTTCCGGGTCTGTTAGTGAGTTCCGGAAGAACTCCGTTTTTATCTGGAGATTGTCTGAGAAATGAATTTACGTCGACAATGTTGGTGTTCATGTCAGCTTGCGCCTGCGCATATGCATTTGATCTTGCTTCTTCCTGCGATAAGCCATTTTCTATCTCAGCCTTTGTCGAATCTTCATATCTAATTAGGAACGCTGAAACATCCCCGAACGCACCATAAACTGCAATATTGTGCGGGACCTTAACTGAATTGAACAACTTGTCTCCTAGGCGTTTTTGTACTGCATTGAGTGTTAAGTCAATTGGGTGAGTAAAATTAATCTTCTCCACAACAACGACGGGCGCGACCTCTGCACTCGCTTCTGAAACTCCTCCAGCAACACCTTGTTTTGGCTTATTGTGTTTCTCCTCCCACTTAGATAAAGTCTTCACAAATTCGGTACCCACAGAAACCACTACATCCTCATTGATTTCATATTGTGCTTTGATTGTATTCTTCCTGTCGACAGGAAGACTGTTAATTCTTCCGCCTTTCGGGGCGAACTTACCCTCATCAGTCTTGACTACCTCCAACACTTCTTCAACTGCATGGCGATTGGGTCCTGATTCTGAAGTAATTTGAATCTGCTGAGTGCTTTCGCCTCCTGGTGCCAGTGGTGGAGGAGGCGGAGCAAGAGGTATGTTCATTCCAAAAGGCGGTGGAGGCGGAGGTGGTGGAAGCGGAGCCGAAGGTGATGTTTCAGGCAGAATAACAGGCTCAACTGCATCTGTTGAAGGGGTCACGGGCTCGTCAGGTGGGGTGACGTCAGTCCCAGCAGGAGGTTCATCCTGAGGCGGCGGTGATGTTTCAGGCAGAATAATAGGTTCAACTGCATCTGTTGAAGGGGTCACGATCTCGTCGGTTGGGGTGACATCAGTTTCCGCAGCCGGTTGTACAATCGGAAGCACATGCCCCCCTTCCCCTTCGAATGTACCAACTGCGTCGTTGCTTTCGTCTTCATCAGGCCCACCCACTGCTGCAGTTTCGAGACTCCCGCCGCTCCCGCTCCCGCTCCCGCTCTCACTCTCACTCTCGCTCTCACTTTCGCCCTCGCCCTCGCTCCCGGCAAACAGCCCTGCAGTTGGACCGCCCACCGGCGTCGGATCGAACGCCCCCTCCTTCACAAACTGCTGGACCGTCTGCGCCACCGCCCTCGCCGCCTCATTCTCGTCGTAGACAACGGCCCGGAACAGGTCCAAGTAGAAGCCCGCGTCCACGCCCGGCACGTAGTACACCCACGGCCGCTCGCTCTTCTTCGCCCCATGCCGCATCATCTTCCCTTCATACTGCAGCAGCGCCTGCTGCACAAGCAGCGCCTGCAGCAGTCCCCAGCCGGCGCGCGCCCGCACCCACTCCGGGGAGCCCGCGAGATTGATGTCGCGCAGAAACGTGCCGCCGCCGAAATTGAACTCGACATACCCCTCCTCCGTCTTCGCCAGCCACACTGGATTAAACACCCTAGTGTACAATCCCAGCACCTCGTCTCTGATCGCGTTCCCGGCCAGCGCCAGCCGCTCGACCACGGGTCCGGCAACTGCAGGGTCCTCGGCCTCGGTCACGCCCCCAGCCCCCAGCCGCCGCTCCACCCGCACGCCGTGATTCTCCTCGTCGCCCACGGTGTGCGATTGCGCCCCCGTCCACCCGCCAAGGTATGTCGACTGCAGGAACTGCCCGTCCGCTACGCCAGTCCCGTTGTCATCGCCCATCTCAACAAGAAATATATCCCACCCCGGGGCGCCCACCCTCCTGCAGTTTCAATTACATATATTTTTAATGATGACAAATTATCCTTGCGTCTCCTTGCCCCTCCTTGCCCCTCCTCGCCATGATCAGGCGGGAATGTTGATGGAGGCGGCGAGTCCCCGGCGACGGCCGCGGGTGGCGGCGGCAGCGGCGGCGGCGGAAACTGCCCGGGCGGCGGCGGCGCGCCGCGCGGCGTCTATGGACAGGTCGAGGTCCGTGAGGTAGATGCGGCGGATCGACAGGTTCGCGGAGACGCCCGCGACGAACTGCCCGCCGCGGGGCACGCGCTGCACCAGATGCCGGTCGCCGGAAATGACCAGCAGCACGGTGTCGTGCAGCGCGTTGCCAAAGTGCTCCTGCGCCAGCATGTGCTCGGCCGTGATCTGCAGCAGGTGCCGGTTCGCATACGTGTCGAGCAGCGTCGTCACCGCCGAGCACTCCGGCAGCAGCGGGCTGCGCATCCGGATCCCGCAGTTCGACGCGTCGTAGTTGCGGTCGAAGCCCGTCTTCAGCTGCACGTTGACGATGTTGCGCTCGACGGGCGCCGCAAGGTCCACGCACAGGATGTCCAGCGCCGTCGCGAGCCGCCGCGGCCAGCTGCCCACATTCACCTGCGCCGCGAACGGCTGCAGCCGCTGCGCCCGCAGTTCGCGCATCGTCTTGAGCGCGTACGGCTGCAGCGGGCCCTCCGGCCGCCGGCCCGTGTTGATGAGCGCCTCCAACTGCGTGTCGACGGCGCACCCGCGGCGCGTGCCCCCGCTGCTGCCGCCGCCGGTCCCGATCTTGAGCGGCGTCGGGTGGAAAATGCGCTCCAACTGCGACGTCAGCCCGTGGTACCGCATGCTGTCCTCGCCGCGGTCGTCGCACGGGTCCCCGTCCTCGACGAACCCCTTGCCCGGAATCAGCCGGATCGCGCCCCAGCGCGGGTGTCGCAGCAGGCGCCGCGCGCACCAGTACTCGGGCGGCACACTCTCGTCTGCAGTTCCCTCGGCGATGATGCGCGCAACTGCAAACCACTCGAGGTTGAGGTCCCCCGCCTCGGCCGAGACCGCCAGTCCGCGGACGATCACGGGCGCCGGCGTGCCCCGCGGCGCAAACGGCAGCGCCCGCTCCCTGCCCCCTCCTCCCCCGTCCGCCACGGCCTCGATCTGCTGCTGCTGCTCGCCGTCGCCGTCCTCGTCGGGGTCCAGATCAATCACCTCCGCCGGCCGTTTGTGCAGTTGCCGGTACATTTTTTTCCTAACCTATGCGCTCCATCCTGCAGTTATTGCCACGGACATAAGCGCCATTTTTTCTCGCCCTTCCTCCAGAAAATGAGCAATCGCGAGTACGAACTGCAGCGAAGGCCGGGGCGCGGGAGCGGGGTTGGGGGTGGGGGCAGGAGCGGCGGGGGACAGGACAGCGACAGCAGCGACGACGGCTACGAGGAAGGGCCGACGGGTGCAGTGGCGAGGGGCGACGAGGAGTCCGGCCTGGCGCAGGAGGAGGAGAGCGAGGACGAGGACGAGGACGAAGATGAGGGGGAGGAGGACAATGAGTATGAAGAGGACGAAGAGGATGACGAGGAGGCGTTGGAGGAGGAGCAGAGGAATGCTGACCGACGAAAGTCGCTGGCCGAGTTGCGGACGGGCGTGAATCCGGCGAACGCGTGGCTGGAGGGCGACAAGCCGAGCATGGCGTATCTGTGGAATTCGCTGACGCGGATCGCGCCCGCGTGCTTTGCCGCTGCACTCATCGGCATCATCATCAACCTCTTCACGACGCAGTACGACCTGTGCATCCTGTACACGGTCGAGCTGTTCGTGACGGGCATCGGCACGTACATCGTGCGCATCATGAAGGTGTACACGCTGGTCTTCCTCTTCGCCATCGTGCAGTTAGCGGCGCTCGGCGCGTTTCTCTACTACGGCATCCTCGACATGAACGACGTGTACCACTGCCAGTCGAACTTCTGCAACCACGGCAAGAAGTGGCTCTACAACTGGAATTGGGCGTGGCTCTGGGGATTCGTCGCCTACACCGCCGTGCTCCTCCGCGCGCTCTTCCGCATCCTCACCTCCTACGAAATGTACTAAAACCGCATTAAACACCCTCCCTTTTTTTCTCCACCCTTCCTTACCCACTCTCCTCGCTCTCTTGCAGTTTTTTCCGGAAACTGCACAAGAGGGGGTCGGCAGGCCTCCGTACGGAAATTGCCTTTTTTGGGCAACGCGCGGTCAGTTGAGGGGTACGGGCGGTCGCGGGGGTCGAAATTTCGGGCACCGTGCAGTCTCGATTTTCGGACGTGCAGTCTTGAATTTTCAAATTTCGCGTCGAAAAACAGACGTCCGCTAATCAGTACGTTCAAATTTCACGTCCAAGTTACGCGCAGTCTCGATTTTGATTCAAAAAACGCACCACAATTTTTTGGCCTAAATTTTGTGGTGCGTTTTTTGAATCAAAATCGAGACTGCGCGTAACTTGGACGTGAAATTTGAACGTACAATTAGCGCACGTTGGTTCCTAGACGTGCGCTCTGAAGGAAAATTAGACCGGACGTCGTAAAATCGAGACTGCACGTAGCCCGATTTTTCTTCTAATTAGCCCTCGTCTGTCCGCTCGCTGGCTCGTGACCCCAACCCTCGTCCGCTCCCGACCCTTGCAGTTTTCGGACATCGACGAGCGAGCGTCCTGAAGCGTGCTGTCGGAAACACTTTTTTGGTCACACGCGCAGTGATAAGTCGACTAAATTTCGAAAAAAAACACGCACTCCAAACGCCCTCCGGGTGCTCTCCTGCTGATATCCGGAAACTGCAAGAGACGGGGAGCGCGCGAGGGGTGTGATCGGAGCCGACGTAAAAAGTTGACGGTCGGTAATTAGAAGAAAATCAGCCTACGTGCAGTCTCGATTTTTCGACGCGCAGTCTTGAATTTTCAAATTTCACGTCAAAAAACCGACGTCCGCTAATCAGTACGTTCAAATTTCACGTCCAAGTTACGCGCAGTCTCGATTTTGATTCAAAAAACGCACCACAAAATTTAGGCCAAAAAATTGTGGTGCGTTTTTTGAATCAAAATCGAGACTGCGCGTAACTTGGACGTGAAATTTGAACGTACAATTAGCGCGCGTTGGTTCTTAGACGTGCACTCTAAAGGAAAATTAGACCGGACGTCTGAAATCGAGACTGCACGTAGATTGATTTTTCTTCTAATTAGCCCGCGTCTGTCCGCTCGCTGGCTCGTGACCCAACCCTCGTCCGCTCCCGATCCTTGCAGTTTTCGGACATCGACGAGCGAGCGTCCTGAAGCGTGTTGTCGGAAGCACTTTTTAGGGTCACCGCGGACTAATTAGTAAGTTTATTTTCGAAAAAAAACATGCACTCCAAACGCCCTCCGGATGCTCTCCTGCCGATATCCGGAAACTGCAAGAGGTGCGAGCGCACGTGGGGTGGGGTCGTGAGCGAGCGAGGGGATCGACGCCCGCTAATTAGAGGAAAAATCAGGCTACGTGCAGTCTCGATTTCCCTACGCGCAGTCTTGAATTTTCAAATTTCACGTCTAAAAACCGACGTCCGCTAATCAGTACGTTCAAATTTCACGTCCAAGTTACGCGCAGTCTCGATTTTGATTCAAAAAACGCACCACAATTTTTTGGCCTAAATTTTGTGGTGCGTTTTTTGAATCAAAATCGAGACTGCGCGTAACTTGGACGTGAAATTTGAAAATGTCCAATTACTGCACGTCTCGAAATTTTTAAAAATTCGACAGCACGTAAAAAAATCAAGACTGCACGTCTCGTTTTTTTCTCCTAATTAGCCGGCGTCTCTCCCCTCGCTCGCTCGTGACCCACCCCTCGTGCGCTCCCGACCTTGCAGTTTTTGCAATCGTCGCAGGAGAGCATCCCCACTCGATTTCGACCACGCATTTTTTTCAAATTTTCAAACTTCAACCACAGATATGTTTCAGCAACTGCAAGAGAGCGGGAAGGGGTATTTTTCAACTAATTAAGTACATGAATTTTTTTTTCACAATCTTTTTTATTGAAAAAATTAGGAGGAAGGTCCGGGCTCGCTCACGCTGCAGTTCCGAGATACGCCTGAAGACAGTAGGCGGGTGCGCCGACGAGGCTGAGCGGGGAGGAGACGTCCGCACGAACGAAGGCGTGACTGCCGATCTCCGGGGTCGACTCTTCGGGGACGTAGGCCACGTCGAACGCCACCCAGGCCTCGTCGACGACCGTCGTGATCCGCGTCTCGCCGCCGGCCAGTGCGTGGATGCGCAGCACGCGCCGCTCCTGCGGGTTCAGGGTCTCGTACGGCCGCGGGACCAGCCGCGCGTTGACCAGCGACAGCGGCGGGCTCCGCAGCGTCAGCACCGCCCACGGATACGTGTACGCCGCCGGGAAGATGCACTCCCGGTCCGAGAGCAGCCGCTCGTTTGCAGTCAGCAGTTCGCCCAGCACGCTGTCGGCGACGGACGTGTTGACTGCATGGAAGGGTGGCGGGAGCGGCCAGTCTCGGGGCGTGTGCAGGCGCGCGAGGAGGTCGTCCTGTGCTGCGGGCGTGATGGACGGGGCCCACAGCGGCGCGACCACCCGCGTCGAGAAGACCAGCGCCAGCGCCACCAGCAGTAGCACCGCCGCCGCGAAAACTGCAAGGGCGAGGCCCGTGGAGCGCTTCCCGAGCAGGTGCCGCGTGTTCGGCAGTTGCAGTGTAGTTGTGTCTATCATTTTTCTAGCTATCAATACAATCAATTAGGTCTGAGCCCGCAAGAGGGCAGTGTAAAAGAAAATAAAAGTTTTTGTTTTTTTAATTCGAGTTGGGTTTTGAGAGTTGGGTTAGAGTTGGGTTTTAGTTGGGGGGTGAGTTGGGGAGTTGGGGTGAGTTTTAGTATTGGATTTCAGAGTCCTGAATGAGCTGTTCGACCTGCTCGGCGGTGATTTCGTCGTCCTCCGGCTGCTCTCCGCCAGCCTCCCAGTTGTCGTTGGGCGAGAACTTGGTCTTCTTGTTCTGCGGCGCGCCCTGGGCCTCGCCACCCTCGGCCGCCGTCTTTGCAGTTGCCGGTTGAACTGCAGGAGTTGGGGCGGGGGCGGTAGTGGGAGCGGGAGCGGGGTTGGGCGAGGCCGGAGCGTCGGCGGGAGGATGGTTAGAGTTCGTGGGAGGCGGCGGGAGCGGGGCGGGAGCGGTGTCTGGAGTGTCCTCGGGCATCTCGCCGAACTGGAAGCCCTCGTCGCTGGCCTCCTCGTCCTGACCCTCGACGTGCGCGCGGGGGACGTAGATGTTGACGGAGCCGATGATGTTGAGGATGCCGAACTTGGTGCCGTACTGGAAGGCGTCGCCGTAGGCCTCGACGCTGCCGCTGTCGCGGTTGGTGACCTTGCGGTCGAGCTCGCCCAGATGGATGAACCCGCGCTTGGGCTTGCCGTCGGGGCCCTTGATCCAGCCGGGACGCTTGACGGGGATGATGCGCAGATGCTCGGGCTTGTCCTTGTTGATGTAGCGCTCGTACACCTGCTGGGCGAGCGGATACAGAGGATCGGACTTGTCGCGCTTCTGCAGTATGGCGGCGATCTGCGGGTAGAGTTCGGCGAACTTTTTCTGGGGCTTGCCGTTGCTGGCGTCGGTCTTGGGCGGCGCGGCGAAGGGCTTCTTGCTGAACTTGACGCTGGAGATGATGCCCTTGCCGCGCTTCATGGCGTGCTTGTCCTGCTCCTTGTAGTGGCTGGAGCAGGAGCTCATGAACTGCTCGTACATGAGCTCGGCGACGCGGGCGCCGGACTCGTCCTCCAGTTCGGCCTGCGTGAGCTTGTTCTTGATCTTCTCGAACTCGAACTCGTACGACGCGACGCACCAGCCGGGGTTCTTGCTGCGGGCCTCGCAGTAGCGCTCCTTCAGCCGCTTGTGGAAGTTGCCCGTGCGCTTCCAGCGCCACTCGTACTCCTCGCGGCTGATGCCCATCGACGCCTCGTATTCGGGAATCTGCGTGAGGCTGTAGGCCGGGTCGGCCTTCTCGCCGGGCTTGAGCTTCGACGCCTCGCCGAGCCCCACCATCGACGAGAAGAGGAAGAGCCCCTGCGGGGACAGGTAGTTGAGGTCGCCGAGCATGGGGATGCAGGGGTTTCCCGCGCCGTTGCTCAGCCAGCGCACGAGCAAAATCTTGATGCTATCCTTCGACCCGCTGAACACGATGTCGTTCTCAACGTCGATCTCCCACACGTTGCGCTTCGGCATGTTCTTCTCGAACTTGCCGCTCTTGATGAGCACGCGCAGCGCCTTCTTCTCCTCCTCGCTGCGCACCACTTCTGGCGGCGGCGTCCACTTCGCGGGCTCCTCCTTCTTCGCTGACTCCTCGATCTTCGCCTCAGTGGCGGTGGCGGTGGTGGCGGCTGCTGCTGCCGGTGAAACTGCAACTTCAGTCATTTTTTTTTCAACTGCAAAAGTTTGGGGGATGTTTTTGTTTTTGTGTTTTATTTTTTCCAATCATCCTCTTCAATTTTTTTTCCAGCCCTAATTCCTCCTACCGACCCCGCAATCACACCACCATCATCCCCACCACCCGCTCTCCTGCAGTTGGACGAAAAACAGAAGAAACAATTTTTTTGCCGCGTGAAAAAAAAATCAAGGGAACAGTCACCGGATAATCACCGCCGAGAAGAGAAAAAAATGGCAAGAGCATCGATGAGCGCACACGGGAGGAAGCCTGCGGGCTCAGCAGCAGCAGCGGCGGCAGCAAAGAGCAAGGGCAAGGGAAAGGTTGCGGAGGCTGCGAAGGGAAAGGGAAAGGCGGCAGCGACGACGACGACGCGGGGGGCGCCGAAGCCCCTGAAGACTGCCAAGGCGCCGGCGTCGAAGAGCAAGGAGCTGTTCGTGGTCGACGCGCAGAAGGCGAAGCCCAAGTTCCATCCGGGCATTGTCGCGATGCGCGAGATGCGCAAACTGCAGAACAGCGACAAGAACATTGGCGAGCGCGCGCCGTTCGCCCGCATGGTCCGGCGGCTCGCCCGCGAGATCGACCCCAAGGCCAAGCTCACCCAGCAGTTCATCGACCTCGTCTTCGCCACCTCCCAGAACAACCTCAACGCCATCTTCCGCTCCATGGTCTACTGCTGCATCAACAGCGGCAAGAAGCGCGTCGGCAGGGAGGATTTCGAGACCGTCAAGCACGTCGCCTCCACCGCCCCGCAGCGCTTCTAGTCCAACTGCAGGAGAGGGGGAGAGGGTGTGGGGTGGGGGTAGTGTTAAAAATTGAGAATTAAAAAATATTTTTTGAAAAAAAAACACTTGGACTCTTTTTTTATTGGAGCGGTCAGCCGAGATTCCAGTTGCGCCGCGTGTCCGGCTGGTCCCTGTCGCGCTCTCTGCTGCTGCCCCCCGCACCCGCCCGCTCTCCTGCAGTTTCGGACCCGCGGGTCTGGGTGCGGGGGCGGGTGGGACGGGCGGAGAGTTCGAGCGTGACGAGGACGTGCGCCGGGGTGCCGTGGGACGGGCAGACGATCTCGACCTCGCGCACGGCGGGGATGTCGCGCAGCAGCAGGTGCACGAACCCGAGGTCGAGGCGGTCGAGGCCCATGGCGAAGAGCGAGCACACGCCCGGGGCAGTGGCCTCGTCGCCGTGCTCAAACTCCCAGTCGATCCGCGCCTGGTCCTTGTCGATGTTGATCATGCGGTGCATGACCGCGCTGATCGTCTCCTTGTCCTGCTGCGGCAGCAGCAGCCGCTGCGCCACGCCGTTAACTGCAATGCACGGCTGGCGCTCCGCCCCCGGGCCCGCCCCCACCCCCGCTCCTCTTGCAGTTGGCGGACGGGCGGCGGGCGGGCGCTCGCGGGTCATTGCGATGGTGAGCAGGACGAACGCCGGGTTGGCGGGGCTGACGGCGGCGCGGACCGGCGCAATGCCCTTCTCCGCGAAGATGGCCGCGAGCGCCGCGAGCCGCATGCTGCCGACGACGAGCACGCCCATCTCGTAGAAGCGCTGCTCGGGCTGCGGCCGGAGCCAGAAGCCGAGCTGCGGATGCAGGTCGAAGATGCGGTCCATGATCGCCTGCGCCTCGATCGACTCCCCCGCCGACAGTCCCCGCTCCATCTTCTTCACAATCATCTCCCACGTGTGCGTGTCCGTGCCCTCCGTCTGCGCCGCCGCCGGCTTCGCCGCTCCCCCGACCACTCCCACTGCTGCTGGCGCTGGCGCTGGCGCTGGTGCCGCGGGGGCGGCCACGCTACTGCCGATTCTGTTTTGCCACTGCATTTCTCCTCCGCCGCTTATTGTTGTTGTCTCTCTCTTGCAGTTCCTCTTCCAACTGCAGGAGAG
>Ga0302320_10005195_pt1 | contig 29269 bp, 20 predicted proteins | sample Bog_T0_3_FD_202130 | JGI IMG/M metagenome (GOLD analysis project Ga0302320, IMG submission 202130) | Peat permafrost microbial communities from Stordalen Mire near Abisko, Sweden - Bog_T0_3 | ecosystem: Environmental > Terrestrial > Soil > Wetlands > Peat | place: Sweden: Abisko, Stordalen Mire...
TTCCACCCTGCTTGCCGAAATGCAAGCAGGGTTTTTTGCTTTTCCTGAACAGCATGAGTAGAAACGAGTAACGACGAAAGATCCCGATAAATCGGGATGAACAAGAACAAAGCGACATCCTGGTGATGTCTTCTGGCGACAAACTGAATTTGGCGAGGACGAGCAAAGAAGCCTCACCGGTGGGGTCTGCCCACGACCGGAAGTTAATGTCACAAAGACGCGCGAGACGAATTTTGAATTTACATATTAAGGGCTTCGCAGGAGGTGTGCCCCTAAACACCGAAACAGCCGCCGTGAAACCGCGGGTTGGGATCGAATAGATCGCCAAGAGGTGTTTGTTCTTTGTTGAAATGGCATGGGTCGGGAGCCTGAACGCTCCCGGCCCTTTTACTTTCAGCGGTTGTGATTTAACAGCAGAATATCTCCTCGCCATGGAGGAAATCCGGGCGCAACTCCCGGCAACCGCACCAATTTCGAGACAGGCCGCGCACCAGCCTGTGCAGCAGAGTTTCCAAAACTCAGTTTGCCTGGGGCAGCACCAGGGCGGCTTGCCATCATTAAACTCATTGGGGGCGTGGCAGAAAAGTGATGCACCTGCTTTGCAAGCAGGCTCAAGCGGGCGCGATACCCGCCGTCCTCCACCATTTCACTGCGGGGAACTCGACTAAAGCACAGAGAGAAGCCTCATAAACTTCTTTAGGTGGGTGTGATTCCCACCCCCGCTACCAATAATCACGGAATGTAGCTCAGTCTTTAGAGCACCCGGCCTGGGACCGGGAGGCCGCAGGTGAGAATCCTGCCATTCCGACCATTTCTACGCTGCCGTGGCCGAACATATCAGGCATCCGTCTTCTAAGCGGATAGATGCAGGTGAGAACCCTGCCGGCAGTGCGATTGCCAGGTGGTGTCAAAGTAGTCCCGATACATCGGGATTAAGCCGCTTGTCTTGGTGCGAGTCCAAATCTGGCAGCCAATTTGCGCGGATGGTTGGCAGAGAAGTAATGCCCCGGTCCCGAAAACCGAGTGAGCCTGCGGGCTGCGTGGGTGCGATCCCTACACCATCCGCCAATTCTAAACCCTCAATGAAAGGAAAGCCCATGAAGCCCGTCCTCCGCTATCAAAGCCAGTTGCTCTTTCGCAGGAGCTACAAGCCTTTTCGAGCCCTGCGAATTCGGCCAACCGGGAAGGTGAATATCGTCTTCCGTCCTGCGAAGCGGTTTGGCTTGAAACCGCAATTAACCACCGTCCTGTAGCTCAAGAGCAGAGCGCCCGGCTGATAACCGGAAGACCGCGGAGCATTACCGCGCGGGACGACCAATTTATCCCCGAGTAGCTGAGGCAGATTAGCGCCTCCCTGAAGAGGAGGAGAGGTTGGCGCGATACCAACCTCGGGGGCCAAATCAAGTGCAGAGTTTGGAGTGGGGAATGCAGAATGCTCAATCGGGTGGATTCCGGCGTGCAGTGTTGATCGAAGAAACAGCAATGGCTACAAGTTCATTGGCCTCTCGCAGTAATGATCCAGCTTGTTGAGGTGTGGCTTTCTGCGCGTCAACCAACAATTCGATCCAAAAAGCGGATTCGTCGGCCTCCTCCAGTACCACACCCATTTTGGAAATAAAGTCCGCCTTCGACCTGGCCCGGCAAACCGCCCGATAATTGGCGCCGACAGACGTGCCCGAACGCAAAAGCTGCCGCCCCAAGGTCTTGCAAGTCTCGTTGGCTGGCAGGTGCTCGACAAATCGAATCACCTCCAAGGCGAATTGCCTGGTCCGATCCTGTAGGTTTTGGTGTTTCACGGATATTCAGGCATTCTGCACTTTGCACTCATAAGTCGCAACTATTTCCTGCTCTCAAGGTGTAATCAGATCTGCACGCCGCCCTGCGAAGGCGGAAGCTCGTGGTGCAAATCCATGTGAGAGCGCCAATTGAAAGCGAAGAATGCAGAATGAGAAATACAGAATTGCCGAGGACCGCGATCATTCTGCATTCCTAACTCTTCATTCTCCACTTCCTTCCCGCCCCTGTGCCTCAGCAGCCACAGGGCGAGTTTCGTAAACTCGTATTCGTCGGTGCGAGTCCGACCAGGGGCTCCATTTCAAATCAGGATTGTGGTGTAACAGCAGCATTCCGCGTTGTGAACGCGACGGTTCGGGTGCGAATCCCGGCTTCCTGACCAATTTCGATGGGCTAAAGTCTGCACGTTATCGCTCAAACAGGGGCAGTGCGAGGCGCCAGGCGCGCCGGGGTTCCGTTTTGGAAATGGCTCGGCAGGAGACACCAACCACAACATATTGTGGGTCATACTGCTGCTGCCGGCCTTGCACCGGGGGGAAACCGGCGGCACACCCGTTACACCGTTACATCACCTATGAGAAACGGCGCTTTTCGACCCGTTACGTAACCGTTACATGCCGTTACACGGGGGCGGCCCAGGGCGGTGGCGGACATGCCAATGGCGGCTGCCGGCCTTGCGCCGGCGGGAAACCGGCGTTACACCCGTTACACCGTTACATTACCTATGAGAATTGGCGTTTTTCGACCCGTTACGTAACCGTTACATGCCGTTACACTTGCTTGGCCGGGGGGAAACCGGTGTAACACCCGGTTACACCGTTACACCCATTGATTACCAACGACTTACAACTTTCCTTCTCGTTCCTTTGTAACGCTGCCTGCCGTTACGATTTGAAACCTGCCATGAGAGCGGTTTCGATAACGGTGCAGCCTACAGGGCCGGCAAAAGCGAGGCTCCGCAGGAGACCCCAACCACAAGATATTGTGGTTCATAGTGGCGGCGGCGAACCGGGCATTACCCGGGTAAATATCTCGCCGCGCATGAGATTGGCCGAGGTCATCAAGCGCATCGAAGCCATCCCAATGGGTGGCACGGACTGCGCCCTGCCGATGGTGTGGGCCGCCCGCAACAAAATGAACGTGTCGGCGTTTATCACCTACACGGACAGCGAGACGTGGGCGGGCAACATCCTTCCGGCACAGGCCTTGCGCCAGTATCGTGACGGGTTCGTTGGCGGCGCGAAGGCGGTCGTTGTAGGCATGACCTCCAACGGCTTCACCCTCGCCGACCCAAACGACCGCGGCATGCTGGACGTGGCCGGCTTCGACACGACGGTGCCGGCCGTCATTGCGGACTTTGTTCGCGAATAGCGAACGGTTCAAGGACGCCAGGAAGAACGCGGGCGGAGGCGAAAGCTTCCGCCCGCTTCGTTTCAAGACTGATTTCCTTTTTTGTTACAGGGAGTCCGTGCCTTATAAGGATAAATGCTCCACCTTGAGCGTCAGGTTTGGTTTGAGGCCGGCGGCAGCAGGCAGGAGGTGGTTTAAGACTTGTTCCGCCGTCATGCGGAATTTTCGACCGCGCGCGCTAACCTTTAACCAGCCCTTCTGGTCGCGGTAATAGCGCTCGGTGAAGTTTTTGGCGCCAATCAAGATAATGTAACTCTCATTTGTTAAATTCATATGAATCGGGATTTCCCATTTAGTTGCTGGCCCATGACCGGTGCGGGTGTTTTTCGTGATTTTCTTTTCGTGATTTTCTTGCCTCGCTGCAGATTTGCAAGTCACATTTCGAGTCCATCCTCGGTTTTTCTATCGCAAAGGGGGTGCTCCGATGCCTTCTTGGGCTTCAACGCCCTTTTTCTCCCGGATGTGAAGACACCTCCTCCATTGTTGTGAATGGGTTTGGTCCCGTTGGCCGAACAGCTCAGGCGGCGGCCTGCAAAGCCGCAAAAGTGGGTGCGACTCCCACACGGGATTCCATTTGATTTCGCGACGCGAACACCGGTGCCGGCCAGGGCATCACAGACCTGGCTGCGGCGGTTCAACTCCGCCTTCGCGTCGCGTCCGGGCCTTTTGAGTGAAGAGTGGAGAGTGGGGAATGCAGAATGAAGAGGATCGAAGGTCGTCAAGTGCGGGATGGTTTTTCATTCTGCATTCTGCATTCCAAATTCTGCACTTCTTCCGGCTCCCGTAGCTCAATCACCAGAGCGCGACGCTTCGAACGTCGGAGATGAGGGTGAGAGTCCTTCCGGGAGTGCCAATCTTGAATTGCGGATTGCAGATTGCCGATTGCCGATTGAAAGCAGCCTTGGACAACCGAACACCTGTCTTCAAATCCGCAATCTGCAATCTGCAATCCGCAATCGCAACGGCCTGCAAGCTTTAAAGTGAAGCAGCGGTCTTTTAAGCCGTGGAACCCGGAGCGTTACCGGGGCGGGCCACCATTCGGGAGGTGCCAAGATGCACCGCCTCCAGCCGGGGGCGTTTTGGCTGACATGGCCCTTCGACGGGGCTGCCCGGCCAAAGGCGATCCAGCAAGTGATGCTGGTACCACGACCAGGATTCGGCCATGCGAGTCCACCGGCTCCCTGCGCTCCGCTCCGGCAGGGGCTGCTGCCACGCATCATCGGTCCCCGGCAAACCGAGGGCTTGAGTCAGCGCCGCCGCGATCCGGGCGTGGCCTTCGGCGTTCACGTGGAAACGGTCCTCGCTCCAGAGTCACGGGTCGGAGCCGACCGAGTATGCGGAGAAGTCGATGAGACGGGCACCGGTGGAAGCAGCGGCCTCGCGGATGGCGTCATTCATGGCCCGGACCCGGGGAGCCAGGAAACGGCCGATCGGCATGACGCCGGTGAGGTCCGGGAGCGTAAAAGTCAACACGAGTGCTTTCCCACTGACGAGCGCCGCCATCATACACCCGAGTTCTGCCCGCAGCTTGCCAGCATCGAAGCGGCGTTCGAGGATGTCATTCGAGCCCGCGAAAACCGTCGCGAGGTCGGGCTTCATGGCGAGCGCTGGTCCAAGCTGCTCCTCGCGGATGTCCCGGGAGCGCTTGCCGCGCACACCCAGGTTGGCGTAGAGCAACCCGCCCTGCGCTTGCGCCACGCGCTCGGCCAGACGGTTGGCCCAGCCACGGTAACCACCCGCCCCATCCGGGTCTTGGAGCCCCTCGGTGGAACTGTCACCAATCGCGACGTAGCGTTCGAATCGGACCGTCATGACGATATTGTACGGGATGGTAACGCGGCACGTCTATGTGAACTTGAAGAAGATACATTTTCAAACCGGCGGATTTACCCCGTTTTCGGATCGCCGCTGACCCATTTTGCCGGGTCGTCTAATTCGCAGGACAGTGCCCTTTGAAGGCGCTTATGCTCGTGCAAATCGGGCCCCGGCAGCCACTTGGAAATGCAAAATGAAGAATGCAAAATGGAGAGTGGGTTTTGTCTTCATTCCGCACCCTGCATTCCGAATTCTTAACTCAAAATCGCCCGGTGGTGAAGTCGGATCACGTCCGGCCTACACCCGGAAATCGGAGGGGCAGAACCTTCCCGGGCGACCATTGCCTTGTGGCATAATCAGGAGTGCGCCGGTCTCTGACACCGGCGGTGGCAGTGCGCAAGCACCCCGGAGCAAAACCGGGCGAGGCAGCCAATTTCACCGTCACGCCCCTAACAGCCTGTTGAAATTCTCCGCCGAACGCCGCGTGAGGGCACGCGGCCTACAGAACTTCCTCGGACATCACGGCCCATGCAGGCCCGGTGCCCTCACCGGGCGAATTCTTCAACAGGCTGCTAAAAAGCGGGCGGGAGGGGCCGAATCGAAATAAATCATTATTATCTTGTATTTATGATAAACATGATTTATCCTGTTTACATGATATGACGGACTACCCGATCAAAACACCGCAACAGCTTGGCTCTGTGCTCCAAGGATATCGGAAAGAGCAGAGACTGACTCAACGGGCAGTCGGAGCCAAGGTGGGCCTCGCCCAAAACGCAGTATCGCAAATTGAGGCCGAACCGGGGAGCGCCGGTCTGGCGCGGATCTTCAAGTTATTGGCCGCCCTTGATCTTGAGCTTGTAGTGCGACCGAGAAAAGCAAACGGCCGCCAGTCAGATTGGTGACGTATGGGCCGGCGTCGAAAGTCCCGCTCCCTCTCCGTGTGGATGAACGGGGAGCAGGTTGGTGATTGGCGACTGGCCACCACCGGGCAGGAATTCCTCTACGCGGAGACATGGCTCTCGTCACCTGCCGCCAGGCCCATTTCGCTGTCGCTGCCGTTGCGCCCTTCCCGGCAACCTTATCGCGCTGGGGTCGAAGCGTTCTTCGAGAATTTGCTGCCGGATAATCGTCAAATCCGCGAGCGAATCCAGCGCCGATTCAGTACCCGGTCGGTTGGGGCGTTCGACCTGTTGCAAGAAATAGGGCGGGATTGTGTTGGCGCGATGCAGTTTATGCCGGAAGACGAGCCACCGCCCGGCATACGGCAAATCACCGGCGCGCGCCTGACAGCAACCGGCGTCGAGCAACTTCTTTCCGGGACCTTGGCCTCAACGTTCCGTGAAGGAGAAGCGGACGAGGACGCCTTCCGGATTTCGCTGGCTGGAGCGCAAGAGAAGACGGCGCTTTTGTGGCACAAAGGCGCCTGGCTTCGGCCGACGCATGCGACCCCGACAACGCACATTCTTAAGCTTCCCATGGGGATCAACAGCCAGGGGATTGATCTTTCAACATCGATAGAAAACGAATGGCTTTGCGCACAAATCGCACAGCAATATGGCATCGCAGTGGCGAAGTGCCGGATGGAAACATTCGGCCAATACAAAACACTGGTCGTGGAGCGGTTTGATCGGAGGTTGGCTCCAGACCGAACCTGGTATCTCCGGTTGCCGCAGGAAGACCTCTGCCAGGCGACCGCCACGCCACCCGCGTCGAAATATGAGAGCGATGGCGGCCCAGGCATCGGTGCGGTCATGGATCTGTTGCTGGGTTCGGAGCGAGCGGTTGAGGATCGCCGGGATTTTATGCGCACCCAATTGGTATTCTGGATGCTGGCGGCGATTGACGGCCACGCCAAGAACTTCAGCCTGTTTCTTCTGCCAGGCGGGGCGTATCGGCTGACGCCACGGTATGACATTTTGTCCGCCTATCCAATTCTGGGTCACGGCCGCGGCAAGCTGGCCCCGGAGAAGATCCGAATGGCGATGGCTGTCACGGGAAAAAGCCGTCATTATCGGTGGAAGGAAATTCACGCCCGGCATTGGATCGAAACGGCGAGGCGCCAGGGACTTGGAGATATGGAGCAAATCATGTCGGATGTGATTGCGCGGACACCGGCGGTGATTGAAGGAGTGCGCGAAACCGTCCCAAGGGGATTTCCTGCCCAGATTGCCGAGGCAATACTCGGCGGAATTGAAATGTGCGCGGAACAGCTCAAAGAGGAGTTGTCGGACTGAATTCGCATTCAACAAAGATCAAACACCGGAACAAAATGCAGAGTGGGGAATGCAGAGTGCAGAGTGGTTCAACTCATCACTCCCAACTCACCACTCACAACTGGCTTTATGAATGACATACTGAACAAGTCGCTGGTGCTGGTGCTCAACCGCAATTGGCAGGCCGTCAACGTCCGAACGCCGCAGGAGGCCTTCTGCATGATGGCCGCCAGCGTGGCGACCGCCCTGGAAATCGAGAGTGAAGTCCCGAACGAGTCGGAATCTGATTCATTCTGCACTCCACATTCTCCATTCTGCACTCCCAAGATCCGCCCCGTTTCGTGGGACGAGTGGATCACCCTGCCCATTCGTCCTCAGGACAATGCGGTCCGGACCGTTCGCGGCCCGATCCGCGTGCCGACGGTGATCGTGGCGGTGAATTATGCCAAGGTGCCCAAGAAGCGCCCGAAGCTGTGCGCCCGCGCCATCCGCGAGCGCGACGGCAACCGCTGTCAATACACCGGTCGCGTGCTGCGTCCAGGCGAAGGCAGCCTCGACCACGTCGTGCCCCGCTCGCGCGGCGGCAAGAACGCCTGGGAAAACCTGGTTTGGGCCGGCAAGGACGTGAACGCCCGCAAGGGCAACCGCCTGCCGCATGAGGCCGGACTGAAGCTGCTGAGTGTCCCACGCGCGCCGAAGGAATTGCCGGCATCGGCGGCCATTCGCAACGCCCACGGCATTCCAGAGTGGAGGCTGTTCGTGCGGGAATGAAACAACGGGAGGGCGAGCGTCAAAAGCTCGCCCTCAGGACAAATCAGCTATAAATTAAGGTATTCTCACCTATGAGCCGAACCAAACTCAAAGAACACAAGCAGCAAGGGAAACAATTTGTGCCACCACTTGCACAAATGCAGGCTACGCTCGCGTCATGGCGCCACGACCGTCTGCCAGAGATGCTCTGGGCCGCTGTTCTGATTGGCAATCTCGCTCGTGATCAAGCGTTGAATACATTTCGGCTGGTTGCCTCCGCGATTTTCAATTTGAGGGATAAGGGACCAAGCGGTGACGTTCAGATGAGTGGCATCGCTAAGATGCCAGCAGGCGAAAGAGAGGTCGTGCTCGCAGCAATTCTAGCCGACGACATATCTCGGGAGTATTTGTCTAGCTTGCTGCTTTTCGAGTCGTTGCCAGCAAGAGAACTTTGGGAGCCTGCGCTCGGACGAAAGCCAAGCACTCATTCTGTTAAGTATTTGATGAACGGGGTGGCACGGACGCTCTGGCACCAATCTCAGGAAGCAACAGACTGCCGATGGCTGAGGCTCATATCCATTGTTGCCGCAGGAAAAGTCCACCTTCCGAAGAGTATGGCAGATGTCGGGAAGGAAATCCTAAACTATCCCAATGAGGGCGACATGTGTAAAGTGCGGCCAACAATCCGTGCGATGGAGGGAGCTTTCCAGTCTTTAGAAGATGCCTCGAAGAATGAGAACTGGTCTAACAGGTTTTGGAGCGAATGCTTAGTGAAATCTCCATGCTTTTCATTGCTTAACGAATCAGTGGCGACTGCGCCAACAGGTGGCACAACGATTCAGCGTGTCTCCGCAGTTTACAAAAATCTCATCAATCACGCAATCATGACGCGGAGCGGATCTGCGATCGATGCGCAACACGACACAGTTTTTGGATTAGCATTTTATTCCCTGAGTATTTTGGATGAGCTTCTGAGAGTGGGTAATTCTACGGCTATTCTCGGGCGTTTCGGCCTGCGCTCCCTGCTGGATGTGCATGTGACCCTTGCCTATCTTATCCACAGGAACAATCCAGCATTGTGGCGCTCACATCGAGTCTTTGGTGCTGGTCAGGCCAAATTGAGCTCGCTCAAACTTGAAGAGCTTAAGTCAGAAAAGTGTTTTGCTGACGCTGCGACTCTTACAGCGATTGCGAACGAGGATATGTGGGAAGAGTATCTGTCGATTAATATTGGCCATTGGGAAGACAGCAATCTTCGTCGTGAAGCGATTGAATCGGGGGTGAAGGCAGAATACGATAAATTCTACGCTTGGACTTCCAGTTTTATTCACGGCCATTGGGGTTCCGTCAGAGAGTCAGTATTTGATACTTGCGGCAATCCGCTGCATCGGTTGCACCGAATCCCGAGGGAGGAATGCAAGCGGCTACCGGATGTTGTTCCGGATGCTTGCGAATTGGTGGACAAAACATTGGATTTGGTTTCCAAACTTTATCCCGCGTTTCTTCATCGAGTTGGAATCCAAAATTAGTTTTCGCTGCCGTGCTCGCCATGGCGCGACTAAAAGTGAACCACATCGAATGAACACGAAAGACTTCTTACGATTGGGAGTTCCTCTCGGTGAGGCCACGCGGCGGGCGGCGGATGTTGTTGCCAAATTCATCCCCGGCGGCGGAGGATGTGGGCTTGTTGACCTTTGGGTGAAACATGTTATTCTTGGCGTATGATTACGATCACGATTCGCGATTTGCGCCAGCGCTGGCCGGATGCGGAAGCCGCCCTGGAAGTCGAGGATGAAATCCTCATCACGCGCGATTCCAAACCCGTGGCCAAGCTCGTGCGCTTCGTCCCGCCGAGAGCAAAACGCCCGCGATGGAATCCCGAAAAACAAGCGGCCCGGATCAAAAAGATTTTCGGCAACAAAGTCTTTCCCTCGATTGACCAGGAACTCGCGGAAGCCCGGGCCGACAGGAAGTTGTGATTTATCTTGATACCAGTTGTTTGTGCAAGCTCGTGCGCCCTGAGCCGGGGAGCGCGGATGTCCGCGCCGCGATCACCGCTGAACCGGAAGTCGTCGTTTCCGTCCTGGCGGAGTTGGAGACTCTCGTGCAACTCAAGGCCTCCTGGGCCGGGGGGAGTTATACAACGTCGCAGTGGCGCAAGCTCGAACTGGAACTGGGGCTGTTGCGACATCAACCGCCGTTCGAATTCCGGCCGCTGCCGGCCCGGATTTTCCAGACGGCCTTGCGCCAGCACCGGAATTCGGGAGAGTTGCATTGCCGCTCGTTGGATCGCCTGCACCTCGCGGCCATGGAAGAGTTGAAGATTTCACGCTTGATGACGCACGACGAGAGTCAGGCCAAAGCCGCCGTCGAAATGGGTTTTGAGGTCGTGCGTCCGGGCCGCGATTGAAGGCCCGCCAAGGAGTATTCGCTTTTGCCTTGAACACCAGAGATTTTCTCAGACTGGGAGTCCCGCCGGACCAGGCCGCGCGGCGGGCGGCGGAGCTTGTTGCCAAGTTTAACCTCGGAACGGACGAGACGTCGCGGCTTCAAGGGGAAGTTGCCGCCAAACGGACAACGTCACAGAGATTGAGAACTCGTTTCACTCAAAATGAGGAATCCGCGACATCGCGCCGGGAGGCTTTCTTGTCAGCGCGATGGGATTTGTCGGCGAGCATCCGCGCCTTGGCCCGGCGGCTCTTCTTGCGCTTCTGCCGGCGTATCTTCTCGATTCGGGAAACCTCCGCCGCCACTTGCCCGGTCTGTTTCCCTTCAATTTTATCGAGCAATATCCGCCGGGCAATAAACCGATTGAGTCCCTGTTGACGGGTTGTCTGGCACTTGACTTGCAGGCAGGTTGGCCGGTGAAGCAGCATCACGCACGTGGCTGATTTATTGACGTTCTGCCCCCCATGCCCCCCGGATCTAACGAAAGTCTCTTCGATATCGGACTCGCGCACCCCCAAGGCGGCCATCCGCTGGGCGAGTTGCTGAGCTTTGTCTGGGTTCACGGGATACGGCGTCATTGAAATTAAGAGAATCGCTTGTCGCGCCGGTGATGAAAATGGTCGTCCCCCCGTCTTATGGCTGGCGCAGCAGATAGAACTGCTGCGTCTCGTTGTTGTTGATGGCATTGGTGATGTTGAAGTTTCCACTGCCGTCAAAGCTGCCGGCGCCGACTTGTGTCCAGTTGGCAAGCGGCATCGCCAAGTTGGTGGAGGACAGAATCTTGTATGTGCCGCCCGGCAAACCGTTTGTTCCGCCGAACAACACGTTGCCACCGGCAATCGAAGCATGGACAATATGCGATGGCGGAAGCGTCGCGGAAATGGAGGACGGATAGCCAAAGAACTGCAACTCGGCCACGTTGCCCCAGCCGTTGTTGGGCGAAAGATAACGGACATACCGAAACGCCGATGTGCCGGTGAGGCTCACCGGCGTGAACACGCCCGCGGCCGGTTGCGCCGTCACGGTGTATAGCGTGACTGCGCCGCTGAAGTTCGCCTGGTTCGCGCCCTGAAAAATGCCGCCCACCATGCGCGATTCAAAGCCGGAGCGCGGACAATAGTTAATTTGGTTGATGGCATTGCTCACCCCCGTGCCAAAATCCAGCCCTGCCCAGCAACCGTTTGCGGTGGGTCCGTCAAAGAACGTGGTCAGGTTGCTGTCAAAGACGTTGGCGATGGTGTTGCCTGAGCTGTTGTACGAACCTGATGTGCCGATGACGGCGCCAGCAAGTTCGGTGAAGCTCAACGCCGCCACGGCGCTGTTCGCGGTTTCCCCGCCGCCGATCATGACGCTCACCGCGTAATAGCATCCGGCGCTGACCGGTGCGCCGGTGTCAGAGTAGTTGGTGCCGGTGACGTTGGTGGCGATGGTCGTATAAGGGCCGCCGCTGGCGGTCGAACGTTTGACGTTGTAACTCGTCGCGTTGGAGACCGCGTTCCAAGCGAGGTTGACCTGACTGCCGGACACCGCCGCAGCCGTTACCCACATCGTCGCCGCAGCGGCCGGGACGCTGTTGGCACCTTCGCCGCCGGCGTCCACTCCGCTGACCACATAAAAGGAAGCGTCGCCGAGCGCCAGGCCGGCGTCATAGTAGTTCGTCCCGGTGACGCCCGTGGCGAGGATTTCGTAAGGTCCGCCGTTCGTCGTCGAGCGTTTGACATTGTAGCTGACAGCGTTGCTGACAGCGTCCCAAACGAGGTTGATCTGGCTGGTGGAAACTGCCGTCGCGGCAAGACCGCCCGGCGCCGCCGGCAGCGGCACGGAATCGCCCGCCAAATTCCCATAAAACTGCAACTCGGCCACATTGCAATAGCCGCCATTGGGCGAAAGGTAGCGGACATACCGGAACGCCGACGTATTGGTGATGCGAGCCGACGTGAACACACCCGAGGCGGGTTGCGTAGCCACGGTGTATAGCGTCACCGCGTCGCTGAAGTTCGCCTGGTTCGCGCCCTGGAAAACGCCGCCCACCATGCGTGAGCCAGATCCGGAGCGCGGACAATAGTTGATCAGCGTGATGGCGTTGCTGACGCTCGCGCCAAAATACAGCCCCACCCAGTCGCCGTTGGCATCAGGCCCGTCAAAGAACGTGGCCAGGTTGTTGTCAAAAACATTGGCGATGGTGTCGCCGTCGTTGCCCCACGAACCCGCTGTGCCGATGATGGCGCCCGTGAGCCGGGGGTGGCGTAGCGCAGCTTCGGTGCCGTTCGCGGTTTCGACGCCGCCGACCATCGCGCTGACCACGTAATAATATTCGACGCTGGCGTACGCCGCGTTGTCGGCGTAATTGGTGGCGGCAACCCCGCTGGCAATGGTCGTGTAGGGGCCGATGCTGGCGGTTGAGCGTTTGACGTTGTAGCTCGCCGCGCCGGCGAGGGCGTTCCATGTCAGATTAGCCTGACTGCTGGAGGCCGCCGTCGCTGTCAAATTTGTGGGGCCGGCTAACGGCGTCGTGGCAGCGGTAATGGTGCCGGACACGTTGGTGAAATTGCTCCATTGATAGGTCTTTCCGGAAACCACGATGCTGCCGCTTCCCAGCAGCCCCAGATTGAAAACCGAAAGATCGGTGCCGCTGGCGGCGCTGCCGTTGACCTGTTGAAGCGTCCCAGTGAGGTTGAAAACCAGGGTGTTGCTGCCGCCACTCCCGGCGCCCAATCGGGGCTGGATTGTCGGCAATCCACTGATATACACATTCACATTGCTGGCGCCTCCCAGCCACGCAAGCCCGGTGAGGATGTCTCCAGAATCAACCATAACGATGGCGCCGGGCCAACCTATCCCGAACCACCCTCCGCTAATCGTGCCGGTGTTTGTAATATAGGCGGTGCCCCACGGGCCGCTGGAATAGGCAGCTATGGACAGCGCAAAAGGCTCGCCGGAGGCTATCGTGCCCGAATTGTAAAAATGCATGTCGCCGCTGTTGCCATCATTCTCCATCCACACGCCCTCGCCTCCCGGGCCGCCGCCGTTGATAATCGTCCCCGTATTGATGAACGTCACGTCCGCGTTATTCGCGCCAAAGTAAATCCCGGAAGCATCCCCGCTGGAACCCGTCATCGTTGCGCTCATGATGCCGTTGTTGATCCAAGTTATGTTGTTCTGGTCATTCCACATGGCCCCGGCATGGGAGATGTTCGTCGCGCCGCCGGTGGCACTGACAGTGATCGTCCCGTTGTTGACGACGTAGATGGGAGACTTGTCGCTGGGATCGAAGGTGAACACGTCAATCCCGGCGCAGTAGGCCTGATTGGCGTTGGTTCCTTGCGTGGCGCCGGTGGCGGTCGCCCGGATCGTCCCGTTATTGACGATCATTTGCGCGCCGCCGCCCGACGTGTAAACGCCTCCCGCATAATAGGCCGCCGTTGCGCTCAAAGTCCCTCCCGGATTGTTGGTGATATTGACGTTGCCGGTCGCATATACCCCGGCCGCCGTCCCATCGTTATTCCGCACTTCGCCGTCCATCGCGCCCGAATTGTTGACGGTTACGGTATTCGCTTCCGCATAGAGTCCGGCTGCGAACGCCTGGCCGGCGCCGGTGACAAGGCCCTGCATGAGTCCGCTTGAATTGTTATTGACTGTGTTTATCCCGCCGCTGACCTCAACCAGCACGCCAACACCGTAGTAGTAATCCCCCGACCGGTTTACCCCGGGTGTCAAATCCCAGCCAAATAAAGGGCCTGTGTCTCCCGGCAAGGTGGAGGTGTCGTAGATCAGCCCTCCGGAATTGGTGGAACTTCCCGCGGAAGTGACCAGGGTGCTGCCATAGAAGTGGTTCACTCCCCCTTGCCATGGAGACTGTTGGAAGTTCGTAAATTGCGACAGCGCGCTCAAGGTGGGCAACATGCACAGCGCTGCCAGGAGTCCAGCCCCAAGAAGGGAGCGCATCTTGGGATTCGTCCGCCGCCACGGCGGGGATTTCGCTGCATTTGATTTCATCGGGGTTCTCCATTTGAATTCTTCCCCACAACCGCCGTCGGACTGCTTCCCAATTTTGTTCCTGCTCCCCAGAATTGCAAGATATTTTTGCTGGACTCCATGCAAGACTCTGTTTACAAAGACGCCATGAAAACACACTTCCTTGCAGCAGCGGCAATTCTCGCGCTGGCCCCGCGCCTCTTTGCGCTCGACGGCACGATCGGAATTCATGACCCCTCAACTGTCGTCCCATGTGATGGCAAATGGTACACTTATGGCACCGGCGGCAGCCCCCTGGTCTCCGACGACGGCTGGACTTGGCGTCGCGGCACCACACCCGCGCGCACCGGCGCGGCACCGGATCTCATCCACATCGGCGACCGCTACTTCATGTACATTTCCGGCGTCACCATGATATCGAGCAAGTCCCTCGATCCGGCATCCCCCGACTACGCGTGGGAAGATGGTGGAAACATCGCCGGGTATGAAGCGACGGATGATTGGCTCAATCCAATTGATCCGGGGGCCTTCCTGGATCCAAACGACGGCAAAATGTGGATGACCTACGGCTCGTACGTTGGTTATCTGCGGGTGGTGCAGCTTGATCCGAAGACCGGCAAACGGGTGGATAACATTTCGCATAACATCGCGGTCAATTGCGAGGCGTCGGACTTGATTTATCACGACGGGTGGTATTACGTGCTGGCCGACCACGCCTCGTGCTGCGCCGGGTCGAGTTCGGGCTACAACATCCGCGTCGGGCGCTCGAAAAGCCCGACCGGTCCGTACATTGACAACATGGGCATTGATATGATCCAGGGTGGCGGCAAGCTGTTTGCCACCGGCGCCGGACGCGTCGTTGGCCCCGGCCATTTCGGTCTGATTGATCTTGGGGACGGTGTGCAGAAGTGGTCCTGCCACTATGAAGCCGACCTTGACCGTGGCGGCGCCAGCGTGCTGGACATTCGCCCGTTGCTGTGGAAAGACGGCTGGCCCGTTGCCGGCAACAACATGAAGGAAGGCACTTATGAAATTAAATCCATGCACACCGGCAAATCGCTCGAACTGAGTGTGCCAGAAGATTCCCCGCCAACTGATGTGCAGTTGGGCAACTACATTCGCCAAGACCAGCAGAAGTGGACGGTTGCGCCCGTGACCAACGCCGGCGGCTACCCTGGCTCGCCCTATTTCAAGATTACCATTGCCGGGACGGACCGCGCGCTGGCCTCCAGCGGGCTCACCAGGCTGGCAGTCGTGCCGGCCTTCACCGGCGGCCCTGAACAACTGTGGCGGATTGATGGCCTTCCTGACGGGTCATGGCGGATCATGCCCAAAGCGCCCAATACCAAGGAATCGCTCGCGCTTTCGGCGGGGGATGGCGATTTGAGACTGGCCATGTGGGACCCTGCGAACGACAAGCAGCACTGGCTGATGCCCGCCTTGTGGAAAGACGGAACGCTAGCTGACGCGGATTTCCTGAGGGATGGCACCTATCAGCTTGAGTCTGTGCGCTCAGGGATGGCGCTTGAACTGGCCGTGGAAGGGGTGCCCGTAGGCGGCGGGCGTGCCAGGGGTGGCGGTGGCGGGCGCGGCGGAGCGACAGGCGGCGGTCGGGGCGGCGCGGCTCCCGGCGACGCGGCTCCTCGCGGCGGCTTTGGCGGTGGCGCTGGCGCCGGCGGTGGCGGTGGTGGTGGTGGGTTTGGCGGCGGGTTCGGCGGCGGTGGCGGGGGGGTGATCCCGCCGCAGGAGGCCGCTCAAGTCTCTTCAAATTGGCCTGCCGGCAACATTGACACGCGCTTGGTCAACTACATGTGCGAGGCTCAGCAGAAGTGGGCGATTGCGGCCGTGCCAAACACTGGCGGCGACCCTGGCTCGACGTATTACAAGATCACCATCGCCGGAACGGATCGCGCGCTTGCCGCGACAGCGGAGCGCGAATTGGTGACGCTGCCGTCGTTCACCGGAGGGGCTGATCAGTTGTGGCGGATTGAGAAACTCGCCGACGGCACCTGGAAAGTTTCGCCGAAGTCGGTGCCCAATTCCAACGAAGCTGTCGCACTTTCGGCGGTGGGGACCGGTGGCGCGACGCTGGCCAAGTTTGACTCATCAAGCGACAAGCAACACTGGTTCATCAAAGCGCCCTAAACCAATCCTACATCTTAAACGTCACTAATAATCAAAAACCAGTAGAAGGATTTTCCATGAATACAACACGAAATATTATTTTGGTGGGAACCGTGGTTCTGGCCGGCTCGGCGCTCCTGGCGATGGCTGGGGGCGGCGGCGCGGGCGGTGGCCGGGGTGGCGGTGGCGGCATAGCTGGCCCCAATCGCGCCAATGGCACAAATGGCGCGATGTCCACGCTTACGAAGCCCACGACACCCGAAAAGGCACCCAGTTCACAGGGTTTCCTGCAGCGCTGGCTCATCCTCGATCCAATCACTGGCGTCCAGGGAGTATCCCAGAGCGCCTTCCAGGCGTCGGCCAAGCGGGAGTACTTCCCCAACCAGATGACCGTCATTCCGCACGACGGCGACAAGGTGACTGTCAACGGCTCGGAACTGACCTGGCGCGCGCTGGACAGCTCCGTTTACAACATGAACCTCTATCATTACGCCCACATATATAACACGACGTTCGCCAACGTCCTGTTTTGGGCCGTTACGGTGGTCAACAGCCCGGAGGAGATGCACGACGTGCGTCTGGCTGTTGGCTCCAACGACGCTTCGGTCTGGTGGCTCAACGGCCAGGAGGTCACCGGCCTCTACGGCGACCGCCCGTCCATCATTGACGACGGGGTCTCGAAAAGGCTCACACTCAAGAAGGGAGCCAATATTATTCGGGGGGCCATCCACAACCAACAAGGCCAAACCGACTTTGTCGTGCGCCTGTTGGATGCGAACGATAATCCGATTACGAACATCACTGTCAATCTGAGCATGGGTGACAAGTGAGTCAGCGCCCGCGGCGCGCCTTTCGCGGATGGGAAGGAAGTTGTCTGGAATATGCAACCGCCTCTCGGGGTTGCTGTTCCGGGCAATTGCGCCTTCCTGCCAATATGTTGCGCCTTGCAGGTGTGGTTGTCGGCGTCCAATCAACCCTTGACACAAATTAGAGCCTATGATTGAATAGCCAGCGTGAGGGACGAAGGCAAAATCCAGGGATCATGCGGAAGCGGGGGCCCGGCGCGGGCGGCGGCGTGGCGCTCCCGCAGTCGCGTTGTTTCTCCCTGGCCTTCCTCCCAACCCTCCCACTCCAAAATGGTAGCGGCGGATGTAAATCCGCCGCCATATTCCAAGACATTGCAAGCCACCCTTTCGCCCATTCCATGGCAGCTTTACCCTGCTTTCCAGCCACATTTCAATCGCGTTATTCGCATTTTTGAGAAAATCAACACAAGTCATTGTCCACCAACAACTTACGCCAATTATAGCACTTTTCCAATCAAGCCTAATCAAGCCTAATCAAGCCTAATCGTGCTATTTTTCGATGGCAAAGCCTCAATCCAGACTCACCCCCGAACACCCTCCCGCCGCTGGCGAGCGACTGAAGGTGAGCGAGTACCTTGGCTACGCCCTGGGTGACACGGCCTCGAATCTGTTCTTCAAAACCTTCACAATTTTCCTCCCTATTTATTATGTGGATGTCTGGGGTATCCCAAACAGTGCGTTGTTGTGGATAATGCCGGTGGTCGGTCTGATCGGCGCAGTGACCGATCCGGTCATGGGCTTGATTGCCGACCGCACGAACACGCGTTGGGGCAAGTTCCGTCCCTATATTCTTTTTGGCACGATCCCCTTCGGCATCTGTGGCTATCTGATGTTCGCCGGCCCGGCCCTAAGCCCGATCGGCAAGATTCTTTACGCGTTCGTCACCTACGCACTCATGCTGACGAGCTACTCGGTCATCAATGTCCCCTACTCGTCACTCCTCGGCGTGGTCAGCTCCTCCCCACGCACGCGCGCTGTGGCATCGAGCTTCCGGTTCGTAGGCTCGTTTGCGGGTGGACTGCTCATAACGTGGTTTCTGCGGCCCTTCGTGAAATATCTTGGCGGCGGCAACGATACCACAGGCTACCATTGGACCATGGCCATCGTCGCCGCCGTATCGGTGATCATGTTCTGGATTACGTTTGCGACGACGAAGGAACGCGTCAAGCCGCCGCTGCTGCAGAAGACCAATGTCCGGGAAGAGCTGGGCGAACTGCGGCGCAACCGGCCCTGGGTCGTACTGCTCATCGCATCGGTCCTTTCCACGACGTTCATTGCGCTGCAAGCGGGCAGCACGGCCTTCTATTTCAAATATGTCTTCGGCGGCGACCGCACTCCGATTTTCTTCGGACGCGACCGCACCACAATCTTCCTTTCGGCGGGTATGCTGGCACAAGTGGTAGGCACGGTGGTGTTGGGCTTCCTGGCCCGGAAGGTGGACAAGAAATACGCAGCGGCAGGCCTGTGCGCGGTCACTGGAGTTTGTTTCATGACGTTCTTCTTTCTGCCGAAGGACCGGTTTGACCTCTTTCTTGTGGTGAATGTCATTGGATTCCTCTGCATGGGGCCAACCTCGGCGCTGACCTGGGCGCTCTACGGCGACGTAGCCGACTACGGCGAATGGAAGTTCGGACGCCGCTCCACCGGGCTGGTCTTCTCAGCCTCCCTGTTCGCGATCAAAACAGGAAACCTGGTTGGCGGCTTCCTGCTGCCGTTGTTCCTGATTTGCTTCGGTTATGTGAAAGACGTTGAGCAAACCCCCAAGTCATTGCTCGGCATCACGCTGGCCTTCTCGCTCGTGCCCGGGTTTATCGCGTTCCTCAAGGCCGCAACGCTCATGATTTATCCGCTCAGCCAAAAGCGCGTGGACGATGTCGAACGGGCGCTGGACGCCCGCCGCGCCGCCGCTTCACCTCAGCCAAAAGCCGCATGAACATCCGCAACCCCATCCTCCCTGGATTCAATCCCGACCCGTCCATCCTGCGTGTTGGGGATGATTACTACATCGCCACCTCGACCTTCGAGTGGTTTCCCGGCGTGCAAATTCACCATTCGCGCGACCTCGTCAACTGGCGCTTGTTCACCCGCCCTCTCAACCGCGCCGGCCAGCTCAACATGCTGGGCGATCCCGATTCCTGCGGCATTTGGGCGCCCTGCCTCAGTTACGCCGACGGCTTGTTCTGGCTGATTTACACCGACGTCAAACGCTATGGCCGCGCCACCGTAGGCGGCGCGAGCGGCGCTTCGCTGCGGGATTATCACAACTTCCTCGTCACCAGCCCGCGCGCGGACGGCGATTGGTCCGATCCCGTCTATCTCAACAGCAGCGGTTTCGATCCTTCCCTCTTTCACGATGACGATGGCCGCAAATACCTCGTCAACATGCTTTGGGACCACCGGCCGGGCAACAACCGCTTCGCCGGCATTGTCCTTCAAGAATACTCAGTTAAGGAACGCAAGCTTGTCGGCAAACGCACCAACATCTTCAAAGGCACGCCGATCGGCTTCACCGAAGCGCCCCATCTCTACAAGCGCAACGGCTGGTATTACCTCATCACCGCCGAAGGCGGCACAGGCTGGGGACACGCGGTCACAATGGCGCGGTCGCGGGAATTGACCGGCCCTTACGAATTGCATCCGGACACTTACATCCTCAGCGCCCGGCACCGGCCTGATGTTGAATTGCAGCGCGCCGGCCACGGCAGCCTGGTCGAAACGCCCGATGGCGAGACTTATATGGCTTATCTCTGCGGCAGGCCCTTGCGCAATCGCGGCCGCTGCACACTCGGCCGCGAAACGGCGATTCAGAAAATGGTCTGGGGCGAGGACGATTGGCTGCGCACCCTCAATGGCCAGGGAATTCCAACTGTTGAAACTCCCGCGCCCTCTTTGCCCGTTCACATATTCCCGAAAACGCCGGCCCGCGAAGATTTCAACGGCCCGCATCTCCCCATTGATTTCCAATGGCTGCGCACTCCCTGGCCGGAGGACATTTTCAGTCTCACCGCGCGTCCCGGATTTCTGCGGCTCCTTGGGCGCGAAACGATTGGCAGCCTGTTCAGGCAGGTGCTCGTCGCCCGCCGCCAGCAATCGCACTGCCTGAGCATTGAGACGATGGTCGAGTTCGAGCCGGAGCATTTTCAACAGAGTGCGGGCCTGGTCTGTTACTACAACAGCGCCAAGTTCCATTACCTCTGCATCTCGCATGATGAAACCGTGGGAAAACACCTCCGCGTGATGTCCTGCCTGCCCGACTCCCCGCAGACCGACGCCTTCACGCCGCCCATTGCCATCCCCGCCGGCAAGCCCGTCCTTCTGCGCGCCGAGATTGATTATGAACGCCTCCACTTCGCGTATCGGGTGGAAGGCGCGGACTCCGCCTGGCACTGGCTCGCGCAACAATTCGACGCGAGCATTCTGTCCGACGAAGCCACCGCTCCCGGACTGCCCAATTTCACCGGCGCCTTTGTCGGCATGGCCTGTCAGGACACAAGCGGAACGGCCCGTCCGGCCGACTTTGACTTTTTTGAATACCGCGAGAGAGGCTATCTCGTGAACGTCACAGACAACACAACTGAAACACAACTGAAATGAATTGCCAAAGCGGGAGATTGGCCCATAATCGCGCGCACATCTCGATATGAATCCGTTTATGTCAAGGCCGGTCGCCTGGAAAGCCGGGAATCGCAAAACGAGGCGACTCCTCCGGACGGCCTCCCTGTGCTAAATGGCAATCAACGCAAATCCCCCCGACAACCATGAATAAATTATTGTTGACACAAACCCGCGCGGCTGGCGCCGGCGCAATCCTGCTCCTCTCCGCAGCCTGTCTGGGCGCGCAGGGACAAACCTCAAGTCAGTTCGCCATGACGCCGCAAATGGGCTGGAACAGTTGGAACCGATTCGGGAACCGGGTGAACGAGCAGGTAATCCGCGAAACCGCCGAAGCGATGGCCACCAACGGCATGATGGCGGTCGGCTACCAATACGTCTGCATTGACGACACCTGGGAAGGGAGCCAGCGCGACGCGGACGGCAACCTTACTGTCAACACTAATAAATTCCCCTCTGGAATGAAGGCCCTGGCCGATTACGTCCATTCCAAGGGCCTCAAGCTCGGCATTTATTCCGACGCCGGCCCGAGAACGTGCGCCGGTTTCATCGCCAGCCGCGACCACGAGGATCAGGACGCGCGGACCTTCGCCGCCTGGGGGATAGATTACTTGAAATACGACTGGTGCAACAACCAGGGACTGGTCTCTTCCAACGCCTACAAAAAAATGGGCGACGCGCTCAAAGCGTGCGGACGTCCCATCCTGTTCAGTATTTGCGAATGGGGTTCGACCAAGCCCTGGCTCTGGGCGCCGGCCATCGGGCAATCCTGGCGCACCACCGGCGACATCACCGCCCGCTTCGACAACGGCAACCGCCGCGCGGGTGGCTCCGGCAACAGTGTCCTGACGATTCTGGACCTGCAGGTTCCCCTGCGCAAATACTCCGGCCCCGGCCATTGGAATGATCCCGACATGCTCGAAGTTGGCAACGGCAACTTGACTCCCTCCGAAAATCGCGCGCATTTCACGCTCTGGTGCATGTTGAACGCCCCGTTGATTACCGGCAACGATCTGCGCAACATGAACGAGCAAACACTCAAGATTCTGACTGACAAGGACGTGATCGCCATCAATCAGGACCCCTTGGGGATTCAGGCCTTGCGATATTCCTCCACCAACGGCCTGGAAGTCTGGTTCAAGCCGTTGTCCAATGACGCGTGGGCCGTCTGCTTCCTCAACCGGAACACAGACCCTCAGAAGGCCGCCTTCGACTGGAAAAGCGAAAAGGTGATAGACGACCTCTCAAACCGGGACGCCAAGTTCGACACCGTCACCTACCGCATCCGCGATTTGTGGCAGAAAACAGACCTCGGCACCACCAAGACTCCCTTGAGCGCCGATGTGCAGGGACATGACGTGCTGGTGGTCCGGCTCGACAAGAACTAGCCTGGGGGACATCTGTGATTGGAGATGGAGAAACATGCGGGCCTTCGCCGAGGCGTGGCCGGAAACCGCAATTGTGCAGCAGCCGGTTGCACAATTGGCTGGCTCAGGGAAAGCAACCTTGCAGCCGCCCGATGCACGAACGTCCCAAGCCAAGTCCGCAATAGTGCAAGCCCCCCTTGCACAATCCCCTCGCAAAGTGCCGGCAATTGTGCAGCAGCCTGCTGCACAAATTCCCTGGACACCATTGTCTGCTTCTCGACCGACTGTCCTCCACGAAAGACCGGCTTTGGTATCCCTGCCAAGTCAATTCCAGCGGCCCCTTCGCCGAAAAAGCCTTACAATTGTAACAAATTTGTCACCTTGCCGCAGTTGTGCCCCGGCCGGATTTTGGTGAATCATGGGAGCGTGAAAGCCAAAGTCTTGGTTGTGGATGATGAGGAGGATGTCCTCGATCTGGTCAGTTACAATCTCACCCAGGCCGGTTTCGTGGTGGAGACCGCCTTGGATGGCGCGGATGGCCTGCGCAAAGCTCGCTCGGCCACCCCGGATTTGATCCTGCTGGATTTGATGCTTCCGGAAATGGATGGGCTGGAAGTTTGCAAACTCCTGCGGCGCGACCCCAAAACCAGCGCCATACCCATCATCATGCTCACCGCCCGCGCCGGCGAAATTGACCGCATCATCGGCCTGGAACTGGGCGCGACGGATTACGTGACCAAACCGTTCAGTCCGCGCGAACTTGTGTTGCGCGTCAAGAAGAGGCTCGAGGAGCGCCAGGCCCAGGCCGCCCCGCGCACCACATTTTCCTTCGGCGCGCTCCTGTTGGATGTGCCGCGCCATCTGGTCACCGTCAAAGGCCGGAGGGTCGAGTTGACCGCCACGGAATTCAAACTCCTGGCCATCCTCTGCCAGCGCGCCGGCCATGTCCAATCCCGCGAGCAATTGCTCCGCGACGTCTGGGAGTACGAGACCCACATTGACACCCGGACGGTGGACACTCACATGCGGCGGCTGCGGGAAAAGCTGGGAGTGGCGGCCAGGTATCTCGACACGGTTCGCGGGGTTGGCTACCGCTTTCTGGCGGAATGACGGACAATGACAGCAGTTAATGAGAATACAACAGGTTCGGGCGGCAAAGGCCCCATCCTTCTATCTCCGTGGCTGGTCGCAGTGTTGGCGCTGGGATTGTACGGAAGCACACTGAACCACTGGGTGACTTTCAGCAGCGTTCCTTTCGCTTCCCAAATAACCGGCTGGGACTGGCATCCCGGCCCCCTCCCTTGGCGTCCCAATCCGCAGTATCCCCTGTTCTTCATTTTGACCTATCCCTTGCGCTTGCTGCCAGTGGGCTGGCGGGTGATTGGATTGAATGCGTTGACCGCGACTTGCGCGGCCCTGACGCTGGCCATCCTGGCCCGCTGTGTGCGACTTTTACCGCATGACCACACCGACGATCAGCGGCGGCGGGGGAGGGGAGGGCATGCGCTCCTATCCGTGCGCGCGGCATTTCTGCCGGCCGCCTTTGCCGTGCTGCTGCTGGCAGCGCAATTGACCTTTTGGAACGACGCCGTTTCCGGAATCGCCGATATGATTGATCTGTTGGTCTTCGCGTTCCTGATTTTGTGTCTGCTGGAGCATCGAATCTCGCCCGACGACAGGCGGTTATACATCTTTGCCTTTGTCTATGGAGCGGGTGTGGCGAACAACTGGGCGCTGATTGGTTTTTTCCCGTGCTTTCTCCTGGCGATGATCTGGATCAAACGCGCCGCGTTTTTCCAGTGGAGATTCGCGTTGAGGATGACCGGTTGCGGCGCTTTGGGGCTCCTGCTTTACGGACTGAATCCGCTTTTGGGCGCTGCTGCGGGTGACGGCAGCTTTCTCGAGATCCTGCACGAGAAGTTGGCCGAGCAGTACGTTTTCCTTACCAGGATACAGAAATACTATGCGGTCATCGCCGCCGTGCCAACGTTGATTCCCCTTCTCTTCGCAGCCGTCAAATGGCCATCGTCCAAGGACGATTTGGCCAGTGGCGCTCAGAGCCTGACCCGCGGGTTCGTTCGCCTCCTGCATCTGGTGTTTTTGGCGATCGGCGTTTTGATGTTTTTCGATATTGCCTCACTCCCGACCCCTCGGAACATGGGCATGGGTGTCCAGCAGGGAGCGCCGGGCTTTCTAAGTTTCTATTTTCTGGCAGCGCTGAGCGTGGGGTATTTCAGCGGCTATGTTCTCCTGGTATTTGGAAAGGAGCAAATCTCCCGCTGGCGGCGGACTACGGGGTTTCCGCGCGTCATCAATGCGGTGGTGGTGGTGTTGCTTTGGGTCGCGGCTATTGGGCTGCCGGCGATGTTGTTCCGTGGGAACTTTCAGCATGTCCGCGACTTCAACAGCTCGGTGGTCGCCGATTTTGGAATGGAACTGGCCAAGGGGTTGCCGTCCCCGCCTGCCGTGGTGCTATCGGACGATCAAACCCGGTTGTGGCTGGCCATGGGTGCCAGCCAAAAGCTCGGCCTGCCTGATCAATACGCATTCGTCGAAAGCCCGTCGCTGGTTCATGGCGAATATCTTCGCTATTTGGCGGGCCGCTATCCGGCTGTTCGGAAGGCGCTTGCCGATCCCGACCACGTTCCCGATCAGATCACGGACCACCAAGTGGGCCGCCTTTTGGAGGCACTTGCAAGCCAGGGATCGGTCTATTATTTGCATCCCGCCTTTGGCCGCTTCTTCGAGCAGGTCAGTATGACCGCCCACCGCCTGGGCGTCATTTTGCATCCCTATCCGACCAACGTATTGGCGACGCTGGCTCTGTCCGCGCCCGCAATTGTCGCGAACCACGACTATTGGCAGGCGATGGAAAAGGGACCGCTGGCCGCACTGCCCGCTTTGGCAAATCGCAGTCAAGACGCTCGGTGGATCGCCGGTTATTATTCGCAAATCCTGGATTACTGGGGTGTCGAACTCCAAAAGATGGGGATGCGACGCAAACTACCGGTTCTGCTTGAAGATGCGAACGATCAATTTGCGGCGGCAATTCAACTTAATCCAGGCAATCTGGTGGCTCGGGCCAACCAGCAATACAACGCGCAGTTGCGGGGAGTGCCGCCCGCCGGGACACCTGTCGGTACATCCTATTTGGCCGCGCCCTATGACAATGTCTGGAACTTGGCGCTGAATGAATGGGGCCCGGCGGACGAGCCGGACTTGGACATCCGGATCGGTCGGTACTTTGCCAAACACGGCGAACCTATGCAGGCTGTTCCCTTGTTTCAACGCAGCCTCGAGTTGGTGCCAGCAAACCCTGTGAGCGAACTGGATCTGATCAACACTTACATTGAAATTGGACTTGTGGATGCGGCCTCCGGCTTCATCAAAGACATGCGCAAACGTTCGGCAGGCGATCCGCTCGAACTTGTCGGCGTGGAAGCTCTGGCCAATCTGAGCAGAAACGATTTCGCGCAAGCCGATGCGTTGCTGACCGACGCGCACAAGAAGAACCCCAAAAATGAAAAATTTGCCGGTATGATGGCCGTGTTTTACCGGCTCATGGGGGCTGGGATATTGCGCCAATGCGAAGGGGACGCCTCGAAAGAAGAAGCTGCCGGGAAAGATGCCGCCGTATGGTTTAAGAAGGCTTTGACGGTCCTGGATGACCAATTGGAACTGCTCAATGCCCGCTCCGCCGGGGCGCGGGAGATTTCCGATGTCAACCTCCGCAGGTCGGATATGCAAATGGCGCTCCATGATTATCCCGCGGCCATCGTCACCTTGACCGAGCTGGTGAACCAGAACCCCCGCGAATCCGCCCCGCTCCTTGGCCGTGCCAAGTCCGAGTTGCAAATCGGCCGGCTCGACGCCGCCAAGAGTGATTATCAGGCACTGGAGAAAATGACCCCTGGACCGTCGCCCGAGGTCTATCGCGGCCTGGCACAGGTCGCCCAAAAAGAAAACGACAAGAAGAATGAGGTTCTCTACTACAAACTTTACCTCCAACACGCCCCCACGAACACCCTGGAATTCACCAACGCAACCCGGCGACTTGGCGAATTGGGAGTCGTTGCCAAGCGAGATTGAAGAAACGGCGCGGGGATTTCGGCGGCTGGCAACTCCGCGGGCGCATCCTCGATGATCCGGTTTCACCCAATCGTAACAATTCCAACGCACAGTTGTAACAATGGGCGCATACAATGGCCACAGGTGTTGACGCTCAAACACGACCGTCAAAGTTGAAGTCCATTGCGATGAACAAGAAAGAATAAGAGGCACGCCAATGTTACCCGGAAGCGAAAAACGCAAAACGCGCAACTCAGCGAAGGTGAATCTTTTCCTGTCCCTTACGTTTCACAGCCTGATCGTGGTGGGGATATTTTATTTCGCCGCGCGCGAGGGAATTTTGGGCAACAACATGAAGACCTTTGCCGTCAGCCTCGTAGAACCAGAAAAGAAGCCGGAGCCAAAGCCGGTAGTGAAGCCGAAAGAGCCGGATCCGATCAAGGAGCCGGATCCAATCAAGCCGGTCGAGGTGAAAATAACACCGAAAGTGACCGACGAAGCTCGTCCGGCGGTCGTCCAGAACAACGCTCCGGCCGAAATTGCTCCGCCTCCGGCGGAGCCGGCCGCCTTTTCGTTCGAGGGAGGCGTGCCGGTGATAGGCAGTACGGACCCCGTGGAAATGTACAAGAACAATATTCGCGTAGCGCTGGAAGATCAGTGGGATCGCCCCAAGGACATGGATAAACAGACCAATGCCGCCGAGGTGAAAGTCGCGGTGGGCAAAAACGGGGAAATCAGCAGTCCGGTCATAACGAAGTCCTCCGGCCAGAAGAAATGGGACCAATCCGTGCTCTTGGCGATTGCCAACACCAAGAAAGTGAGCACAGCGCCGCCCACCAACTTCCCCTCCCACGTGGTGGTTCGCTTTTACGTTGAGGAGAAGACGGACTAACGAGCCTGCTCATTGTGGCACATCCCGCATTGGTGCGGCCGCCATCGTATATACACTTCCATCGGATGGAAACAGGATGTGATTGTGCGCGCAATATTGACATGCTGCGGAATAATCGGCGGAGCAACATGGCTCGGCATCCAGGCCGCCTGTCTAGCTGCGGCGGACGATGCCCCGCTCGCAACCGCCTGCGTGCCCGCCACGAATGACAATTCAAATCCCTATTCGGTCATCATGGAACGCAATGCGTTTCGTTTGAATCCACCCCCCCCGCCTCCGGAACCACCAAAACCTCCGCCGCCCGCCCTCCCAGAAGTGAAGTTGAGCGGATTCATGCAGACTGGAAATCAATGGAAGGTGCTGCTAGCGGTGAAGGTGAAAGCCCCGGATCCTAAGGCGGCTTCATTGAACTCTTACTTGGCCCTTTCCGAAGGGGCGAAAGAGCGTGTGACCTCAGGCGAAAATCAGTTTGTGGTGGAAATGGTCAAGATTTACGCCGATCAGCAGAAGGCCGAAATCATTAACTCAGGCACCCCCGAGACTCTTTCGATGAAGGACGACGGTTTTGGAAGTCCGGTGACCGCCTCCGGTGGAGGCATGAACCCCGCAGTAGCAACCAGACAAGTTCCTAAAGGCAAGACGGAAATGACCCCCGCCATGCGGGAGCACCCCCCCCTTACTGAGGAGGATGTACTCAGGGCTCAGGAGAACGGCGGTGTGTTTAAGTAATTCAGCAGTTGAGTTGTCCGCTTACTGCGGCTCATCACGCATCGGGAACTTTCCCTCGAGGGGCGTAATTTCCTTCCTTAACTTGCCCGCCAACTTGTCATTTCTTTGCGCCACTGCCAAATCCAGTCCCTTGCGGTACTGTGTGACAGCTTCATCCGGTTTTCCCACTTTGACAAGTGCCTTGCCCAAGTCATAGCGGGCATCCACAAAATCAGGATTGATCGCCAGCACCTTTCGGAATTGCGAGATCGCCTTTTCAAATTCGCCCTTCATGGCCAGAGCGATGCCAAAATTGTTGAGAATTCGCGCGTCATTAGGCGTTGTTTCCAGGGCTTTTTGGTATTCGGCAATTGCTTCCTCTAATTCCCCGAGCTGCAACAGGGCATTCCCCATGTTATAGCTGGCTTCGGTATAATCAGGATTGTGCTCCAGAGCTTTGCGGTATTGGACGATGGCTTCCTCCTTCTCTCCTTCCGCCGCAAGATCAACCCCCAGATTGTAGCGGGCCTCCGCGTAATCAGGATCCAGATTCAGCGCCTCCCGGTATTGCTCAATGGCCTCCTCCTTCTCCCCTAGGTCGAACAGGGCCATTCCCAGGTTCATATGGGCCACCTTATACGCCGGATTGATCTCGATTGCCTTCCGATATTGCTCGATGGCATCGTCATTCCTTCCCTTCTTGGCAAGAGCATTGCCCAGGCCGTTGTGGGCCACGCTGTTAAAATCATTGCCATTGCCGTCGGATGTACAGGCCAGAGTGCGCGACCAGAGTGATTCGTCGTTACGCCAATACGAAGTCTGGTTGCGGCCGCAAACCGTGAAAGAGCCAATCACTGCCACCATCAGAAAGCCCATAACCACCCGCCGAACCTTCCATCGGGCGGTCCAATCCGCCAGCACCCAGGTTCCCGCGACGGCCAGACCGATTTCCGGAAGATAGGTGTAACGGTCAGCGTGGGCCGCATCGCTCGATATTTGTATGATCCCGATTACCGGGAATAGCATTCCCAGATACCAGAGCCATCCCGTCAGCAGGCAGGGATGCTTCTTGCCCCAGACGACCACCCCGGCGGAGATGGCGGATATTAAGACAAAGGCAACGCAGACAATCCCTGCCGGCTGGCCGTTCGGCGCGTTTGGATAATGCGCGGCCAATTGTGTCGGAAAAACCATTTGCCGCAGATAAACAGTATAAGAAATCAC